>Ga0105047_10015916_pt1 | contig 11824 bp, 11 predicted proteins | sample MAT04_FD_78384 | JGI IMG/M metagenome (GOLD analysis project Ga0105047, IMG submission 78384) | Freshwater microbial communities from Lake Fryxell liftoff mats and glacier meltwater in Antarctica - MAT-04 (megahit assembly) | ecosystem: Environmental > Aquatic > Freshwater > Ice > Liftoff... | reverse complement strand
CCGCGCTCGGCGAAGCGCCGGGCGTTGTCTGGCTGATCGGCGCCGGTCCCGGCTCCGAGGACCTGCTGACCCTGCGCGCCCAGCGGCTGCTGCAGGCGGCCGATGTCATCGTGCACGATGCGCTGGTCCCCACCGAGGTAGTCGATATGGGCCGCCGCGACGCCGAGCGTATTTCGGTCGGCAAGCAGAAGGGCCATCACTCCTTCACCCAGGCCGAGATCAACGCGCTGATCGTGCGGCTGGGCCTCGCCGGCAAGCGCGTGGCGCGCCTCAAGGGTGGCGATCCGATGGTGTTCGGCCGCGCCGGCGAAGAGATCGAGGCGCTGAACAAGCATGGCATCGCGTTCCACATCGTGCCCGGCGTTACCGCGGCGCTCGCCGCCGCCGCCGACACCGCGACCCCGGTGACAATGCGCAAGGTCTCGACCGGCTTCGTCATCGCCACCGCGCATGGCGCCAATTCCGAGGAACTGCAGCACTGGGCGTCGCTGGCTTCGGCCGGTCTGACGCTGGCGCTATACATGGGCAAGTCGATCGCCGCCGATACCGCCTCGCGCCTCATCGCCGAGGGTGCCGCATCGACGATCCCGGTCGGGCTCGTGGTGCGGGCAGGGCGCAAGGACCGGGTGCTGTATCGCGGCACGCTTGGCGACCTCGGGACCGGTTCGGTCGAGCTCGAAGACGGCCCGGCAATCATTTTCGTGGGCGATGCAATCGCGCACGGTGACTGGAGCGACGCCATCCGGCTCGCCCGCAACGAATTCAAGGTGGCATGACGATTATGGAAATCCTCACCGGCAACGAGCTGATGAGCGGCGCCACGGTCTACCTCGACCGCGACGGCCATTGGGTCGAGGAGCTGCAGCAGGCTCGCGTCTTCCTCAAGGAAGAGCTCGAAGCCAAGGAAGCCGCCATCGCCGCCACCAAAAAGACGCTGCGCATCGTCTCCCTCGAGGTCGAGACGGTAACGCTGCGCGACGGCTCGATCTACCCCGATCGTATCCGCGAGCGCATCCGCGCCGAGGGCCCGACCGCCCCGCGCTTCGACCGCCAGCATCTCGACGAGGACGGCCATGTATCGATATGACGAGTTCGACGCCGCGTTCGTGAAGGAACGCACGGCGCAGTTTTCCGACCAGGTGGCGCGCCGTCTCACCGGCGAGCTCAACGAGGACCAGTTCCGGCCGCTGCGGCTGATGAACGGCCTCTACCTGCAGCTCCACGCCTACATGCTGCGCATCGCCGTGCCCTACGGCACGATGAACTCGAAGCAGATGCACATGCTGGCGCACATCGCCCGCACCTATGATCGCGGCTACGGCCACTTCACCACGCGGCAGAACATCCAGTTCAACTGGCCCAAGCTGCGCGATATCCCGAAGATCCTCGAGGACCTGGCCTCGGTCGAGATGCACGCCATCCAGACCTCGGGCAACTGCATCCGCAACATCACCACCGACCAGTTCGCCGGCGCTACCGATGACGAGATCATCGATCCGCGGCCCGTCGCCGAGATCCTGCGCCAGTGGTCGTCGCTGCATCCCGAGTTCAGCTACCTGCCGCGCAAGTTCAAGATCGCCATGTCGGGCTCGCCGTCCGACCGCGCCGCGATCCGTTTCCACGATATCGGGCTGCAGGCCACCACCAGCGACCTCGGCGAAGTCGGCTGGCAAGTCTGGGTGGGCGGCGGTCTCGGCCGCACCCCGATGATCGGCAAGATGATTTCGGGCTTCGTGCCGCACGAGCACCTGCTCGCCTACCTCGAGAGCGTGCTGCGCGTTTACAACCGCTACGGCCGCCGCGACAACAAGTACAAGGCGCGCATCAAGATCCTCGTGCACGAGGAGGGCATCGAGTCGATCCGCCAGCAGGTGGACGAGGAGTTCGCCCACGTGAAGGGCGGCGTGCTGCGCCTGCCGCAGGCAGAACTCGACCGCATCGGGGCGTACTTTGCCGAGCCTCGCTACGAGCTGGTCAACGAGACGCATGTCGACGTGGCGCGCGAGAAGATCCTCAATCCGCTCTATGGCCGCTGGCTCGAACATAACCTGCACAGCCACCGCAAGCCCGGCTATGTGTCGGTCACCATCTCGCTGAAGCCGATCGGCGGTGCTCCGGGCGATGCGACCGACGTGCAGATCGACGCTGTCGCCGACCTTGCCGCGACCTTCTCTCACGATGAACTGCGCGTCACGCACGAGCAGAACCTGGTGCTGCCGCACGTCAAGATCACCGACCTGCCGGCAGTCTACGCCAAGCTGGTCGAGCACGGTCTCGCCGAAGGTAATGCCGGCCAGATCACCGACATGATCTGCTGTCCCGGCCTCGATTTCTGCGCGCTGGCCAACGCCCGCTCGATCCCGCTGGCGCAGGAAATCAGCCGCAAGTTCGGCTCGCCCGAGCGGCAGGCCGAAATCGGCGACCTGAAGATCAAGATTTCGGGCTGCATCAATGCCTGCGGCCACCACCACGTGGCCCATATCGGCATCCTCGGCGTCGAGAAAAAGGGCACCGAGCTCTACCAGATCACCGTCGGCGGCGATGCCACCGAGCAGGCCGCGATCGGCGACATCCTCGGCCACGGCTTCGTGGTGGAGGACGTGCCCGACGCGATCGAGCGGCTGGTCGACGCCTACATCGCCCGTCGCGAAAGCCCCGCCGAAACCTTCATCGACGCGTTCCGGCGCATCGGCAAGGAGCCCTTCAAGGAGGCGCTGTATGGCAATGCTTGACCTCGCCGTAGCCGGCCTCCGCCCGCATAAGCGCGATGCCCTGCGCGAGCTTGGCATCATGTCGCTCAACGGCATGTTCGACGAGATGGACGGCGTCTCCGTCCTCCGCCAGGCGACCGATCAGTTGTTGCCGGACGACCTCGCCATTGTCTCGTCGTTCGGTGCCGATTCCGTAGTGCTGCTCCACATGGTGGCGCAGGTCGACAAGAGCCTGCCGGTGTATTTCCTCGAGACCGGCAAGCACTTCCCCGAAACGCTGGACTATGTCGAGACGCTGAAAACCCAGCTCGGCCTCACCAACATCATCGCGCTCCATCCCGACGCCCGGGATATCGCTCGCTTCGATCCCACGGGCGAGCTGTGGGAGACCGACCCGGATTCGTGCTGCCACATCCGCAAGACCGAGCCGCTTGACGAGGCGGTGAAGGGATTTGGCGGCTGGGTCACCGGCCGCAAGCGCTACCAGACCGCCGAGCGCGGGGTGCTGCCGCATTTCGAGCTGACCAGCGACGACCGCATCAAGGTCAATCCGCTGGCCTATTTCTCGGATGCCGACATCACCGCCTACAAGCTCAAGTTCGGCTTGCCCGAGCATCCGCTCTACAATATGGGCTACAAATCCATTGGCTGCGCGCCCTGCACGAGCGTGGTAGCTGAAGGTGAAGACCCGCGCGCCGGCCGCTGGCGCGGGCTCAACAAAAAAGAGTGCGGCATCCATTTCGATTTCAACGGAGCGATCGCCAAGCCCATGGCCGCCCAGGAACTCCACCTGTTCAAGGACGGCGCGTTTATCGCCGATCCGTTCCACCCCTGGGCCGAAGGCGACGACGCCGGCTCGGTGAGCTACCGGCACATCCCGCTCGCCGTGTTCCTTGCGAACCGCGATGCCGTGCTGGCCAACCCGCATCCGGTGGGACTGCTCGTCTCCCCCGGCGACGACGTGATGGCGGTAAAGGGCGACCTCGACCGGTTCAGCTCCATCGCCGTCAGCTTCCCGGCCTATACCGATGGGCGCGGCTACTCCTCGGCGCGCCTGCTGGTCGAACGCCTCGGCTACAGGGGCGAACTCCGCGCCACCGGCGACGTGCTGCACGACCAGATCCAGCTGATGCGCCGCTGCGGCATCACCGCCTTCGTCGTCAAGCACGAGCCGACGAAGAAGGCTTTGATCGAGGGCAAACTGGCCACCGTGGATCTGTTCTATCAGCCGGTGGGCCTCACCGAAGTCCCGGTCGGCACCCGGCCGTTCCTCCGCCGCGCGGTGGAGAACGCATAATCTCGCCACACCCACAGGTGTCATCCCTGCGAAAGCAGGGACCCATGGCGCCGCCAACGCAGGCAGGGAGATGGGTCCCTGCTTTCGCAGGGAAGACATCCGAATAATCGGCGGCATCGCCGCAAGAGTCTGAGAAACGAATGAGCCAGAACGAAATCGTCACCGACGCGGTCATCATCGGCGCCGGCCCCGTGGGCCTGTTCGCCGTGTTCGAGCTCGGGCTGCTCGACATCAAATGCCACCTGATCGACATCCTCGACCGCCCCGGCGGCCAGTGCGCCGAGCTTTATCCCGAAAAGCCGATCTACGACATTCCCGGCTTCCCGATGGTCACCGGGCAGGGGCTTACCGACAACCTGCTGCAGCAGATCGCGCCGTTCGGGGCGCAGTTCCACTACAACCGCATGGTCAACACGCTCGAGAAGCTGCCCGACGGCACCTTCCGCCTGACCACCGATGCCGATGAGGTCTTCCTCTGCAAGGTCGTGGTGATCGCGGCCGGCGGCGGCTCGTTCCAGCCCAAGCGCCCGCCGGTCGAGGGCATCGAGGCGTTCGAGAACAAGTCGGTTTTCTACGCCGTGCGCAAGATGGACGACTTCCGCGACCAGGACCTGGTGATCGTCGGCGGCGGCGACTCGGCGCTCGACTGGACGCTGAACCTGCAGCCCATCGTCCGCTCCCTGACCCTCGTCCACCGCCGCGACGCCTTCAAGGCGGCCCCGGCCTCGGTGAACAAGATGAAGGAACTGGTGATGGCGGGGAAGATCAACTTCCTCCTCGGCCAGATCGGCAAGCTCGACGGCGTCGACGGCCAGATCGACCATGTCCACATCACCATGGATTCGGGCGACCTGCCGGTGCCGGCAACCCGCCTGCTGCCGTTCTTCGGCCTCACCATGAAACTCGGCCCCGTCGCCGACTGGGGCCTCGAGCTCAACGACAACCTGATCGCCGTCGACACCGAAAAGTTCCAGTCCTCGATCCCCGGCATCTTCGCCATCGGCGACATCAACCACTATCCCGGCAAGCTGAAGCTCATCCTCTCGGGCTTCCACGAAGCCGCCCTGATGGCGCAGGCCGCCAAGGCCACCATCTCGCCAGGCGAGCGCGTCGTGTTCCAGTACACGACGTCGAGCACCAAGCTGCAGAAGAAGCTCGGCGTGGTGTGATGGGCCGGAGCGCAACGGCATGAAAATCCTCGTCACCGATCAGGATGGCGCCGAACATGAGCTCGAGGGGCTCGATGGCTGGCGCACCATGGAAGTGATCCGCGACTGGGGCCTCAACATCAAGGCCGAGTGCGGTGGCGCCTGTTCGTGCGCCACCTGTCACGTCTATGTCGCCGAGCCGTGGTTCAGCCAGTTGCCGCCGCCGAGCGACGACGAGGAAGACCTGCTCTATTCCACCCTCGACAAGAAGCCGAACTCGCGGCTGAGCTGCCAGATCCTGCTCAACGACGATCTCGACGGCATGCAAGTCACGCTGGCCGAGAGCGCACGCCGGGATCCCTGAGCGCCCCCTGAGCCGGCCGTCGCAACCGCCTAACAAATCCCTGCACGATACGCGGCATTTTAGTCGAATGCCGCCGCCTGCCTTCAGCCGAAGCACGCACCTGCACGGTCAATGTGGTCCCAAGCGGCAGAAGCCGGAAGGGAAGTGACATGACTGAGATGGATGAGGGCAACACCCGCGCCTTCTCGACGTTCAGGGTCCTGAACGGGGATTCCAACATCGTCGAGCGGGACCAGCTGTTCCGTAACATGGCGCAGCTTTACTCCTACGTCTCCGATCGCTGTGACGACGAGCAGGTCGCCCAGTATGACGAGGTGCTCTGCCAGTTGGCCGAGTTGGTGGAGACCGAGGCGCGCGTCCATGTGGCCAAGCTCCTCGCCCCGCTTGACCGCGCGCCGGGCAATGTGGTGGTAAAGCTCGCCAACGACGATGAATTCCAGGTGGCCCAGCCACTGCTCGAGTTCTCCAATGTCCTGAGCGACGACGATCTCATCGATATCGTCCTGACCCGGTCGGAGCAGCACCGCGTGGCCATTGCCGGTCGACCGCAGGTGACCGAGCGGGTGGGCGATGCCATCGTCGAGCATGGGCAGTCGGCCTCGGTGCACCGGCTGGTGCGCAACGCCAACGCCGAACTCGGCCACCTGGCGCTGGCGCGGCTCGTCGAGCGCGCCACCAGCGATGCCGACATGGCGAGGGACTTGCGTGGTCGCGAGGACATCGACTGGAACAGCCTCGGCGGGCAGATCAATATCGTGGGCGACAGGGTGATGGAGACCATCGCCGCCATCGACCCCAAGCTCGATCCCGCCACGGTCGGAAAAGTCTCCGCCGTGGTCTACAACCGGATGCGCAACCGCGCCGGCTTCAACAGCCAGGACTGGAAGGTCGCCTACAACCAGGTGAAAGCCCTGTCGGACCGCAAGCAGCTCGACGAGCGGGCGCTGATCCGCTTTGCCCGCTTCGGTTACGGTCACCACACTGCCGCCGCCCTCACCATGCTGCTGCGCGTCGGCCCCGAGGTCTTCGTCAAGTGGCTGGCCATGCAGGACTATGTGGCCATCACCGTGGCGCTGCGGGCGCTCGGCATCCAGCCCGACCTGTTCGAGGCGATGGCGGCTTCGATGCCGTGGCGCGACCTGCCCAGCCAGACGGACCTGCAGAACGTTCGTCGCCGTTTCGAAGCCCTGAGCAAGGACGAGGCCGTCGGCATCTTCGAGCTCTGGCGCACCCACGCCTTCCGCCGCCGCCTTCCCAACGAGGACGCCGTCGGCGCTGCCTGAGACCTCCAAAGTCTGTCCAACCAACTTCACGGCGGCCGCAAGGCCGCCGTTTTTCATGGCCGCTGCAGATCGGCGATCATCGCCTGCGCCGGCGCAACCAGCCCGACGCCGCTCGTCTGCTGGCCGAACATCTCCCGCACCAGCCCGGCGATCCGCTCCGCCGCATCGGCGTGGCTCAGCCCATGCTCATGGATGTTGGAGATGCAGTTGCGGCGCGAGTCCGGCAGCCCGACCGCCGGCGCAAATGTCAGGTAGGCGCCGAGACTTTCGGGCGAGGACAGCCCCGGCCGCTCGCCGATCAGCATGATGACGCAGCGCGCCCCGACGCCCGCGCCGATCTCGTCGCCAAGCGCCACCCGGGCGTTGGTGGCGATGGTCAGCGGCGCCAGCGAGTATCCGCCGAGCCGAGGCAGCAGTTCGCCCAGCAGCGCCGGCACCTGCCGGCTCACCGCCAGCGACGACAGCCCGTCGCCCACCACGATCGCGACATCGGCGGGCGCTGGTTCGATCGCACTCCCCGGTGCCAGCCGTCGTCCGAGGTCGGGCCGCCGCAGGTACGACTCTCGCGTTTCGGCAGCGCTCGCCACCACCTGTACCGGCACCGCGGGCAGGGCAGCGCGCAGCGCCTCTACATCCAGTGGCGTCCACACCGCCTGCCGGGCCGCCGCATGATCGAGCCGGAAGCGTTGCAACTCGCGCGTCGGCAGGCCGCCGGTATCGCGTCCCAGCGACAGCCGGGCGTTCGACACCTCGCCGATGCGGCTCAGGTCGCGCATCACGCCACCTCGGCCAGGAGACGAAGCGGGCTCAGCGGCAGCTCGACCTTCTGCAACCGCCCGGCCGCGTCGAAAATTCCGGTCTCGGCCAGCCACGCCTCGAATTCCGGCGCCGGGCGTTTGCCCAGCGTCTGTCGCGCGAAGGCGGCATCATGGAAGCTGAGGCTCTGGTAGTTCAGCATCACGTCGTCCGAGCCCGGCACGGTGATGACGAAATTGGCGCCTGCCGCGCCCAGCAGCACCAGCAGCGCGTCCATGTCCTCGCCATCGGCCTCGGCGTGGTTGGTGTAGCAGGCGTCGCAGCCCATCGGCAGGCCGAGCAGCTTGCCGCAGAACACATCCTCGAGCCCCGCCCGGATGATCTGCCGCCCATCGAACAGGTATTCGGGGCCGATGAACCCCACCACCGTATTCACCAGCAGCGGCGAAAACTCGCGCGCCACCGCATAGGCCCGCGCCTCGAGCGTCTGCTGGTCGACGCCGAAATGCGCGTCGGCCGAAAGCGCCGAGCCCTGGCCCGTCTCGAAATACATGACGTTGTCGCCGATGGTGCCGCGGTTCAGCGCCAGCGCCATCTCCCGCGCCTCGCGCAGCATCGACAGCTCGATGCCGAAGCCGCGATTGGCCTTGCCGGTCCCCGCCACCGACTGGAACACCAGGTCGACCGGCGCGCCACGCTCCATCGCCCGCATGGCGGTGGTGACGTGCCCGAGGCAGCAGGTCTGTGTCGGGATGGCGAGCCGCGAGCGCACATCATCGAGCGCCGTAACGATGCGCGCATAATCCTCGACGCTGTCGGTTACCGGGTTCACCCCGATCACCGCGTCGCCGCACCCCATCAGCAGCCCGTCGAGCGTCGACAGCATGATGCCCGCCGTGCTGTCGGAGGGGTGGTTCGGCTGCAGCCGGGTCGATAGTCGCCCGCGCAGCCCCACGCTCGAACGGAATCGCGTCACCACCTCGATCTTGGCCGAAACCGCCGCCAGCTCCTGCAGCCGCATGATCTTGGAGGTCGCCGCCGCCATCTCGGGCGTCAGCCCGAAGGCCAGGGCCGCAATCGCCGTTCCACCGGTCGCCGGGTCGAGCAGGTGTTCGCGAAACTGCCCCACCGTCATCGATGCCACCGGCGCGAACGCGACCGGGTCATGTTGCGAAGCGATCAGGTCGCTGACCTCGTCGGCATCCACCGGCACGATCGTCTGCGTGAGGAACGCCTTGAGCGGCACGTCGGCCAGCGCCATCTGCGCCGCGATCCGCTCCACCGGGTCAGTCGCCGAAACGCCCGCCAACTGGTCGCCCGAGCGCTCCGGCGACGCCTTGCCGAGCAGCACCCTCAGGTCGTCGAAGCGATAAAGGGTGTCGCGCACCCGTTGGGTAAAAGCCATGCTGCACCGCATTTGCTGCGCGCAGTAGGGCAGGCGGCGTGCGATGGGTCAATGGGGTTTACCTAAGTGTGCTTGCCGGTTTCGCCTCCACAATGCTACCGCCGGGGCAAACGCAAGGAGCGAGCATGAGCAAGCGGATGTCGAAAACCCTGGCGGCCGAGATCGCCGACCGCACGCTCGCCGTCCTCAACCCCGCCAATCGCATCGTCGCGCTGGGTGCCGCGCTACAACGCCACGGCTTCCCCGGCGCCGCCGCCCCACCGGACGCAACGTTCACCGACCGCACCGCGCTCATCGCCTGGCTGCAGGCAACCTACGCGCAGGGCTAGCCGGCTGCCTGTCGTTCGCTGGTTGGCAACTTCCGGAGTCGTTCCAGCCTCTAACGCACCCACCCTCTAGACCTCACCCTGCGACGCATATAAAGATATCTTTATATCTGATGAGGGCTTGGGTTGGACGATACTGCTGATCTTGTCGACGTGCTGCGCGCTGCCGGAGAAACTACCCGGCTGCGGCTGCTCGCGCTGCTGGCCGACGGCGAGCAGTCGGTCAAGGACCTTACCGAAATCCTCGGGCAGAGCCAGCCGCGCGTCTCGCGTCATCTGAAGCTGCTCGCCGATGCGGGGCTGGTCGATCGCAACGCCGAAGGCGCCTGGGCCTACTACCGGCTGGCCGACACTGGGGCAGGGGGCGACCTCGCCCGCTGGCTCGTCGCCCGCCTGTCCGCCGAAGACCCCGACCGCAGCCGCGACCGCCTGCGGCTCGACGCCGTCCGCGCCAACCAGCAGACGGTGGCCGCCGAGTATTTTGCCAAGGTCGCCGACAGCTGGGACCTGCTGCGCTCGCTGCACGTCTCCGAGGAAGCGGTGGAAGCCGCCATCCTCGCGGCGATCGGCGAGCGGGTCGTCGACCTGCTGATCGACCTCGGCACCGGCACCGGTCGCATGCTGGAACTGCTCTCGGGCCACTACCGGCGCGGTGTCGGGATCGATGCGAGCCGCGAGATGATCGCGGTGGCGCGCGCCAAGCTCGCCGCCAGCTCGGTCAATCACGCGCAGGTCCGCCTTGGCGACATCTCCGATCTCGATCCATCGGCCGGCAAGGCCGACCTCATTCTCATCCACCAGGTGCTGCACTATTTCGACGATCCGGGACGGGTGCTGCTGCAGGCGCGCCGTGCCCTGAAGCCGGGCGGCGAGATGCTGATCGTCGATTTCGCGCCGCACGGGCTCGAGTTCCTGCGCACCCATCATGCGCACCGCCGCCTGGGCCTCAGCGAGCCGCACATGGCCGCCTGGGCCCGCACTGCCGGGCTCGGCGTCAGCAGTTTTTCCAGCTTTCCGCCCACCAAAGCCGTCGAGGGGCTCACAGTCTGCCTCTGGCGCCTGACCGACCAGAACGGGGACCGACCATGACTATCGACACCGCCAACCGCCCCAGTCGCAAGGCCCCCGGCGAGCGGCCGGATTTCCTCGTCTCGTTCGAGTTCTTCCCGCCCAAGACCGACGTAATGGAAGAGCGCTTCTGGGAGTCGATCGGCAAGCTGGCGCCGCTCCACCCCCGCTTCGTTTCCGTCACCTACGGCGCTGGCGGCTCGACCCGGGAGCGCACGCTGCGCATGGTGTCCCGCGTCAAGTCGGATACCGGCATAGATGCCGCCGCGCACCTCACCTGCGTCGGCGCCACGCGTGACGAAGTCGACGCCGTGGTGCGTGGCTACCAGGCCGCTGGCATTTCGCGCATCGTGGCCCTGCGCGGCGACCCGGCCGAGGGCATCGGTCAGCCCTTCACGCCGCACCCCGAGGGCTACCAGAGCGCGGCCGACCTCGTCGCCGGCATCCGCCGCATCGGCGATTTCGACATCTCGGTCGCCGCCTATCCCGAAAAGCACCCGCAGAGCCCGAGTTGGGACGCCGAAATCGACAACCTGAAGCGCAAGCTCGACGCCGGGGCAACCCGTGCGATCACCCAGATGTACTTCAACAACGACGACTATTTCCGTCTCGTCGATCGGGCTCACGCGGCCGGCATCACCGCACCGATCGTGCCCGGCATCCAGCCGATCCACTCGTTCAAGCAGATCTCCGGTTTCGCCGCCCGCTGCGGGGCTTCTATCCCCGCGTGGATGGCGGAGCGCTTTATGGGGCTCGAGGACGACCCGGAGACCCATGCGCTGGTTGCATCGGCGGTCGCCGCCGAGCAGGTGTTGGAACTGGTCGACAACGGGATTACGGAGTTCCACTTCTTCACGCTGAACCGCTCGAACCTCGTGCTCGCACTGGCCCGTCTGCTGGGCTATCGGCCGGATTAGAGGGCTTGAATCACTCATCGGGCGTTCAGCGTCCATTCAGGCGCGTTCAGACTATTATTCATGTACGCGGTCGCGAAAGCGTGAGCGTGCTGGCCATCCACAAAATGGCCACGTTAATTGTCTCTGGTCCGGGTGGGTCGCACGGGCTTTCGGTTAAGGACAGCAGCCTATGAAATTCGACAGCAAGGTGAAGGGCGCATTGGCCTGGACCGGGCTTTTCGTCATCCTCGCCGTCCCCTCGGCGGATCTCCTGTTCGGCGAGGACAGCGGGCCGAAAGCCAACCTCGCGATCACCTCCGATACCGCGCAGGTGAAGCCGGTCGTGCCCGCTAGCAAGTCCGAGCTCAAGACCGATCCGGTGCAGACCGCGAGCGTCGACGCGCCTGAGGCAAATTCTGCTGATGCGGTCGATACTTACCTCAACAACGGCAAGAAGCTCCCGGCCTATATCTCGGATGCCGAAGCCACCCCGGCAGCGCCTGTCACGGTGAAGGCGCCGGTCGAAGTCGCCGTCCTCAGCCCCGTCCAGGAAACGCCGCCGGTACCACT
>Ga0105047_10015914_pt1 | contig 11824 bp, 7 predicted proteins | sample MAT04_FD_78384 | JGI IMG/M metagenome (GOLD analysis project Ga0105047, IMG submission 78384) | Freshwater microbial communities from Lake Fryxell liftoff mats and glacier meltwater in Antarctica - MAT-04 (megahit assembly) | ecosystem: Environmental > Aquatic > Freshwater > Ice > Liftoff... | reverse complement strand
GTTTGAAACTATTGCTGGTGGATTTGATTGAGCTGTGGATTTGGTGGATTTGATGAGGTGTTATGGTGGTTAATTCCTTTGTTCGTCATTCGTAATTAGGTTGTTCGTCAATCGTCATTCGTCATTTGGTTTCTCGTCATTTATGGTTCGGTTGTTCAACATTCGGTTGTTCGACATTCCTTCATTAAGCATATTCTTATTTTGTATGGATTTAAGAAGGAGAATAGCTGCATTACTGATTATATGATGTGGTCAAATTCATCATCTGAGTCCTGTCTTAGGACGGAAATGGCAACGGACCTCGCTTCTGCCATATTTTTAAATATTTCTGTAACATGTTCGATAGTCTTTTGGCTGCAATATTTTTTAACATCATCCATATTATTGATTCCACTGCCATCTCTGAATTTATAGGTCTGTTCCAGTAAATTATACTCAAATTTTAATGAGATGCGCTCATTCATTTTAAATACGGTTACTTTGATTTGATCAACATCAAATTCTCCTATGATTCTCATTTATTATGATATTTGTGGATAATACTTTCAGTAAACAGGCAGTACAACTTATATAAACCAGGATATTCTTCCAATTTTATCAGATGTTTTTCTATCGTTGATTGGTCATTACGACGGGCAGGTCCGGTCTGAATTTCTGAAGGCTCACTTCCAACGGCTTTCAGAGAAGTTTCTTTCATCAATGCAGAAAGTAAATTAAAATCTATCTCATGGTCGGTACAGTATTCTGAAGTAAGCGTATATAAATGGTTGGTAAAGTTATTGACCAGAACAGCAGCAAGATGTAAATCCTGTTTTTTAGCATCCGGCATAGTCATAAAATGATCAGAAATGATATCTGCCAGTAAGACAAGCGCAGAAGATGTGAACTCATCTGACGCCGTGATTATAATCGGAATTTCATTGGATAGAATTTGTGCCTCCTTCGTCAACGATTGTAATGGCCAGAATGATCCGTAATGCTGAGCATAAGGCGACAATATCGCACCAAGTTGTCCACCCGATGTATGAACCAAAATCTGATCACTATCTAAAGTGAATGGCAAGGACTCGACCACATTAACTATGGCATCGTCATTTACACAAATGAAATATATATCAGCAAATGGACTGATATCATTTACATCGGTAATATATTTTGTATTTCCAAAAGCTTCAAATGCACCTGCATCATTTTGATCTCTTCCCAAAACCTGAAGTACATTCATACCTGCAAGCGTAAAACTCTCTAACAAGTGCCAAGCCACATTTCCCGCTCCCAATATAATGATGGAATTCGTCATTCACTTTATTTTACATATCTGGCCCATGCAGCGATAAACAGACCCAACATCATCAGTATGGTGCCGGCCCAAAATAAATTGATACCCGGAAATATGGTAGCCTGCAGGATCAGATAATCTGTTCTGGGCACATCAGTGGCAACGGCTATGTTAAGGTCATTTATCTGACGCGAATCTTTAGCGATTTTAAATGTAAATTCTTCTTTTACAGGATCAATATTGCTGAATCTGATATGAAGACCGGTTTTTCCTGAATAATGCTTGATACTCATAGGCTGGTTATTGCGTATGATATATATGGGAGCAGCTTCATCTGTGACATTTTGGCCCGAAATATTTAATAAAGCTGCAATGGCAATATCTTTATCTTCTTTTTTATAATTTGGATGTTCAGGTGCTTTATCAAATCCCTGCAGATTGATTTGATATCCTTGGATTTGAATATTTTCACCATTTTTTATGGTATATTCTTTGTATTCAAGATTGTCTTCAGGGGTAAAAAAATCATCTAGTACTTTTTCATCAAGTTTAAAGCGCAATCCCGCCACTTCAATGGCAGCAGGATAATTGTACATCAATGCACCTTCCAGCCCCATTGCTGCTTCACAAAAATAGGTTGTATCATTTAATGTATCGTATACTGAAAGGTTGACACCAATACCCGCATCGTGAGTATGCTTTTTAAAATCCTTATTTTGCGGGTCAAAGGTGATGGATTCCGCTTTTATGATAAAATTGGTCAGCATGATAGTGTCTGTCAGTGGTAGTGTATATACAACAAACTTTAGCGAATCTTCTATCTTTTTTGCATCTTCCACGCTTTGTAAGGCAGGAGGTAAACCAACCACGCAAGTAAATATATCTTTATTCCAGTAATGTTTGGTATCCGGGTTGAAGGCTGCCACTTTGCTGAAATCATTGGAATACATGGCATTAGGGTGCAAAGTCATCTCTTCTACTATATCCAGACTGTCGTTCAATTTCTTAAAATTGATATTGTATTTTCGTTCCCTGTCTATAAGCGTATCGGATTCATAAGTAATGAGGTACCCCTGAGACAATAATGGTTTACCTTTGATCAGCTGGACATATTTTTCAAGGTCTTCGTCAGTAAACATTCCTCTGAAAACAAATGGATTGCTTGAGATAAATTTTTGATTGAGTCCACTTGCCAGTATTCCTACCATCATCATACCAAAACCAAAGTGGGAAATGGCTGAGTAAGCTAGTTTGATGTTTCCTTTTACCGCATTGACCATATAATCTAAGTTAGCAACCATACTGAATACACCAGTAAAACACATCAATACATATTGCCAGCTGTAAAGTGTCAGCCATGCTGTGACTGCCCATGTCAATACCGCACTTAAAGACAATTGAATGACTATTCTTTTAGCAAAAGCTTGTTTTTTTATATTCCAGTTGACAGCCCCGTATCTTAAATATATAGCCGATGAAGACAATACTGCTACAAAAACTGCTATCCATAGTTGATATTTATTATAGTGATCTATGACATCTTTGATCACCCGGCCTTCGTATGCAGGGTTAAAATAGGTCATTATCTTGTTATAAACCGGTAATGATGTAGAAGATAAGATTAGGATCGCACTAAAAAGCAGAATTAATGATCCAATAAACATCCAGAATTCCCTGGAGGTCAATTCTTCATCTTTTTCAGGATTCCGAATAACTTTATACCTGTAGAGCAGGAAACCCAAACCTAATACTGCAAAAAAGGCTACGAGAAATATTAATTGATATTCGAGACCCATCTCTGTGAAGGCATGCGCTGACGTATCTCCTAATACACCGCTTCTGGTCAGAAAAGTAGAATATAGGATCAAAACAAATGAAATCAGATAAAAGAAATATACTGATCTGGTGGCAAAACCCGTATTTCTGGATATCATATGTACATGGATGCCTGCTACCAGGGTGATCCAGGGCACCAAGGACGCATTTTCAACTGGGTCCCAAGCCCAGTAACCACCAAAAGACAGTGCAACATAAGCCCATAAACTACCCATAAGTATTCCTGTACCTAGAATGCCTGCCGAGAAAAGTGCCCATGAAAAAGACTTTTTTAGCCATTCTTTATGGTCATTTGTCCAGAGACCTGCAAAAGCAAAAGCAAAAGGTACAATTGTGGATGCAAATCCAAGGAATAGGGTGGGTGGGTGTATGGTCATCCAATAATTCTGAAGCAAAGGATTCATGCCACGTCCCTTTATAAGGTTTAGATAATCTGCATTGGCAAATATCGGCGCATCATTTAATTGTCTGAGAAGTGTAGTTGGATTGCTGCCGATTCTTATCGCATCTTCGCCCCATGGAATATGAATACCCAACAACATGGTCATTAAGATTGCCTCAGCAATAGCAATGGTAAATAATACGGGTGCCTCGAGTTTGGCGGTAGTTTTTATTAAAATGAATCCCAATATGGAATGCCAGAACATCCACAGCATAAAACTCCCTTCCTGACCTTCCCAAAAAGCAGAAAGGATATATTTTAATGGTAAGTCTTCAGAAACATGATCAAATACATATGAATATTCATACATATGATTGTACATGGCATAAAATATGATGCCTATGAGACTAAAAAGAGTCAATCCGTGAAGGTAAAATGAAGTTCTTCCTATTTTTGACCAGCTTGGACCATCTATTTTATCCACTCTTTTCACCGCAAAAAAATAAGCCGTTGCTGAAAGTAATGCAGCGACAAATGAAGTTAAGATAAGAATATGACCCAATTGTCCTACCCACAGGTGTTCACCTATATATTTGATTTCGCTCATATATCAATGCAGGTATTAACCATTTTGTTCTTTAACAGCAATCTCTTCATCTTTATATTTGGACGGACACTTCATGAGGATCTCACTTGCTTTAAATATATCTCCATCCATTTTTCCAGTCACAACGATCTGTTCTGACATCTCAAAATCCTGCGGTTTAGGTTTGTTTAGTACAACTTTTTTTTCCAAACCATCTGCATCTTTCATGAAAAAAGTAAATTCATTGGGTGAATTCTGAGGGTCGTATATCATTGGCTTATCTTTGGATAGCTGTCCGACAATTTTGGATGTTTGTTTTGATTTTTCTGCCACTTCAAAACTGGCATATGTACTCACGTCTTTGGATATGCTTAAAAATACAACGATACCAACTACGATAAACACCAAAGCAATAATTATATTTCGATTCATGAATTGCGATAAGTTTAAATATTTGTGCAAAAATACACTTATTCTAAAACAACGAAGTATGCACCGAGATTGTTTAGATTAATTCTTAATATTTAGTCTAATCAGAAAAGTAATTTTATCACTAAAACTAAAAGATATTGATTTCTGCTGGGTTGATAATCAACTGTTTTCCTTTAGGTGTTCACTCCTTTAGTAAGTCTACCCTTTTGTTATACCGTGGAATATCAAAAAATGGAATATATGGAGTTGACTCATTATTAAAGGGATAATATAAAATTAAACCATTATTGATAAATATTTATAGTGTTTTTCATAGTATAAGTATCTGGATTACATACTTACTAAATCAGGTGATAATTTCCTGTTTATTCGTAAAATAAGAGTTTTATTAATTTATCCCAAAAAAAACTTCCCGATATCATATTCAGATACATTTTTTCCCCATTCAGCATTATTTTTTACAATAATATGACAAACACATCTATTTTTACTTCTAAAAATTAAATATGACCACTAGAGGCCATAGCATATATATCTATTCATTGACTGCGATAGTAATTGCAGTGTCTCTATATCTGATCTTTCAGGGATCATCATATTATATTACTACTACTGAAGAAAGGTTTTATCATCCGGATCATGCGCATCTCAAACCTAGTGGTTTTTATGGACATGGGTTAGGTATTATAGGTACATTATTGATTGTAATAGGTGTATTTGGATATATGGCTAGGAAAAGATTCCGTTCACTTTCGCGATTAGGCGTGCTCAAACATTGGTTGGAATTTCATATTTTCCTATGCACTCTTGGACCGATTATGGTTTTATTTCACACTTCATTCAAATTTGGAGGAATTGTTTCTGTTAGTTTCTGGAGTATGGTAGCTGTGGTCGCAAGTGGTGTAATCGGTAGATTTATATATTTGCAGATTCCAAGAACCATTCAGGGAAGAGAATTAAGTTTGAATGAAATTCATGATATGCAAACAGATCTTGGTTCGTCTATGCAAAATAACATTGGGACCCTTTCAGTCAACATTAATGATTTGACTCATACATTTTCTTCACAAAGTCTGACTCAATACGGAGGATTCACAGGCCTTTTTAGACAGTATGCGGATGAATTCAGAAGAAAAAAACTAATCAGAATGAATTTAAAAAATCAAAATATTTCATCGCGAGATATTAATGTCGTGATGAAGTTGGTAAGCAATGAAATGGCATTGACCCGCAAGATTCAACGGTTGGTAACCATGCAAAAACTTTTCAGATATTGGCATATTGCCCATTTGCCATTTGCTTTGATTATGTTGATCATTATGATCATTCATGTGGCTGTAACTTTAACTTTTGGTTATACTTGGATATTCTGAATATGGAAGAGATTTTAATATATAGTGTCGTTGGTTTGTTGTGTTTTGGGATAATGTATATTTATCTCAGAAAACTTAAAAATGAGTCCGATGTAGTCACCGAAAAAATTGTAAAAGCCAAGGAAGAAGGTATACACGAGCCTGTATCTCTTTATCCTTACATCAACGAAGATAATTGCATCAAAAGCGGGGCTTGTATAACCGCCTGTCCTGAACATGACATCCTAGGTATCAGAAACGGGCGCGCCACCCTAATAAATGCTTCTCGTTGCATCGGTCATGGGGCATGTTTCCATGCTTGTCCGGTAGAAGCTATTACGCTTAAAATCGGCACAGAAAAACGAGGTGTTGACCTCCCTCACGTCAATCAGAATTTTGAAACCAACGTACAGGGTATGTTTATCGCAGGTGAACTGGGAGGTATGGGACTCATAAAAAACAGTGTGGAACAGGGGAAACAAGCCATAGACAATATAAATTCAGCAATAGATAAATCCCACAATGCCCAATATGATATCATCATTATTGGTGCAGGACCTGCCGGAATTTCAGCATCTCTTCAAGCCAAAAAAAACGGATTAAACGCCATAGTATTGGAGCAAGATTCTCTAGGAGGTACTGTCTATAATTTTCCACGGGCAAAAATAATCATGACGTCCCCAATGGATTTACCTTGTTACGGAAAGATAAAGTTGTTTCAAACCAGTAAGTCTGAGCTGCTTTCCTTGTGGAAAGAAGTCATTGAAAAAAATAATATTGTTGTAAGGGAACATTTTAAAGTTGATAGTATCGGCAAAAAAGATGAGCAGTTTGTTGTATCCAATAGTTCAGGTGAAACTTTTTCTGCCAATAAAGTACTGCTTGCTATCGGGAGAAGAGGTTCACCCCGAAAATTGGGTGTGGAAGGAGAATGGATGGAAAAAGTGGCCTATAAGTTACTGGAACCTGAGTTGATTTCTGGAAAAAACATTCTGGTAATTGGCGGTGGGGATTCAGCCATTGAAAGTGCTTTATTGCTGGCAGAAGACAACAAAGTCAACTTATCCTATAGAAGTGATAAGTTCAACAGGCTAAAACCTAAAAATGCAGAAAATATATTGCAAGCCATTGAGAAAGGGAAAATAATCGTTCTTTTCGAATCAAATGTGACCAATATCATACTTGATAAAGTGGAAATCAGGGTTAAAGATGGGAATACCCTGAGTTTGGACAATGATTTGGTCTATATATTTGCAGGTGGTGAGTTGCCAACCCAATTTCTGGAAAAATCAGGGATTAAAATTTCAAAAAGATTTAACTATACCCTGCTTTCGCACAAAAATTAAAATGATTGATATTTTAACATATAAAACATTTTTACGCTTATTCTCAGGAATAGCGGTGCTTTTATATGTTGGATTACTCGACACTACTGCACAAATCAGTCCCGGCAAATTGACCAAAGCACATGCTTCTCTTGAAGGGATAAGCAATTGTACAGCTTGCCATGATCTTGGCGCTAAAATTTCAGACCAAAAATGCCTTGACTGTCATAAATCATTAAAAGCAAGAATCACTCAAAACAAAGGATACCATGTATCCAAGGAAATTAAGGGTAAAGATTGTATCACTTGTCATAGTGAGCATCATGGCCTTAATTTTGATCTGATTCGTTTTGATGAAAAAAAATTTAATCATACACTCACGGGTTATGAACTTAAAGGCGCCCACAAAAAAGTGGAAACTTGTGCCAAATGTCATTTTGAAGATCACATTTCTGACAATAAAATAAGACAGAATAAAAATACTTTTCTTGGACTTGATCCGAAATGTATTTCATGTCATGAAGACTATCATCAAAAAACAATGGACAACGATTGTGCAAAATGTCATAATTTTGAAGCATTTAAACCTGCTGCCTTATTTAATCACAGTAAATCTGCCTTCCCATTAAAAGGTGCTCACGCTACGGTTGATTGTGCAAAATGCCATAAAACTGAACTTAAAAACGGTAAGAAATTTCAGCAATTTGCAGATGTGCCATTTAAAAATTGCAATTCATGCCACAAAGACCCGCACAGCGGCGATTTTGGAGTAAATTGTAAATCATGCCATAATGAAACTTCATTTAAGGATATTAAATCAACATCAGATTTTAATCACAGTCTTACAGGATTTGTTTTGGAAGGTAAACATAAAAGTATTGACTGTAAAAAATGCCACGATAACAGATCAGGTACAAAGGGTAATTACAAGGAATATGCTTCCAACAAAAACATCACATGCCTTACCTGCCATAAAGACGTTCATGAATCAAAATTGGGTACTGATTGTAAAATTTGCCATTCCCAGCAAAGCTTTAGTATTTCCCGAAAATTGCCAGATTTCAATCATAGTCTGACTGGCTACGTTCTGGAAGGTAAACACCTAACAGTGGATTGTAAAAAATGTCACACTACGCCCAAGATGACAGATCCGTTAAAACATGATCTTTGTGCAGCATGTCATAAGGATTACCATCAGGGTGAATTTAAAGATATAAAGAACAGAGATTGTGCAGCTTGCCATAATACAGGAGGCTTTAAAGAAGCAACCTTTGACATTGAGCAACATGAAGCATCAACATTTCCACTGCAAGGAGCACATATGGCAACCCCTTGCACCGCCTGTCATATGAAAGAAAATAAGTGGACATTTCGCAACGTAGGTAAAGAATGCATTGATTGTCACAAGAATATTCACATCGGATTTATAAGCGAAAAATATTTGCCTGATAATGATTGCCGTCGTTGTCATGACAATGAATCCTGGAAATCCATCACATTTGATCATACTTTGACAAATTTCGAACTCAAAGGCAAGCATGCTACCATAGATTGTAGTTCATGTCATTATAAAGAAGACCTTTTGAGTAGGGTAAAAGAACAAAAATTTAATGGAATAAAAATGGACTGTATTGCTTGTCATGAAAACATCCACGGCACGCAGTTTGAAGTAGCTGGTATCACTGATTGCAAAAAATGCCACGGTTTTGAGAAATGGGACAGCAGTAATTTTAATCATGATAATGCGGCATTTAAACTGGATGGTGCCCATATCAATGTTGCTTGTAATAAATGTCATCAGGAAGATGTTGCAGATGGTAAAAAAAATATTAAATATAAAACAGGTAAGCTGGAATGTATAGATTGTCATCAATAGTAATCCTTATCCTTTTTGGATATATTTCTGCTGTGGGTCAATCGCCACATGGTATAGGATTTACTATGGATTGTGCAAAATGCCACAGTTCAGAAAGCTGGACGTTCAATACAAAAACGAATACTTTTAGCCACGACAGCACAACATTCCCTCTTGTCGGGCAACATAATGATTTGGATTGCCGCTCATGCCATTCGTCTTTGGAATTCAAAAAAGTTAGGTCAGATTGTATTTCCTGTCATACGGACATCCATCAGCAAACAGTGGGCACTGATTGTGCAAGGTGCCATAGCCCGAAGTCTTGGGTAGTTGAAAATATAACCCAACTTCACGAAGAAGTCTCCTTTCCTCTTATGGGAGTACATTCTATGGTAGATTGCAATCAATGTCATCAGAGTGAAAATAATGTCAGATTCAGTCCCACTGGTATAGAATGTATTAACTGCCATGGAGATGATTATAATGCAACAAAAATGCCAGACCACGTTAAATTGGGATTCGGAAATGATTGTGCAGCTTGTCACAGTCTTACCGGCACTGACTGGAATACAGAAATTGTAGATCACAGTTTTTTTCCGCTCGAACAGGGTCATATGATTACCGATTGTGCTGCATGTCATAAATCTCAAAACTATTCTGATCTATCTCCAAATTGTATCAGCTGCCATCAAATCGACTTCAATAATACATTAAATCCAAACCACACATCAGCAGGGTTTTCAACAGATTGTGCAACTTGTCACACCATAGTGCCAGGATGGAAACCGGTTACTTTTATGACACATGATGCCCAATATTTTCCAATTTATAGCGGTAAACATCAAGGGGTATGGAATGATTGTATCGAATGTCATACCAATACCAATGACTTCATTCAATTTACCTGCGTCTCATGTCATAAAAACCCTGAAACCAATGATGTACACAATTCAGTAAGTGGATATTCCTATGACAATAATGCCTGCCTGGCATGTCACCCTACTGGTGATGCTGATAATGCTTTCGATCATAATGCTACCAATTTCCCGCTCACCGGAGCTCATAAAACAGTAAATTGTCAAAGCTGCCATGCCAACGGTTATGTGGGAACATCTACGTTATGTGTAGATTGCCATTCTACTGATTTTAATCAGACCGTTAATCCTAATCATGCTTCATTGGGTCTGAGTACAGATTGTGTTTCTTGCCATACCACTGATGCGGGATGGAGTCCTGCTACTTTTTCCATACATAACACTATATATGCATTAAATGGTGCACATGCAATCATTGCTAATGAATGTAGTTCCTGTCACAATGGCAATTATAGCAATACACCTAATACCTGTGTAGGTTGTCATAACCAAGACTTTGATGACGCCAAAGACCCTGATCATAATCTGAATCAGTTTTCTCAAGACTGTGCATCATGCCACTCTGAATCATCTTGGATGCCTTCCATTTTTAATCACGATGGCTTATATTTTCCTATTTATAGCGGAAAACACCTTGGCCAATGGAATAATTGTGTAGAATGCCACAGTAATCCCGGTAATTGGGCAGAATTTACCTGTATAGCCTGCCACAAAAATCCTGAAACAGACAATCAGCATGTTTCAGTAGGTGGATATTCCTATTTCAGTCCGGCTTGCCTTGCCTGTCATCCTACGGGTGATGCTGATCTTGTTTTTGATCATAATTTTACGGCATTCCCGTTAAACGGTGCACATAATTCTGTTGAATGCCTGAGTTGTCATGCAAATGGATTTTCCGGCACATCTACCCAGTGTGTCAGTTGTCATACCAATGATTTCAACCAATCGGTGAATCCAAAACACAATAGCCTGAATATTACCACAGATTGTACATTGTGCCATACTACTACTCCCGGGTGGAGTCCAGCTACTTTTCCAGTGCACAATGAATTTTATATATTGAACGGTGCTCATGCTGCTATAGGAAATGATTGTATAGCCTGTCACAATGGTAATTATAATAACACACCAACGACTTGTGTAGGATGCCATAATGATGATTATACAGCAACTACTGATCCTAATCATATCAATCTTCAGTTTCCTACTGATTGTGCTACTTGCCACTCAGAATCATCATGGAGCCCCTCTACTTTTAACCACGACGGACAATATTTTCCTATCAATAGTGGAAAACATCTTGGTACTTGGAATCAATGTTTGGATTGCCACAATAATCCTTCAGATTACAGTCAGTTTACCTGTATTTCCTGCCATCAAAATCCGGAAACGAATGAGAAGCACCTTGGTGTTTCCGGTTACGTATACAGCAGCCCAGCCTGTCTGGCCTGCCACCCTACAGGTGATGCAGATGTTATTTTCAATCATAATTCGACGGCATTCCCGCTTACAGGTGCACACATTACAGCAGAATGTACAAGTTGTCACAGTTCAGGATTTCAAGGCACGTCTACTATTTGTGTGGGTTGCCACCAAAGTGATTTCAATACATCTATCAATCCAAATCACCAGGCACTGGGAATTTCTACAGATTGTGCAAGCTGCCATACGACAGCACCAGGATGGAGTCCGGCAACCTTCGCCAATCACAATGATTATTATGTCATCGCTGGCGCTCACACGGCCATCGCCACTGATTGTGCCGCTTGTCACAATGGTAATTATAATAATACACCGAATACGTGTGTAGGGTGTCACAATGCTGATTATAACAATACAGCAAACCCTGATCATCAGGCTCAGCAATTCCCTACCGATTGTGCTTCCTGCCATAGCCAGAAT
>Ga0105047_10015913_pt1 | contig 11824 bp, 8 predicted proteins | sample MAT04_FD_78384 | JGI IMG/M metagenome (GOLD analysis project Ga0105047, IMG submission 78384) | Freshwater microbial communities from Lake Fryxell liftoff mats and glacier meltwater in Antarctica - MAT-04 (megahit assembly) | ecosystem: Environmental > Aquatic > Freshwater > Ice > Liftoff... | reverse complement strand
AATAAAGCCACCTTTGCGCCGGGAAAGGTGACAGATTGGGTGCTTGCGGGCATCCAGAACCCTCATATAGGAGTGCCGACGCGTAGGTGGAAGTGCTATTCATTCCAAAGCGTTTCAGACGGTCACAGTGCAGGACCAACTGGACGCGGCGCAAGAATCGGTCGTAGGTTCCTCACAATGAGCAAGCCGGGGTGGCGAAATTGGCAGACGCGCCAGACTTAGGAAGTGGTCTCTTTACGTTGCTATTCATTGCTTAACATCCCTTTAGACCAAGCATTAAAGCGGCTTCCCGGTCGATTGAGACTCGCAATCGCGGCAGCGAAAAGGCGGGCAGTTTTCGTCCCGATCTAGCACAAACTCTAGCACACAAAAATTTTGAGATTCCGCGCGGCTTTTTCCCAACCATCTTTCAAAAAACCCGTCATCCCGTCATTCCTGTCATTCATCCAACCGGGAATTGCGCAGGCTAGAAACAAGCCGCTCGCTACCGTCGAGCGGGTGCTCGCCAGCGATGCCGATGCTGCAGGCCGGCGGCCGATCCGGGCCGGCGGGCACCGGCCAGGGCGGGCGGATCGTGACAACCGCGCGGGCGCTGTCAGAAAAAAACCGGGTGCCTGTCGCAAAAGCGCACGTCGATACTTACCAACCGATGGGCGCGGGGGTGTTGGCAAAAGATTCCTTACTACCCCCTCTAAACCCGTCATACCTGTCATTAAAGACCGGAAACCCTGTTGGAATCTTGGTTTGCGGGGTGACGGGTCTCGCGCGAGCCCGTCATTACCCGTCATCTGGAAGGGTGCGGCGCGTGACAGGTATTCCCGGAAATCTTCCATCGTGAGAGCGCGAGAGAGGCAAACCGCGGGGCGTGTTGCGATGGCCGGCGCCATCGCCATGCCGGGCGATAGGTTCCGGCGCGCGGATCTCCCCACGTCGCGCGCGGCGCGCCTCGAGCGCGCTAGGCGGCGGGTGGCGGTTGGATGATCCACGGGCGTTTGTCGGCGCTGCGCTTGCCTTTCTGGACGCGCAGCGGGGATTGCTCGGCGAGCTTGCGCATGAGGATGCCGACGAAAGCCAGGTCTTTGCACAGCGACCGCGCCGAGCTGCCGACGCTGCTATCGTCCGCGGTGAGCACGTCTTTGAGGTCTTGCATGTCGCCTTCCCACGGCGTCTCTCGCGCCTCTACGACGCCAGCGCCGACGGGGTGAGCTGTGAAAATCTCTTTGTCGATGAGCAGCAGCAGCAGGCTTTCCTGCTCTTGCTCAAACATCGCTTCGAGCACGTCGGGATGCTGGTAGTCCTTCACCCCAAAGCGCCGGCTGCGCAGCTCCTCGGGGATGGTGAACTCATGGCGCAAGGCATGCACGAAGGCTGGTAGCGCGCCCGCTATCGTGTCGCGGAAGGCTTTCCGGGGGTCGGGCGCGTCCGCGAACCTTTCCCAGTATTGCGGGCACGGCTGCACGCGGAGCACAATGAGCTTGTCGCGCATGTCCTGCGTCACGGGCGGCAGCACATGGAGCTTGGAATCGTTCAGCGAAATAGTGAGCCGGTGAAAGGCGCTGACGGTCACGGCGTCGCGGTTTTTGGCGTGCAGCCGCTCGGTATCGTTGGCGACGACTTCTTTGATGCGCTCCCCGAAAAACTGGCGGTCGTCATAGCGCGTCTTGCTCGGGATTTCCTCGATCAGCAGATGCTCACTGCCGATCAGCTCATTGTTAAAATTCGTCTCGCCGAAAAAATAGCTCTTTGGATCGGCGGCCCGCCCGCCGAGCACGGGAGTGATGAGCTGATGCTGGACGCGCGATTTTCCGCAGTCGGGCGGCCCGATCAGGACAAGGCATTGCCCCGACCGGCGCGAGCCTTCGTAAAGCGCATCCACCGCAATTTTCAGCCAGCCGATGAAGTGCGCCACCTGCCGGCGCTCATCGCCGCCGAGCAAGGCTTCGATGAAATCCATGACCGGGCTGAAATCGCCTTCCTGCGGTGTGACTAAGCGCGGCGAGTCGCGAATCAGCACGCGGGCCGTACCGATCTCGGCGATGCCGGCCGCGCTGCCGGCAATCGAGGCCGCAAAATCCACGGCCCGCGTCTTCATCGTGTGGACGATCAATTTCTCGAATTGAGAACTCGTCTGCCCATCCTCCTTTCCGGCGTGGATGCCGGCGATTTTCAGCATGCCCTTGAGCTGCGACACGTTCATGTCGAGCCAGCCCGGCACGCCGTTGCGCGCGTGCGGCAGAAACCACCGATCCGAGCCGTTCAGCCACCAAAGCTGATGCTTGGCCGCAGCAGCCTCGGCGTCGAAAGCATCCGCTGGCGGGGCGCTCTCGGCTTCCGCGGCGAGCTGCTTTTCGAGCGGCGTGAGAGCGGCTTTGCTCTTCCGCGGCTTGGCAGGCGCGGCTGCACCATCGCCCGGCCCGGCGCTGGTGGCCACGGGCTTTGCACCCACGCCAGCCACAAACTTCGCCGGCTTGCCCTTTCCTTCTTTCACGGCCCTCCCGCGGCGGTTGGGTGCGCTCACTGCGCCTTTCTGCCAGGTGGTTTGTTGCGGGCTTTCGCAAATTCACCGTTCGCCATGCGGGTGTTGAATTCGAGGATGGCCGCACGGGTGATGTAGTTCCGGCCCGCGATGTTTTCCACGCGCAGCCAGCCGCGCTTGCGGTAGCGCCAGATCGTCGTCGGGCACAGGCCGGTGTCTTGCATGAATCTGTCGAGCGACATGGGCGGTAGCGAAGCCAGCTCCGCCGCACTTCCCTGCGAGGTGGCATCGTTCATCGGGCGTCGCGGCGTTGCTCGTCGTATTCCTCGCGCAGTTCGCGCAGATCATCCCGGCTCACCTGGTTGCCGTCCGTGCGTTCGCGCACGAAGCGGGCAAAGGCTTCCTCGTCCATGCCGGGAAGCGGCGGCGGCACGGCGGGAGTGACGTTGACTGCGGGCATCGTCGGATCGGGCGTGGGGATCCGCGCGGCGCCGCTCGTCGCGGCCTCGCTTTCCATCCGCTCCCGGATTTCAAGAGCTTGGGCGCGCGACAACGCTTTCAACTCCACGCATTCCAGCCCGGCTTGCAAACCGTTCGTGAGGCAGGAAAAGAGGATGTTGAACACGTCGCGACGCTCCTCTCGACTCCATGATTTCCCGCTCGTGAAGTGCCGAAATGCACCGGCGACGCCGGCCCAAAACTCGACTTCCTTCATGTAGTCGAGATCGCGACGGAAGTCGTCTTCCCATTGCGCGGCGGTCTTCGGGAACACGTCGGCGAAGACCGTGGCGAAGTCCTGCATGAGCAGCTTCAACGGCCCGGTGAACGGCGGGTGCTGATAGCTAGGTTGCGGCTTCAAGTCCGCGGCCAGAACAAATGCTTCCTCGCCATCTTCGGCAAAGGTCACTTTGACGTAACCGGGTGCCAGCTCCCGCGCTGGTATCTCGCGCGATCGCCCCGTCTTCATGTCGTAGATGCGGACGGTGCTCATTGCTCCCCGCCTTCCGTGCCGCCTTGCATTTCGAGCAGCGCGTTCAGGTAGCCGTGAATCGACGGCAGATAGAGCAGCCGCGCGCCGCGCTTCTTGCCCGGCTGGCAGACCTTCACACTGCGGATCGTCTGCGCGCCGCAAAGCTGATGCAGGTGGCTCCGCGTGAGGCCGCAGAGATGCTGCCCCGGCTTGGGCAGGCGCACCCAATCGGAATCCTGCGCTGAAGGTTGCGGGCGCGCGGCAGATGTCTCGCCCTCGCGCCTGGTAGTCGTCTGGGGGCCGTTTGTTGCCGGGATGGCCGCATGGCCCGGCGCGCTCTTGCGGCGAGCGCGTGCCGTTGGATTTTTGTTCGTTCTCACGCCAGGCCTCGCTGTCAAACGTCCCTTGGCTTAAATGGCGCGAATGATTTCATAGGCGCAAAAAATTGCGGGAGCGTCCGACTTCGGACGCTCCCGCTTTCGCGCCGAAAACAATCCCCAGCCTTTCAACTTGAAAGGCTGGGGAAGTCTCAGCACGTCCGGTGATTCATGCGCTCCACGCCCCCGATTCATCAAACGGGCGTTTTAACGGTCGGGGGATTTGCCCCCGCACCACAGCCGGCGCGCGCCAAATTTTTTCAGTCCGCTGCCGTGAGGAACCGGGGATGAATGGCCGGCGGATCGGAAACCGCGGCGAGCGCGCCCGGATCGGCGGTGGCGCGGTCCAGTTCTGTGCGCAAGAGCAGGCCGCGCCGCGCGAGCGCAGCGCCCACATCCGGCGATTGCAAGCCGAGCCCGTAGTATTGAAACCACGCGCGGCCCGTCGCCAGGGTCGCCTCCCATTCCTGCTCCCGTGCGGCCCGCTGACTCTCCTCATTTTCCACCGCGGCCAGGGCGCGTCCGAAAACCTCGCGCAGAAACGGCCCGACCTGCTCCCGGTGGAATTTCCATGCAGTCGCGCGGGCGACTGCGCGCAGTTGCCGGAATTCCCGGATGCTTTGCCGGTCGAAGGGGCTGCCGAGCTTGAACGAACTGCCCAAAGTGTGCATGGCGTCCTCGCTTGGCTCGGCGTTTGCGGAGGCTTTCGCCGTGCGTTGCGTCCGCTTCCATTGGCGGGGCGAGTAGCCTTCCGCCACGCGGTCGAGGCGCGAGAGTTCCGCCTGGAGCGCGCGGCCTTTGGCCCGGTCCTCTGCGGTGAGAATGTCCCATTCCGCGAAACGTGTTTTTGGCGGTGCTTTCATTCGCCCGCCTCCCTCAGCCGGCCAGCCTTCGCCGTGGCGGCGAGGTCGGCCAGCACTTGCGTGCGTTCCAGCTCACTTTGCGCGGCCTGGTAGCGGGCCGTGAAATGGGCGGAATCCTGCGGAGTGGGCGAGGCCACACCCGCGAGCGGGGTGCGCGCCGCCGCGTAGGCGGTTTCAAATGCGGCGATGACGGACGCGCGTTCCTGCGGGGTTTGGGCGGACTTCAACTTTTGGTCGAATTCCGCCGCGATGTCTGTGGTTTGGTCTTTCATAAAAAGGAGCGGGCTTACTTCGTGGTGCGCCCGGCGAGGTGGGCCGCTTCCATCTCGGTGATGATGGCCGCCCGCTCTGCCGGCGTGCGGGCGGATTCATACCGGGCCTCGTAATTCGCGGGCGTGACGGGCTCCGCGAGGGCCGGCGGGGCATCTGCTGAACTCACGCCGCGCACGCGGGAGAGCCCTTCGAGCAGCCGCATTTTCTTCCCGACGGCGGCGGTTTCACCGCGCGCCTGGTCCAGCTCCGCGGTGCGCGCAGAAAGCTGCCGGCCAAGGTCCGAGGAACGCTCGGCGCTTTCCATCTCCGTCACCCGCGCCTGCGCTTGCGCCAGCGCCGTTTCAGCGGCGACAGCGCGCTGCGTCAGTGCGGCGAGCTGGGGCGGGAGTTTCGCCGCGGCGAGATCGGACGCCCGGCGCTCCATCGTGCCTGTGAGCGCGGTCAGCGCGTTTTCGAGGTCGCGGATTTGCGTCTGTGCATCGGCCAGCGTGGCGGCCTGGTAGCCCGGCGGCCTCGCCGGGAGCGGCGGGAGCGGCGGCAGCGGCGGCAGCGGGCGGTGCCGCTCGTAGAAACGATGAAGACTGCCAAAAGTTCCGTCGGCCCGCTCCTTGGCCATGAGCGCGACGGCGTTGGGAATTTCCGCCGCGATTTTTTGCTCCAGCGAGGTCGGTTTGGTAATCATTGGATGCAACCTCCCAAAATTTCCGCGGCCAGGTGTTCGCGAAACTTTTCGACGGCATCCACCGCGAAAAGTTTGGTGTTGTTCGGCCCGGTGACTTTCGGCTTGAGCGTCCCGGCTTTGACGAGCGCGACGGCGCGCGGATACGGCAGATCGAGCCGGCGCGCGAGGGCGGCCAGGCTCAGCATGGGTTGAGGTTTTTTCGGCATGCCCCGCACGCGTGTCAAACGAGCGCGCGGAAAACCGGATGAGTGGATTTGCGGGAACGTCCGCGCGCGGACGTTCCCGCAAATCCACTCATCCGGTTTTCCGCGCGCTCGTTTGACACGCGTGCGGGGCATGCCGAAAAAACCTCAACCCATGCTGAGCCTGGCCGCCCTCGCGCGCCGGCTCGATCTGCCGTATCCGCGCGCCGTCGCGCTCGTCAAAGCCGGGACGCTCAAGCCGAAAGTCACCGGGCCGAACAACACCAAACTTTTCGCGGTGGATGCCGTCGAAAAGTTTCGCGAACACCTGGCCGCGGAAATTTTGGGAGGTTGCATCCAATGATTACCAAACCGACCTCGCTGGAGCAAAAAATCGCGGCGGAAATTCCCAACGCCGTCGCGCTCATGGCCAAGGAGCGGGCCGACGGAACTTTTGGCAGTCTTCATCGTTTCTACGAGCGGCACCGCCCGCTGCCGCCGCTGCCGCCGCTCCCGCCGCTCCCGGCGAGGCCGCCGGGCTACCAGGCCGCCACGCTGGCCGATGCACAGACGCAAATCCGCGACCTCGAAAACGCGCTGACCGCGCTCACAGGCACGATGGAGCGCCGGGCGTCCGATCTCGCCGCGGCGAAACTCCCGCCCCAGCTCGCCGCACTGACGCAGCGCGCTGTCGCCGCTGAAACGGCGCTGGCGCAAGCGCAGGCGCGGGTGACGGAGATGGAAAGCGCCGAGCGTTCCTCGGACCTTGGCCGGCAGCTTTCTGCGCGCACCGCGGAGCTGGACCAGGCGCGCGGTGAAACCGCCGCCGTCGGGAAGAAAATGCGGCTGCTCGAAGGGCTCTCCCGCGTGCGCGGCGTGAGTTCAGCAGATGCCCCGCCGGCCCTCGCGGAGCCCGTCACGCCCGCGAATTACGAGGCCCGGTATGAATCCGCCCGCACGCCGGCAGAGCGGGCGGCCATCATCACCGAGATGGAAGCGGCCCACCTCGCCGGGCGCACCACGAAGTAAGCCCGCTCCTTTTTATGAAAGACCAAACCACAGACATCGCGGCGGAATTCGACCAAAAGTTGAAGTCCGCCCAAACCCCGCAGGAACGCGCGTCCGTCATCGCCGCATTTGAAACCGCCTACGCGGCGGCGCGCACCCCGCTCGCGGGTGTGGCCTCGCCCACTCCGCAGGATTCCGCCCATTTCACGGCCCGCTACCAGGCCGCGCAAAGTGAGCTGGAACGCACGCAAGTGCTGGCCGACCTCGCCGCCACGGCGAAGGCTGGCCGGCTGAGGGAGGCGGGCGAATGAAAGCACCGCCAAAAACACGTTTCGCGGAATGGGACATTCTCACCGCAGAGGACCGGGCCAAAGGCCGCGCGCTCCAGGCGGAACTCTCGCGCCTCGACCGCGTGGCGGAAGGCTACTCGCCCCGCCAATGGAAGCGGACGCAACGCACGGCGAAAGCCTCCGCAAACGCCGAGCCAAGCGAGGACGCCATGCACACTTTGGGCAGTTCGTTCAAGCTCGGCAGCCCCTTCGACCGGCAAAGCATCCGGGAATTCCGGCAACTGCGCGCAGTCGCCCGCGCGACTGCATGGAAATTCCACCGGGAGCAGGTCGGGCCGTTTCTGCGCGAGGTTTTCGGACGCGCCCTGGCCGCGGTGGAAAATGAGGAGAGTCAGCGGGCCGCACGGGAGCAGGAATGGGAGGCGACCCTGGCGACGGGCCGCGCGTGGTTTCAATACTACGGGCTCGGCTTGCAATCGCCGGATGTGGGCGCTGCGCTCGCGCGGCGCGGCCTGCTCTTGCGCACAGAACTGGACCGCGCCACCGCCGATCCGGGCGCGCTCGCCGCGGTTTCCGATCCGCCGGCCATTCATCCCCGGTTCCTCACGGCAGCGGACTGAAAAAATTTGGCGCGCGCCGGCTGTGGTGCGGGGGCAAATCCCCCGACCGTTAAAACGCCCGTTTGATGAATCGGGGGCGTGGAGCGCATGAATCACCGGACGTGCTGAGACTTCCCCAGCCTTTCAAGTTGAAAGGCTGGGGATTGTTTTCGGCGCGAAAGCGGGAGCGTCCGAAGTCGGACGCTCCCGCAATTTTTTGCGCCTATGAAATCATTCGCGCCATTTAAGCCAAGGGACGTTTGACAGCGAGGCCTGGCGTGAGAACGAACAAAAATCCAACGGCACGCGCTCGCCGCAAGAGCGCGCCGGGCCATGCGGCCATCCCGGCAACAAACGGCCCCCAGACGACTACCAGGCGCGAGGGCGAGACATCTGCCGCGCGCCCGCAACCTTCAGCGCAGGATTCCGATTGGGTGCGCCTGCCCAAGCCGGGGCAGCATCTCTGCGGCCTCACGCGGAGCCACCTGCATCAGCTTTGCGGCGCGCAGACGATCCGCAGTGTGAAGGTCTGCCAGCCGGGCAAGAAGCGCGGCGCGCGGCTGCTCTATCTGCCGTCGATTCACGGCTACCTGAACGCGCTGCTCGAAATGCAAGGCGGCACGGAAGGCGGGGAGCAATGAGCACCGTCCGCATCTACGACATGAAGACGGGGCGATCGCGCGAGATACCAGCGCGGGAGCTGGCACCCGGTTACGTCAAAGTGACCTTTGCCGAAGATGGCGAGGAAGCATTTGTTCTGGCCGCGGACTTGAAGCCGCAACCTAGCTATCAGCACCCGCCGTTCACCGGGCCGTTGAAGCTGCTCATGCAGGACTTCGCCACGGTCTTCGCCGACGTGTTCCCGAAGACCGCCGCGCAATGGGAAGACGACTTCCGTCGCGATCTCGACTACATGAAGGAAGTCGAGTTTTGGGCCGGCGTCGCCGGTGCATTTCGGCACTTCACGAGCGGGAAATCATGGAGTCGAGAGGAGCGTCGCGACGTGTTCAACATCCTCTTTTCCTGCCTCACGAACGGTTTGCAAGCCGGGCTGGAATGCGTGGAGTTGAAAGCGTTGTCGCGCGCCCAAGCTCTTGAAATCCGGGAGCGGATGGAAAGCGAGGCCGCGACGAGCGGCGCCGCGCGGATCCCCACGCCCGATCCGACGATGCCCGCAGTCAACGTCACTCCCGCCGTGCCGCCGCCGCTTCCCGGCATGGACGAGGAAGCCTTTGCCCGCTTCGTGCGCGAACGCACGGACGGCAACCAGGTGAGCCGGGATGATCTGCGCGAACTGCGCGAGGAATACGACGAGCAACGCCGCGACGCCCGATGAACGATGCCACCTCGCAGGGAAGTGCGGCGGAGCTGGCTTCGCTACCGCCCATGTCGCTCGACAGATTCATGCAAGACACCGGCCTGTGCCCGACGACGATCTGGCGCTACCGCAAGCGCGGCTGGCTGCGCGTGGAAAACATCGCGGGCCGGAACTACATCACCCGTGCGGCCATCCTCGAATTCAACACCCGCATGGCGAACGGTGAATTTGCGAAAGCCCGCAACAAACCACCTGGCAGAAAGGCGCAGTGAGCGCACCCAACCGCCGCGGGAGGGCCGTGAAAGAAGGAAAGGGCAAGCCGGCGAAGTTTGTGGCTGGCGTGGGTGCAAAGCCCGTGGCCACCAGCGCCGGGCCGGGCGATGGTGCAGCCGCGCCTGCCAAGCCGCGGAAGAGCAAAGCCGCTCTCACGCCGCTCGAAAAGCAGCTCGCCGCGGAAGCCGAGAGCGCCCCGCCAGCGGATGCTTTCGACGCCGAGGCTGCTGCGGCCAAGCATCAGCTTTGGTGGCTGAACGGCTCGGATCGGTGGTTTCTGCCGCACGCGCGCAACGGCGTGCCGGGCTGGCTCGACATGAACGTGTCGCAGCTCAAGGGCATGCTGAAAATCGCCGGCATCCACGCCGGAAAGGAGGATGGGCAGACGAGTTCTCAATTCGAGAAATTGATCGTCCACACGATGAAGACGCGGGCCGTGGATTTTGCGGCCTCGATTGCCGGCAGCGCGGCCGGCATCGCCGAGATCGGTACGGCCCGCGTGCTGATTCGCGACTCGCCGCGCTTAGTCACACCGCAGGAAGGCGATTTCAGCCCGGTCATGGATTTCATCGAAGCCTTGCTCGGCGGCGATGAGCGCCGGCAGGTGGCGCACTTCATCGGCTGGCTGAAAATTGCGGTGGATGCGCTTTACGAAGGCTCGCGCCGGTCGGGGCAATGCCTTGTCCTGATCGGGCCGCCCGACTGCGGAAAATCGCGCGTCCAGCATCAGCTCATCACTCCCGTGCTCGGCGGGCGGGCCGCCGATCCAAAGAGCTATTTTTTCGGCGAGACGAATTTTAACAATGAGCTGATCGGCAGTGAGCATCTGCTGATCGAGGAAATCCCGAGCAAGACGCGCTATGACGACCGCCAGTTTTTCGGGGAGCGCATCAAAGAAGTCGTCGCCAACGATACCGAGCGGCTGCACGCCAAAAACCGCGACGCCGTGACCGTCAGCGCCTTTCACCGGCTCACTATTTCGCTGAACGATTCCAAGCTCCATGTGCTGCCGCCCGTGACGCAGGACATGCGCGACAAGCTCATTGTGCTCCGCGTGCAGCCGTGCCCGCAATACTGGGAAAGGTTCGCGGACGCGCCCGACCCCCGGAAAGCCTTCCGCGACACGATAGCGGGCGCGCTACCAGCCTTCGTGCATGCCTTGCGCCATGAGTTCACCATCCCCGAGGAGCTGCGCAGCCGGCGCTTTGGGGTGAAGGACTACCAGCATCCCGACGTGCTCGAAGCGATGTTTGAGCAAGAGCAGGAAAGCCTGCTGCTGCTGCTCATCGACAAAGAGATTTTCACAGCTCACCCCGTCGGCGCTGGCGTCGTAGAGGCGCGAGAGACGCCGTGGGAAGGCGACATGCAAGACCTCAAAGACGTGCTCACCGCGGACGATAGCAGCGTCGGCAGCTCGGCGCGGTCGCTGTGCAAAGACCTGGCTTTCGTCGGCATCCTCATGCGCAAGCTCGCCGAGCAATCCCCGCTGCGCGTCCAGAAAGGCAAGCGCAGCGCCGACAAACGCCCGTGGATCATCCAACCGCCACCCGCCGCCTAGCGCGCTCGAGGCGCGCCGCGCGCGACGTGGGGAGATCCGCGCGCCGGAACCTATCGCCCGGCATGGCGATGGCGCCGGCCATCGCAACACGCCCCGCGGTTTGCCTCTCTCGCGCTCTCACGATGGAAGATTTCCGGGAATACCTGTCACGCGCCGCACCCTTCCAGATGACGGGTAATGACGGGCTCGCGCGAGACCCGTCACCCCGCAAACCAAGATTCCAACAGGGTTTCCGGTCTTTAATGACAGGTATGACGGGTTTAGAGGGGGTAGTAAGGAATCTTTTGCCAACACCCCCGCGCCCATCGGTTGGTAAGTATCGACGTGCGCTTTTGCGACAGGCACCCGGTTTTTTTCTGACAGCGCCCGCGCGGTTGTCACGATCCGCCCGCCCTGGCCGGTGCCCGCCGGCCCGGATCGGCCGCCGGCCTGCAGCATCGGCATCGCTGGCGAGCACCCGCTCGACGGTAGCGAGCGGCTTGTTTCTAGCCTGCGCAATTCCCGGTTGGATGAATGACAGGAATGACGGGATGACGGGTTTTTTGAAAGATGGTTGGGAAAAAGCCGCGCGGAATCTCAAAATTTTTGTGTGCTAGAGTTTGTGCTAGATCGGGACGAAAACTGCCCGCCTTTTCGCTGCCGCGATTGCGAGTCTCAATCGACCGGGAAGCCGCTTTAATGCTTGGTCTAAAGGGATGTTAAGCAATGAATAGCAACGTAAAGAGACCACTTCCTAAGTCTGGCGCGTCTGCCAATTTCGCCACCCCGGCTTGCTCATTGTGAGGAACCTACGACCGATTCTTGCGCCGCGTCCAGTTGGTCCTGCACTGTGACCGTCTGAAACGCTTTGGAATGAATAGCACTTCCACCTACGCGTCGGCACTCCTATATGAGGGTTCTGGATGCCCGCAAGCACCCAATCTGTCACCTTTCCCGGCGCAAAGGTGGCTTTATT
>Ga0105047_10015912_pt1 | contig 11824 bp, 15 predicted proteins | sample MAT04_FD_78384 | JGI IMG/M metagenome (GOLD analysis project Ga0105047, IMG submission 78384) | Freshwater microbial communities from Lake Fryxell liftoff mats and glacier meltwater in Antarctica - MAT-04 (megahit assembly) | ecosystem: Environmental > Aquatic > Freshwater > Ice > Liftoff... | reverse complement strand
ACGGTCGCCGTATCCATTTCCCCGAGCCTGAGGCGCACGCATTGGCCATCCTTGAGGTCGATGGCGGGAAAAAGAATCATGTCAGGGTTTCCAGGCTAGAAAATTGGCGATGAGGGCAAGGCCGAGCGCCTGGCTCTTTTCGGGATGGAACTGGGTCCCGACCATGGTTTGGCGGGCAACCATTGCGGTCACCTTGCCGCCATAGTCGCTGGTTGCCACCACATCGTCGACATCTGCCGCAACCAACTGGTAGGAATGGACAAAATAGGCGTGAAGTCCATCAGGTCCGGTCGGGATGCCTGAAAACAACGGATGCGGCCGGATGAGATCAAGGGTGTTCCAGCCGATCTGCGGGATCTTGAGCGCGGGATCTGCCGGAGCGATCTCGCTCACATCGCCTGGAATCCAGCCAAAGCCCGAAGTCACCGTCTTTTCGAGCCCCCGAGAGGACATGAGCTGCATGCCGACGCAGATGCCCAGAAATGGACGCGCCTTGCGCTCGACCGTTTCCTCGAGCGCCTCGCTCATGCCGGGAACCGCGTCAAGGCCCGCGCGACAATCGGCATAGGCGCCGACCCCGGGAAGGACGATGCGGTCTGCGCTGGAAACGCGGTCGGCATCGGCCGTCAGATCGATTTCAACGCTGATACCGGCGTCGCGGGCAGCCCGCTCGAAAGCCTTGGTGACCGAGCGGAGATTGCCCGAGCCGTAGTCGATGATGGCGACACGCATCGCGCTCAAACCTTCTGCCAGGGAACCAGCCCGATGGCGGGCGCATCAGGTCCGGCCGCAGCCGCTGGACGCGGCGTCCAGGCTGGAGGTGAGGAGCGGTGCGACTTCTGCGCTAAGTCGGACAGATGGAGTTCAAAGGCGGTGTCAGCATCGGGTGCCTCGACGAGATCGATGAGGCGGTACCCTCTCCTTATCAGTCTGCGAGCCCGCCATTCCTGCGCTTCGAGACCGACCAGGGTCGACAGCCCTGCCCACAGCACAACAGCTGCAGCCGCAAGGTCGGGTGCCGTGATGACGGCCCAGAGTGCTGCTGCCCGCAAGGCGATGATGACGGCGGCTTCCAGCCAGAGCCGGTGCAGCAACATCCAAAGCACGCCAAAATAGAAAGCAGCCCAGGAAAACCGGTCGGCAATGATGGCGACATCGGGATCCGGACGCACCGCCTCCGGGCGGGACAGGATCAGAAACGCGCTCATCGAGCCGATCTCCGTACTGAGTTCGGGTTTCTGCGTCTCACACCAGTGTTCCCTTGGTGGAGGGCACGCGCCCGGCCTGGCGTGGATCGATCTCGCAAGCCGTCCGCAGCGCCCGCGCCACGGCTTTGAAGCAGGATTCGGCGATATGGTGGCTGTTGGCGCCATAAAGACTGGCCACATGCAGCGTCAAGCCGCCGTGCTGGGCGAAAGCCTGGAAGAACTCCCTCACAAGTTCGGTGTCGAAGGTCCCGATCTTGGGCGCGGTGAACCCCACATTCCAGACCAGAAACGGCCGGCCCGAGACGTCGATCGCCGCACGGCTCATGGTTTCGTCCATGGGCAGGTCGATGGACGCGTACCGACAGATGCCCTTGCGATCGCCGAGCGCACGGCTCAGCGCCTGGCCGAGCGCTATACCGGTATCCTCCACCGTGTGGTGGTCGTCGATATGCAGATCGCCGCGGGCGGAGATCGTCATGTCGATGAGCGAATGCCTGGCGAGCTGGTCGAGCATGTGATCGAAGAATCCGATGCCGGTGGCGATTTCCCCGCGACCCGAACCATCAATGCTCACGCGCACCGAAATCTCGGTCTCGTTGGTTTTGCGGGTCACGCTGGCAGCGCGTTCCGAGCCGGTTTCAACCATCTGGGCCTCACAGGGTCTTTGATGGCTGGGTCATTATCAGCCCGGAACCGAAATATCCAGAACAGGTTTAAAGCGGCGCGATCGCAGAATCCGCCGCGCCTCCGCCAAGCCTGGTATTTGCATTCGGCCGCAGCCCGCTTACATAACGGACAGGACAGAGGCGGCCGCCCTGCCGCAGAGCTCGAATTTCGGAGTTACACGATGGGCGAACACAATCCCTTCGGCATCATGCACGCCACCACCATCATCACCGTTCGCAAGGGCAGGCAGGTGGTCATGGCTGGCGACGGCCAGGTGAGCCTCGGGCAGACGGTGATGAAGGCCAATGCGCGCAAAGTCCGCCGCATCGGCAAAAGCGGGGCTGTGATTGCCGGTTTTGCCGGCGCCACGGCGGATGCCTTCACGCTTCTTGAGCGGCTTGAAGCCAAGCTTGAGCAATATCCCGACCAGTTGACGCGCGCCGCGGTGGAACTCGCCAAGGACTGGCGTACCGACCGTTATCTGCGCAAGCTCGAGGCGATGATGCTGGTTGCGGACAAGACTGTCACGCTTGCCATAACCGGCAACGGCGACGTGCTGGAGCCCGAGCACGGAACCATGGCGATCGGATCGGGTGGAAATTTCGCCTACGCGGCGGCCCGCGCCTTGATGGACACCGACAAGACCGCTGAAGAAGTGGCGCGGCGCGCGATGGAAATCGCTGGCGACATTTGCGTCTATACCAACGGCAACATCGTGGTGGAGACGCTTGATCTCGATTGACCCCACCCCGATCGACATCCGACCCTTGGGCGCGGGCGTTCTCGATCTGCTCCAAGGCTGGAAGATCCTCTCGCATCGGTTTGAAGGGTGGGGAGACCAGGGCGTCGAGGCAGGTTCCATCCGGAACATGCTCGAAAGCTCCGACACGACGCGCCCGCTTCCTGTCGTCATCGACACCATGGCCGAAGGTGATACCCGGATGAGGACATTCGCCGAACCCTTCACATCGCGTCCCCTGGCGCGCAAGACTGGCAGGCGTCCATGATCCCCCCGAGCAAACCCGGCCTGCCCGAAGTGCTGGTCAAAACCCTCGACCGGGCGGTTGAGCGAGGCATCCTGAGCGTAGACCAGCGAGATGCAGTGCTCGCCCTTGAGGCGGGCGGTAGTGCAAGGCTTGCCGACCGGCCAATAACGTCCGATGCAGCTCACCACTCCATTGATGAGCCAATGCGGCTTGTAAGCGGCGGCAACGATCTTTTCGTGACCGTCGGCATCGCGCTTCTGTTCGCAGGCGGACTGTTCGCGCTCTCGGCGCTCGCACCGGAAGCACCGATCCTCAGGACAGTCATCCTGGCGGCAGGTTTGCTGATCCTGGCCGAGATCGTCACCCGGCAGAAGCGCATGCGGCTGGCCAGCACGGTGCTCGCGCTTGGCTTCACGGCCATGGTCACGAACGGCCTCGTCATTTGGGTTGTACGGCGTTTCGATCTCGGCGCGCTCGATTCGCTCGTGGAGATCCTGGCGCTGCGAAGCCAGGCAACCACCATAGGACTTGTTATCGGCGGCGGTGGGTTCCTTGTGGCGACGCTCTACTTCCTGCGTTACCGGGTGCCTGTGTTGGCCGCCGTGGCGGCGCTGACGGCGACCGGTCTGGCTTTTCTGTTCGCGTTGCTTTTTTATTACGACGGGATCACCGGCGGCGCGATCGCGGCCCCGTCGCCTGAAACAGTCCCCGATGTTCTCGAGAGGGCGTTGCTGGTGCCACTCGTGTGCGGTGGTCTGATCTTCGCGCTGGCTGTCATGCTCGATCTGCACGACCGCGATCGGGAAACCATCTGGTCGGATTGTGCCTTCTGGCTGCATGTCGTTTCGGCACCGCTGCTGGTGCATCCGCTGTTCATTCTGGCCACCGGCCAGGATGTGATGCTGGGACGGATCGAACCGGAAGCTTCGGCCAGCCTGATGCTCGGTCTGCTGATCGGCGGGTTCGTCCTCGTCGCGCTGGCGATTGATCGCCGGTCGCTGCTGGCGCCGACGCTCGCCTATTTTGGTTCCATCGGCATCTACTATCTCGTCAATACTGCGGCCAACACCACAGGCATTCCGCCCTTCGCCCTCATCCTGATCGCCATCGGCGCGCTGGTGATCCTGTTCGGCGCCGGCTGGCAGCGCATCCGGCGCTTGATTGTCGGCAATCTGTTTCCCACATCCGTACTCAACGCACTTCCTCCCATCAAGGCCTGAACCTGCATGTCTACCTTTTCTCCCCGCGAAACCGTTACCGAGCTCGACCGGTTCATCATCGGCCAGAATGACGCCAAGCGCGCCGTGGCCATAGCGCTCAGGAACCGCTGGCGCAGGCAGCAGCTCGATGGCCCGTTGCGCGACGAGGTGATGCCCAAGAACATTCTCATGATCGGCCCCACCGGCGTGGGCAAGACCGAGATTTCACGCCGCTTGGCGCGTCTTGCCGGCGCGCCCTTCATCAAGGTCGAAGCCACCAAATTCACCGAGGTCGGCTATGTCGGCCGCGACGTGGAGCAGATCATCCGTGATCTTGTGGAGGTGGGCATCGCGCTTGTCCGCGACCGCCGACGCGAGGAGGTCAAGGCCAAGGCGCACCTGAACGCGGAAGAGCGGGTGCTTGATGCGCTGGTCGGGACGACGGCGTCGCCTGCAACGCGGGACTCGTTTCGCAAGAAACTGCGGGATGGCCAACTTGACGGCAAGGAGATCGAGATCGAAGTGGCTGATGGCGGATCGGGCATGCCCAATTTCGAGATGCCGGGCATGCCCGGCGCCAATATCGGCGTGCTCAATCTCGGCGACATTCTCGGCAAGGCCATGGGTGGCCGTACCAAGAAGCGCAAGACGACTGTCAAGCAGTCCTATGACCTGCTTGTCACCGACGAGTCCGACAAGCTTCTGGATATGGAGCAGATCCAGCAGGAGGCGATGAAATCAGCGGAAAACGACGGCATCGTCTTCATCGACGAGATCGACAAGATCGCTTCCCGTGAAGGCGGTGTGGGTGCCGGCGTCTCGCGCGAAGGCGTCCAGCGCGACCTGCTTCCGTTGGTGGAAGGCACGACAGTGGCCACGAAGTACGGGCCGGTGAAGACCGATCACATCCTGTTCATCGCCTCGGGTGCCTTCCATGTCTCCAAGCCTTCCGACCTGCTGCCCGAGCTTCAGGGTCGCCTGCCGATCCGGGTGGAACTGCACGCGCTCGGCAAGGATGATTTTCGGCGCATTCTCACAGAGACCGAGGCAAGCCTGATCAAACAATATGTGGCGCTGATGGCGACGGAGAAGGTTTCGCTCGACTTCACCGAAGACGCCATTGACGCACTTGCCGAAGTGGCGGTTCATCTCAACGGAAGCGTCGAGAACATCGGCGCGCGCCGCCTCCAGACCGTCATGGAGCGGGTGCTCGACGAGATATCGTTTGACGCACCCGACAAGCCGGGGTCGACAATCACGATTGATTCAGACTATGTCCGAAAACACGTCGGAGATCTGGCGCAGAACACCGACCTGTCCCGTTTCATCCTCTGAAAAGGCCTTCTTTCGTGAAGGCGGCAAACGAGTGTCGCCAAGGGAGCAAAGGACGTGCGAGCCATACAACCGAGCGGGATGATTGTCGCCTGCGTTGCGCTGGTTTGGCTTCTGGCTGCGCCCGGTTCAGCGCTTGCCCTGGAAAAGCTGGCACCAGGCAACATCCATGCGGCGCAGCCAGCCATTCCCGGCGCGTCGGTTCGGCGAACAACGGCCACCAAATCCTCCTTCGATGCGAAATATGCCAAGATCCGCGATCTGATTGCCAGCGACACTGAATTGCAGCGCAAGATCCGGGGGGCGGCGGCCGACTACGATATCGATCCGATCCACATCGTCGGCGCTCTCGTCGGCGAGCACACCTACAATGTCGACGCATACGACCGGATGCAGACGTATTACGTGAAAGCCATGTCCTATGCGGGCGAACGCTTCCGTTTCGAGTACAACGGGGAATCCATCACCGATTTCGTTGCCCGGGCCGAATTTGCCGACTGCGCGGGCTTAGGAGACTCCCTTGATTTGTGGACTTGCCGGGAGCGGGTCTGGAACCGGGATTTCCGCGGCAAGACTGTGGACGGCTCGGCATTTCCGAACGACCGATTCAGCGCCGTCTTCTTCCAGCCCTTCTTTGCCGGTCAGACCTTCGGGCTGGGTCAGCTCAATCCGCTGACCGCACTGATGATCACCGACCGCGTGGCGCGGCGCTCAGGCCTGAAACCGCTCGAGGCCACCGACGCTTCGGGTGTCTATCAGGCAATCATGGATCCCGATTCCACCCTTGCCTATATGGCCGCCTATCTGCACGAGGCCATCGAGGCCTACCGCAAGATTGCCGGGTTCAACATTTCCAACAATCCGGGGATCACGGCCACGCTCTACAATGTCGGCAATCCCGAAGAGCGGGCTGCCGCGCTGGCGGCCGAGAACCGCAGGCGGAAAGCCGCCAACGAGCCGCTCAAGCGGCCGGAGGAAAACTATTACGGCTGGCTCGTCAACGAGCGGGAAGCCGAACTGCGCAGCATCATCGGCGGTTGAGACGGCTCAAGGGCGGGAGCGGTGCAGATCGTCCTCATCAAGGAGCGGCGACGACGGCTTGCGGCCTGACGCTGCTTCGAGAATATCGGCCAGCGCCTCAAGCGCCGTTTCGTCGAGATCCTCGATTGCGGCGGCGAGATGGTTGGCCACTTCGGTGGCTTTCGGCGAAAGTCCCGCCGTGTCGATGGTCACCCGCGGACGCGACAAGGCTGCAAGTCGCTGCAGCTCTTCTGCCTCGTCCCAGATGATGTTGAAATAGCCGATGATCCGCTGCACCAGCTCCCACGTTGGTTCCGAACGACGGCCATGTTCGAGCGCCGAGAGATAGGCGGCCGAAACGCCAATCGCCGCCGCCATATCGCGCTGCGTGACGCCGCGAGTGGCGCGCAGACGACGAAGGGCAAGGCCGAAGGGGGTCATTCCGGCTTGTCCCGCTGGCGGCGCAGCCGGATATACATCGCACCATCGCCGCCATGGGTCCGGGCCGCATCCTCATGGCCGGAAACGAGAAAACGGAACTCCGGCTTGGCAAGCCAGACCGGAACAGCCCGCTTGAGGACGCCCTGGCTGCCCATTGACGAGCCCTTTCCGGTGATAACGAGGACATGGCGCAGGCCGCGCTGATGCGCCCGCACCAGAAAATCGAACAACAGGTTGTGGGCTTCGCTCTGGGTCAACCCGTGCAGGTCGATCCGGCCGTCGATGGCGAGATGGCCCTTGGCCAGCTTTCGCTTGACGGGCTTGTCGATCGGATGGAGCCGCTGCTCCGGCTTCGGCCTGCCGGGTGACGGGGAAAGCCCAGACAGTCCAGGCTGCCCGGACTCCGCTGTGGCCGGCGGCGCGTCATCCATCACAAGCGCCAGGGCGGCGGTAAGATCAGGGTCGGCTGGAAGGTCCTTTCCGGAATACCGGCGGACGGTGCGGGCCACCTTTTCCCAGATGATCCGGTCTTCGTGCGTGAGTTTTCGCTCCTTGTCAGCCATGGCCCGGAAGCCTTGCCGGTTCAATCCCACTGGGGAGCAGAACGGTAAAGACCGCATCCACGTTGACTGCACCTGCCTTGTCGCCCGCCACGTTCCCGGAGCCGGTGAAAAGATCGCCTCGCGCCGGACCGACGATCGCGGTTCCTGTGTCCTGGGCAATCATCAGCCGAGCAAACGGCTGCGGCGCATCGAAGTCAACCAGCGAAGGCGCGCTGACAAAGATGGGAGTGCTGAAGGTATGGATCAGGCGGTCGACTGCCATGGATCGACCGGGCTCAAGCGGCACCTTGGCGGCAGCGATGGGGCCAAGGTCGGGGTCGTCAACCGGGGCGGGCCGGAAAAAGATGAAGGAGCGGTTTTCCCACATCAAGGCTTCGGCCTCCTCGGCATGGGTCGCAAGCCAGTGTCGGATGGATTGCATGGAGCTGTCAGCCCGGGAAATCTCGCCGCGGGCCACCAGCACACCACCGATGCCAGAAAACGGGTGACCGCTCTTGGCAGCGTAGGTCAATCTCGATGTCCGGCCATCGCGATAAAGCAGCCGGGCCGCACCCTGGACATGGGCGAAAAAGACATCGACCCTCGACTTCGCGAAGGCAATTTCAAGCCCCGCTCCCGCAAAGGCACCTTCCTCGATGGCGCGCCGATCAGGACAGACGCCGAACCGGTCGCCGCGAGCAAGCGCATAGGCATACCCTGGGGGAATGCCCTCAGGCGGGGTGTCGAGATCATCGAGCCGGACCAGATCCGGCGGCGGCGCAAGAAAAGGATACAGGTAGTCCGCGTCCGGCCTGTCCGACACCTCCACGACGGGCTCATAGAATGCTGTCACGTGCCCGCTGCGGTCAGCCATGGGTTCGATGACAAAGGGGGCGAACCAGGCTTCAAAGAAAGCCCGGGCCTGGTCCGGGCCGAGGTCCGCCGAAGCCGCAACGGCTGCCTGGTAGATCGCGGCGAAATCCTGATGGGAAACCCCGAGGCTGCCAGTCCGGTAAGGCTTTTCCGTCAACGCGTGAACAGCGGATCGCCGGAAAGCTGCGAAGGATTTCGTCACGTCGTCGACGGACCAGCCACCGATCTCTCTGAATGCGATCCGCCGAAGCGAGAAGTCCATTACTGATCCGCTTCCGTCGCGATCAGCCTCCAATTGGGATCCTTTGACCGGGAATCCCGCGCAAAGGTCCAGACGTCATTGACTTCCGCCACCTCCTCGGTCTCGCCCTCAATGATCTTGCCCTCGCGATCGAGCGTTGCAGATATGAGCTGGCTGACGATGCGAATGGTGAGATTGGCTTCGGTCCCCTTCATCTCCGCCTGAGTGATGGCGGCCTTCTCGATACCGACGAAGTTCGAGCGCACAGTCTCGCCGCGGGCTTCGCGAGCCTCGATGGCGGTTACGAACCCCTCATAGACCTCGCGCGACAGCAGGTTCTTGAGTGTCTTGCGATCACCATCGGCAAAAGCGGTGACAATCATTTCATAGGCCATGCCGGCACCTTTGACGAAATCCTCCGGCAGGAAGGACTGATCGGCGGCTCGCAGATCGCGAAGTCCCTTGTTGAGATCGGTTCCTGGCTTGGCATAGGCATCAATAACCGCCATCGGATCGCTCTCCTCGCGCTGGCGGCGCGGCAACGTAACCACCTTCGGATCATCGACGCCTTCGGCATCGGCCATCCTGTCGCGAAGCGCCGTCTGGTCAAGTGGCGGCCGCTCGCTGCCGGTCCGTCGGCCAAGCACAGAGCGAAGCTGCACGAATATGATCACGGCTGCGACGAAAAAGAAGAACGTCACAAAATCAAAGGAACCCATTACCGCCTTCTTTCAGTTTCATCACCAACACGCTTGCATATAATCCCCAAAGGGCCATCAATCAAACTCTGCGGGCGTTCAAATTGCCTTACCGTGTACTTATATCGCAGAGAAAGCCAACCGGACCAGAATTTCATGCGTTTGTCGTTCATTCCTCTCCTGCTCATCGCCATTCCGCTGACTGAGATTACCGCTTTTGTGGTGATCGGGTCGCGCATCGGTGTGGTGTGGACGCTTGGCTTTGTGCTGCTGTCATCGGTCATCGGCACGCTGCTGGTGCGCTGGCAGGGATTTTCCCTGATCGCCCGGATCAGGGCCGAAACGGCAGCCGGCCGGGTGCCCTCACGCGAACTGGCCCATGGAGCGATGATCCTGATGGCGGGCGTTCTCCTCATCGTTCCGGGTTTCGTCACAGACGCGATCGGGTTCCTGCTGTTCATGCCACCCGTGCGGGAGGCAGCCTGGCGTGCATTTCGGAGCCGCATCACGGTGGCCTCGATGGAGCCACGCCCGGGCCCGCGCCCAGGACCCGGGGTCGGCGGCTTGAAGCGCACCGACAACCGGGTGGTTGATCTCGATCCGGAGGACTTCACCCGCAAACCCGACACCGGATCGCCCTGGGGCAAGGAGAAAAGCTGACCAATGGGCAGCCTGCTCCGTCCAGGGCGCCAGAAGACGGGTTGTAAGCCTTGTGACGAAATGTTAGCCCATCGGGCGAAAAAGGGCCGATGCGCGGCCCCAATGACCACACGACGACAAGGACCGGCCCCATGGCAACGGAAGACACGAGCAAACCAGACGCAGCGGCGGCAAAGACCAATGGCGAAGCCCCGACGCTCAATGTCCTCGCGCAATATGTGAAGGACCTGTCGTTTGAGAATCCGGGCGCGCCGCGCACGCTCGGCCCGCGCGAGAAATCGCCTGCCATCAGCATCAATGTCAATGTCAACGCCAATCCTCTGTCGCAGACCGATTTCGACGTGCTTCTGACGCTCAATGCGGAAGCCAAGGACGGCGCGACGACCGTGTTCAACGTCGAGCTGGTCTATGGTGGCGTGTTCCGCGTTGCTCATTTCCCGCAGGAACACATGCTGCCGCTTTTGTTCATCGAATGCCCGCGGATGCTGTTCCCCTTTGCCCGCCAGATCGTCGCCGACGCGACCCGCAACGGCGGCTTCCCGCCGCTGATGATCGATCCGATCGATTTCGGCCAGATGTTCCAGCAGCGCATGGCGGAAGAAGCGACCAAGGCCAAAGTCGCGCAGATGGCACAGCCCAACTGAACGTGTCCTCCGGTCTTGCCCGCTTCGGATCGAAGCCCGCTGAAAGGCGGGCTTTTTTTGTCAGCGTGCCCGGTTCCAGATTGCCTTCGTTCCCATTCGGGCCACCAGTCGGCCATGGGCTTCAATTTCGGCGTCCGTCAGGCGGGGTGCCAGCGGCTCGGAACGGGCCCCGATCAGCACACTGTCGTCGTCAATGACTTTGCTGGCCCGGGTATCGGGCTCGTCCACCAGCCCGAGTGCGGCCTGTCGGCCACCCAGCATCTCGATGTAGACGTCGGCAAGGAGTTCTGCGTCGAGCAGCGCTCCGTGGCGGGTTCGGTGGGAATTGTCGATCCCATAGCGGCGACAGAGCGCATCAAGACTGTTCGGCCCCATCGGATGACGGCGACGGGCGAGAGAGAGCGTGTCGACGACGCGGCCAGGCTCGACCGACGGCAGACCGAGGCGGGCAAATTCGGCGTTCAGGAAGCCCATGTCGAAAGCGGCATTGTGGGCGACGAAGCGGGCACCTTCGAAAAAGTCGACGATCTGGGCAGCAACATGGGCGAAAATGGGCTTGTCGACGAGAGACGCGTCTTTGATGCCGTGCACGGCAAGCGCATCGGGATGCACCTTGCGCCCGTCCGGATTGATAAAGAGGTGCAGCGTCCGTCCGGTGGGAAACTGGTTTTCAAGCTCGATGCCGCCGATTTCGATGATGCGGTCCAGCTTGTTGTCGAGGCCAGTGGTTTCGGTATCGAAAATGATTTCGCGCATGTCAAGGCTTTTCCATTTGGGGCTTTTCCATTTCGGGCTCTTCACGTCCGATAAGCTCGTCCATGATTTCGCGAACCCGCTGCTGGGCGGTTTTCAGGCCAGCACCGGTGTCAATGATGTAGTTGGCGCGCGCCCGTTTTTCTGCATCCGGCATTTGACGAGCCAGAATGGCTTCGAATTTCTCGCTCGTCATCCCGGGTCGGGCAAGAACACGGGCGCGTTGGATTTCGGCATCGCAGCTGACAACCACTGTTCGGTCGACGCGGCCTACTGCGCCGCTTTCAAACAGCAACGGGATGTCGACGACCACAAGCCGGTGGCCGGCGGCTCGGTTGCGGGCAACACATTCATCTTGCCTGCGGCGGACCAGCGGATGGACAATCTGCTCCAGCCGCTTGAAGCCCGATGGATCGGCGAGAAGCAAGGCCGAAAGGCGGGCCCGGTCGACCATGCCCTCCTGGACCGATCCGGGAAAGGCCGCCTCAATGAGGGGAACCGCATCGCCACGATAGAGATCGTGGACGATCTCGTCAGCGCTGATGACGGGAATTCCAGCTT
>Ga0105047_10015911_pt1 | contig 11825 bp, 7 predicted proteins | sample MAT04_FD_78384 | JGI IMG/M metagenome (GOLD analysis project Ga0105047, IMG submission 78384) | Freshwater microbial communities from Lake Fryxell liftoff mats and glacier meltwater in Antarctica - MAT-04 (megahit assembly) | ecosystem: Environmental > Aquatic > Freshwater > Ice > Liftoff... | reverse complement strand
TGGCCGAGAACTTGGAGCACCTCGTAGTGCCCGATGCGACCGAGCGAGCCGGGGCGAGTGGCCGGTTCCAGGAACCCGAGCGGAATTTCGTCGTCTGCATCCGCGTTCGCACCCGTCGACGGGGTGAAGGCGACCGTGCCCGCGTTGTCGGAGTCGTGTGGCGGAACCGCGGGGTGGTCGAGCAGGCTATCGGGCTGGTCGTGGGCGCGGAGCAGCGCTTCGACCCGGGACCGCAACCCAGTATCGCCGGCACAGGCTCCGTCCAGGAACTGGGTTCGCTCCGCCGGGTCGCTGATCTCGGAAGCGGTCAGGAACACGGCCTGAATTCGTTGGGGGTCGGTCGGCACGGCGATTCTCCGGAAGGATCTCACCAACCCATGCGACGTTTCGGGCGGCGGCTGTCGAAAATAGTCAAAATTATTCCGTCATCGCGTTTCGCAGCCAGGCGCGGGCGTAGGTCCATTTCTGGCGGGCGGCGTACACGGTCATTCCGAGGGCTTCGGCGATGGCCTCATGGCCGGCCCCCGAGAAGTGTCGAAGTTCCACCACGCGGGCCGCGAGCAGATCCTCGGCGGCCAGACGGGTCAGGGCGTCGTCGAGCGCCAGCAGCCGGTCGTCCGGGTCGCGGGAAGGGATGTCGGGAAGTTCGACTCGCATCCGCTGCCCGCCGTGCTTCTCTCGTCTTTTGTGGCGGGCGGCGTCCACGAGAATGCGGCGCATGGCCTCGGCCGCGGCGGCGAAGAAATGACCGCGACCATCGAAGTGCTGATCCCCGATGAGCCGCAGGTACGCCTCGTGGACGAGTGCCGTGCCGTCGAGGGTGTGGCCGGGTTTCTCCTCGACCATCCGCACTGCGGCGAGCTTCCGCAACTCGTCGTAGACGAGGGGCAGAAGGTCGGCGGCGGCCTGGCGGTCACCGGCCGCGGCGGCGTCGAGCAGGCGGGTCACGTCGGACATGCGGCCGAGTATATCGGAGGGCGGCCGCAGGATCATCTTAAAATAGGTGCGCGGCCGAATCCAGACAACTTGACGTGGACTTTGAGCTCCGTAGGTAGGCGGCCGAGCCAGTCGGCCCGTCAGGCTGGTCGTTCGGCACAATACCGAAATTCATAGTCGCCACCCGGCCGAGCGCGTTCGAGAACGCGTGGCGTTCGCCCCGCCCCGATGCCGATTCCGATCTGGGCCCGCCCGCCTTTTTTACTCACCATCCGCGTTCGTTTTGTTGCCGGGAACTCGAACCATACAATTACCCGATGAATCGTAGCCCCGAATCTCCGACGACGCCCGCACCGCGCAAACGCGTCGTCGTCCTCGGTTCGACGGGGTCTATCGGCACCAGTACCCTCGACGTCGCGGCGGCGCTGCCGGAGCGGATCGAAATCTTCGGCCTGATGGCGAACACCAAGTGGCGGGAACTCGCGGAGCAGTGCCGGCGTTACAAACCGGCCGTGGCGGTCCTCACCGACCGCGCCGCGTTCGAGCAAGTCGATCGCTCCGTCTTCCCGCCCGAAACGGAATTGAAGTTCGGCCACGACGCAAGCTGCGCGCTCGCTCAGTCGAAGGATGTCGATGTCGTGGTGTCGGCGGTCGTCGGTGCGGCGGGTCTGCACGGCACATGGGCCGCAGTGGAAGCGGGCAAAACCGTCGCCTTGGCGAACAAAGAAACGCTGGTCGTCGCCGGCGGATTGATCACCGAACTGGCGGCCCGGCGGAACGCCACCCTGCTGCCGGTGGACAGCGAGCACTCGGCGATCTACCAATGCATCGCCGGGCAGCCGATGGCGGAAGTCGAGCGAGTCGTCCTCACCGCCAGTGGTGGGCCGTTCCGCGGCCGCACGACGGCGGAGTTGCAAACCGTCACGGTGGAAGCGGCGCTGAAACATCCGACGTGGGTGATGGGGCCGAAGATCACGATCGATAGTGCGACCTTGATGAATAAGGCGCTCGAAGTGATCGAGGCCCATTGGCTGTTCGGCCTGACGGCGGAGCAAATCGACGTGATCGTCCATCCGGAATCGGTGATTCACTCGTTCGTTGAATTCGTCGATGGCTCCGTTCTGGCTCAACTGTCGCCGCCCGATATGCGTTTGCCGATCCAATATGCCCTCACGTATCCGAACCGAGTCCCCGGCCCGACGAAGCGTCTGGATTGGACGGCACTCGCGCAGTTCCGTTTCGAGCCGGTCGACCGGGCAACCTTCCCGGCGCTCGACCTCGGCGCGGAAGTCATCCGCCGGGGCGGCAGTTGCGGGGCCGTGTTGAACGCCGCGAACGAAGCGGCCGTGGCCCGATTTTTGAATCGCGAGATCGGTTTCCTCGAAATCGCCCGCTGCGCGCGGGCCGTGTTGCAGTCCCACCATTACGACCCCAGCCCGACCTTGGAGGGGCTCCTCGCCCTCGACGGTTGGGCCCGCCAGGAGGTAGCCCGTTGGACCCCAAGCCCACTGAGCCGATAGATGCTCCCGCCGGTACGCTGAGCCTCTGGTTCCACCAGAACTACAAGAAGCTCGCCGTCCTCGCGGCCGTGATCGCGAGCGTCTGCTACTTCTTCTACCCGGCGGACGTCCTCCTCGCCGGCTTGGGGCTGAGCCTCATTATCTTCCTCCACGAACTCGGTCACTTCCTCGCGGCGAAGGCGTGCGATGTCCACGTCAAGACCTTCAGTATCGGCTTCGGTCCGCCGCTGCCGTTCTGTTCGTTCAAAAGGGGCGAGACGACGTACAAAGTCGGCATGATCCCGCTCGGCGGGTACGTCGCCATGATCGGAGAAGGGGACGCGCGCCAAGAGGCGATGTCCGAGGGGGACCTCGTCGATGCGGACCCCGAACCGAACACCCCCGAGAGCGCCCCGGACTACCCGCGCAGCTTCAAGAATAAGTCGGTGCCGCAGCGGATGCTGATCATTTCCGCCGGCGTCATCATGAATATCCTGCTCGCGGGGACGGCGTTCGTGGTGGCCTACCTCAACGGCGTTGACGAGCAACCCGCCGTCGTGCAGTCGGTCGACCCCGGCTCGGCCGCGTGGCGCGCCGGCATCCGCCCGGGGGCTCAAGTCACCAAACTGAACTCAGTCGACAAACCATGGTTTGACGATATCCGGCCGATCGTCAATTCGACGCGTAAAGGCGAAACGGTCGACCTCAGCATCGATTATCGCGGCGCGTCGGAATCGCACCGGATCGAGCCGTTGAAAATGGAGGGCGCCAGCTACCCGCAATTGGGGGTGGCGCCGCCGCAAAGCCTCACGCTGATCCGCGCGCAGCAAGACAACGAACCGCCGTTCGCCGTCGGCAGCCCCGCTGCGAATGCCGCGGCCGCCGACGGGTCGAAGTTCCAGTCCGGCGATCGGATCGTGGCGATGACCGACCCGGCGGATCCGACGACGGTCACGCCGATCGATGTGTCGTTCCGAGGACTCCCCGGCGCGCAGTTCGACTTCCGCAGGCGACTGGTCCAACTGGCCGGGCAGCCGATCCGCATCCGTGTGCTGCGGAAGGATCAGCCGGATTTGGCGCCGCCGACGGAATTGGTCGTCCCGCCCGCCCTCCGCAAAGACACGGGCCTACGCATGAAAATGGGGCCGATCTCCGCGCTGCGGCTGAACTCCCCGGCCGTCAAAGCCGGGTTGAAAGAACGCGAGGTCGACGGCGATTCCGAGAAGGAAGCCGGGGATACCATCACGGCGGTTGAGGTGCTCGACGTCGGCGGTAAGCGGCTGCGCTACAGCCTCGATGCGAAGGAGACGAGCCCCGACCTCAACACGACCGTGGCCTTGCTCGATCCGCTGCGCTTGCCGTTCGACTTGAATGCGTGGGCCGACAAATGGTCGACTCTGCCGAATCCGAATCGGGCCGTGCGAGTCACGGTTCAGCGCTTCGTCGACAACCGCCTGCAACCGGTGACCCTCGAATTGACCTGGGACCAGGAGTATCGCGAAGATTTCGGCGGGATGAGTTTGCCGGGTTCGCCGGTGCCCCTCGGCGGCTTGGGCCTCGCCTACCGCGTCTCCGCGGAAGTCAACGCGGTGATACCGGATAGCCCCGCCTTTGCGGCCGGGATCCAACCCGGCGATGTCATCATGCAAGTGCGCTTGAAAACCCTTCCGGTGAAAACGACCGCTTTGCGCCGACTCATCGAGTCGATTGGCATCGTCGGCAAGAAAGAAGGGGGCAGTTGGGACGAAGTCGAACGGAACCCAACCAAGGACGGCGGTAAACCAAAGTTTCTCCGCTGGGCCTTCGTGGACTACAAACTGCAAGTCCAAGCGCCCCACACTTTCGATTTGAAAGTCCAGCGCAATGGGGAGGAAAAAGAGTTCCTCAACATCGCGGCCCGGGACGACGCCACTTGGCCCGTCCCGGCCGACGGCTGGTTCTTCACGAAAGACCTACGCGTGCAGAAAGCCGAGGGCGTCGGTGAAGCCTTGGGAATGGGATTCCACCGGACTGTCCGAGCCATCCGGAGCATTTATCAAGGCTTGTACGGGATGATCGTCGGCCGGATTTCGGTGACGACCATGAGCGGACCGATCACCCTCGCCCGGGCGTCGTACATTCTCGCCGGCGAAGACACGTGGAAGTTGATCCTGCTCATCGGGCTCATCAGCGTGAACTTGGCCGTGGTCAACTTCTTGCCGATCCCCATGCTCGACGGCGGGCATATGGTCTTTTTGATCTACGAACTCATCCGCCGCAAACCGGCCCCGGAGTCGGTGCAGGTGATCCTCACGTGGATCGGCTTTGGCATGGTCGTCTGCCTGATGCTTTTCACCATCGGCTTGGACATCTGGCGATTGTTCGTGTGAGCAGGAAGATCGGTATCCTCACCCGCCCGGGGTGATGGTGCCGCCGGAAGATTTGTTCGCTTTGATGGTGCCGTCTTTTTTGTAGATGAGCTGCTCGGCTTGGTGGTACTCGGATCGGCCGACACCGACTTGCAATTTCGAGAGCGTTGCTAGGCGGTTCGGCGTGCCGTCAAAGATGAATTGCTGGCCGTTGTAGATTACGCGGCCACCGATGCCGAGATAGGTGTCGTTGCGGAACTCGGCGTTGCCGTTGGCGATCATCCACTGCACCGGCTTGGTGTCTTTCTTCGATTGCGACGACGACACCGTCAGCGAATCGACGCACGTCAACACGACCGAGCCCTTCGGCAGGGCGTGTTTCTCGAATTGTAAGTTGAGGTTGTCGGTCGGGATGCTGAACGCCGTGGCACCTTTGTCGAAGACCGCTTCCTGGTAGAGTTTTCCTTGGTCCTTGGCCACCATCTGCTTGTTGAAGTTCACGACGGTCAGTTTCATTTCGCCCGACTCGGGCTTCTTAGCAACGCGCTGGTTCGGAACCGCGGCCAACGGTTGGGCTTCGTCCTCGTTCTTTTCGAATTGCAAGATTCGCAGTTCCCCTACGCCGGCCGCGAAAAGTTCTTGTTCCTTCTGGCGGTTGGCGAAGTCGATCTGTTTGGCGCGCAGGCGGCGGGCGCTGACGTACTTGTTGTCCGCGTCGAAGACTTCTTCCAAGAAGTAGACGTCCCGGGAAGGGGTCTTGCCGGCGTACAGGGCGCGTTCGTCTTCTGGCACCGGCGTGGTCACCGCCGTCTTGAGTTTCGGTTTTTCTTCCACGGTGGCCAAGCCGGTTTTCGGGTCTTTGACCGGGGCTTTCTTCTTCATTTGATTGAAGTAGACCGGCTTGTCAAACGTGAGGTCGAGGCGGTGCCCTTGAAGTGTGGATCGGGTCGTGTAGAGGTTTGGCTCGCCTAGGTTTTTCGGGGCGGGCAATTGTTCGTTCGGTTTCAGGGGGACGGCGCGGGCCGGGCCGTTCGCCAGTGCCGGGGCATCGGGCGGCACGATTTGCGTAGCGTTCACGCTTTGCAGGAACTCGGCCTTCGAGCGGGCTCCGTAGAATCGCATTTCCTTTGCCCAGACGATCTTTAAATCGGCCGGCTTGGCGAGGTCTTTGCCGTTGAGATCGGCCCCGCTGGCCATTACCAGCATACCGGATCCATCGACCCGCACCGTGTTGTTCGGTTGGTCGATATCAACGATCGGCCCGTAGAGCGAAGTCCCCTCAAAGTGGACTTCGGCTGGGACTCCATCGACGCCAGTACACTTCATCACGCTGCCGGCCGCGGATTGATCGAGGTTGAGTTTCACGCATTTGATCAACAGACCGACGGTCGGCTTGGCGGGATCTTTGGGGTCGGGGTTTTGGTAGGCGATCACGCGCTCTTCGCAGATGGCCGATTCGAGTTCGTATTTCAGCGACGGCCCGGGCGCCGCGACGACTGCCTGCTTGGGATCGCGCGGCAACGCCGGGATGGGGTAGCGCACCACATTGGCGTGGATCACGGCCGCGCTCAGGTAAGTCGGGTTCGGGATCTCTTTCTCGGCGACGGCCGGCGCCGCAGCAAGAGGAGGCGCGGGGAGCGCCGGATCGATCGGAGGGGCCTTCGGTACGATCACGGCCGGCAGCGGGCCGACCGGCACGAGGGCGGCGATCTTCGGCGCGTCGATATCGCGGAAGTTGACGAAGAGCTTGTCGGTCTTCTGAATGATCATCTCTGGGGAACCGCCTTCCACGTTCCCTTCGGCGATCAGTTTTTCGGGGGTCGCGTTCGTGCTCGTGGCTTTGCCGTCGACTTTGGTCGCGGCCGGTTTCTCGGCGGTGGCGAGCCAGAGCCAGAGTTTGTCGCCCGTCAGGCGGAACTCGCCCTCGGTATCGGCGAAGCGGCCCGGTCCCTCGAATTTCAGCAGCTCCTGCTTCTGCCCGGCGATTTTTTCATGCTTCAGAAACTTGCCCCACGAGGCGGTGCCGGTGATCTTTTTTTGCTCCCCGTCGAACATCTCGAGCCGGCCGGGGCCGTTGACGGACAGCGTCGTCATTTTGCCGTCTTTGGATTTCGGCGGAGGATCGAGCGAATCGATGATGATGTCGGCGATATTGACGGCGTCGCCGCCCCAGATTTGGCTCCCCTCGCGCTTGGCGTAGGCCGGGCTGCCCCGCAGTGTCGTGACGGACCGGCCGATGCGGGCGTCGCGATCATAGCGCAACTCGGTTCCTTGGGCGATCAAGCCGTCCGCTTCCACCGAGAGGTAGACTTGCGGCCCCTTGGCCGTGAGCGTCCGCAACACGAACCCACCTTCGTTCGGCGTCGGGCCGGCCGTCTTGACCGGGGCGGGGCCGGCCGGATTCGAGAAATCGAGCAAGAGTTCGTTGCAGAAGAGGTTGTCTTGACCCTTGAAAGCGGAGAGCCGCGTCACGGTGACGAGGTTCGCTTGCCCGGCTGGTGGCGCTTGCGCCGCGATTTCGAACAGGGCCGTGTTCTTTTCGAGGTTATAGCGGAATGAGCCGGGCGTCTCGATCATCATCAGCGATTTCGCCATCAGTTTTTCGACGGTTCCGGCGCCATCCCAGACCGAGCCGAGCAACGCCGGCATGACGAGGGGCGAATCGGCGACCGATTTCACCGCGATCACCGGCGTCGGGGCGGGGGCGTCGCCGCCGGGCAATCCGGAGCCGCCGTTGCTCCAGAGATTCATCTGCACATGTTCGAGCAGCTGGATCTCGCGGACGGAATTGGTATTCGATTTCCCCGGCGTCGGAGTCGCGGCGATCCCCTTCGGCCGGTTGTCCGGTTGCAAATAGATCATCATGCCGTCGGCGGTGATCGTCGGCGGCGGCAGCGCATTGCCGAGCAGGATATCGGCGATGGCCGATTGGCGACGGAGATCGTCCGCGCGGGTGTAAGCGACGGCGGGCAACGTCCCCCGCAGCGTGCGGGGCAAGTTGCGGCGGTCGATCACTTCGACCGCCGCGGCCGTCCAAATGTGGGCCACGTCCGGGTTGTACGGCGCGGTTTCGTCCGGGACGCGGTAGAACATCGGGCCGACCGAACGGATGATGAGATGGTCGTTCCGATCGGCCGAGCGCTGGTTGTTGGTGATCTCGATCTTGCCGCGGCGCGGGTCGGTTGACTCTAAGTCGGGGTTCGAGATCAACTCGACTTCGATCAACTTGGCTTTGTCGGTGATGTCTTGGATGCTCGAAATCGGCCGGTCGAATTTCAACCGGGCCTTATCGGCGTGGAAGGTGGTGATTTCGCGGGTCTCGCCCGGCGGGGCACCGGGGGTCGGCTTACCGAATTGAACCAAACTGATCGGCGTCAGCACCACGAACGGCGTGCCGTCCGGGTTCGGTGGCCCGGAGGCGATCACCGTCGCCCCGGCTTGGAGTTCGATCTTGGTTTTGTAGGTGTTGGCGTCCGCGACTTCGAGGCTCGACGGGCCGAAAGCCTCGGCGAGGTTGCGGTCCGTCCGCGAAACGGGGTAATTGTCGATGCGTTGCTGGCCGGTCGCGGCGTCGCAGTATTTATCCGGGAGAACCGGCAAGCCATCGATGGAGCCGAAGGCGATGGAGTAACCGAGGTACGCGGCGATGGCCCCGGCCAAGCCGAGGAGTGCCAAACCGATTCTGCGGGGCGTCCACACGCTGGAGATTCTCCGGTCGTCGGTTCAAATCCGGAACTGATCCGCTGCCGCCGTCCATTGCCCCCGCAGCGTCAAGAGCCATTCGATGGTCTCACGCACGGCCCCGCGCCCACCAGGTTCACGCGTGGTGAATGCGGCGGAGGCCCGCACTTCCGGGCATGCATCGGCCACGGCAACTGAGAGCCCGCTTCGAAACATTATAGGCAGGTCGGGCAAGTCATCCCCCATTGCGCAGACCTTGTCGGCCGTAAGCCCCGTGGCCGCCAAGAGTTCGTAGAACGCGGCGGCTTTGTCCGAGCGTCCCTGCAGTACGGGGGACACGTCGAGTTCCGCCATCCGCCGCTCGACCGCCGGGGACGACCGGCCGGAAATCACCGCCGCTCTCAGACCCAAATCGCGCCAAATTTTCAATCCCGATCCGTCGCGGACGTGGAACCTCTTGATTTCGTCGCCGGCGGCGGTATATGTCACCCGGCCGTCAGTCAGAACGCCGTCGACATCGAGTAGCAGCAGTTCGATATTCAACGCGCGGTCCCGCAGATCGACGACGACCTTGCGTTCCAGCATTTCCCGGGTGATCCGCTCCGTTTCGTTCATGGTGTTGGCCCTACGAGGCGGAGGATGGGAGGAGCTTCCACCGGCTCGCCCGGTTCGAGCAAACCGATGACGTCGGTAATATCGAGCAGGCCGACGGGCTTCCCCGCGTCGTCCACGATGGGCAATTCGCTGATTTTGCGGCGGCGCAGCAATTCGAGCGCGTCGGCCATCTTCGCCCGGGCGGTCAACGTGAGCGGGTTGCGGGTCATCACTTCGGAAATCGGCCGGTCGAAGGCGTCGTCGGCGCGATTCTCGAAAAGCCGGGCCAAGTCGGAATCGGTGAACAGCCCCGCGAGCCGGCCGTCGGGTTCGGTCAACATCACGGCACCGGTCCGGCGCCCGCGGCTGCGGGCCATGGCGAAGACGGCCCGAACTGTCGTGGTTGCGGGGGCGATCCGCAGTTCGGCCCCGCGCCGCATGGCGCTGTCGACCGCGGCCAACTTCCGGCCCAAGCTGCCGGCCGGGTGGAACTGGGCGAATTGCTCGGCCCGGAACTGCTTGAGTTCGGACAGCGTCAGGGCGATGGCGTCGCCGAGCGCGAGCATCACCGTCGTGCTCGTGCTCGGGGCGAGCGACAGTGGGCAGGCCTCGATGACCGGCCCGTAAACGATGGCGTGATTCGCGACCCGCGCGAGTCGGCTGGTGGCGTGCGCCGTGATCGCCAACAGCGGCCCGGCGAGTTCCTTCAGCGGGCCGAGGAGCCGCATCAGCTCTTCGCTTTCGCCGCTGTGCGAGAGCACCAACACGGCGTCGTGCGGGTGGATCATCCCGAGGTCGCCGTGGACAGCCCGGGTCGCATCGAGCAGGTAACTGCGGGTGCCAGTCGAATTGAGCGTGCCGACGATTTTCTGCCCGACGTCCGCCGACTTCCCGACGCCCGTCACGGCCACGCGGCCCGGGCACGCCGCCAGCGTCCGGACGACCGCCTCGAAAGTCGCCCCGAGCCGCCCGGCCACGGCACGCACAGCGTCGGCCTCGGTCGTCAGCACCGTACGGGCGAACGCCAACAAGTCGAGTTTCGCGATGCTAGCCTGCGGGGTCATGGGTCTTGCGCCGGCTGGGAAAGTGATTCCTCTATATCGTGGCGAACCTAACCAACAACCGCAAGTGGAATGTCCGGTCGCCAACCGATTCTGGCGGCTCCGATTCCCTCCATGCAAATGTCTCCGGCGAAAGTTTTCCCCGTTCCGCTGCGAAATGTGACCCGGCGGGACGATGCGGGACGCCGATTGAGACGAGGGCCGATGTGCCAGATAACTTTTGCTCAAGTGGGATATCCGAATAGCGGGGCGTCCGCCCAATCGCTTTCGGCGCGGCACTCGAACCGACAAGCCGCTACCTCCATACATACAAAGACGAAAAGCCCGGGGAGAGGAATCGATGGCCGAATCAAACGCGACCGATGAACTGAACGCCCTCGAATCGCAGGGGTTGGCGAAACTGCAAGCCTGCACCGACGAGCCGAGCCTGCGGATCTGGAACACCGAATATTTCGGCGATACCGGCTCGATGAAAGCCGCGCTCGGCAAGATCGGCAAGATTCCGCCCGCCGAACGAAAGGCCTACGGCCAAGAGGCCAACCGCGTGAAGATGGCCCTCGAAACGGCACACGCTTCGGCGCTCGTGATCGCCAAGGAAGCCTCGCTCCAACTGAGTCTGACCACGAACCCGCTCGACGTGACGCTCCCCGGCCGGCCGGTCGCGCCTGGCCGTTTGCACCCCGCGACGCAAATCTTACGCGACATCCAGGGGATCTTCGCCGACCTCGGTTTCCAAGTTTACCGCAGCCGGGAAGTCGAAACCGGCGAGATGAATTTCGAACTGCTGAACATGCCGCCGCACCACCCGGCCCGCGATATGTGGGATACCTTCTTTACCACCGTACCCGGCCAGATTCTGCGCACGCACACCTCGCCGGGGCAAATCCATTTGATGCGCGAAATGGCCCCCAACCCGATCCGGGCCATCCTGCCGGGGATGTGCTACCGCAACGAAGCGATCAGCACGCGCTCCGAGATCCAGTTCTTGCAAGTCGAGGGGATCGCCATCGGCGAAGGCGTGACGATGGCCGATTTGAAAGGGACGCTCACGGCGTTCGCCCGGCGGATGTTCGGCCCCGACCGGCAGGTGCGCATCCGCAGCAGCTATTTCCCCTTCACCGAGCCGAGCATCGAGGTGGACATCGACTGGCCGAAGGAAGACCCGAATCGGGATCGACTGACAAAAGGGACGGGCTGGCTCGAAATCCTCGGGGCCGGGATGGTTCACCCGACCGTAATGCGCAACGGCGGCTACGACCCGGACAAAGTCACCGGATTCGCCTTCGGCATGGGCCCGCAGCGGATGCTGATGCTGAAGCACGCCATCGACGACATTCGACTCTTCTGGCAAAACGACTTGCGGTTCTTGAAACAGTTTTAGTTCGACGAGTGGCTCGCGTTCCTCACCACATCCGGAAATCCGACGGCGGCGATGGCACCGCCAGCCGCGGCAGCGGAGCGCTGGCCGGCTTCGTGGACGTGATCCTAGAACTGCGGAGGGCCCCAAAATCGACCGACCCGCACGGCATCCGAAGGGAACTCAAAGCCTACGGCCGCATGCAGGGCATCCCGCCGGAGTGGCTGGTCGAACTCGACCCAGACTCCAACACCTACCGCGTCGTGAGCGCGGACCAAGCCCACGGAGCCGGAGCCGAAGCGAAGCGCGAAAAGGAAGAAGGACGGAAAGATGACCTACGCCACGCAAT
>Ga0105047_10015910_pt1 | contig 11825 bp, 14 predicted proteins | sample MAT04_FD_78384 | JGI IMG/M metagenome (GOLD analysis project Ga0105047, IMG submission 78384) | Freshwater microbial communities from Lake Fryxell liftoff mats and glacier meltwater in Antarctica - MAT-04 (megahit assembly) | ecosystem: Environmental > Aquatic > Freshwater > Ice > Liftoff... | reverse complement strand
GATTCTCTGACGCCGGGGAACGCTACACTGAAGTCATGCGTTCGCTCACGTTCGCCAATCCCGCTGGCCACGTCCTGCAACGTCTGCCTCTCGCACCCCACGCCGAACCTCTTCCGTAGCACCTTCCGTTCGCGAGCCGTTAGCGATTGCTCCATCGCGTCGGGCAGCATCTCGACCAACTCCCGCAGCTCGGCCACGTCGTGCGGATCTCTGGCCCGTGGATCTGCTATGTCGATCGCTTCGTCGTCTGCATTAGTCAGAGCCAGCACAGCACCGGGAGAGATTCGCTTCTTTGCCCGTCGCTGTCTCGTCCACCAATATGCCAGCCAGCGGTACTTCATCGAACACCAGGTCGTCGCCGCTCCACGAGACGGTTCGAAAGTAGGGTAGGCACGCCACAGATACATCACGAAGGTTTGCCGCGTGTCGTCGAACTCGAGGTCGAAGCGATACGCGAGGCGACTGGCCAGCGTCGTGATCCAGGGATCGCACCGTTTCATGAACTCGTCCCAGGTCGGTTTCTCGGTGACGTTGGTTGCGACCATTTTCGGCACCTGCTTGGAGACGAGAAAAGCCCGGCCGAATCGAGTCGGTCCGGGCAGGAGAGGCGAAGGGTGAAGTGCGTCGGCGTCGGGTCAGTGAACCCATTCCAGATTCAAGTACGTCCAATCCCTGAAAGGGTACAACTGGAACTCAATGTAAACAGGATCGGCCCCGCTCATGGGGAGAAGTCCGCCCTCTCCGTCAAGCAATACGGGTGCTGAGATCTTGCCGCCTGCTCCCCCGCGAGTGTCGGCGAAGATCGGCCCCAGCCACCCGCCTGGATGCTTCCTCCGGAACCCCGAGTCAAGAATCTTCGCACCCCAGCCATCGAGGTTGACTTCGATGGCTGCCGTTCGCCGCCAGTAATGAACCTCGCTGAGATCTTCGAGCCAGATCGCGTGTGCGTTCATGCTGCTCAGCTTGCAAGTCCCGGGATCGAGTCCGGGAGGGTTGCTGTTGAAGAATGCGAGTTGCTCGTTCACCGAATCGATGAACCCGGCCACCTCGAGAATGTCATAGGTCAAAACGTTCTGTTCGATGACGACTTGAAACCGCGAAGCGTCGCGAAGGATACCGTCTCCGAACGGGTCGCCGGCCGAGTTGCGGACGAACTTGTTGTTCACGTCCTTCTGGATCGCGACCTGGTATCGCGACGACGAGATCCAGACATCGGGAGGCTCGAGGAGTGGGTCGCCCCGCCCCGCGTAACTCACGGTGACGATCCACTCGTGGTAGAGATCCTTGCTGTCGGAGGATGCCTTCCGATCGACGACGAAGACATCGAGGTCGATGTCCGTGACACCCCCGGCCGAGTTCACCGACTCCCAGGTTTCGCCGATCTCGGGTATCTCATCGTGAGCCAGGACGATTGCGGCCCCGTCGGTCGGCGAGTCGCACAGGACTTGAAACTTGCGCGTGTACCGCTTGTTCGCGAGCCGGTCATCGGAGCCGTCCCGCCCCGTGATTTCCTTGCAGTGAACAACTGCCATTGATGTACCTCAAAGTTAGTGACCGAGAACGGTTGGCATTGGAGCCACGTTTGGCAGCAAATCCGCCGTCTTTGCGGTGTTTTCGTTCCCGCGTTTCAGTTGCTCAAGGATCTGCTGAAGGAGCGTTTGGGTGGTTTGCTGCCCCTGCCCAGTCTGCCACTGGTTGAGCATGCGAACCGACTCGGTGGTGTCCTTCATCGCGGCGTCAGGGAGCTGATATTGGCCGACGCCCATCTTCTCCGCGACGCCAGCAACCTTGTCATGCCAGACCCGATCGAAGATGCTCTTGTCGATCTTCCCGGCCTCGAGGAGCTTCGTCAGGTCGTCCCTCTCGATTCCGAGTTTCGTTCCGCGAAGAGCGTCGTCGATGTTGTGGACGTTTGGCCCGACGTTGAGCGGTTGGTACTCAGCCTTCAAGTTCTTCGCCAACTCCGTCAGGTGCGTCGGGAAGTCGTTCATCAGCCGCACGTCGGATACCGGCTTGGGCAAGAACGGCTTGGCGAGCGGCCCCGGCAGAAACTGCATGGCCTGCTTCGCCGACTCCCTCGCGTCGATCATTTCGCGGTGCGGTGCCGACATCGCGAGGCCGGCCAGCGGATTGCCAAACGCTCCACCGAGTTCCATCAACGGCGAATACTCGCCCTTCCTGAACGTGTTGATCGCATCACGTCTGGCGTGCAACTCCGCGATACGCTTCGGAGCATCGCCGATGGCCTTGTCGTACCGGGCCATCTTCGCATCGTGAGCGGCCTTCGCGTTCATGCTGTCGCCGAGCAAATCGAGGTCACCCCGACGACTCTGGAGACTGTCGGCCATCCCTCCGAAACTGAATCCGCGACGCTCGACTTGCGGGGCGGTCTTCTCGGGCAACCAACCTTGATCCAGATCCTTTCGAGCTGCCTTGGCGTCACCGAAATGCGACGCGAACTTGTCCATCACTTTGTTCAAGTCACCGATTTCGGCAGCGTTGATTCGAGCGTTCAGCCCCGTGGTAAGCGGCCGATCCTCGATCTCCATTTTCTTGTGACGCAGCACATCGTAGTTTTTCAGGATTTCGCCCGGCTTCATTTCGTCGGTCGGGTATTGAAACCCGAATCGGTGTTCCTCACGAAACTGCTGGCCAGCTTTTACGCCCGCTCCGAGTGGGTCAGCAGCAACATCGAGAAACTTGCGAGCACCGTTCGCTCCGACCTTCACCTCGCCGACGAGCTGCTTGATGGCGGCGATCGCATCGAGCATCGGGTTCAAGAACCCGTCGATGAACTTGTCAGAGGCCTTGTCGATAAACCGCAAGCCGTCAATCGAGATGTCGAGCAACGCCTTCCCAGCGGCGACGCCGAACGCGACTACCTTTTGCGGGTCAAGTTTGAAGTCGCCGGCATCCTTCACGATGTCCCGAAGTCGGTTCCATGCCGCACCAATTTCTGGGGCAGCGACGTTGATTTGCTGTGCGATGATGTCGCCAATCTTCGGGATACTCCGTGCGAACTCGATGCCCATGTTCGCGCCGGCTCGAGCGAGATCGCCAAGGAACGCGATGGCAGGCTTCAAGCGGTCCATTCCGTGAGTCAGTTCGTCCGCGAAGTTGCCGCCAGACTTGAACATCTGCTTCAGGTTCAACCCTTCGATGATGACTTGTCCGAGCTTGATTTTCGCCAAGTCGAATGCGTCGCCCATCTGCTCCCAGGTGCCGTGAACCGAGTCCGCGAGTTTCGCGGTCATGCCCTCGAACTGGCCACCGGCTGAGGTCATGGACACAAAGGCTTTTGTCACCTCGTCACGACCGATGCGGCCCTCTTCGGCCATCGTGTGAATCTCGGCAACGCTCTTGCCCATCGACTTGGACAGTTCGTCCCAGATCGGGACACCGGCCCCGGCGAACTGGGTCAGGTCTTTCGTGTACGCCCGCTGCTGGCTGAACAGCGTGCCGTACAGGAACGTCATCCGGCTCATGGGCAAGTCTTTTCCGAACGCTGCAGAGACATCACCGAGGGTGCGCAGAGTGGGCACGATCTGGTCGGCCGCGACGCCGTAGGCAAGGAGTCCACGAGCACTCTGCGTGAGTTCTTCGCTGTTGAACGGCGTGCTCGCTGCGAACTTGCGAATCTCGGAAACCATCTCGGTCGCCTTCGTCCCGCTCTTCAACATTGTCTCGAATGCTGCCGTAGTGCTTTCTAAATCAGCGGCCTTGACCACCGAATCCTTGAGCATTCCGAACGCTCCCGCGAGCCCCTGAATGCCGAGTTCGGCGGCGACGATTCCGCCACCGGTTGCGACCGCCTTAGACAACATCCCGCCCATTCCGCCGGCCACAGATGCGACCATTGCCCGCGACTCATCGGCGTGCGATTTCAGGATCGCCCGTGACGCATTCGCATCCCGCCGGATTCCCGCCATGTCCAGTCCGGGAGACTTCGCACTGGGGAGGTCGTGGCCGACGCTCTTAGCGAAATTCTCGAACATCTTCGTGGCGGAACGAAGGTCGCCCGCGAGTTGCGAAGTGCTTGCCCCGATGATAATTGCCAAGTCTTCGTGTGCGGCTGACATGATGTGATTCCTCGATGCGGACAAGTCGCGGGTTAGCCCAATTCAATCTCGTGAAGGATCGGGTCGGACAACTCAACCATGCCAAGCTTGATGAGATCGCGAGCGAGTTTCACGACCATTGCGGGATCGACGTGAAAGATCGCGGGGCACTCCACAACCAGCCCGGCCGCATTGAACGCTGAGTACAGTTTGCCGACGCGAAGCATCTCGACATGAGCACGAAGGATGGCACGGCCTGCGTCTTTCAAGGCAGGCGGAACTTGCTCGATGAACCGGAGCTTGAGTTGGTCGATCGTCGGCACCACAGATGGCGGCGACGTGAACAAATCGGCGAAGGCGTTGAGAGTGTCGCTGTACACGGTGTAGTCCTGTGGTGCGGTGCGTGTGGTGAGTGGGAGTGGTGCCGACGGCTACGCGACGTCTGCCAGTGTCACGCGATCGTGAACAACGCGGCCTATCCCCCGTCGCCCGGCGTCCGTGACCGCGAGTTCGCCGTTGTCGCCGACTTCTTCCAAATCGCCGATCGCGGTCAAGCGTCGTGCCGCGTCAGTCGCCCAGCGAGGGCTTGAGCCATCGAAGACATGGAGCAGGCTCACGGGTGTCGGGTAATCAGCAATGATCCGCAGCAGCTCTCGATCGTGCTGCCGACATGCGCGTTCGGAGATTTCGAGCGGTGGGTACGTCATTGGTGGAACTCACGGATCGAAGTCGAGGAGAAGAGCCCGCACGCCGGAATCGCCACGGGCCGGTAGTCGGAAACGGCTGCTTATCCGGCGTGCGGGTGTACGGGGAGAAGATCACGCCGCAGCGATTACGCCAACGCCACGGCACGCGAGCAGCAGAGCATTGAACTTTGCGGCCAAGGCGTCGAACTCTGCCTTTGTGGGGTTGGCACCGTCTGCCACGACTGCGTCAGTGATCGCTGCGGCCTGGAGCCCGTGAACATTCAACATTGGCGTGCCGTGCATGTGCAATCCGCCCTGTGCTCCACCACCAATTACAACGGGACGATCGAAAGAACCACCCATTTGAGAACTCCAAGTGTGAATCGTGTGAAGGAGAAGTCGCGGTCACTCGGCGCGGTCACTCAGCGAATTTTGCTTCCCCGCGAATGACGCCATCGCGACCGAGTCCAGTGACGCCGAGCGACCGCAGAGCCTGCTTCCACGTCGTCGGCTTCTTTGTGGAAACTGGTGGTGGAACTGGTGGCGGTGCTGGTGGTGTAATCTGCGGCTTGCAATCCCGGAGCTGCTCCTCGTCGGCCCGGAGGTAGCCAGCGTCCACGAGAGCACCGAGCATCAAATTGAGCGACGAACTGGCGTCGTCGGGACGGCCCCACGGATGAGTTCGCGGAAGCGGTTCATCGAACACGCCACCGTGCAGGCCAGCGAGGTGCAGGCGATCGTGTAGCGTCTCCATAGCCGCATACGCCCGACACGATTCAATCATGGCGAACGCGGTCTTCCGGATGTGGTCGCGGTACGCGGGGAGAAGTGGCCGGCTGAGTTCGTCGCGGGCCGTCCCGCACGATGCAGCGAGTTCGCCGCGAGCGAGGTGAATCGCCCGCTCGGTATCCCGCTGGCGACGGACAAGTTCATCACGCTGACGGAGCAAGTCCGGAGACGCAAGCGGATCGTTTCCGCGAAGGATTGCGGTTGCTCGACGGTCCTTGTCCTTCTCGGCCGCAACACGACGCTCGGTGTTGTCGGAGAGAGCGTTTTCGAGATGTCGCTGCTCATCGAGCAACCGCCGGAGGTTATCCGAAGCGGCCGCGAAGTCGCGGTGAGATTCCAATTTTGGAATCACGAGCAACGCCTCTGGAGTCGGAGCGGCGACTGCTGCGGTCGGCTTCGCGGTCGTCGGCCTGGTGGCGGCTTTCGTCTCGGACATGGTGCAGATCCTTGGAGAAGTTTGAGCGGTGGTTGCCGAATCAGCCAGTCCGATGACGGAGTTCAACCCAGTCCCTATCGAATGCTGGATTCTTCGAGAGGCTGATTTCTTCAAGATCCGCAGCGGTGATGACTCGAGTCTTCACCCGGTCGGTTCCCTTGAGGGTGTACGCGGTCGGCGTGCAGCCAACACTCAGGAACCTGAACTCAGGGTTCGCCCGCATCCAACCCGCGAGGTGCCTACCGTCGCGGCCGAGTAGGTTGACCGACAACATCAGTCCGTTGATGCCGTTCGCAAGCTCGACACCGAAATCGTTCGTCGAACAGAAGTGAACAGGTCCGTCTGCGTGTGCCAGCTTGAGCGGCACGACGAGTTTCTTCCGCCGAATCTGGCTCAGCGAAAAGTCGAATGCACCGGGCACGTACACATCACGGAACGAGACGAGTGAGCCGTCTTTCTCTCGGATATCCATGTCTGACCGGATGTCGGATTCGCGGCCGAACGGAATCGCGTATCCCGTAAGTCGCTCACGCGGATACGGCGTCCCGAGCGGTGGGAGAATGCCCTCTTCGGGCATCGCGAAGTAGCCGTTTGCTGCTGTGAGTTGTGGCGGTGCGGGCATGTGATTATCCTTGTGGTGTTTGCTATTTGGAGTCTCGCACACTTTGTGCAACGGGGCGTCTTAGATTGCGGATTGGCCGATTTGGGAGGCGCGATAAACGACACAACCGGCTTTTGGTGGCCGGTTGAATGGTGCAATCGTTTCAAGCCGAACATCGTCGAACGTGTCATTCTCGCGTGAGTGCCGCGTAGTCGATTGAAGCCTTCACGCTCTCAACCGCAGTCTCGACATCACCACACCGACTCTCGACGCACTCCGTCGCGGAAACGAGTGAGTCGAGCCGACTCGCAAGTTCGCGGTGCCCAGGCGTCAGGCCGGCCGCGAGAACAGCGTTGACCAGTGCGGCCTCGGTCGTGGTGAGCAGCTCGATGTCGGCACGGCCTTCCTTGCTCGCGTGGTCGAAGTTCGCAACCTCGGTTGCCGCGATGAGCCGATCTCGCTGCGACCGCAAACGCTGAATGATGCTGGCCAGCTCCTCACGCACCGCTGGCTTGCGTGTCGCTGCTGTCGCTGTCGTCGCTGCTGCTGTCGATTTCTTCGTCGTCGTCATCATCGGTTGTGTCCTCATTTGGTTTTGGCGGAACCCCACTTCCACCGACAACCGTCGCCCATGGCGGCGGGGGCATCCGCAACTTTGCCGCCTCGTGGTCCCATACGGCCGCTCGACACCCGCCCTTGAATGTTCCACCTTTCGCTCGCCACGCGTCTCGCTCCGCTGCTAATGCTGGATCATCTTCCGGGTCCAGAATTGGCATCGCGATACGGGCACGAGCTTGCGCTGAGAAACCAAACATTGCGGCCAATCCTGCGAGTCGCGTTTCGAGCTGGCCAAGGAGTCTCGATTGCTTGCGGTCGGACTCTTCGCCATAGTCCCAGGTCGCCGAGAGCTTCGTCAGAGTGAGCCACTCACCCCAACACCGGCAATAACTGGCGAGCGGTGCGAGGTCGCTTTTTTGCAAGATGCCGACTTCGTTCAGGAGCTTCACGCAACGCTTCCATTCGGCCTTTGCTTCCTTCGAGAGCACCGACGGGCAGGGCGGTGCACCTTCGGGAAATTCCAGTTCGGCGTTCTTCCGGTCGCGTGCTCGCCGCTCAGATAAAAGTGCCGTCGGCTTCGTTGGTGTCGGCATCGGATGATCCTCGTGTGAGGTGGGCGAAGGTCAAAAGACGGTTAAAGTTAGAAAAAGGTCTGATGCGTCCGCGATCTTGCGAGAAGCTCACTGGATGGTCTGAATGTCGCCATCCCCAGCGATTCGAGTTGTACCCGTCAGAGTGTCAGAGTGTCAGAGTGTCAGAGTGTCGCGGGGTCGCGGGTCATCCTGCCTTCGCTGGCGATGGCGTCGCTCTCACCTTCATCACTTCGAGAAGCCTTGCATACTCTCGCAGCACATGCTCGTTCGCCTCGGTCGGCTCTGGCTTGATGAGGTAACCTGCATTTCTGAACGGGCTGCTCTCCCGCCAGCAGTGCGGGAATCTGTGTGTCGGCAGTCCGTCACCACCCAGCGACCAGGAGTGATGATGCAGGCCGTGGCAGGCAGTGCAGCGGAACGACAGCGTGAGCGTCGGGCGACCACGGCGACACTCCAGTGACAGGCGACCCAGGAACGTGGTGAGCAAATCGGGCTGCATCGTTATTCCTTGTCGTTCGGAGTTTGCGGAATGAACTGCCTGCCAATCCATCTCCCACCAACGGCAGAAGGATCAGAACATGCAACTACTATCAATTCGTTAGATTCAGGTAATCCGTTAGATCCATGCTTATCAGTCACAGCAGGAACCCCATCGACTTGCGAAGTGGTGGCTGTGGTGGCTGTGGTGGCTGTGTTTTCACTTGAGGCTGGTGAGAAGAGATCTAATTGTTGTTTCTGTATCTGTGTAGTATCCCGATATGGCGATGAAGTGGGAACACAGCCACCATCGCCACCACAGCCACCACCGGCGGATACCACTTTCCAGCGACGACTACCGCGTTGCAGGCTCGTCTGTGAGAGCTTCCAGTTCCCACAGGTGCGGTTCTTCCACTTCCTGAGCTTCGCTCCGAGCTTTCGCGGGCAGTAACCTGGGGCGAGCGTCGAGACCGCATCGGCAATATCAGCGAGGCTTGCGGATCGATCTGGCTTCGAGAGTGGCTCGATGATCCCGCCGACAGTCAGCCCATCGCCTTTGCTGTCCAGCAGGTTCCAGTTCTCGAGCAGGCAACGCACAGCCTGCCGCTCACTGTCGCCGTCTTCACGCAAGGTCTTTCGATTCTGAGCAGGATCTTCCAACCCGGACCATACGACCGCCGAACGCACGACTCTGTTCCATCCCTCGAATGAGCCAAAGGGGGACAGATCTTGCCTTGGGCAGCCGGCCTGAATGTATGCAGATAGGACCGTGAGAGCCGCACTGAGGAGCCTAGGACGGTTCGCGTGGATCCATTCAGCTAGATCGGGATGTTCGAATTCGGATCGCTCTTCTGGATTCTCAAGAGGCGAGTGAAGTAGGATGTGAAGGATGCGACGGGAGATGTCGCCGACGAGTGTAATGTTGTTCCCAGTCGCAAACCATGTCGCCCGTAGCGGGATCGTGACTTCCCGATTTTCACCCAGGACACGACCACGCCAAATGCTACTGGTCAGTACCGCATCCATCGCATCATTGCCGAATGTCCCACTGACGTTGTCGAGCAGGATGAGCCGGTCGCCCGAGATTGCCGACGACGTGATGCACTTCCGCATTTCGGCAGAGTCGTGGCTGTACTGAGCCGTCGCGAATTTGGTGCCTGTGATGATCAGGGACGCAGCTTCCGCAAGCCGACCCTTTCCCGCCCCAGGTACATTCGCCTCGATGAGCATGAGCGGAGCTGGCCCGTCAAATGCGAAACGAGCGAGAGGCGTGAGCACGGCGGCTACCCACGCAGCTCGGTGGCTAGCGGTCTCAAAAGGGAAGTCAACAACCACATCAGCCAGTTCCTTCGCTGCGGCCTGGGCATCGGCCTGCGTCGGATGTTCAGGGACGGCCAGCGATCCGCCCCACGATCCGACATACACCTCGGTAGCCTCGTCATACCCAGGAGCCGAACACACAGAGCCGTCGGGCCGCACAATGGGGAAGTCGGTCACACCTTCGAGGTTGCGAACTGCCGGCCACTCGCCGCGATCCTTGACCGCAAGAACGCACCACTGCGGAGGATGGTCAGGCACTTCGCGGGTGTCCTCTTCACCGCCGATGATCTTGATGAACCGGGCAGCCGCTGAGAGCTTCTCACGCAGCGTCGCGGCACTGAGCGACTTGATGGCCGGCCCTGATGGTCGATCCATTTGCTTGAGCTTCGCGGCCTGAGCCTGCACGACTCGCACCAACTCGCCACCACGCTGATACAGCGACTTGTCGCCGACAAGTGCGGCAGTTGCTTCGTCATTCACGCGGTGTTCGTCGGCACCAATGGCGATCCTTGGCCGGCTTGCGGCCGCAGTACTCGTGGTTGTCATCGTCGAAATCTTGGAGGTTGGTCTGGCGTCCCGCAGGTGGCCGCGAGGCTTCGAGTATTCCGTCTTGTCCACCTCGAGGAGCTTCCGTTCGATGTCCCGCTCGTCCCACGGTGGCTGACACCGCGGGTTGAACTCGGTGAGCAGGATCTCGAGAGCGTGCGAAAACGCGGTGTCGAACCCGTAGTAGACGTCACGGGCCGCGTCCATCAGGGCATTGTGGCCGTGACACCCTGAGATCGACTCATCCTTGGTCCGGGCGTATGACCGGGCTCGACTGTCGATTTCCGCATCGGTCCAGACGGCTACATTCGTTGAGCGGGCCACCGGCTGACGTGGTGCTCTGATCGGAGCCCGTGCCGCCATCACTTCGATTTGTTGACGTGTTACGCCAGCTACCATTAGCAGCCTCCCATGGTCGGAGAGACTGCACGCACGGCAGAGCTTGCCGGGACGGGTAAGGGATTCGCAAGTGAAGTAGGATCGGGTCGGTTGCCCGATGGGGAAGCGTCGGTTATGTTCATGATGTCCTCGTCGATGTTCGGGTTTGGTGATTGGTTGCTCGGTGGTCTCGCGTGTGTGGTTGAGTTGTGGCCTCAGGGAGTTTGGCGACTCCCTGAGGTTTTTTCGTTTGTCAGGCAACGGCTCCCATCGGGGCAAAGATCCTAACCAATTCGGAACGCGGCACGAGGTGCCGACCGCCCATCCAGAACGCCTTGATGTGTCCGGCAGCAATCCCACGCTCGACGGATCGACGCGATACGCCAATCCTCCGAGCAGCTTCGGCGATCGATACGGCGTCGGGCTTTTCCATCTTGGATTCGCTCTTCATCGTCTCGTTCATCACATCACCTCCGTTTGCCAAACTGCGACAAGTCGCTATTCCTTTTCGTTCGGCAAGTTCGCAGGCAGACACGACCGCCTTGAACCTTTCGCCAAGAATTGTTTGGCCAATCAGGAAGGTTGTGCGGGCAATGGACAAATGACTCAGATTGCACTGAATGACTCAGAATGTCGCATATTGCACACCTCGAAAATGGCGTGAGAAGTGATCGTGAATGAGTGCGAAGTGATCGCGAAGTGAGTGACAAAGCGGTGTCACTGGCGGAAAGTGCGAGGGGGAAATGAAGGAACCCTCCGGAATTTTTCCGGAGGGTTCGCGAGGTGTGTGGCTGAGATTGGTTATGCCTTGCTGCGACTCGTAACGATCAGCGGCTCTCCGGAATCAAGAGCCGCAAGGATCGTGGACAACTCGAGGAGATCGCGACACATCGTGAGTACGCGAGGCAGGAACCGCTCGACGCCGGCCGCAATTTAGCCGCGTGCGATGATCGCGAGGCAGCCATGACAGAGGAGAGCTTGGCCATCCTCGGCGTGAACGACTCGCGCCGCATAGCCGGCTTTTTCCTTGAGCGAGTCGTTGAACTTCTCGACTGCTCCTCTCCAAACCTCGAAGACTTTCGAGTACGCGACCCTTTCATCTGGCTCCGATTCAAGGATTTGCCTGATGTTTCCGTCGATTTCCTCGATGCCAAGTTGATCAATCACCCACCGCAGCGGGAGTCGTACTTTGTTGTCGGCTCCGACATGGCCGCGAACACATAACCCGGTCTTGAGCATGATCGAAATCGTACCGCCTTGCATGAAGTGATAGCGATCTGCACGAGGTTCGCTTACGACGGGAGCGGCTTCATCTTTCCGAGCAGTTGTGCCTTTGCGACTGACCATTCTTCCATCTCCAAAAAATTGGCTCATCCGGGAAGT
>Ga0105047_10015908_pt1 | contig 11828 bp, 12 predicted proteins | sample MAT04_FD_78384 | JGI IMG/M metagenome (GOLD analysis project Ga0105047, IMG submission 78384) | Freshwater microbial communities from Lake Fryxell liftoff mats and glacier meltwater in Antarctica - MAT-04 (megahit assembly) | ecosystem: Environmental > Aquatic > Freshwater > Ice > Liftoff... | reverse complement strand
GTACCCACAGTGACCTATAGGTCGATCTGGGCACACCCGACCCCGACCACCCGTACCCACAGTGACCTATAGGTCGATCTGGGCACACCCGACCCCGACCACCCGTACCCACAGTGACCTATTGGTCGATCTGGGCACACCCGACCCCGACCACCCGTACCCACAGTGACCTATTGGTCGATCTGGGCACGGCCGGGTCAGGTGATGGTGGCGCGGACGCGGAACAGCACCAGGGTGTCGAGGGCCGGACGCTGGGCGCCCTCGACGTCGCGGGCCCGCAGCTGGGCGAGCTCGACGTCGACGGGCAGCTCGGCCGCCGAGGCGATGACGTCTTCCGGGTCGAGCAGGATCGTCGGGTCCTGGGGGCCGCCGACACCCTCGGTGAGGTTGCGGACCGCATGGGCCACGACGAGCACCGCCCCACCGACGGCGCAGGCCTGCACGGCGGCGGCGAGCGCCTCGCCCCACTGGGAGCGCGGCAGGTGCAGGTAGGAGATCAGCACGAGGTCGTAGGCGCCCACGCCGCTTCCGTCGCCCCTGCCCACATCGACCAGCAGGTCACTCGGGGAACTCGGGGAACTCGGGGAACTCGGGGAACTCGGGGGATGCGGGGCCGGCTGAGTCGCGTCGGCGATCACGGCGGTGAACGCCGAGCGGCGTCCCCCCAGACGGCGGTCGGCGATCTCGCCCATCCGCTCGACCCCGACGGCGGAGAAGTCGGCGGCGACGACTGACCAGCCCTGCTCGACGAGCCAGAGGGCGTTGCGCCCCTCACCGGCGGCGACGTCGAGCGCTCGGCCCGGGGTCATCGGGGTGCAGAGCTCACGCACCCACACGTTGGGGCCGTTGGACCAGACGAGGTCGGTGCCGGCATACCGCGCGTCCCACGCCGCGGCATCCATGGTGGCGCCGCTCATGCCAGCGAAAGGAAGAGCTTCTCCATGGACTCGACGTCCATCGTGTGCGACTCGGGATCGGTGATGCACTGGCGCAGGCCCAGCGCGATGACCGCGAAGCCGGCCCGGTCGAGGGCCTTGGAGACGGCGGCCAGCTGGGTGACGATGTCCTGGCATTCACGGCCCTCGTCGATCATCTTCAGCACGCCGCCGATCTGGCCCTGGGCGCGCCGCAACCGCTTGACGACGGTCTGCATCTCCTCGGGGTTGAGCTCCATGCTCGGTCCTCCTGGGCGTGTGGGTGACGACACCGGAAGGATACCCGGGGTCGTATCGGTTGCGGCGACACGCGGCGTGTTTGTCGGCGACATGGTCTGCTCCTGACGGGTCATGCTGCGAGGGGGCCGCGGACGACCGGCCGGCCGGCGGCGACCCAGGCTGCGGTGCCTCCGTCGACCGAGACGGCGTCGTAGCCGAGGCGGACGAGCAGGTCGGCCATCGAGCGGCTGCGGTTGCCGCTCTGGCAGATGACGTGCACGACCCGGTCGCCAGGGACCGGGTCGAGCGACGAAGTGAAGTGGCTCATCGGGGCGAGGACCGCACCCGGCACGTGGCCGGCGAGATACTCCCCGGGCTCGCGCACGTCGAGAACGAAGGCGCCGTCGGCGAGGCGGGCGACGAGGGTCGCGACCGGAACAGTGGTGACCATGGCGCCACTATACCCCCAGGGGTATCTGGATGGATAGCCGTCCTCACACCTGCTGGGCGGTGGCCTGCTTGGCCTCGACCTGACGACGCACGTCGTCCATGTCCAGGCCCTTGATGCCCTCGATGACCTGCTCGAGGCCGGCCGGGGGCAGGGCGCCGGACTGGCGGAACACCAGGATGCCGTCGCGGAACCCCATGATCGTGGGGATGGAGGTGATCTGCGCGGCGCCGGCGAGATTCTGCTCGGCCTCGGTGTCGACCTTGCCGAACACGACGTCGTCGTGCTTGAGGCTCGACTTCTCGTAGGTCGGGGCGAACTGGCGGCACGGGCCGCACCACGAGGCCCACCAGTCGACGAGCACGATCTCGCTCGTGCTGATGGTCTGCTCGAAGGTGTCGGCGGTGAGCTCGACGGTGGCCATGCTGGGTACTCCTTGTTCGGGGTCGGATGGTGTTCGCATCGGTCAACAGCATACCCCCACGGGTATATTCCACCGGTCTGCGGACAGGAAGGGAACACCGTCGGCGCGCTGCATCATCCCCGCCGCGTCACCCAGAGCTCCTTCACGAACCCTTCACATCGGCCGCGTGCCTCGCTTCATCCGCATCGGGTTGCATCGGTCGTGAACAACCACGAACCGAAGACGAGGAGCACCCCATGAGCACCACGATCCGCCTAGCGGCAGCAACCCTGGGCCTGACGGCCCTCCTGAGCGCGGCGCCGGCCGCGAGCCAGGCATTGACGACGCCAGCAAGGACGCCGACGGCGACGGCCGACAGCGCGCTGAGCAGCGCCCTGACCTTCTCGCGCGAGGAGGAGCGGATGGCCCGCGACCTCTACGCCGCGCTCGCGCGAAAGTACGACGGAGCGCGTCCGTTCAGCATGGTCACCAACAGCGAGAGCCGGCACTTCGCCGCCGTGGGCACCCTTCTCAGGCGCTACGGCGTCACCGACCCGTCGGCCGGCAAGGCAGCCGGCACCTACGCCATCCCGGCGATCCAGAATCTGTACAACGGCTGGCTGGCCGAGGGCAGCGCCTCGCTAGCGGCCGCCTACCGGGTGGGTGTCGAGCTCGAACAGCGCGACATCGCCGACCTGCGAAAGAGCATCGCCGCCAACCTCCCGGCCGACGTCGACATCGTGCTCGGCCAGCTCCTCAAGGGCTCGCAGAACCACCTCACGGCCTACCAGCGGGCTGTCGACGGGCGCCTCGGCACCGGTGCGGGGATGATGCGTGACCGCTCGGCGGCCAATGGCACCACCCCCGGCACGGGCAACCGCAACGGCAACCGCAACCGCAACGGCAACCGCAATGGCAACGGCAACGGCATGCACAACGGGACCGGCAACGGCCCCGGAACGGGTGGGACCTGCAGCTACCCCGACGCGACCGCCGGCTGAGCCACCGGCACCAGAGGTAGTCGGGCCGTGAACGTCGCACCGCGACCACGGCCCGGCGACGCTGCCTCCAGGGTGCCGCCGTGGGCACGGACGATGCCGAAGGCGATGGTCAGGCCGATGCCCGAGCCGGTGTCGGCCCCGCCCCGGCGTCGATCGGGCACGCGGTAGAACCGTTCGAAGACCCGCGCCACGTCCTCGGGCGCCAGCCCCTCCCCGGTGTCCGCCACGGCCACCGAGGCCTCACGCCCCTCGACGACGACCCGCACCTCGATGCTCCCGCCGGGCTGAGTGGCCCGCAGGGCGTTGCCCACGAGGTTGGTCACCACCTGCGCGAACCGGTCGGCGTCGACCGCCACCGGCACCGGCCCGGCCGGGGTCTGCACCCGCAGGGAGACCCCCGCGTCGTCGGCCTGGGGGCGTAGCCGCTCGACGGCATCCGCGACCACGACACGCAGGTCCGCCGTGCCGCGCACCAGCCCCAGCCGGCCCTCCTCGGTACGCGACAGGGCCGACAGGTCGTCGGCGAGGCGGCGCAGCCGGCGCACCTCGTCGCTCACCAGCCCAAGGCGCTCGGGGCCGGTGGGCAGGACGCCGTCGATCATCCCCTCGACCGACCCCTCGATGACCGTGAGCGGGGTGCGCATCTCGTGAGCGAGCTCGCCCAGCAGCCGCACCCGACGCGACTCGGTCTCGGCGAGCGTGCGGCCCAGCGTGTTCACGTCGTCGGCGAGCAGTGCGAGCTCGTGCTCCCGCGGCCGGGCCACGCGCACGTCGTAGCGGCCGGCCGCGATCTCGCGCGTGGTGTCACCGAGCTGCCGCAGCGGCCGCACCAGCCGCTGCGCGGCGAAGATGCCGAACACGGTGGCCGCCGCGATGCCGACCAGGATGCCGACGAGCAGCGCCTGCGTGACCGCGTCCGCCACCTGCCCCCGGAGCGACCCGCCGCGCCCCTGCCCCATCATCGGGCCGGCGGCCCCCATCATCCGGTCGAACAGCTCGGGGGTCAGCAGTCGCACGACGAGGAAGGTCGCCAGCCCGCCGAGCACCGCGACCAGCACGTGCGAGAGCACCAGCCGGGCGGCGAGGCGGTTCACGACGTGCTCCGCAGCGGGGCGAGGAGGAACTTGTAGCCGACGCCCCGCACCGTGCCGACGATCCGGGGGTCGCTCGCGTCGTCGCCGAGGGCCCGCCGCACGCTGCGCACGTGCACGTCGACCACCCGCTCGTCACCGTAGAAGTCGTACCCCCACACCTCCTCGAGCAGCTGGGCCCGCGAGAAGACCCGCCCGGGCGAGGAGGCCAGGGCCCGCAGGAGGTCGAACTCGAGGGTGGACAGGCGCACCTCCTCGGCGCCGACGACCAGCTCGCGGCGGCGCTCGTCGAGGCTCAGGCCGTCGAACCGCAGCACGTGGTCGTCGACAGCAGCGCCCACACCGCGTTGTGCTGAGCGTCGCAGGACGGTCCCGACGCGGGCGACGACCTCGCGGGGTGAGAACGGCTTGGCCACGTAGTCGTCCGCCCCTGCGCCCAGCCCGACGAGGGTGTCGACCTCGTCGGCGCGAGCGGTCACCAGCACGACGTAGACGTCGCAGGAGCGTCGGATGGTGCGCAGCACCTCAAGACCGTCGAGGTCGGGGAGCCCGATGTCGAGCAGGACGACATCCGGCGCCGTGCCGTCGGTGGCCAGGGTGCGGCGCAGCGCCTCGGCCCCCGTGCCTGCCTCCGCGACGACGAAACCGTCGTGCTCGAGGTAGGCGCGCAGCACCGCGCGGATCTCCGGCTCGTCGTCGACGACCAGCACGCGTCGGGCCACGGGGCGACCTCCTCGTCGGTTGCGCCCCAGCGTAGGAGGATGACCTGTGTGCCGACCGCCCTGACACCCGCTCTGGACTCGGTGCTCGGCGGCCTGCCGGCCGACGCGCTGCGGCGCGCCACGGCATCGCTCATCGAGGCCTACCGCAGCGGTGCCCCGCCGACGCACCAGGTGTTGCGCGATCCCACGGCGGCGGCGGCGTACGCGGCGTACCGGATGCCGGCCACGCACGCCGCGGTGTCGCGGGCGCTGCGGCACGCGACCGACCTGGCTCCCGGGCTCGAGGTGCGCTCACTCGTCGACGTCGGCGGGGGCACCGGGGCGGCCGCCTGGGCGGTGGCCGAGGCCTTTGCGGGGCTCGAGCGGGCCACCGTGCTCGACGGGTCGGCCGATGCACTGTCGCTGGGCGCGCGTATCGGGCGGCACGGCCCGGCGCCGGTGGCCCGGGCCACCTGGACTCGCGCGCTGCTCGGCCCCGGAGTCACCCTTCCCCCGGCGGACCTCGCGGTCGTGAGCTACCTGTTGGGCGAGCTTCCCGAGACGATGCACGCGCCCGTGGTCGACGCGGCCGCCGCGGCATCCCTGCTGGTCCTGGTGGTCGAACCGGGCACGCCACGCGGGTATGCCGCGGTGCTGGCGGCGCGCTCCCGGCTCACCGGCGCGGGGTGGCACGTGCTGGCGCCCTGCCCGCAGGACGGCCCGTGCCCGGTCGCGGCCCGGCCCGGCGACTGGTGCCACTTCGCCGTGCGGCTCGACCGCAGCGCGCTGCACCGGCGGGTCAAGGGCGGGCAGCTCGGCCACGAGGACGAGAAGTTCTCCTACGTCGTCGCGTCGCGCGAGCCCGTCGCCCGCGCTGGGGGCCGCGTGCTGCGGCACCCGGTCAAGCGCAAGGGCCTGGTCCAGCTCGAGGTGTGCCGGCCCGATGCGTCCGCGGGGCGGGTCGTGGTGACCAGACGCGACGCGATCGCCTACCGTGCAGCACGCGACACCTCGTGGGGAGATGCGTGGTCCGACCGCGCCCCTTGCTAGCGTCGACACGATCGACATCCAGCAACAAGGAGTGACATGACCAAGAAGGACATCGCCCAGGTCGTCGCGCAGCGCGCCGACGTCTCCGCCGCGGCCGCCGAGGACATCATCGGCGCCACGCTCGACGTCATCGGCGAGCAGCTGGCCAAGGGTGAGGACGTCCGCCTCGCGGGCTTCGGCACGTTCGAGACCCGCGAGCGCGCCGCCCGCACCGGCCGCAACCCGCAGACCGGCGACGAGATCGCCATCGCCGCGTCGACCTCGGTCGGTTTCAAGGCGGCCGCGCAGCTCAAGCGCGCCGTCAACGGCTGACCCAGCGCCACCGCAGCACCGCAGTTCCGCATGCCGACGGGGCGTCGGCCACACCGAGTGGCCGGCGCCCCGTCCGCCTGTCCCCGCGCCCTCCCCGCGAAGTCAGGAGCACTCCGCCGAGTCAGGGCCGCACTCGACCCTGACTCCGCGAGAACCTCCTGAGCGGGCGGACTGCTCCTGACTCCGCAGCACCCCAGCACCCCAGCACCCCAGCACCCCAGCACCCCAGCACCCCAGCACCCCAGCACCGCAGCACCGCAGCACCCCAGCACCGCAGCACCGCAGGCCGAGGACGCCCACCGACGTGGTTCCGACCGATCCCGGATGCCGTGACGCTCACCGACCACTGATTCCGCATGCGACCGGGGCCCCCGGACCCCACTTCGGGGACCCGTGCGGCGCCGTATGCTCACGGCCATGCACCAGTACATCGGCGGACGACGACGTGCCGCCGCCTCGAGCGAGACCTTCGACGTGCTCGACCCGAGCACCAACGAGACGATCGAGACGGTGACCCTCGCGGGGCCCGCCGACGTCGACGAGGCGGTCGCTGCGGCATCCACCGCGTTCGAGGAGTGGAGCCGCGCCACCCCGGTCGAGCGCTCGACCGTGCTGCTCAAGGCCGCCGCGCTGCTCGACGAACGCGCCGAGCAGCTCGCGCAGCTCGAGAGCCGGCAGGCGGGCAAGCCGATCCGCCTCGCCCGCGAGTTCGACGTGCCCGGCACCGTCGACAACACCGCATTCTTCGGCGCGGCCGCCCGCCGGCTCGACGGCATGGCCAGCGCCGAGTACTCCGGCGACCACACGTCATCCATCCGGCGCGAGCCGATCGGTGTCGTGGGCTCGATCGCCCCGTGGAACTACCCGCTGCAGATGGCCGCCTGGAAGGTGCTGCCCGCCATCGCCGCCGGCAACACCATCGTGCTGAAGCCGGCCGAGATCACCCCGCTCACCAGCCTGCTGTTCGCCCAGGCGTTCACCGAGGCCGGCGCCCCCGCCGGTGTCGTCAACGTCGTCACCGGCACCGGCCCGGTCGCGGGCCAGCACCTCGTCGGCCACCGCGACGTCGCGATGACCTCGTTCACCGGGTCGACGAACGTTGGCCGCCAGGTGATGGCGACCGCCGCAGCCACCGGCAAGCGCGTGCACCTCGAGCTGGGCGGCAAGGCGCCGTTCGTGGTGTTCGACGACGCCGACCTCGAGGCGGCGATGCACGGTGCCGTCGCGGCATCCCTCATCAACGCCGGTCAGGACTGCACCGCCGCCACCCGCGCCATCGTGCACCGGTCGGTGCACGATGACTTCGTGAGGGGCGTCGCCGAGCTGATGGCCCAGGTGCGCCTGGGCCCGACCGCCGACGAGGCCACCGACCTCGGCCCGCTGAGCTCGGCCGCGCACCAGGCCAAGGTGGCCGGCATGGTCGAGCGCGCCCGGGGCTACGCCACGGTCGCCACCGGCGGGCAGACCCCCACCGGCGACCTCGCCCGCGGCTGCTACTACGAGCCCACGCTCGTCTCCGACGTGCCGCTCGACTCCGAGCTCTGGCGCGACGAGGTCTTCGGCCCGGTGCTCGTCGTCGTGGCGTTCGACGACGACGACGAGGCGATCCGGCTGGCCAACGACACCGAGTTCGGTCTCGCGGCATCCGCGTGGACCCGCGACACCTACCGGGCCGGGCGCGCGACCCGCGAGATCCGGGCCGGCTGCGTGTGGGTGAACGACCACATCCCGATCATCAGCGAGATGCCGCACGGCGGCTACCGGCACAGCGGCTTCGGCAAGGACATGTCGGCCTACTCCTTCGACGAGTACACCAATGTCAAACACGTCATGCACGACAACACCGCGGTGGCGCACAAGCCGTGGCACCGCACGATCTTCACCCTGCCCGGCTGAGGGCCGCAATGGCGACAGACCGCATCGCGTCGGGCCGGCACCGCACGACTAGGCTGGGCTCGCGAATCGGACACGAGAGGCCCCGCACGATGAGCACCTTCCCCGAGCCACAGAGCTCCGCCGATGCAGCCCGCGGTGCGGCCGTCGCGCGCGACGACCGGGCCCACGTCTTCCACTCCTGGTCGGCCCAGGCGCTGATCAACCCGCTGCCCATCGCCGGCGCCTCCGGCAGCCACTTCTGGGACTTCGAGGGCAGGCGCTACCTCGACTTCTCCAGCCAGCTCGTCAACGTCAACATCGGCTACCAGCACCCGAAGCTCGTCGCGGCGATCCAGGAGGCCGCCGCCCGGCAGTGCACGATCGCACCGAGCTTCGCCGACGAGTCGCGCTCCCAGGCGGCCCGGCTCATCGCCGCACTGGCACCGGGCGCCCTGAACCGGGTCTTCTTCACCAACGGCGGCGCCGAGGCCACCGAGAACGCCATGCGGATGGCGCGCCTGCACACCGGGCGCCACAAGGTACTCACGACCTACCGCAGCTACCACGGCGCCACGGCCGGCTCGATCACCGCCACCGGCGACCCCCGCCGCTGGCCGAGCGAGCCGGGGATGAGCGGCATCGTGCACTTCTGGGGTCCCTACCCCTACCGCTCCGCGTTCCACGCGACCAGCGGGGCGCAGGAGTGCGAGCGCGCCCTGCAGCACCTGCGCGACACGATCATGGTCGAGGGTGCGTCGACCATCGCCGCGATCATGCTCGAGACCGTGGTGGGCACCAACGGCATCCTGGTGCCGCCGGACGGCTACCTCGCCGGCGTCCGCGAGATCTGCGACGAGCACGGCATCGTCTGGATCGCCGACGAGGTCATGGCCGGCTTCGGGCGGTGCGGAGAGTGGTTCGCCGTCGACCAGTGGGGCCTGACCCCCGACCTGATCTGCTTCGCCAAGGGCATCAACTCCGGTTACGTGCCGCTCGGCGGGGTGGTCATCTCCGACGCCATCGCCGACACGTTCGCCGAGCGCGCCTTCCCCGGGGGCCTCACCTACTCGGGTCACCCCCTCGCCTGCGCCTCGGCGGTCGCGTCGATCCGCATCTTCGAGGAGGAGGGCATCCTCGAGAACGTCCGCAAGGTGTCCGAGACCGTGATCGCCCCCCGCCTGGCGGAGATCGCGCAGAAGCACCCGAGCGTCGGCGACGTGCGCGGCCTCGGCTTCTTCTGGGCCCTGGAGCTGGTCAAGGATGCCGGCACCCGTGAGCCGCTCGTCCCCTACAACGCGGGCGGTGCCGCGGCCGGGCCGATGAACGAGTTCGGCGCGGCGTGCAAGGCCGAGGGTCTGTGGCCGTTCATCCACTTCAACCGCACCCACGTCGTGCCGCCGTGCACGACGACGGCGGAGGAGATGGCCGAGGGTCTCGACATGCTCGACCGAGCGCTCGAGGTCGCGGACCGGTTCATCACCTGATGGCGCTCACCGAGGACGTCGCGAAGGTCCGCGAGATCCTCTCCAGAGGCGTTCGGGCAATGCGGGCGCGCCGCGTCGTGCTGTCGCAGCTGTCGCAGCGCCCGCCCGTGCCCGACGGCACGGTCGAGATCGTCGTCTACTTCACCGACGGCAGGGAGAACCTCTACCAGATCGACCAGTGGTTCGAGCCGTTGCGCCGGCTGCACGAGCGGCACCACGTCGCACTGCTCTCGCGCAACTGGGAGACCACCCGCGAGCTGCTGCGCCACTGCCCCGTCCCCGTGCACCACGCGCCCGACATCGACGCCGTCGAGGCGTTCATCCGGCGCCAGAGGATCCGGGCGATCCTCTACGTCAACCAGAACCAGGCGAACTTCTCGGCGATGCGCTTCGCCGACCCGGCGCACGTGTTCATCTGCCACGGCGAGTCCGACAAGGACTACATGTCGAGCAACCAGCTCAAGGCCTACGACCGGGTCTTCATCGCCGGCACCGCAGCCCGCGAGCGCATCCTGCGCAAGCTGATCGGCTTCGACGAGGAGCGCCTCGTCGAGGTGGGCCGGCCCCAGGTCGACGTCGAGTTCCCCGGCCCCGCGCTCCCCCGCGACAGGCGCACCGTCGTGCTCTTCGCGCCGACCTGGGAGGGAGACCGCGCGAGCATGCGCTACTCGTCGGTGTCCTCGCACGGGCCGGCGCTGGTGCGCTCGCTGCTCAGCACCGGCCGGCACCGGGTGGTCTACCGGCCGCACCCGCGCACCGGCATCGTGCTGCGCGCGTCGGCCGCGGCGCACGCCGACATCGTCAAGTTGCTGCACCAGGCCAACGCCGACGACCCCACGGCCCGTCACGTCGTCGACCTCGAGGGTGGGTTCGGGTGGCAGCTCGCGGCATCCGACGTCGCAGTTATGGACATCTCGGCAGTTGCCTACGACTGGCTCGCCACGGGCAAGCCCCTGCTCGTCACCCGGCCGGACGAGCCACGAGCCCAGGTGCCCGAGTCCGGGCTGGTGCGAGAGCTGACGCTCTTCGACGCCGCGGATGCCGGCCGGGCCCCCGAGCTCATCGACGCGGCGGTCGCGCACCCCGACGAGACCCACGCGGCGCTGGTGCAGCGGTACTTCGGCGACACCAGCCGGGGCGCCAGCATGGAGCGCTTCCTCGTGGCCTGTTCGACGGTGGTGCAAGAGCGCCAGGCCGCGCTCGACGCGCGAGGTCCCCAGCCCAGCAACTGACCTTGCGCGCCGCAACGCCGCGTCGAGAGTAGAGAACACGCCGCCGGCCAGTGCGCCGTTGCGGCGTGTTCTCTACTCTCGACCGGGCCGGCCGGGCGTGCTGGTCAGAGTGCGGCCGTCTTCATGCGCACCAGTACGCCACACTGCGTGGCGGCCGCCTTGCGGTCGGTTAGCGCCTGCTGGCGCTGCTCCATGGTCAGGGGGCCCCACGGGCGGGTGACTGCGGCTTCCTCGAGGCGCTGCTGCTGCTCGTCGCTCAGCTCGTTCCCGGCGGCACGGGCCTTGGCGAACGGCAGGGTGACCTGGCACGACGAAGCGGCGCTCTCGACCTCGGCCCGCAGGGCCGCGCGCTCGGCGTCGTCGAGCGGCCCGACCGGCCGGGTGATCGTGGCAGCCTGCAGACAGCTGCGCTGCTTGTCGGTGAGCTTGTTCCAGCAGCCCCGGCGGCGGCGCGGGGCGTGGCAGTGGCGTCGGTGGGTTCGGCGTCGGTGGCGTCGGTGGGTTCGGCGTCGGTGGCGTCGGTGGGTTCGGCGTCGGTGGCCGCTGTGGATCCGGCGACGGTGGCCGCTGTGGGTGCGGCGGCGGTGGCGAGGGCGCTCGATGCGACGACGGCACCCGCCGCCAGGACTGCGGTGCCGAGGCCGACGGCGACGAGGGTGGTGCGCAGGCGGGTCATGAGGGGTGCTCCTTCGAGTGGTGGATGCCGTCCGGCTCGCGCCGGCTCGGGTGGTGACGTGACCACGTTCGGCCGCGGGCCTCGGGGCCGCTGTGCGGAAACCTCGCGACCCGCTGGAGATCCCCGCCCCAAGCCCCTCGACGAAGGCGCCACCGCGGAGTCAGGAGCACTTCGCCGGCTCAGGAGGTTCTCGCCCGGTCAGGGTCGTATACGGCCCTGACTTCGCGAAGTGCTCCTGACTTCGCGGGGTGGTCCACAGGAAGTCTCGAGGAATCCTGCCGGCTGACGATGACGCTCGGGCTGGTCGGGCTGGTCGGGCTGGTCGGGCTGGTCGGGCTGGTCGGGCTGGTCGGGCTGGTCGGGCTGGTCGGGCTGGTCGGGCTGGTCGGGCTGGTCGGGCT
>Ga0105047_10015907_pt1 | contig 11828 bp, 9 predicted proteins | sample MAT04_FD_78384 | JGI IMG/M metagenome (GOLD analysis project Ga0105047, IMG submission 78384) | Freshwater microbial communities from Lake Fryxell liftoff mats and glacier meltwater in Antarctica - MAT-04 (megahit assembly) | ecosystem: Environmental > Aquatic > Freshwater > Ice > Liftoff... | reverse complement strand
CTGGCACTTGGACGAGGTCTTCGTAAGGATCAACGGTCTCACGCATTACCTCTGGCGTGCCGTTGATCACGAAGGCGAAGCCTTGGAGGCGTACGTCTCAAAGAAGCGAGATCGCAAGGCCGCATTAATACTCCTCAGGAAAACCATGAAGCGCCATGGTCGCCCGCATGTCCTCGTCACTGACAAGCTCCGGTCGTACGGGGCGGCACTGAAGGGCCTGGGTCCACCCAATGATCGCGAAACCAGCCGTTGGCTCAACACTCGGGCGCAGAATTCTTAACAGCTGTTTCGACGCCGAGAACGTGCATGCTCCGCTTTCGCAGGATGCAAACCTTACAGAAATTCGTGGCCCTCCATTCCTCAATCCACAACCTGGTCAATGCGGAGCGCGGCCTCATCAGCCGGGACATTTTCAAGGCCAACCACAAAGCCGCTCTTACCGAGTGGCGGCAGCTCTGTGTGGCCTGACGCCAGGCGGATCTGGGCGAACGGAGGCCGGTTCGCGTTGGTCTGACACCTCCCGACCATCAGATGATTTGTGTCAGGCCCCCTCCCCGCTCAATATTTAGGCTAAACCTCTGCTTTGCCATCTTTCCCCGGCGCTTCCTATTGACGGTTGCAGCCTGTTGCCCGAAACAGGGGGAACTTGGTGAAAAGCCGCGTGGCATCTGGGCCCCGATTGCAGCATCTCTTGATCTGCATCGGGGCCCTTTTGAATTTTGGATCGTTGATTTGACTGCAAAGCGACGCATCGGACTGGGCATCCTATACTCTCTTTCAGGGAATTACTACCTCATTTCAAAAGCTTGCCGTGCAGGGGCCCTGTCCGCAATCGCGGCGATAAACGCAGACCCGGGGTGCGACCTCGAGTTTGTTTCCGTTGAGCGTGACCCCCAGGGCAACGTCGATCTTTACGGCCCCCTCTGCGAGGAAATCCTGCGCGATTCAGGGGCGAACCATGTGGTCGGATGCGTCACGTCGTGGAGCCGGAAGGAAGTGATTCCGACCCTCGAGAAATACGGCGGGTCGCTTTGGTATGCGGTCCCCTACGAAGGGTTTGAGGCTTCGGACCACATCGTTTACACCCATGCCTGCCCGAACCAACATCTTTTGCCCTTGCTGAACTGGGCGATGCCGAAGTTCGGCTCACGCGGATTCCTGACGGGTTCAAATTACATCTGGGGCTGGGAGATCAACCGCCTTGCGCGCGACCGGGTCACGCTTGCAGGGGGCGAGGTTCTGGGCGAGCGATATTTGCCAATCGGATCACGCGATATCGATCGCGTGATCGAAGAGATCAGGCTGGCTCGTCCCGATTTTGTTCTGAACTCCTTGATCGGCCCTTCTTCCTATGCCTTCATGTCCGCCTACTGCGAGCTTGGCCTGTCTGATCGACATTTTCGGCCGGAGCGTTGTCCGATCTTGTCGTGCAATCTGACCGAATGCGAATTGCCGACTTTGGGGGCCGCTGCCGAAGGTTTGATCGCGGCGGGGCCTTATTTCCGCGGAATACCCGGCTGGCCACGACGGCAACGCGATTTCGGATCGTCGCACGAAGCGGCGGCGTTTACGTCGGTCATGGAACTTGCGCGGCTGTTAGCGCATCGGCCGGGGGCAGAACAACTCAGCCTCGCAAAACTTCTCGCAGAATGTTCCGGGTCGGTTGGCATCATTGATCTTGAAACGCATCACACCGTTTTGCCGGTGATCATCGCCCAGGTTCGGGGCGGGGTCTTCCAGCCTTTAAAGCGGCTTGAGGGCGTGGCCGGTGACCCCTATCTGACGCGCGGGCGCAATTTCCCGACCTCCCCCCTACTTAGGGTGGTGTCGTGAAGCGTTCGATGCGCATCCAAAATCTGGGCGGGGCGCGGGCGCTGATCCTGCACCGCCCGCATCCGACGGTTGCGGCCCTGACGCGCCAGCTTTCGGCCATCGGGCTGGAGGTGGTGCAGGCCTGGCCCGAGGTCGGCGCGGAAGCCTTGGCGATGGACTTCGTGTTTTTCGATGCCGATATGGGACATGACGAGATGTTTCCCTGGCCGGTCCGGCAACCACCGATGCCGATGATCGCCCTGATCGGCTCGGAGGCGCCGGGGCGGATCGAATGGGCGCTTCGGGCGGGCGCGCATGCGCAACTTCTAAAGCCGGTTGGCAATAGCGGGGCCTTCTCGGCGCTGCTGATCGCGCGCGACGCGTTTGATGCGCACCGGGCGCTTTTCGCCGAGATCGCCGATCTTCGCAGGCGTCTGGATGAGCGCCAGACCGTGGTGCGTGCGGTCACCATGCTTGCTGTGCGCGGCAAGACCGAGGCCGAGGCCTACGCCCAGTTGCGCCAGATGGCGATGGCGTGGCGGATCAGTTTTGAAGACGCCGCCGGGCGGATCGTCGGCGGCTCCGGGGATGAGGAGGGCGGCGGTGGCAAACGGATCCGTGGTTAGCGCCGCGCGCCCGGCGGGCGTGATTTCGCGCCTTGCCAAGCACAAACCGGCGGTTTTTGGCGCGCTGGTCATTCTGGGAATCGTTGCGGCGGCGATTCTTGCGCCAATGATCGCGCCATTTGCGCCCGATGATCAGATGTTTGACGGATTGACGCTGGAAGGCGCGCCAATGCCGCCGGATGGCAAGTTTCTGATGGGCACCGATCTGTTGGGCCGCGATCTGTTCTCCCGCATCCTTTACGGCGCACGTACCTCGCTGGTAATCGGGGTTGTGGCCAACGGGCTGGCGCTGTTGATCGGCACGCTGGTAGGTCTGACGGCAGGGTATTTCGGTGGCTGGATTTCCGCCGTGCTGATGCGGTTAACCGATTTGATGATGGCGTTTCCTGCGCTGCTGCTGGCGATTTGTCTTGCGGCGATCTTCCAGCCCTCGCTTTGGATCGTGGCCCTGGTGATCGCGCTGGTGAACTGGGTGCAGACCGCGCGGGTGATCTATGCCGAGACAACCGCGATCGCCGCGCGGGATTTCATCGCAGCCGAGCGGACACTGGGGGCTGGCACGGGGCGCATTCTCTTCCGCCATATCCTGCCGCATCTGATGCCGACGATCATCGTCTGGGGCACCTTGGGCATATCCACCACAGTATTGCTGGAGGCCACGCTGTCGTTTCTTGGGGTAGGGGTGCAGCCGCCGACACCAAGCTGGGGCAACATCATCTTTGAGAATCAGACCTATTTCCAGTCGGCCCCGTGGCTGGTGTTCATTCCCGGTGCGGCAATCATTTTGCTGGCATTGGCCTTCAACCTTGTAGGCGACGCATTGCGCGATGTGCTCGACCCAACCCAGCGGGGGCGTGCGTGATGGCGGCCTATCTTGCCCGGCGGCTGGTGCAATCGGTGCTGATCCTGCTGGGGGTAAGCCTGATCACCTTCCTGCTGCTTTACGTGTTGCCCGCCGACCCGGTGCGCCAGATCGCCGGCCGCTCGGCCACACCGGAGACGGTCGAGAATATCCGCAGGCAGCTTGGTCTTGATCAGCCGTTTCTCGTGCAGTACGGGCGCTATCTTTGGGGGCTTTTGCATGGCGACATGGGGCGCAGCTATTTGCAGAAGACCGAAGTTGCGGCCCTTGTCGCCTCGCGCCTGCCTGCCACGTTGCTGCTGATGCTGGGCGCGATCCTGAGCGAACTGGTGATCGGGCTTTCGATGGGGATTGCCGCTGCGGTGTGGCGCGGCAAGTGGCCGGATCAGGTGCTCATGATGACCTCGTTCATCACCGTTTCTGCGCCGCAGTTCGTGGTCAGCCTGTTGATGCTCTACGTCTTTGCGGTGCAACTGCGCTGGTTCCCAATCGGCGGCTATGGCACGTTTGCGCATCTGGTGCTGCCCGCGCTGACCCTGGGCATCCTCGGATCGGGGTGGTATGCGCGCATGATGCGCTCGTCGATGATCGACGTGCTGCGCACCGATTTCATCCGCACCGCGCGAGCCAAGGGACTCAGCCGGTCGCGCGTCGTGTTGCGCCACGGTCTGCCCAATGCGATCCTGCCGGTCATCGCGATGATCGGCATCGATATCGGCATCTTCATGGGCGGGATCGTGGTTGTCGAAAGCGTGTTCGGCTGGCCCGGCATCGGCCAGCTTGCCTGGCAGGCGATCCAGCGTGTGGATATCCCGATCATAATGGGCGTGACACTGGTTTCGGCCTGCGCCATCGTTCTTGGAAATCTGCTGGCAGATGTTCTGGCCCCCTTTATCGACCCGCGGATCAAACTGCGGTGACAGACCTCAAAAACGAAAAACCAACAGGAGAAAACGCGTGAAAAAATGGCTTCTCACTACCGCTTTGACGCTGACCCTTATCGGCCCGGCCCTGGCGCAAGATTATATCCCCGATCCGAACGCCAAAGCCGGCGGCTCGATCACCGTAACCTACAAGGACGACGTGGCAACGCTGGACCCCGCGATTGGCTACGACTGGCAAAACTGGTCGATGATCAAATCGCTGTTCGACAGCCTGATGGATTACGTGCCGGGAACCACCACGCTGCGCCCCGGCCTTGCGGAAAGCCATGAAATCTCGCCCGACGGGCTGGTTTATACCTTCAAGCTGCGTGCGGGTGTGAAGTTCCACAATGGCCGCGAGATGACGGCCACCGATGTGAAATACTCGCTGGACCGCGTGACCAATCCTGCGACCCAATCACCGGGGGCTGGCTTCTTTGGCTCGATCGCAGGCTTTGAGGCTGCGGGCGATGCGGGGCTTTCGGGCGTTGAGGTGGTTGATCCGCTGACGGTGAAAATCACGCTGTCGCGCCCTGATGCTACGTTCCTGCACGTGATGGCGCTCAATTTCTCGTCCGTGGTGCCAAAGGAGGCCGTCGATGCGGCGGGGGCTGATTTCGGCAAAAAGCCTGTCGGCACTGGCGCTTACAAGCTGGCGGAATGGACGCTTGGCCAAAAGCTGGTGTTCGGGAAGAACGCCGATTACTGGCGTGCTGGCGTGCCCTATCTGGATCAGGTGGTTTTCGAGGTTGGTCAGGAGCCCATCGTCGCCCTGTTGCGGCTGCAAAACGGCGAGGTTGACGTGCCGGGGGACGGTATTCCGCCCGCGAAGTTTACCGAAGTGATGGGCGATCCGGCACAGGCCGCCCATGTTGTGGCGGGTGGTCAGTTGCACACCGGCTACATCACGCTGAACGTGAACATCGCGCCGTTTGACAAGCTTGAGGTCCGCAAGGCCGTGAACATGGCGATCAACAAGGACCGGATTGTCCAGATCATCAATGGTCGTGCGATCCCTGCAACCCAGCCTCTGCCACCCTCGATGCCCGGCTACACCAAGGATTACGCGGGCTACCCGTTTGATGTGGAGGGCGCGAAGAAGCTGCTGGCCGATGCCGGGCTGCCGGATGGCTTCGAGACCGACCTTTACGTGATGAACACCGATCCGAACCCGCGCATCGCCCAGGCCATGCAACAGGATCTTGCGGCCATCGGCATCAAGGTAAATCTGAAAAGCCTCGCGCAAGCCAATGTGATCGAGGCCGGGGGCGCGGGCACGGCACCAATGATCTGGTCCGGCGGCATGGCGTGGATTGCCGACTTCCCGGATCCGTCGAACTTCTACGGTCCGATCCTTGGCTGTTCGGGTGCGGCTGCGGGTGGGTGGAACTGGTCGAAATTCTGTGATGCGGCTCTGGACAAGATGGCGGCAGAGGCCGACAGCATGGCCGATCCCGCCAAGGCCGCCGACCGTATGAAGCTTTGGTCGGATGTCTATACCGGTGTCATGGCACAAGCCCCATGGGTGCCGGTGTTCAACGAAGAACGCTACACCATGAAGTCCGACCGCATGGGCGGCGCAGACGCGCTTTACGTTGATCCGGTGTCGATCCCCGTCAACTATGACTATGTTTTCGTGAAGTAAGATGTGCAAGGCCTGCAACCATACCATCCACGGCGCGCAGCATCATTTCGGCTGGGATAGCTCATTTCCCCCGGCCCTGCGCGCCGAACCGGGATCGACGATCCTGTTTCACTGTAATGACAGTTCGGCGGGCCAGCTTGGCCCGTCGTCGACCGTGGCCGACGTGACGTCGCTCGATTTCGGCAAGATCAATCCAATATCCGGCCCGATCTATATCGAAGGTGCCGAACCCGGTGATGCGGTCAAGGTCACCATCGAAAGCTTTGCGCCGCGTGAGTTCGACGGGGCGGGTTTCGGGTGGACGGCGAACATCCCGGGCTTTGGTCTTTTGGCCGATCAGTTTACCGAACCGGCGCTGAAGCTGTGGAAATACGATACCCGCAGCATGGAACCTGCCCTTTGGGGCCGGGAGGCGCGCGTGCCGCTGAAACCTTTTGCGGGCACCATCGGCAACGCTTTGGCCGAGGCTGGTCTGCACTCGGTGGTCCCGCCGCGCCGGGTCGGGGGCAATCTGGACATCCGCGATCTGACTGGGGGCGTCACGCTTTACCTGCCGGTTGAAGTTGCGGGCGCCCTGTTCAGCGTGGGCGACACCCATGCCGCCCAAGGTGACGGCGAGGTGTGCGGTACGGCGATCGAATCGCCGATGGACGTGGTGCTGACGCTTGATCTGGTCAAAGGCGCGCATCTGAAAACCCCGCGCTTTACCACGCCGGGGCCGGTCACGCGCCATCTGGACGCCAAGGGATACGAGGTGACCACCGGCATCGGACCAGACCTGATGTCGGCGGCGCGCGATGCGGTGGCGGCCATGGTGGACCTGCTGTCAGAACAGCGCGGCATGGCGGCGGTGGATGCTTATATGCTGGTTTCAACTTGCGGCGATCTTCGGATCTCCGAGATCGTCGACATGCCGAACTGGGTGGTCAGCTTTTACTTCCCGCGCTGTGTTTTTGAATGAGCCTGGCCCTGGAAAACACCGTCGGGGCCGCCTTGGCCCCGACGAACGACTTTGTGTTGCGAGTCGAGGGGCTTTGCGTTTCGGTGCGCACCGAGGCGGGGTCAGAACCCCTGGTGCAGGATCTTTCCTTTACCTTGAAGCGCGGCGAAACTCTGGCGATTGCGGGCGAAAGCGGGTCGGGAAAGTCGATCACGGCCCTCGCGATCATGGGCCTGCTGCCGCCGCCTGCGGTGCAAGTGTCGGGCGGTGAAATTTACCTTGGGACGCTAGCCCTGACGAGACTCCACGAGCGCGAGTTGCGGGCCATCCGCGGCGACCGCATCGCGATGATTTTTCAAGAACCGATGACGAGCCTGAACCCCGTGTTGACCATTGGCTTTCAACTGACCGAAGCCATCCGCGCCCATGAGGATGTAAGCCGCACCACAGCCCGCACCCGCGCGCTTGAGGCTTTGCGTGCCGTGCGTCTTTCGCAACCCGAGCGCCGCTTTGACCAATATCCGCACGAGCTTTCCGGCGGCATGCGCCAGCGCGTCATGATCGCCATGGCGCTGGCCCTGCGCCCCGAGGTGCTGATCGCCGACGAGCCGACCACGGCGCTTGACGTGACCGTGCAGCGCGAGGTTCTGGACCTGTTGCGCGACTTGCAGCGCGATCTTGGCACCGCAATTGTCTTGATCACGCATGACATGGGTGTTGTGGCCGAAATGGCCGACCGCGTGATCGTCATGCAAAACGGCCGCAAGGTGGAAGAGGCTGCGACGCGCCGCCTCTTTGCACATCCTGCCCAACGCTATACCCAAGAATTGCTGGCCGCCGTGCCGCGCATGGGGCGGGCCGCAATGCGCCCCACCCGGCCGCAAGAACCTGCAATCGCAGAACTGCGCGATGTGGTTGTGCGCTTTCCGCTCAAAGGCGGCCTTCTGGGCCGCACGGTGCAAAATGTTCATGCCGTAGAGCGGGTCAGCTTTGACATCCGCCGTGGGGAGACCTTTGCGCTGGTCGGCGAGTCCGGCTGCGGAAAATCCACCATCGCCAAGGCAATGATGGGGCTGGTGGATCATTCCGGCAGAATCGAGATCGGTGGCAAGGCACTGAAAGATATGGATGGACGGGGGGAAAAAAAAGACCTTCGTCGCCGCATTCAGATGGTGTTTCAGGATCCGATGGCGGCGTTGGATCCTCGGATGCGCATTGGTGATCTGATCTCCGAGCCACTGGTGATCCACAGGATCGGCACGCCCGAAACCCAGCGTGCGCGAGCCACTGACCTGATGGCCCGCGTCGGTCTGACTGCAGATCAATATGATCGCTATCCGCATGAGTTTTCCGGCGGCCAGCGTCAACGGATCTGCATCGCCCGCGCCCTCTGTCTGCAACCGGAGCTGATCATTGCCGATGAAAGTGTATCGGCACTTGATGTCAGCGTGCAGGCGCGCGTGCTGGAGCTACTGGCCACGCTGCAGCGCGAATTGGGCGTGGCCTATCTCTTTATCAGCCACGATATGGCGGTGGTGGAAAACATCTGCGACAGGGTCGCTGTAATGTATCTGGGTCAGATCGTCGAGATCGGTACGAAAGCGCAAGTCTTTGGCAACCCGCAGCACCCCTACACAAGACGCCTGATCGATGCAGTCCCCGTGCCCGACCCCGAGTTTGTGCGCCAAGGCCAACCCCGCTTGGTGGGCGAGGTCCCGAGTCCGGTTTATGCCCTTGGCGCAGGTCCGTTGCGCCTGGAGTTAGTCGATCTTGGCGATGGCCACTTGGTTGCATTGTCCGACTAAAATCAATCATGGCACTGTCAAAGGAAACCATCTTGATCGCGGCTGACCTGCAGCTTAACGTTCGAGCATGCCCAAACCCGGCTCTCTCCGCTCCTTCAAAACGTCGCCAGAGATCATCCGGCAGGCATTGATGCTCTAGATTTGGTTCCCACTTCCGCTCCGCCATGTCGAAGAAGTGGTGAGACGGACCGTAGCTACAGCGCAGCCGCGTAAACCGACGAACGACGCGGAAGCGATCTGCGAAGCAGTATCTCGGCCCGCACTGCCACTGCCTTGGCCGCGAGCGTCCCCGATCCGTCGGTCTTCAAGTTCCGCCGTCAGTTTGCCGCCTTCCTCGGCGTGCGGTCCGTCTTTCGGACGGATCACGTTCCTGCCCGCACTACCGTGACAAAACTTGTCGGGAGGCAAGGACAGGCTTGGACACATCCAGAAGATGGGAAATGGGTTTCTTCCACGACAGCTGGTGGTCAGCGCCACCTCGGTGATCCGCAGTGCTGAGACCAACACCTCAAAGACCGGCACCTGGGTGTGCGGTCGGCAGCAATCGCCGCGCCGATGCTGGCGCAGAGGTTGTCGAAAGCTGCGTCATGCGCGGCACCCTGCACAACCGCCTCGATCTCGCCCCGGTGCTGGTAGTGATAACGCAGGGGCGAGAGCGTGACCTCCGGCTCCCCCGGCTCGCTGTCGCGCAGGATCAGGAGGCCAGCGGCGGGGACGCGCTCGGGCAGGACATCACCGCGCAGCGCGGTGGCGGGCAGCGCCGAAAGCCGCGCATGCAGCGCGGCGAGGATGGTTTCGCGGGAGGTGGGCAAGTGGTCACCGGAGGAGAGTGCAAGCGAAATCGGCGAAAGTCGTCATTCTGCCTGTGGGTCATTCGACAGCAGCGTATCGGGGTCGATCCCACGTTTCATGGCGCTATCGCGCACCGCCAACTGAAGTGCCTTGCTCCGCTTGAGCAAGTTCCTGAAGCGCTCCTCGTCAAGGACAAGGAGCGTCGAGGGCGCGATGGCCCGCGCCTCTGCGCGTCTGGGTTTTTGCATCAGGATCGCCATCTGCCCGAACATCTCGCCCCGCCCAAACCGCCAGGTCTGCCCTGCGCTTTGCAATTCGACCGCGCCCGAGGCGATAAAGAAGACACTCTTCGCCCCGCTGTCCCTGCGTATGATGACTTCGCCCGCGTTGACGTACTGGGTTTTCAGCGCCCGACCCAACTGTTTCAGCGCGACGCCGTCGAAATGGGCAAAAAGCGGAAATTGCCGGACAAGTTCCGCCCCCTGAAGCGCGAGGTCGAGGCGCGGCCGATCCTCCGAAGCGGCACGGTGTGCGGCAATATCCTGGATCAGCGCGTTGTAGACCTCGGTACCGATAAGCCCGTCCTCGCGCATCGCGGCGTATTCCCGTTCCTCCAGCCTGAGTGCCGTACGCCGGATGAAGCGGCGTTCCAGTTCCTCGGCGTAGCCGGGATATTGCAGCCGCAGCCCCTCAAGCGCCGTCTCCACCACTTCAATCCGCCGCGATAGCAGATCATGCAGCAAGTCGGCGACGCGCCGCCCGTGGATCCGGCGGATCCGACCATCAATGAAGGTGCCGAGGTCGCGTAGATTCAGACGCTGAGACAACAGCAGCTCGAACCGGTCGGCCGTCATGCGGGCCAGCGTCGCAGACATGCCCAGCCGGCTGTTCAGTACCACGGCCGCTCGAAAGGCCCGTCCGTAAGCAACGCTCTGCCGCGCAGCTATTGTGTAACCGCTGCGCCCGCCCGCGCGCGCGCCCTCGATCAGACGGTCGGCATCCGACAGAATCTGCTCGGCCATCCGCGCCGAGACCGTTCGCTCCCGCACCCGCGCAAGGATGGTGTCGCGCTCGTGGCCGGCCAGCGCGATAAGCCCTAACGTGATCCGGTCGCGATCGAGGATGTCTCCGCTTTCCTCAGCTGTCATCACCATCTCGTCCAGCCTCTCGCCGAAACGCTTTGCCTCGGACCGCACGATGTCGTGGGTCAGTTCGTAATTCTCGGTGGTACGAGCCAAGTCCTCCCGAACAGTCTGCAACGCAATGGCAACGACTTGACGAGACAGAGCCTCGTCGATGGGTGACAAACGGTCGAGGCCCAGCCAGCCGATCACAGTCCTTAGAGTAGTACCCTGGACGATCAGTGTGAAAAGCGTGAAACCCGTAGCAAGAATACCCACCACGCGTTTGACTTCGACCGGAACCCGGAAGCTTTCGGTGACCGCCAGCGCCAGCGCCAGTGTGACTGCGCCCCTCAGCCCACCCCACAGGATCGCGACACGATAGGGTCGTTCGACGGCAGGCGAGATGCGCAAAAGCGTAAGCAGCGGCAACAATCCGAACAAGATCACCATTCGCGCCGCAATTGCAGCAATGATGATGACACCGATCAGCACAAAATCCCCTACCTGCACCTCTTCAAGCAGCCGTGGGATCAGAAGGGCCGCGAGAATGAAGATCAGCGCACCCGCCCAATGGGCGAGAAGGTCCCAGACCTCCCGCAGGTTGGCCCAGGCCTGCGGCTGCAAGCGGCCCGGCGCGGTGAGGTTCAACGTCATCCCCGCTGTCACCACCGCGATCACGCCTGAGGCACCGATGCTCTGCTCGGCTCCGATATAGACAAGATAGGGCAGCGCAATCGAGATCGAGATCTGCGCGCGTTCGTGCTGGGAGAAAAGGGACATGATCCAGATCGTGATCCGCGCCACCAGCCAGCCCGTCAGAACGCCGCCCCCGATCAGCAGCGGAAACCGTCCGAGCGCATCGCCAAGGTTTGGGTCAGGTATGCCCAGCATGACGAAGCCCATGAAAAGACCGAAAAGCGCGATGGCCGCCGCATCGTTCAGGAGGCTCTCGCCCTCGATGATCCGGGCAAGCCGACGCGGTGCAGAGATCGAGCGAAAGATCGAGACAACCGCCGAGGGGTCGGTCGTTGAAACGATGGCACCGATCAGCAGACACGCCGCCAGCGGCAGCGTGCTGGCCCACGAAAGCGCATAGCCGACGCTCAGCGTGGCCACGACCACCGCTACGACCGCCAACACCAGGATCGGCACCCAGTCGTCCAGCATACGGCGTAGGTTCATCCGCAGCGTCGCCTGGAACAGGAGTGTCGGCAAGAACACGTAGAGGAAGACATTGGACCGGATCGGCAGCCCAAGGATCGCCTCGGCCACAGGGTTCAGCGCATCGGTCAGCTCCGT
>Ga0105047_10015906_pt1 | contig 11829 bp, 10 predicted proteins | sample MAT04_FD_78384 | JGI IMG/M metagenome (GOLD analysis project Ga0105047, IMG submission 78384) | Freshwater microbial communities from Lake Fryxell liftoff mats and glacier meltwater in Antarctica - MAT-04 (megahit assembly) | ecosystem: Environmental > Aquatic > Freshwater > Ice > Liftoff... | reverse complement strand
TCAGGCCGCGCGTGAGGCGCGCTTGCGGTCGCTCTCGTTGAGGAACTTCTTGCGCAGGCGGATTTCCTTCGGCGTGACTTCGACCAGCTCGTCGTCCTCGATGAAATCCAGCGCCTGCTCCAGTGTGTACTTGATGGCCGGAGTCAGCTTGATCGCATCGTCCTTGCCCGAAGCGCGCATGTTGGTCAGCGGCTTGGTCTTGATCGCATTGACCGTCAGGTCATTGTCCTTGGAATGGATGCCGATCAGCTGGCCCTCGTACACGTTGTCGCCTTCTGCCGCGAACAGCTTGCCGCGCTCTTCCAGAGGGCCCAGGGAATAAGCCGGCGTGGCGCCCGGGGCGTTGGCGATCATCACACCGTTCTGGCGCTTGGCTATCGCGCCCTGTTCCTTCGGACCGTAATGGTCGAACACGTGGAACAGCAGGCCTGAGCCCTGGGTCAGGGTGCGGAATTCGTTCTGGAAACCTATCAGTCCGCGCGCCGGGATCATGTAGTCCAGGCGCACGCGGCCCTTGCCGTCGGACTCCATGTTCTTGAGTGCGCCCTTGCGGATGCCGAGCTTCTCCATGACGCCGCCCTGGTGCACTTCCTCGATGTCCACCACCAACTGCTCGACCGGCTCCATCTGCTGTCCGTCAATCTCCTTGATGATCACTTCCGGGCGCGAGACGGCCAGCTCGAAGCCTTCGCGACGCATGGTTTCGATCAGCACCGACAGATGCAGCTCGCCGCGACCGGAGACCAGGAACTTGTCGGGGTCGGAACCTTCCTCGACCTTCAGCGCGACGTTGTGCAGCGTCTCGCGTTCAAGACGCTCGCGGATCTGGCGACTGGTGATGAACTTGCCGCCGCTGCGGTCCTTGTTGCCGGCGAACGGCGAATTGTTGACCTGGAAGGTCATGCTGATGGTCGGCTCGTCCACGGTCAGCGCGGGCAGCGCTTCGGGCGAATCCAGTGCACACAGGGTGTCGGAAATCGCCAGGTCAGCGATACCCGATATCGCGACGATGTCGCCGGCCTCGGCCTCCTCCACCTCGACACGCTCCAGCCCCATGAAGCCGAGCACCTGCAGGACCTTGCCCTGGCGCTTCTTGCCGTGGCGGTCTACCACGCTGACTGCCATGTTGGTGCGCACCTTGCCGCGCTGGATGCGGCCCACGCCTATCAGGCCGACGAAGTTGTTGTAGTCCAGCTGGCTGATGCGCATCTGGAAGGTGCCGTCGCGATCGACTTCAGGTGGCGCAACGTGCTTCATGATCGCTTCGTACAGCGGGGTCATGTCGCCTTCGCGCGCAGTGTCTTCGAGGCTCGCGTAGCCGTGCAATGCCGAGGCATAGACGATGGGGAAATCGAGCTGTTCGTTGGTTGCGCCGAGCTTGTCGAACAGGTCGAACACCTGGTCGATCACCCAGTCCGGACGCGCGCCCGGCCGATCGATCTTGTTGACCACCACGATCGGCTTGAAGCCCATCGCGAAGGCTTTCTGCGTCACGAAGCGCGTCTGCGGCATCGGGCCATCCATCGCGTCGACCAGGATCAACACCGAGTCCACCATCGACAGCACGCGCTCGACTTCGCCGCCGAAATCGGCGTGTCCGGGCGTGTCGACGATGTTGATGCGATTGCCATTCCAGTTGATGGCGGTGTTCTTGGACAGGATCGTGATGCCACGTTCCTTTTCCTGGTCGTTGCTGTCCATCATCCGCTCGGTGGTGACCGTGCGTTCGCTGAAAGTGCCGGACTGCTTGAGCAGGCAGTCGACGAGTGTGGTCTTGCCGTGGTCGACGTGGGCGACGATAGCGATATTGCGCAGGTTCTGCAGTGACATGACGAAAGGCGCGATTTGGCCGCGCTCTGGACAGGAAGGAAGCCGGCTATTATAGCGGGTCAAGCAGACGCTTTAGATACTGACCCTGTACGTCCCTCGATCAGTGCTGCGAATTGGGCGCAAAAATATTCATAATTGCCCTTGTTTCGTGCTTTTCCCCCTGAATCGCATCAAATCCTTCCCCAGAACGCAGGAACTCCCATGACCCTCACCGCCACCTTCGATACCGCCCGCGGACCCATCAAGATCGAGCTGTACCCCGACAAGGCCCCGCTGACCGTGGCCAATTTCGTCAACCTGGCCCAGCGCGGCTTCTACGACGACCTCACTTTCCACCGGGTCATCGGCGATTTCATGATCCAGGGCGGTTGCCCCGAAGGTTCGGGTCGCGGCGGCCCCGGTTACCGGTTCGAGGACGAGACCAGCAACGGGGTGCGCCATGAGCGCGGCGTGCTGTCGATGGCCAACGCCGGTCCCAACACCAATGGCAGCCAGTTCTTCATCACCCACGTGGCGACCCCGCACCTGGACGGTAAGCACACCGTGTTCGGCAAGGTCCTGGAGGGCATGGACGTGGTCGACAGCGTTGCCGGTGGCGATGCGATCAAGTCGGTGAAGATCGACGGCGACGCCAGCGCAGTGCTGGCCGCGAATGCCGATCGCGTCACCGAGTGGAACCGTCACCTCGACGCCTGATTCATCGCTTTCTTGCGGCATCCACCCCGGCATCCACGCAGGTGCCGGCGTGGGGCCCTGTGATAAAATCCGCGCCCCACACCGCCGTCCCGTGCTCATGGGCCGGCCTTCGAACGAGGTTATCGAATGCTCCAGCTTGCCGGGCGCATGGGTCGCGCCAAGCCCAGCGCGATCATGGCCGTCGCCGACAAGGCGAAGAAGCTCAAGGCCGAAGGCCGCGACATCATCAGCTTCTCGATCGGAGTGCCGAATTTCCTGCCGGGTGAGCACGTATACCAGGCCGCGCGGGATGCGCTGGCCAAGGACTCGGGGCAGTACGGTTCCAACCGCGGCGCCGTTGCGCTGCTCGATGCCTTCCTCAAGCACATGGAAGACCTGGGACTGACCGGCTACACCCGCGCCAACGTGTCGACCGGCATCGGCGCCAAGCACATCCTGTACAACCTGGCCGAAGCGCTGCTGGACGAAGGCGATGTCATCGCTTTCCCCACGCCGTACTGGACCACGTACATCGACATCGCCGACATCGTCAACGCTAAGATCGTCGAGCTGCCGTGCCCAGCCACGCAGGACTACAAGCTGAGGCCCGAGCAGCTGGATAAGGCCCTTGCAGCGCACAAGCCGAAAGTGTTCCTTTTCAACAATCCGTCCAATCCGACCGGCATGGTCTACACGAAGGACGAAATCGCGGCGCTGGCTGAAGTGCTGGTGAAGTATCCGGACACCTGGATGATCACCGACGACATCTACAACCGCATGCTGTTCGATGGCCTGCAGTACACCAACTTCGTGCAGGCGCGCCCCGAGCTGCGCGACCGCGTGATCTTCGTCGACTCGTTGTCCAAGACCTACGGCATGCCGGGTTGGCGCGTGGGCTTCATGGCAGGGCCGGAAGTCATCGCCAAGGCCGTGACTACGCTGAACTCCAACCACATCACCAACCTCCCCGAAGTCACAACGGCCGCCGCGGTTGCCGCGCTGACCGGTCCGCAGGATGTCACCGAGGCCAAGAACCTCGAGTTCCAGGGCAAACGCGATCTGGTGATGGAGGCGATGAACGCGATCCCGGGCGTGGTGTGCCCGCGTCCGCAGGGCGCGTTCTATGTGTTCCCGGACATCAGCTGCGCATTCGGCAAATCGCACAACGGCACCTTCATTGGCAACGACGTCGATTTCTGCAACGCGTTGCTTGAAGCCAAAGGCGTGGCCTGCGTGCCGGGCTCGGCATTCGGAGAGCCGCGTGCATTGCGCATCAGCTATACCTGCCCGACGCCACAACTGGCCCCCGGCATGCAGCGCATCCAGGAATTCTTCGCCGAGCTCGCCTGAGCGCCGCGTCCTGCCATGAGCCTGCGCACCGTACTGTGGATTCTGTTGTTGCTCGGTGCCGGGGGCGGCGCATGGTCGTGGTGGCAGGACAGGGAGCAGCCGCTGCAGCCGAACGATCCGCGCTTGCTTACGGGTGAAAAAGGCATCGTGATGCTGGCTGCGGAGTGGTGCGGCTACTGCCGCAAGCAGCAGAAGGATTTCGAAATGGCCGGCGTCCGCTACCGCGTGCTCGACGTCGATACCGAGGAAGGTGATCGCGCCGCTAGCGCACTGGGTACTCGCGGCGTGCCGGTGACGATCGTCGGCCAGCAGGTCATCCATGGCTATGACACCGCATCGTTGAAGCAGAACCTGGCCCCGCTGGGCTACCGCATTTACTGAATTACCCCGCTCCCAATCTTGCAAAGGACATCTTGATGAAGACTCCCGTTCGCGTCGCCGTTACCGGCGCAGCCGGCCAGATCGGTTACGCACTCCTGTTTCGTATCGCCTCGGGCGAAATGCTGGGCAAGGACCAGCCGGTGATCCTGCAATTGCTGGAGCTGCCGATGGAAAAAGCCCAGGCCGCGCTCAAGGGCGTGATCATGGAACTGGAGGACTGCGCGTTCCCGTTGCTCGTGGGCGTGGTCGGCACCGATGAACCGGATGTTGCTTTCAAGGATGCCGACGTGGCCCTGCTGGTTGGCGCGCGCCCGCGCGGTCCCGGCATGGAGCGCAAGGACCTGCTGCTGGAGAACGCCAAGATCTTCACCGCCCAGGGCGCGTCGTTGAACAAGGTCGCCAGCCGCAACGTCAAGGTGCTGGTGGTCGGCAATCCAGCCAACACCAACGCCTATATCGCGATGAAATCCGCGCCGGACCTGCCAGCGAAGAATTTCACTGCGATGCTGCGCCTGGACCATAACCGCGCCCTCAGCCAGCTCGCCAACAAGGCCGGCGTACCCGTGGGCGATATCGACAACCTGATCGTGTGGGGCAATCACAGCCCGACCATGTATCCCGACTACCGCTTCGCCACGGTCAAAGGCCAATCGTTGAAGGACACCATCAACGATCACGAGTGGAACGCCAACGCCTTCATTCCGCAGGTCGGCAAGCGCGGCGCTGCGATCATCGAGGCGCGAGGGCTGTCCTCGGCCGCGTCGGCCGCCAATGCCGCCATCGATCACGTGCGCGATTGGGTGCTGGGCAGCAACGGCAAGTGGGTCACCATGGGCGTGCCCTCCGACGGCAGCTACGGCATTCCGGAAAGCGTGATCTACGGCGTGCCGGTCACCACCGTCGATGGCGAATACACCCGCGTCACCGGTCTTGAAGTCGATGACTTCAGCCGCGCTGCGATGGACAAGACGCTGGCCGAACTGGAAGAGGAGCGCGCGGGCGTGGCGCATCTGCTGGGCTGATTTCTTGCCAGGTGACGGACCGATGAGGCGCCTTTCGAGGCGCCTCTTTTGTTTCACGGTCGTGAGGGCACGGGTAAGGCGCGAGCGGGAAGGAGTCGCCACGTGAAAAGTGGTTGTTCCAGCAAGCGATACGAAACCAGTCCGGCGCCGACGCAGGCCACGACGGTGATCAGCAGGAACAAGGCGTGTTCGAGCGCAGAGGTATTGAGCGTGCTCATCAACCAGAAACGCCCTGCGGCTGACACCACGAACACGTGTGACAGATACAGCGAGTAGGAGCTGTCGCCAATCGCCAGCAACCATCGCGGCGGCGTCCAGCGACGTGTCGCTTCCAAAGCCACGGCGCCAAGTACGATTAAAACGCTGGCGGTGCCGAATACCATCGTCCTGACCATGGGCTCATGTCCATCAAGGCCAGGCTGCGTATCTTGGAAGCGGTCCAGCCCCCACATCCCCACGCCAAATGCGACCACGCCCAACGATAAGCAGGCCACGGCTGCCTGGGCAGGAAGACGACGCCAGTAGCGACCCAGCACGGCGCCAGCGATGAACTCGAGAGTCATGGCGTTGAAAACGACCGACGTCCACGGTTGCTCGGGCAACGGGATCCACACCTGTGCGCCGACGATGATGGCCGTCCATGCCAGCAGCGTCATCAGTCGATAGCAGGGCGGGACCAGCGCGATCGCCAGGGCCATGACCAGATAGAAATACATCTCATGGATGAGGGTCCATCCGACCGTCAGCAGCGGCAGCGTCGCCTGTGGCCACAGCAGGTAGGAGGCCACGATACCCTGCTCGGCATAGGACGTATTGACCATTCCGGGGCCGATGGCCAGCAGGAGAACCACCAAGGTGGTGTAGAACCAGTACAGCGGCACGACCCGCCAGAGCCTGCGCCGCAGGAAGTGGCTAGCGTCGTGGATTCCTGCGCGCCCCTTGCGGGCCACGACGGCCATGATGAAACCTGAGATCACGAAGAACAGATCGACGCCGCCGTCGGCGAACCCCAGCCATGACGGCAGCAGCGATACTCCGGCACCGTATTTGGCTTCGACAATGCGAAGGTGGAAGAAAACCACCAGTAATGCGGCCGCGCCGCGCAAGGCCTGGATCGACAACAGCGGGGTTTGGTGTTCCTTCACGTCAAAGCTCCTGGGACCATCGCCATTCCAACGAAGGCACCAACTTGCCATCGAGATGAACCCGGCAGATTTGCCGGCGAGTATTGGCTTGATCTACACCTATACGAAGGTCCAAGCGCGCTGCGGCTGAAAGGGGGCTAGCCTGTGGGGAGCGCACCACGGGAAGCCGGGCATGGGATACGAAGAAACCTACCGCCAGTCGATCGACCAGCCAGAAACATTCTGGGCGCAGGAAGCCAAGGCCATCTATTGGCACAAGTTTCCGCAGCAGATCCTCGACTACACCAATCCACCGTTTCGCAAGTGGTTCGTCGGTGGCGAGACCAACCTTTGCTACAACGCGGTCGACCGGCACCTGCAAGAGCGGGCAGACCAGCTTGCGCTGGTGGCTATTTCCACTGAGACAAAAGTCACCCGCGAGTTCACCTACGCCCAACTCCATCGGGAAGTGAACGCGTTCGCCGCGATCCTGCTGCGGCTTGATGTCGGGCGGGGTGATCGTGTGGTGATCTACATGCCGAACATGGCCGAAGCGGTGTTCGCAATGCTCGCTTGCGCGCGCATCGGCGCCGTGCATTCGGTGGTGTTCGGAGGATTCGCAGCGCACAACCTCGCACTACGCATCGACGATGCAAAGCCCAAGTTGCTGATCGCTGCCGATGCGGGCATGCGCGGGGGCAAGGTCATCCCTTACAAGGCGCTGGTCGACCAGGCCTGCGCGGAGTGCGAAACACCGCCAGCCAGGGTTCTGATCGTGTCCCGCGGGCTGGATCCGGCGTTGCCGAAGATCGAAGGGCGCGACGTCGACTACACCACCTTGCGTGCGGAAGTGGGCGATGCGGAAGTGCCGGTGCAATGGCTTGAATCCAATGAGCCCAGTTATCTGCTTTACACCTCCGGCACCACCGGCAAGCCCAAGGGCGTGCAGCGCGACGTCGGTGGTTATGCGGTGGCCATGGCCCAGTCAATGCGCACGATCTTCGATTGCGCGCCGGGGCAGGTGATGTTTTCCACCTCCGACGTGGGCTGGGCGGTGGGTCATTCCTACAATGTGTATGGGCCGCTGATTGGTGGATGCACGTCGCTTTTATATGAAGGGCTGCCAATCAATCCCGACGCTGGCATCTGGTGGGACCTGTGCGAAAAATACGGCGTGCGCACCATGTTCTCCTCGCCGACCGCGATCCGCGTGCTGAAAAAACATGACGTCGGCTTCATCCGCAACCACGACCTGTCTAAGTTGCAGTACCTGTTTCTCGCTGGCGAACCGCTGGACCAGCCAACCGCGCACTGGATCCATGGCGCGCTGGGCAAGCCCATCATCGACAACTACTGGCAAACCGAAACCGGCTGGCCGGCGATCTCGCTGCTGCCGGGACTGGACATGAAACCGGTGAAGTTCGGCTCGCCGGGATTTGCCAACCTGGGCTACCGGATGAAGATCATCGATGAAATCAGCGGCGAGGAAGTGCCGGCCAACACCAAGGGCGTACTTGTGATCCAGCCGCCGTTGCCTCCGGGATGCATGACCACGCTGTGGAAGGACGACGCGCGTTTCCTCTCGAGCTATTTCAGCCATTTCAAGGAGCTGCTGTACAGCTCGCTGGACTGGGCGATCCGCGATGACGAGGGTTATACCTACATCCTTGGGCGCACCGACGATGTCATCAACGTGGCCGGGCACCGGTTGGGCACTCGTGAGATCGAGGAATCCGTGTCGTCCTATGGCGCGGTGGCGGAAGCTGCAGTAATCGGGGTGCACGATGAACTCAAGGGCCAGGTGCCCGTGGTGTTCGCCACCCTGCGCCAGAACACCGAGGAACCGCATGAAAGGGTGGATGCGGCCAACGGCATGCGACGCGCAGTGGAGGACAGCCTCGGCGCAGTGGCGCGTCCGGCGCGCGTCTACATCGTCAATGCCTTGCCGAAGACGCGATCGGGAAAATTGCTGCGTCGCTCGCTGCAGGCGCTCGCCCAGGGGTCCGATCCAGGTGACCTATCCACGCTGGACGATCCCAATGCATTGGATGAAGTGAGGCGCGCGCTGCTGCGTGGGCCGGACGTGGGCAGCTGACCCGGCGCAGCAGGTAAAATGGCGCGCTGCGCGCGGCGCAGTTGCAAGGAGATCGTAATGTCCAAACCGCATTCGGCTGGCGACCAGTTCCGCACGGCACTGGCCCACGAACAACCGCTGCAGGTGATCGGCGCCATCAACGCCAATCATGCGCTGCTGGCCAAACGCGCCGGCTACCGCGCCATCTATCTTTCCGGGGGCGGGGTGGCCGCCGGCTCACTGGGCCTGCCCGATCTCGGCATCAACACGCTTGACGACGTGCTGATCGATGTACGTCGCATCACCGATGTTTGCGACCTGCCGCTGCTGGTGGATATCGACACTGGTTTCGGGCCAAGTGCGTTCAACATCGCGCGCACGGTCAAGTCGTTGATCAAGGCTGGTGCAGCTGCCTGCCATATCGAGGACCAAGTCGGCGCCAAGCGCTGCGGCCACCGTCCTGGCAAGGAAATCGTCACCACCGGCGAAATGGCCGACCGGGTCAAGGCCGCAGCCGATGCCAAGACCGACGCTGCTTTCTTCCTGATCGCACGCACCGACGCGATCCAGGTTGACGGCGTCGACGCAGCCATCGAGCGTGCCATTGCCTGCGTCGAAGCCGGTGCAGACGGCATCTTCGCCGAAGCCGCCTACGACCTGCCCACCTACCGCCGATTCGTCGATGCGGTGAAGGTGCCGGTGCTGGCCAACATCACCGAATTTGGGAAGACGCCATTGTTTTCCGTAGAGGAACTGGCAGGTGCCGGCGTCGGCATCGTGCTGTATCCGCTGTCGGCATTTCGCGCCATGAACAAAGCAGCCGAAGCGGTCTATACCGCGATCCGCCGTGACGGCCATCAGAAGAACGTGGTGGACAGCATGCAGACGCGCGAGGAACTCTACGAGCGCATCGGCTACCACGACTACGAACAAAAACTTGATGCACTATTCGCCGCGAAGAAATAGTTTTCCCTTCGTCGTAGAAAGCGTCCGCAGGGCGGACCAGAGTCTGGCGAAATATCGGCATTTCTCTTTCATGATTCGCCGTCCCCTCACCCCGACCCCTTTCCCCGTGGGAGAGGGGCATCTAACTAAAACCGAGGTATGAGATGACCGAGACCGTCCCGTTCAAGCCCAAGAAATCCGTTGCCCTGTCTGGCACGCCGGCGGGAAACACCGCGCTGTGTACCGTGGGCCGAACTGGCAACGACCTGCACTACCGCGGCTACGACATTCTCGATCTTGCGCGCAGCTCGGAGTTCGAGGAAATCGCCTATCTGCTGGTGCACGGCAAGCTGCCAGGGCGCGCCGAGCTTGCGGGCTACAAGGCCAAGCTGAGATCGTTGCGCGGTGTTCCGGCGGCGGTGAAGGCGGCATTGGAGCAACTGCCTGCTTCGGCGCACCCGATGGATGTCATGCGTACCGGCGTATCCGTCCTCGGCTGCGTGTCTCCCGAAAAGGACGACCACAACCACCCCGGCGCGCGTGATATCGCCGACAAGCTGATGGCGTCGCTGGGGCCGATGCTGCTGTACTGGTATCACTACAGCCACAACGGCAAGCGCATCGAGATCGAGACCGACGACGACAGCATTGGCGGGCATTTCCTGCACCTGTTGCACGGACATGCGCCACGAGAGTCGTGGGTCCAGGCGATGCACACCTCGCTGATCCTTTACGCAGAACACGAGTTCAACGCGTCGACCTTTGCCGCGCGCGTGGTCGCCGGCACTGGCAGCGACATGTACAGCGCGATCACCGCTGGAATAGGCGCGCTGCGCGGGCCCAAGCATGGCGGTGCGAACGAAGTCGCTTTCGAAGTGCAGAAGCGCTATGAAACCCCAGACGAAGCCGAGGCCGACATCAAGGCTCGGGTCGAACGCAGGGAGGTCATCATCGGCTTTGGCCACCCGGTTTACACGACCGGCGATCCGCGCAACCAGGTGATCAAGGAAGTGGCACGCGAGCTGTCCGACGAAGCCGGCAGCCGCAAGATGTACGACATCGCCGAGCGCCTGGAAACGGTGATGTGGGACATCAAGAAGATGTTCCCGAACCTGGACTGGTTCAGCGCAGTCAGCTACCACATGATGGGCGTGCCGACCGCGATGTTCACGCCGCTGTTCGTGATCGCGCGCACCGCCGGCTGGAGCGCGCACGTGATAGAGCAGCGCATGGATGGCAAGATCATCCGTCCCAGCGCCAATTACACCGGGCCCGAGGACCTGGAGTTCATACCGCTGGGCGAGCGCTGACTACCCTGTGTCGCGCCACCTGATTTGGAACGCTTGCATGTGGGCAATCCAGTGCCCGGGTGCGTGAGAGGCGGTCGACTCCCCGTGCTTTTAGCGAAGGCGGCGGTTCTGTGACTGCCATTACGGACCTCTTTCCGCATAGCCTGTAAATGTCCCTTGCTGAGCCTTGGGGAAGGCTGAGGGTGGCGCCATGAAAAGCAGCGTGATCTACGCCAAGACCGAAGCGGGCAGGCAGGAGATACAGGATCGTGGGCACAAGCTGCCCGCCTCGCTGCGATCCATCCTGTTGATGATCGATGGCCAGCGCGATCTGTCGCAACTGCATGAATTGATGGCGGGCTTGCATGCACCAGAAGACGCCCTGGAACGGCTGGTGGTGATGGGGCTGGTGAAACGCGCCGAGCTCCAGACACATCCGGCTGCCGAGGTTCCGATGGTTTCGCCCGGTACATTCGCCCCACCAGTGCCTTCCGGCGATGGCTACCCCAGGCTGTACGCTTTATTGAGCGAAACCGTGGCCAGGGATCTTGGCTTGAAGGGTTACTTCGTGCAGCTGAAAGTCGAACGATGCGCGGATCTCGCGGCCCTGCTGGCTCTGCTGCCCGAAGTGGCGGCAGCACTGGCCAAATCCCGGAGCCAGGCGTTCGCCAACGATTGGCTGGGGCGGGCACGTGCGGCGGCACAAGGCTGACCGACGCACGCTGCGGGATGTGTTCTGCGAGTAAAACCTCAGGAGAGGCCTTCTGCCGCCATCGCCGCCGCAACTCCGGGGTCCGCGCTCATGTGCCGGAAAAACCGGTCCAGGTTGTGCAAGCCGGTGAGATCGATCTGGTTTGCCTTGGCCCAGCGCAGGATGACGAACAGATAGGGATCTGCGATCGAACGCTCGCCGGTCAGAAAAGTCTTTTCCTGCAGTTGTGCGTCGATCCTTTCCAACAGGCCGCGCAGTTTCTTGCGTGCGTGAGCCTGGCTTGCCGCGATGGCGGCGGGATCTTCGAGATAGGCGCTGGCGCCGAAAAGCGGGTGGAACGCGGTGTGGACATCGGCGTTCAGAAACGCCACCCAGCGATTGATTTCAGCTCGCGATCTTGGCGACCCGTCTCCGCCGAGGCCTGCGG
>Ga0105047_10015904_pt1 | contig 11829 bp, 14 predicted proteins | sample MAT04_FD_78384 | JGI IMG/M metagenome (GOLD analysis project Ga0105047, IMG submission 78384) | Freshwater microbial communities from Lake Fryxell liftoff mats and glacier meltwater in Antarctica - MAT-04 (megahit assembly) | ecosystem: Environmental > Aquatic > Freshwater > Ice > Liftoff... | reverse complement strand
GGATGTGCACGACTCCGTGTTGCATTACATCGTTGCAATCAATTCGAAGGGCGGCTTGATGAGATCGGCGAATACCTTTGCCATGGGATTTTTCCCAAAGGCAGGCGTCGATCCGTTGGGATGGATCGGGCCGACCATTTCGCTATATGCGGATGATGATCCATTCTGGAAAGAGCTAGGCGATCAGAAGGAGAAAGGCGTTGAGGAGTTTCTAAAGCAGCGCGGCTATGCGTTTCCGGCAGCGCTTTTTATTGAGAGCAACAGCGCACTCAAACTCGCCGGCTTCGTGGCGGCGGGTCGGGCGTTTGTCGAACAGTCCGCGCCGAACATGACCACCTGGGAAACCAGGCAACATGGCGATCTCGCATACGTGCGTGTCAGCGCCTCGGAGCAGGCGAAAGCGGACATGCGCGACGTCGACAATGTGTCGCTTTTCTACGCCACCACGGGCAAAGGCCTGGTGCTGAGCCTGAATGAGGACATCATCGTTCGCGCTCTGGATCGGCTCACGGGAAATGCAACGACACGGCCTACCACGCAACCGGCGACTCAACCCTGGCAGGGTGAGAGCATGGCGCTGCAGATGAAGTCGTCCTGGCTGCAGGCGTTTGAAGGCATGATGCACGAGAGCTATTCAAAGGAATTGCAGCAACGTACGTGGAATAGTCTGTCGATTCTGAATGAATGGAAGCGCCTTTACCCGGGCAAGGATCCGATGGCAGTTCACGAAATGATCTTTGGTGCAACGATCACCCACCCGGGGAAAGGCACATACACATGGAACGAACAGTTTCAGACGATGCAGTCCAGCGTGTTTGGTCACCCGGGCGAGCCGAAAATGGTGGAGGTAAGTCCCAAGATTTTAGAATATCTCGGCGACGTGAACGCGGGCGTTACATTTGAGAAGCAGGGCTTGCGCGGAAAATTCGAAATCTCCCGCGAACTGTCGCGACAATAGAAAACACCGGCTACGTGAGCATCTCATCGCAGGATGTGATGCTCACGCCGCCAGTAACACACGGTGTAACCCGGCGTCAGTCAGGCAATCGCCCTGCCCAAGCGCTGGTCGTGAAGGCGGCTGCATAGTCGCCGGGCGATCTCACGCAGGGCATCCTTCAATTCGTGGTTCCGGAATCGACAGCTGAAATCACCGGCGCGATCATGCACCTTGGCTTTCACTTCATAGTGCCTGCCCACACGCTGGACAGTAATCTTGATCAGCAGATCCCCCAGCTTCTGGCCGAGGCGAAGCGCCCGGCGGAGCCAGGTCATCAGCTGTTTACGATGTGAAGGCTTGAGCAGTACATTACCGGAGTCGAGCAGAAGCATCAGTCACTCCTTTCGGATGAAGACCAACTACGAGACTTGTTGTCAGCCCCGTTTCAAAGAGCCGCCAAAACAACAGGGGAAATTATCCCGCGCACCCGCGGAAAATGCGAGAAGAATCCGGCGAATCTGCAGCAGATTGCTTGGTCCCGATAAATCCATCCCTACGCCATCCTTCAAAGGCTCCGTGAGGGTGTGCGGTGTCAGCATTGCTGCACCAGCACCAGTTGGCGCCAACGCGCGAGAAGCGGTCGCCGCTTCTAACATTCGCGGTTGGTCTATACACTTCACTGCATGAAACATGCTCTCGCCGTTCTTGGCGCTGGAAACATGGCTGAAGCGATCGTCCGCGGTGTGACGGCTGCCAAGATCCTGGCCGCAGGCGACATCGTGGCGGCAGATCCGTCGGAGGCGCGCAGGGCAGTCTTCGCGTCACTGGGTATTCAAACTCACGAAAACGCCGCAACCGCTGCGAGAGATGCATCGGCGATTCTGCTCTCTGTTAAACCGCAGATGATGAACGACGTGCTCGCGGAAATCTCGCCCGTGTTGTGGGACGGAACGACCATCATCTCCATCGCTGCCGGGACAAGAACTGGTTCGATTGAATCAAAGCTTCCTCCAAGAGTAAACTGGCGCGTGGTGCGGGTCATGCCCAACACGCCCATGCTGGTTGGCGAAGGCGCAAGCGCCATCTGCGCCGGAGCGCACGCCACAAAAGAGGATCTTGCGTTCGCGACAAAGTTATTTGAATCAGCCGGTGTTGTGGCGGAGGTGACGGAGGACCAAATGGACGCTGTGACCGCGCTGTCCGGATCGGGTCCGGCGTATTTCTTCTATCTTGTTGAACAGATGATCGCAGCCGGCGAACGCATGGGATTATCGCCCAAACACGCCGCTCTGCTGGCTAAACAAACCGCATCGGGCTCCGCGAAGATGCTGCTGGGGAGCGATGAGACCCCCCAGGAACTTCGCCGGAAAGTCACCAGTCCCAACGGCACAACCCACGCAGCAATCACACACATGGAATCTCAATCGATGGGACAGATCATCATCGATGCGATTCTGAAAGCAGAAGCGCGCGGAAAGGAACTGGGCTCGAAATAGCAGGCTACTTCGTCAGCTTTTCCATCTCGCTCTTTGCTTCCGCCTGTGCTTTTTCGCCGTCCGCGATGATGTCGTCGACGCTCTTGCCGTCGAAAAGTTCCTTCACCTTTTTCTGCATTGACGCCTCGTCGGCCGTATCCGGCGAAAGCACCACTTTGCTCAACATGAGCGTGCTGACGGCTGATTCAAACTTTTCTCGCTTGGGGGCGTCCAGCGTCTTGCTGACCTCTTCAACCGATTTCTTGAATGCATCCTGCGAAGAGGTGTCAAGCGTCGGTCCGCCGCACCCGGAAATCATGAGCATGCCAGAGATGACGACCAAAAGAAGAATGAATTTTCGCAATTAAACCTTTCCCTTGAGAAGGTCGGGAATATAGCGACGGGGCAGGTATTTGCAAATAAGAACAATTCTCGTTCGGCGCTGGCTATAATCCATCAACCGCCGTCGCGGATGGCGGGTTCATGTCTCTCTCGGAGGATCGTAATGAAACGATTCGTTCTTGCCGCTGTCGTTGTTTCCAGTCTTTGCCTCGTCGGTTGTCACAACAAGGATGACAACATGTCGAACGAGCCGAAGAAGATGTCCATGGACGCTTGCAGCCACTGTCCGGGCGATCAAACCGTCACGGCGGACGGCAAGTGCTCAGGCTGCGGCGCTGCCGTGAATAAGTAGCAGGTTGCAATTTGAAGATAGAAACGTGCGGCGGGTCTACCCGCCGCACGTTTTTTTGTGCGCGGAAATTGCCGGACGCTTTGACGAAGAAGGTGCATCATCCAGCGAGGCGCTGGCGTTGCCCTGACCCAGGATCGCCAACTGCCGGCCTTCGCGGCCGAGTTCGCGCAAACGCTGAACGAGGCTACAGCACATGGTCAGGCGACAGCGAGGGTGAGAGTTGAAAAATCTTCGCTGCATCCTGCAGGTCGCGCGAAATCCAATCAGCGCCGGCATGGCGAAGGGTCTGTTCGTCAAAGCTGCTGATGATTCCCAGGCACCGCGATCCCGCCCCCTTTGCGGCTTGCACACCGCTGGGGGCGTCTTCCACCACAATGCACTCGTCATTGCTCAAGCCCAGGCGCTTCGCAGCGAGGAGAAAAATGTCGGGTGCTGGTTTCTTCCGCTGAACATCCTCACCACAAACGACCGCGTCAAAACTTGCTTCCGGCGTCAAACCGATCTGAGCGAGGTTTCCCTGAACCTTGACCAGGTCCGCGCTGGATGCGACAGCGGTTTTGATGCCCCGACCGCGAACATGCTTTATAAAGTTCACAACTCCCGCGAGCGGCTGCAAACGACCTTTGATGATCTCAAGGTAAATCTCATAGGTCGCCGCCTTCTCCGCGACGGCGTCGCGATTGGTGATCGAATATTTCTCAGCCACCCCACCGATGAAACGATCCTCTCCCGTACCGACAAACGGTTTGAAATCCTCCGGCTTCACCACCACGCCATGCACCCGCTGGAACATCTTGCACGCAGCCTCGCAAATGAAAGGTTCGGAGTCGCAAAGCACCCCATCCATATCAAAAATGACGCCACGAATGCATGGAGAAGCCATGAACATTAATCTACGGGAGCAGATATCGTTTTTCAAAGCGGGTGCTTCGCGACAGACGCCAAGATCAACGGTTCCTCCTCAATCAGCGTGCAAATTGCAGCGTGGCGGAGATTGCGCCTCGAACTTCATCCGGATCATGCTATCCTGTTGCCAATGCAGACCGCATTCGCAACCCACAAAGCGGCTCATGCGTTCGCTGCGGAACACATCAATTCCACCCGCATTCCGCTCGATGCGGCTACGCTCCCGCGCAGAAACGGAAATCCAAAGTTCGCATCGAACCGACGATGACGCAATAATCTGCCGGCTGGAGCGTACCTAAATGTATCACCAAGAGGCGACATCGTGCAGGATGAGCAATCGTCAGAAACGTATGACATGACCCCCGCGCCCGTGCCGCCGCAGACCGCGATGGCCGAGTCGGTAGTGGAATACGCAGCGCCACGCGCGGAACTTCCTGATCGCGCCCTACTTGTGCCTGCGGATCACGAATCGCCGACGAAACGCTGCGGGTTCCTGCTCATCGCCCTGATCTTCCTGTTTTGCCCTGCTTTCAAATTCGCCTCGATCCAAGTTCCAGGCGGATATCTCTCCTGGCTGCTTGCCTATAACGCGCCGGCGCATCCTGGCGTCGATCAGAATGGGTATCAGGTCGGCGGGAAACTATTTGCCGACACATTCAGCTCGGGCACCGTGCCTGCGTCGCCTTACAGCTATGTCGGGTGGATGTGGGTGGTCACGAAAGACGGCTGGTTCTATCCAAAATATCCGCTTGGGCTTCCCGTGATCGACGCGATCCTCATCTGGATCGGCGGGCGCGAGCATGGCGTCAACTGGGCGTATCTTGTCTCGCCGTATTCAGTTGCACTGTCGCTTCTCGCGATGTTCCTGATGACGCGACTGGCGGCAGGATCGTTCGCAGGATTTGTTGCGATGGTTCTCCTGGGGATGAGTCCTGCGACGATGATCCTCGCGAACAACTCCAACAGCCACGCGCCGTGCCTGGCGTTTGTGACATGGGGGGCACTGTTTGTCATCTGGTGGTGGCAACACGGCGGCTGGTGGCGGGGATTCATGGGCGGCGTGTTGCTGGGTTACGCCGTCACCATTCGTTATACCGACGGCCTGCTGCTTGCTCCGCTGCTCTTTGCATGCCTTACGCGGGTGCGTTGGCGATCCGGGAAAAGTTGGATCCGTTGCGGCGTTCCCCTGCTCGGCTGGGCGATTCCCTGCGTTCTGCTGGTCGCCTACAACTACGGCGCGATGGGCGCCATCACAGGGTATGACACGACCAACGAAAGCACCGGCTTCAGTTGGGAGAATTTCGCCGCGAAGTGGCAGTTCATGCTTTCGCAGATGCACGATGTGGGATTGTTCTTCGTGCTGCCATTGTCGTTGTTAGGACTGCTGCTGCTGGTGCGATGGAGCTGGAAACTCGGCACCTTTATGCTGCTATGGTTTGTGCCCGGCACCTTGCTCTACACGTCGTATTACTGGGGATTGAACACGCACGGTGTGTCCTATCTGCGCTTCTTCCTGACGGTGTTTCCTCCCGCCATTTTCGCGGTGGCGTGGCTGATGCATTTCGCCGAACGCCGCGTGGAGGAAATGGCAATTCCCGCGAAACGACAAGCGGCTGCGGTCGCCCTCTCGCTGCTGGTGATCGTCGGCAGCGCTTTCCTCGTGAAAAGCATCTCTAAAGACAATCTGAATGTCTCCGCATGCATCGCCATCGCTGCGGTGATCGCACTTATTCCCGCAGGCATCATCGGTTCAGGTGCGGGTGTCACGCGGCCCATCGCCGCGGGAGTGGTGCTGGCGATTGCCGCGGGTGTGGCGACCTACCAAAACGTCGGCGGGCTTGAACGAGATTTCACCATCAATGCCAACCTTGCCTATGTCGGTGAGCAGGTGTATTCCACGCTTCCCAAACGCAACGCAGCCGGTGCGCCCGCTGTCCTGTTTGCAGACGGGCGACAACTCCTGAATTATCTGCAGTTCAAGGGCGACTATGAGTGCTACTCCCCTGACGCCTTCACCCAGCGTGGCGGACGCCAGCGTATCCGCAAGGAAGACCAGGATGCGCCCAACCCGCTGCAGGGCGAGCGGATTGAAAAAGCCAAAGCACTTTACGCCGGCAAGAGCGACGCTGATCTCGCGAAAGAATGCGACAAGATCACCCAGACCGCGCTAAAGGAGGGCCGAAGGGTCTACGCCCTTGTCACCCGCACCGAGCGCGACTGGTTCCGCAAGACCTTTGTCGCCGAGACCCTGAACGCCACCAAAGTCGCCTGGTGGCGCGACCCCGTTCAAATGTCTCCCGTCGCCAAAACAGCACTGAACAACATGGGCGCTGCGCGGTGGTGGCTGGGGTATGCGGAGAAAAGGGATTGGGAGTTGTGGGAGATCAGGTTGAAGGGTGGGTGAGCAAGGGCAACGGCGATTCAAGCATCGCGCAGTTGCTGAATTCGTCCAAGGTCGCGGCTGCGGCGCACGATGCGGAGAATGTGAACCGGCGATAGCGTCGGATTGTAAATCACCAGATATCCGGAGACAGAATGCACCCGCAAAACCGGGTCGTGCAGTTCGTGCCGGGCGTGACCGATGCCGGGCATATGGGCAATTCTCTCGAGTGCCTTTTCAAGATGAGTGGCTACCAGCAAACCAGTTTGTACGCTTTGTGCGGAAATGTAATCCAGTATCTCGTCAACGTCTCAAGACGCGGGACCTGTTAGCAGGTAATCGCTCATCAGCGCGTCTTGGATTTCCTGGACTTCTTCTGCGGCTGAAGTTTTGCCTTTAAGCGAGCGATTCTGGAGCGCATACACGTCGCGCCGTCAACAACATCTCCGCGGGCGATGGCATCCCGGGCCACCTGAACCTTCTTGCGAACCTCTGGCCAATACGTCGCATCGCGGCGTTCCTGCTCCTGCAGTGTGCGGAGTCCATGCCGGATGACTTCGCTGGCAGACTCATATTGTCCGCTTGCAACCTTCTCACGAACGTAAGATCTCAGTTGATTCGTGAGTGAGACGCTGAGTGTTGCCTCTCGTGCCATTCTTCAATTATATCACACGGACATGATGGTGTGCCAATTGTTGCTACTCATCTTCCGCTGCCATCGCCTCGCGCAGCCGCCCGTTGCTGGCGACGATGAGTTGCTTTGCCTCTCCCACGTCCACGCCGCGCTTCTGCATGATGACAGCCAGCTTTACGTGGCCCTCGGCCCGGCCTAAGAGCGACAATGCTTCGTCGCGGTTTATGCCGGTGAGGGTCGCGACGATTCTTGACCCACGGTCCCACAGCTTGGTGTTGGTGGCCCGCAGATCGACCATGAGATTTTCATAACATTTCCCCAGCTTGACGAAGGCGATCGTGGTGATCTGATTGAGGACCAGCTTCGTCGCGGTGCCGGCTTTCAGCCTTGTGGAGCCGGTCAACGCCTCCGGGCCGGTGAGCAGGCGGATGGTGACGTCTGTTTTCGGCTCGCCGGGAAAGGGTTGAACGCAGAGGATGAAGACGGTCTTCGCGCCACGCTCGGCTGCGCGTCGCAGCGCGCCGTGGACATAGGGCGTCGTGCCACCGGATGCGATGCCGATGGCGACATCGTTCGGACCGATGTTCCGGTCATCGACATCTTTCGACCCGCCTTCCGGGGAATCTTCCGCACCTTCTTTCGCGCGGAACATCGCATCATTCCCGCCTGCGATGACGCCTTGCACCATTTCCGGATCGGAGCGAAAGGTCGGCGGGCATTCCGACGCGTCAAGCACGCCCAGCCGCCCGCTGGTGCCAGCGCCGAAGTAAAACAATCTTCCGCCTTTGCTCAATGCGGCGACGACAAGGTCAATCGCTTTTACCACGTCCGCCCTCGCACTCGCGGCTGCATTCACTGCAACAAGATCCTGCGCGTTCATCACCGCAACGGCATCCTCGGTGCTCATTGCGTCGAGGTTCATGGATTCCGGCAGGCGAAGTTCAGTGAGGAGTTGCGAGCGGTCGGTCATAGAAGACGGATGATATGGAAGAACCCAAAGGCGCACAGGCGCAAAAATCGAATCTCTGCGCCTTTGCCTCTTTGCGTTCATCTCAAATCATGGTTTGGGCGTGATCGATCCCAGCACCACGCCGCGTTTCGCGCCGGTGACGGAAGGGACATTGCCGGGCACGCCGTCCAGCGTCGCCGCGCCGAGGATGGCGAAGGCGACGGCTTCCTTCCCGCAGGCATCAACGTCAACACCAGAATGACCGATCGGCTGTAGCTTTAGTCCGGCGTCGATGAACCAGTGCATCAGTGCCTGGTTGTAGCACCCACCACCGCTGGCAAAGACCTCTACATCTTCGGGAATTGCGCCAGCAACTGAACGGGCGGTAAGCTCGATCGCCGTGGCAAGCTGGTCCGGGAGATTCAGACTGGGCGCGTGGCGACGGATCGCCTCGTCGAATAGCTGGATCATCGCCGGCCCATCCGTGCTTTTGGGTGGCGGCCGATGAAAGTAATCGTTCTGAAGACATCGCTCAACGACCGATGAATGGGCAATTCCAGAAGCCGCAATTGCGCCCGCATGATCATATCCCAATCCTTCGGGGAGATTCCGGCGACAGAGTGCATCGCTGATGCAGTTCCCCGGGCCGGTGTCGAACGCGATGACTTCTTCCAAAGTTCCACCGGCTTTCAGAAAGGTGAGGTTGGCAATCCCGCCGATGTTCAGCAGCACGCGGCTTTTTTCCGGATGATGGAAGAGAATGTAATCGGCAAACGGCACCAGCGGCGCACCCTGCCCGCCCGCAGCGCAGTCGGCGCGGCGAAAGTCGCTGACCACCGGGCACCCGACTTCATACGCCACCAATGATGGATCGAAATATTGAATCGTGTTGGGCGGCGAGTGATAAAGCGTCTGCCCATGCGCTGCGACGCAGGCAACATCTCCGGGCAAAGTTCCCGTCGCCTGAAGCACCGCTTGAATCGCATCCACATAAAGAAGCGAGATGTCGCGCCCCAGTTTAGCAAGATCTGACAGTTGGCAATTTCCCGACTCGCGGATTGAAAAAAGGAGCGATTTCACCGAAGGTGCAAACGGGACGTGATGCTGCGCGATGAATTTTGCGGTCATATCCAGACCGGATCCGCCGATGCTGACCAATGCGGCATCGACGCCGTCGCCGCTTGTGCCGCTCATCGCGCCAATAATTAGACGTTGTTTGTTCATCGTGAGGCAAATGTATCGCCAGATTTTGGTTCTCTGCAACGCGTGGTCCGGTATATAATCCCGCCGGAGAACTCTGAGGTAGCAATTATGGCTGACAAGGAGAAAAAACCAATCGGCACCAATGGCGGTTCATCGACTGCCACCAAGCCCAAGCGCGCAAAGAAGCAGAAGCCGCAAAAGAAACCCCCGCAGCAGTTGCCGCCTTGGAAGGTGCTGCTGCATAACGACGACAAGAACGACATGCTGTTTGTTGTTGAGTCGATTGTCTCGCTCACGCCGTTGAACAAGGAAGATGCGATCCTGCGGATGGAAGAAGCCCACAAGACCGGCGTGGCGTTCCTGCTCACCACACACAAGGAACGCGCTGAATTGTACAAGGATCAGTTCGATTCAAAGGGCCTCACCGTCAGCATCGAACCGGCGGAATGAAGCTTCAAATTGCTAGTTGACCAATCGATCCCCCGGAGCCCCGCATGCGAAAACGGGGCCTTGTCGTTGGGTGCGCCTCCGGGCAATTCAGCCCCGCATTTGCATGCGGGGCTCCGGGGGCATCAGAGGCGCTTTCTGCGTATGCGGACGTAATATGCCATTGGGTCCAGTTGTTTCCGCGTCGCTTGCGAACGCTCATGCCGGCTTCGAGAAACTCTCCACCCGGGGATTCGACACACGGCGATAATCGGCAAAACGTATCGTCACCGAATCTTCGTGCGTGCCAGCCTGGAAAGTCACGTCATCCGCGCCGATCAGCGATTCATCAAGCAGCGTGGGAAGACCATACATATTCCCGATCGGCGGTTCTGCGCCGAGATCACATCCCGGGAACAGCCGGTTCAGTGTGCGCTCCTCCACCATCTGAACATCGGCCGCATTCAGTGTCTGACGCAAAATCGGCAGATCCACCTTCCGCGATGCCGGCAAGGCACACAGCACAAACCGTCCATCCGCCTCCACCACCACCGGCTTGACCACCTTCCGCCCCGACACATGCTCCGCAGCGGCAAGGTCCTGGGAGGTATAAGCAGTGCGATGCTGAGACAGACGATAAGAAACACCTTGAAGATCAAGGAAGTCAGGCAGGGTCATGACAACCTCCTTGGTAAGAGTTGATCTATCGTAGCGCGCCACCACATCAAAGCAATGCGATATTGACGCAGGACAGGCAGATTTTCGATCTTTGAACTTGGATAAAGTGGTGAGACTTACGCTGCTGACAGCAACGAGATGCCGGCGGCCGTTCAGGCGTAACGGGTTCCGTCTGTACCCATGCGAATTTAATGAGTCGTGCCGAACGGCATCCAGCAAGTCCCGAGCGAATCGGATTCGATGCAGCGTCAATTCGAGGACATTCTGCAATAGATTCAGTGCAGGCCAAGGGAAACTAGCTGCGTGCCCGTACCATTCCCCCCACGATCATCGGCAGGAAGATAAACGCGAACAGTGTTGTAACCGCGATAACTGTGACCATCTTGAAAATGAGCAGTGGCTCGTCCTTATAAGCTCGCAGGCTCGGCCATCGCTTCTCGGGCAGTCGAGGCATTGGTTCCGGCGGAAGTTCTGGTGGCGGCTGCTTTCGGAACTTAAGCCAGTCGGAGAACAAGCAAACTGTGATGGATGACCACCACAGGAAAAGGCAAAGAGCAATCGGGGCCGCGACTGTCATAGGCACATAACATTACGTTGTATCGACGCCCGTTCCATTTAGCGTGCCTCTGGCTTCGACCAGCGCGGGCGGGTAAGGGCATTACAAACCAGTCGTTACTGCAAGGCAAGCGAAAGTATCGCGACGACAAACTTTGGAACGCTGTTGAACGGTAAGCATACCCGCTCCCGGCACCGGTGGTGATTCTTGCTCGCACCAAGCACGACGATTGAACCACGAAGGGCGCGAACCCGCTGTCTGTTCACCTGCGACGCCGAACCAATCCGAGCGGTTTGGGCTACACTGCTTCCACCGCCGCATAGACCTTCCCACGCTGCTTGAGCCATTCGACATCGCCGCTTTTCGCGTGCGACTCGACTTGGCGGAGAAGTTCCACAACTTGAGGTTCGAAGCATGCTTCACTGGGGTCGGCGTCCGGGATGACCGCCTCGACCTCGACCGCCACCACGAACCGATCCGTTCGGACCAGCCGCGTTCGTCGGACTCGTTTACCGGGCAGATTCATAAGATCACTCGTCGAAAAAGTGTACGGTGACAAGCTTCGCCACGTCGGCCGCAATGATATACGACCAGACCGCCTTCACCTCCGTGCCGTCCGCAAGCAACTGGCGAATTTCGACGGCAGGGTGTGGCGGGTCGTCCCGGCGCTCGGCGATCAGCGAACCGTCTTCGATTCCGTCGACCACCTGCCACTCCAGGACGCCGCGCTCTTCAAGTCGCTCCGCCGCGTGCTGACCCACAACGTACCGTCCGTCAGCCACCAACGCTCGAATGGTTTCAAACAGCCGACCCATCCGCAGGATCCTCCATCATCTGGCCCGAGGCAAGGAACCCCTCAACGACGTCGTCGCCCGCCGCCGTTTGCAGACCGCGTGAGTTGATCGCCGGCAGATTCGATGTGGGCGAATAAGCCCTTCTCGGGGCAGGCGAGAAGCCAGTCGACCAAGCCACGGGCGCATTTGCCGTTTCT
>Ga0105047_10015901_pt1 | contig 11830 bp, 8 predicted proteins | sample MAT04_FD_78384 | JGI IMG/M metagenome (GOLD analysis project Ga0105047, IMG submission 78384) | Freshwater microbial communities from Lake Fryxell liftoff mats and glacier meltwater in Antarctica - MAT-04 (megahit assembly) | ecosystem: Environmental > Aquatic > Freshwater > Ice > Liftoff... | reverse complement strand
TTTTTTTCCGCTTACTACCCTGAGTCGGCGAAGCAATTTGACCGAGCCGCTCTCGCAGTTCGTGAGCTTCCTGCTCCGATAGCGACTCGCGTTCAACGAAATGCATCAACAACGACTTCAAATCCCCGGCGAAGAAACGCTCGCTGAAGGACGTTGCCGCCGCGAGCACGCAATCGTCACGCGAAACCGCCGCGCTGTAGAGATGCTGCGATCCGTCGACTCGCACTGAAACCGCACCCTTTTCGACCAGTCGGGCCAACAAAGTTCGAATGGTTCGATGGCTTCGTTCCCGCAACGGTTGCACTCGGGCGATAATCTCCGCTGGCGTTTGATTGTCGGTCTCCCAAACGCTCAGCATCACCTCCCACTCAGCATCCGTGATTTGCAACTCACCTCGTTCACTCATGTCGACACCCCTTTTACTACGCAACCGATAGCTCTAGGTTACCACACGTGTCGTAACTGCACAATAGTTTTGGGGAAAACTTTTCAGTTTCCTGGGGAATTGAAAAAGGGGATATTTTACTTTACAGGCGGGGTCGTTGGTGGCATGCATGCGGGAAAAGGCAGAAAAGGGTCAGGTCTCAATTCAATAAGACCTGACCCTTTTTCCCTTTTCTCATGAGACATTTTTCAGAACAAATCCATCAGCACCTGTCCCGTACTTGCGGCCAGAGTGAAACCGTCGGGGCTCAGACGTGTTGCCGGGTCGATTCCCATTGCATGTAAAACCGTCGCGCTGAAATCTTCTGGTGCGACCGGATGATTTTTGACGTAAGCGGCGGTGTCGTCGGACGCTCCGTAAATTGTTCCGCCTTTAACCCCGGCTCCGGCCAGCAGTGCGGAATAGCAGTTTGGCCAATGATCGCGGCCGATCGCAGATGCTCCCTTGGTGATTTTCGGAGTTCGGCCGAATTCACCGACAAATACCACAAGCGTTGATTCCAGCAGGCCGCGTTCTTTCAGATCTTCCAACAACGTCGCGATGGAAATGGTTTAGCCACCCGCTTCGGTTGGTTGGCGATCAAGTTCGCCAAAAATATCAGCGATCAGTATTTCCAGCCCCGGCAGAACATCATGGCCGGTAAGAATTTCATTCTCGTCCAGAATTTCATAGTCGTTGACGGTGGTGTAAACAGCGATTGTTCTTTCTCGAGGGTCCACCATCCAGACCATCTGAACACCAGCATGAAAATACTCGTGTCGTTTGCGAGACATCTCCATAAACGTGTTCCCGATACTTAACACTTCAACAGCAAGGTTAGGAACAATTTTCGGAATCGCGCTTGTTGGAACTCGGCCGTCCGGGAGACGAGACCACGATATAAATGTCACATCCGGGCCTCGAACGAGTGAAGGAAGAATCTCCAAAAAGCCATCGGGTCCAGAGACGACGCCAAGATTATTTGCAACGACGAAGTTCCCGAGAATTCGCACAATCACCATCGCGAGAAATGATTCGGTCCAGCCCATTGCCTTCTCCACCAGGGTGCCATCAACCAATTCGAACAGCCCACCTGTGCCATGAACTTTCAACAAATCATCAATTGTGGCATGGCCAGCCGCAGGTTCTCGCCGAACTCGGTCGGAAGCAATGCCTCCAAGTTCATCAAGAATTTCTGACAGCCTCGCTGCTACCGCCGCATTACTCGCCATCGAATATTTCTCCCGAAATCGCGGAGTGAACGGATACTTAATCACGGTAGTATAGGGATTCCTGAACCCAAAGGCATTGTCCGAATTTGTCGCATGCCCCAAAAAATGAGGTCGCGAATCTCAACCAAAGATGCATGAGACATTTTTCAGAACAAATCCATCAGCACCTGTCCCGTACTTGCGGGCAGAGTGAAACCGTCGGGGCTCAGACGTGTTGCCGGGTCGATTCCCATTGCATGTAAAACCGTCGCGCTGAAATCTTCTGGTGTGACCGGATGATTTTTGACGTAAGCGGCGGTGTCGTCGGATGCTCCGTAAATTGTTCCGCCTTTCACTCCGGCTCCGGCCAGCATTGCGGAATAGCAGTTTGGCCAATGATCGCGGCCGATCGCAGATGCTCCCTTGGTGATTTTCGGAGTTCGGCCGAATTCACCGACAAGTACCACAAGCGTTGATTCCAGCAGGCCGCGTTCTTCCAGATCTTCCAGCAGCGTCGCGACGGAGGCGTCAGCTCGAGGCAGGCACCACCCAAGTCCGTTCCAGCCGTTGTCGAAAATTCCGATGCCGGCGTTGCCATGCATATCCCAGGTTTCAATGCTGGCAAACTTGTCACCTGGAGCCAGTCCCATCCATGCGACTACATTGACAAGTCGAACTCCCGATTCGATCAATCGGCGAGCGAGCAGAAGATTCTGACCAAACGGATGTCGCCCGTAGCGGTCTCGAACATTCGGCGTCTCCTGTTCAACATCGAACGCTCTCCGAGATTCATTACCACTCAGCAGCGTGAAGGCTTTCTCCTGAAGCTGTTGCATTGTGACGGACGACTTTGAAAAACCAGACGATGTTTCCAAGCGGGCTACAGGATCAATTTGCTGTAGCAGCTTCCATCGTGCTTCCAGGCGATGCTGAGATATTTCACTGGCCGATGCAAAAGCCTTCACTTGAAATCCGAGAGTTCCCGGGTTGTCATCATGACGTTCCCCCAGCAGCAACGGCGCGTGCCCCATGCCGAGATGCCCGCCGGTCAGATACGCTGATTCTGCTGGAGCGGCTCCGCCTCCGAACTTCTGAAGCCAGACATGTGACGGCATATTGACTTCGGTGGGCCTGAGCTTTGTGACAATCGCGCCCAAAGACGGTGAATCCTGACGGGGATCCTCGCGGCCCGCGAGCAGCATTTCGTTAGCAATATTGTGAATCGGAACACCGTGACTCATCGAACGAATCACGCAGTATTTTTCTGACAGTTCAGCCAGCCGTGGCATGAGTTCGCCAACTTGAAATCCAGGCGTGCGCGTGGCAATGGGTTTGTACGGACCACGAATCCCGTCTGGCGCTTGAGGCTTGGGATCCCACGAATCTAATTGGCTGAGTCCGCCATATTGATAAATAAAAATGCAGGACTTCGGCGTCGCTGAATCAAATTTTGTCGGTCCGGTTTGATCGGCCGCGATCAAATCTGTCAACCCGAGCAATCCTGGTCCCGCCGCACCGATGCTGCCTGCGTGCAGCACATTGCGTCTGGAGATTTTTTGAGAAGGATGCATCGGTGGAAAGCTATATCGGCAGGTTGATTCGGCAGGTTTCGCGAGCCAGCATTGTCCCATACGCCAAATTCAATTTCAAACAATATGGGGCATTCGCCGGACGATTGACGCATGAATCAGGCATTGTGTCTGCTTCATTGAAGAAACGGCACTGAAGAAAGGGGGCCACTGAAGAAAGGGGACATTCTACTTTAACGGCGGGTTCGTAGAATTTAGGCTGCGGGAATGCCACGAACGTCCAGAGCTTCTCGCGGTGGTTTTGTTTACCATGTCCTGCAGCCTTCACACTGGACGTATCACGTGAACGGCGTGCAGGCCGAGGCCGAACTCAAATCGCTCCGCCACAGTCTTGCCCTGGTCACCCCCAATCGGTGATACTCGCTGGCAGACAACCACCGCCAAACGGCTCGCCCTTGAGTCATCTCTTCGACCACGAGGAAGGCCAAAGAAGTCCAAGAAGTAGAATGTCCCCTTTTGTTTTTCCCGCCTTAACGACTTAGGCCGACGCGACGGCGGGCGAGCAGGCAGGCGTCTCCGGCAACCTCAAAGTCCTCGCAGTTCTTCGGACGGGTGGCATAGTGGCGACAACGATACGGTGTCGCCGCCGCGCCATCCCCATCCAACGCAACACAAATGCCGCCGGGGCGCGGAACGATATGCTCGCCGTTATGCAGTTGCACGAGCTCCGGGTGCAACTTTCTAAACGGGTCGCGTGCAGAGACCGGCACCAGATCGAAGCCCTGACGACAGCAAGCACCGCAACTCGCACAGTCCTCAGCGGCCAACTTTTGTTCCCAACGGTCGCACGCCTGTTCATCGGAACTCACGGAGGGCGCAATTTTGCCCGGTGGCTTGTGCTGACGACAACGCAGGCCAGACTTTCCGGAAACGGCCCAGGCGCATGACCCGCAGCGCAAAGCCTCTGAGCCAGACAACAGCGAGCCCAGGCGGTGCCGGGAGCGCGTCACACTCCAAAGCGAAGACGGCTGAGCCACACCACGCACAGCATCAGCAATCACTGCCGTGGCGGACAGACTGCGCATCAACACCGACGCAAAAGGTGACGTCTGAGCCAGTTGAAACCCGGTTTGCGCAATCGCGATCGCCGGATCGTCACCGTCTTTCAGAGGATCCTCCGGCAGCGCGTTCCAGTAAGGTCGCCAACTGGTCGTTACGGCCATAAATGCACGCAAGCCGAAGGGGGCCGAGAGGGCAGCCTGCAATCGATGGCAGGCGTATTCGTAAACCAAATCGCGTTTGCTGGTATTGGAAAGTCCCCAGTCGGGCAGATCCTTAGCGCCGATGCCCGACACCAGCCAGTGGCAAATTTCATGAAAAATCATCTGGGCCAGAGAATCGTCGGCATCGAAATCGTCGCCAACAGAAATCGTTAGCGACCCTTTCCCATCGTAGGCAGCGTACGCCTCAGCGGAACGCTGGATCGCCAGCCCCAAGTCTGCGGCAGCACGAAGCCAAATCAAGTCGACGGGGTCCTGGTAGTGATGAACAATGGGACGCTCGGACATCAATCGGCAATTCAACGGAACATTCGTGCATCTGGAAATTTCGTCAAGTGCGTAGTGTCGAACAAATGGGCGACTGTTTCAAGTATTCAGCGAGGCTGGGCCATCGACTCTGGAGCATCACCTTTCGCTCCGAGGCTGCTGATTTTTCCGTAGGCGTTCCCACTCACGAAAAGAGCGATCAATACCAGCTCACCGGGGACGCAAGCAAGCGAAACTGTTTGTTCCCGCGATTCGGGATGCTTTTAAAGAAACGGCTTTCAAGACTATAGTTCGGGCAATTGTTGAGCAAAGAACCACTCTCTTTGTTTGGACAGTACGTTTTGTACCTCGTCTCTTCGTGATGCGAGGTGATTTGAGAGTGATTTCGAACCGTGTTCAAGGAAGACAATAATCATGTCGGCAAATATGACGTGCGGCCAGATTCTGCGGGATCTCAAACACTGCGACAACGTGTTCCCGGGTGCCGCCTTTGAAGCCGCAAGACTCCACCGAGACGAGATAATTCCCGGGTTGATTGCCGAGATTCATGACGCGACAAAAGCCAGCGAGGCTGGAGAGATTGTCACGACATGGGGTCACATTGCGGCCTTGTTTCTGCTGATGGAGTTCGATGTGAAGGAGGCATTCCCCGCAATCCTGATATCAATGTGCTCCTCAAAAGCAGAAGAGCTCTACGGAGATTTCATACCAGAACATCTAAAACATATTGCAGCTCGCCTTGCCGAAGGGCCAGAACAGCTTGCATCCGCGCTCGAAGATTCAGAAGTGTATGAATATGTGCGTGGTGCCTTTGTGGACGCCGTCTTCGGGATGGTTTGCCTGCAACGCATCTCTCGTGAAGTCGCGATTCAGTTTCTGCGTGATCGGCTGAGGACCGCAATCGATGATAAAGATACTCACGTCGTTACAAAAACCGTGGAGGTGCTGGGACTGCTTCTGGCAGAAGAGGCTCGCAACGACGTGAAAGCCGCTGAAGAGGCTGGTCTGTTGGACGAAACATGGATCGGCGAACGTTTCTTCGAAGAACAATTGGCCAAAGGCGTGGCCGCCCTTACGGAAGAGAAAGATCTCTATCTTCAAGACCATGCAAGAATCTCAGTGGATAATCTCCACAAGCTGCCTTTGTTCAGCCAGAAACTGCGGGGCGATCAGACGCTGGACAGTGTGCTTCAGGAAATTTCCCGGCCGTTTGAATCTCTTCCAGTGGACGCAATCCGGTGGGCCAGAAGTCACCCTGAAGAAATCAAACCGCATTTGATCCAAATGATTCAGGGTGTTCCTGAACTAGCCGAACGTCGATCAGCTGACAGTGAGCTGCCAGAAACTCACGCTCACCTTGTCGCGTTGTATTTGCTGACGGAGTTCGGTAGCCGAGAGATCCTTCCCACGCTGTTGAACGTTATTGGTGACTCCGATGAGAACGTAGTGAATTGTTTTAAGGACGTCATTGATCAGGACATGGCGCAGATTCTGGGACGATTCGCTGATGAACCCGACCAACTCAAGACTCTCATTAGCAATCCCGACGCGAATGAGATGGTGCGTCGCGACGCGGTCGAAGCGATCGTCTGGATGGTCACGGAAGGCAAGATTGATCGCAATAGCGCGATTGCGTTGCTGCTCGACTGGCTGCAGGAAAGCCGTGAGTCCGGTGACACTTTCCTGACGACATGGATTGCTATATCGTTGATGGATCTGGGGGCATCTCAGGCCTGCCAAACCCTTATTGATGCCTGTGACGACGGCGAGATGGAAGAGATCTGGATCGGCACGGAGGAGATTCAGGACGATCTTTCCAATGGAAATAATACGTTTTCACAAACTCTGGAGAACCACCACGCAGATCGTATTGAGAACACGGTGACTGAGCTTCGTGCCTGGGATTGGGATGGTTCACGGTCCGACGTCATGGATTCGGACGATGACTGGGATGACGACGAAGATGACGACCATGATTTTTCGGGTAACGAAGATTTCAGAAAACTGTGGCTAAGTGTGCGTGATCAGCTCAGCCCCTATCAATTGACGGAGTTCGAACAGTCAGGAGTTCTCCCGCCGCTCGATGACTTCGATGATGAAGACGATCACGACCATTCGGGAGTGACGCCCACTATCCGACTCGACAGCCCCAAAGTAGGCCGCAATGATCCCTGTCCCTGCGGAAGCGGAAAAAAGTACAAAAAATGCTGCGCTAAGGCCAACTCATGAAGGAGCATCTGATGCGCTGGATGGAACACGTATCAGGCAAGACCAACGCCATCGGGTGTCAGACGGAAAATTCGGTCGCTCAGGGGATGTGCCGTTTGCTGGTAGTCAATACGCACGCGGTCCGCAATCACGTGTTTCGTGGCTGATGAATTGCCAAAAATCACCAGAGCATCCCGTGATGGTATTGCAACCATCAAATCACGTCCCAGCACTCTGGACGACAACTCAAAGAGTTTCGGATGCAGCAAGTAACTGGATGCTGCACCGATCATCTGTGTAATCATTCCGACACCGCCTTCACCGACCGGATTCTTTATCACAGACAACTCCGGTGATTTGCCGGCCATTAAGTTCTCAATCGCTGTGGAATGAATTTCTTCTGCATCGACATTGTCACGCGGTCCGTCTTAAGACTGAAATTATCCTGTTCCCATGTGACGTTCGGCAGTTCTTCCGACAGCCGCTTCATGACGAAGCTATACATCCTGACAAACAACGCCTCTGTCTCTCGGTTGATACGCAGAGACGACAACATCCGTTCAAAAATCGGTCGGTAGATATGTTCAACGTCTTCCGGACAGCTCACTGACACACACAGCAGGACATCGCAATGTGCCACAACCCAGCGTTGGCCGACCAGATTCGGTTCTGCTCGATCGGCCGTCATACAGGGATACGCGACGGTTGGATCACGACGCGGATTGACAGAACCTGTGGATTCCAGCATCTTTCCAAACGACTCATAGAAGCGTTCATCCTCGACAATTTCCCGAACATCGTACTGTATCGGCATCCTGAACGCAGTCACACTGACATGATCATGCGTAGTGCAGACAAAGTTTGTCGCCGATGCCGGGACTGTCTCGAACTCAACCTTCCAGTGTGCCGGATAGTCGATGTGAAACACATTTTCAGGATGCTCAAATGGGACATACCGAGGAGCCTGATCGGTTGAGCTTTCGATGATGCGCTGGTTCACTTTCGACTGTTGCCGACAGTCTCGCGAATTTTTCTTACTGCGATTTTTCATTTGTTCCCCGGCTTGTTGGTCTGGATACACGAATATCGGTCTAACGGTCAACGCGTAGCGTACATTTTACGTCGGTCACCGGAGCAATCGTGCGGGCAGATTCATACACGAGTTCGCACTAACTAAGATTTGCGATGTTAAAGGAACCACACAAGCGATAGGCAGGCAATTTTCATTCTCTGTGAATGAACCTCGCGTCCTATTATGTTGACAGGACGATTATAGTCAGGACGATTAGAAACACAAATTGCGATTCATCGTCCTGTCCTCAATTGTCCTGTCAAAAAGAACGCAAACATCCAGAGGCAAACCCCACGACCTTCAAGTCCGCATTTCGCGAATCTGAAACACCAGACGAGGCGCTTTTACATGTGTTGTATTCACTTTACTTCACCGCTCATTTTCTTAACGCTGTGTACTTCAGTTGCTGCCGCTGACGACGCACCATTGAAGCCCACGGTCTTTCAACACGGCGTTGTTGCTGCGGATCATATTGCTGCCAGCGAAGCCGGAGCCCGAATTCTTCGCGAAGGCGGCAACGTTGTTGATGCAGCAGTAGCCACGTCGTTTGCACTGTCAGTCGCGCGGCCTGCCAGTTGCGGAATCGGTGGCGGTGGCTTCATGGTGATTTGGGATGCAAAGACGCAACGCTCCGTTGTTCTGGATTACCGCGAACGAGCCCCGGCAAATACTTCCGCCAGCGACTACGGCGATGCGGCAGACGCGGGAAACGCAGAACCCGTGAGCGTGCGCGGCGGCCTGGCGGTCGGTGTGCCGGGAAATGTGGCTGGCCTGTGTTACGCCGCAGAAAAATATGGCACACTTCCGATTGCTCAGCTAGTGCAGCCAGCTATTGATCTGTGTCGCAACGGTGTTGCAATTGATGAGCACGACATTGAAGTGCAGGCTTCCACGCTGCAGAAGATTCGAACTCACAAAGGCTATGATTCTCGCTTCGTTCTGCTGCGCAAAGGATATTTGAACAATGGCGTAAAATGGAAACTCGGCGATCGATTTTATTCACCGCAATTGTCGGCACTGGAACGCATCGCCGCACATGGAGCCGCCGGGTTCTATCAAGGCGATGTTGCTTCTGCGATTTGCACAACCGTGACGAATGAGTCCGGAAAGATGCAACTGGCCGACCTGCAATCGTACGCTCTAACCGAACGTGACGGCCTGCGAGCCAACTTTCATGGACAGCAACTGATCTCCATGCCACCGCCATCCAGTGGCGGTATCGCGTTGCTGCAGTCGTTGCAATCACTTGAGGCATGGGAAAAGAAACAGCACGTTTCCCTGCAGTCGCTTGGTCACAATACTCCGGATTATGTTCATGTGGTGACCGAATCGCTCAAGCATGCGTTCGCTGTTCGAGCGGAATTTCTGGGCGATACCGACTTTGTTGAAGTTCCCGTCGAAAAATTGCTCAACTCGCAATACGCCGCACAGATCGCCGACCATATTGATCTGCAGCAGACGAAGCCCATGAAAGACTACGGTCGTTTTTTTGTCAAAGACGACTCCGGCACCAGCCATTTTTCGGTAATCGATGCAGCAGGCAATGCCGTCGCCTGCACGGAGACCATTAACCTGACATTCGGCAGTTTTGTTGTCGTCCCGGAATTCGGCATCCTGCTCAACAATCAAATGGACGACTTCACCGCCAACCCTGGCAAACCGAATGCCTTCGGTCTGATTCAAAGTGCGGCTAACGCGGTCGCTCCCGGCAAAAGACCTCTCAGCAGCATGACGCCCACCATTCTCATCAAAGACGGCAAAGCCACGTACGCCTGTGGTGCATCGGGAGGACCGCGAATCATCACCGCCACGTTGCAGAACATTCTCAATCATACGGTCTTTAACTTGACGGCGGAACAAGCCGTTTCCGCACCACGATTTCATCATCAATGGTCGCCGGATGAACTGCTCCTTGAACCTTCGCTATTCCAGGCCGTATCTGCATCATTGCAAGCCAAGGGGCATGACACCAGGCAAGTCTCAGCACTCGCGGCAACTCAAAGCGCGGCGTTGCAGTCAAGCGGGAACACTGGTGGCAGTGATCCACGGAAGCACGGACAACCCGCCGGGCATTGACGTGTTTTTACTGTTTGCCGCCGTGTATTGACATACTGCCATTCACAAGTTTCGGTGATCCATGACACGTCGAGTGCGTGATGTCACCTTACCAAACTGGCGAGCGGAGCGACGTGAGTCGCCCGATTTCTCACGCGCCGCCATAGCGAACCACCACCACCAAAAGATCGGAGGACTGACGTCCTGCCGCTCGCCGAGTGCTTCACTCGCCGTGATAACCACGCCACGTCCAGACAAGCGTATCCGCCAGAGTCAGCTCAAACACTTTCCCGTCACAATGCTTTGTCGATTTGCTGTAGACGTAGCGATAATCATACCCTTTGGCCTTCAAAGCTGCTGCCGTGCGTTCGTTTGCCATCACCCAATTGTGATACGTCTCTTCTGGATCTTTGGCCCGATTATCAAACTCCGACACATGCGTGAAGATTCGTAGAGGTTTCTTATCGCTGTTTTCGATCAGCTTCATACCAGAATGATATTCCCATGCACCCAGCGGATACATCGCCTCTTCCGGTGCATCGTCGTCCTGCTGATCTACGAACGTACCGGAATAGGTAATCAGACGACGAAACAAGTCCGGTCGGAACCAGCCCATCGTCAGCGCCGCCGCACCGCCGGAACTGCATCCCATGGCAGCTTTACCCCAGGGGTTTTCTGTGAAGGCAATGTGCGGATAAGCCGCTTTGATCTCAGCGTTGTTGAGTACCGCCGACAAGACTTCGTCATTGATGAATCGAGCCAGGCGATCGGACAGGGTGTCATACTCCAGACCTCGCTGACTGCCTTTGCTGTCGTCACCGCCGTTTTCGACGCCGATCGCTATAAACGCTGGCAGCATGCGGTTCGGGTCCGCGGAAATCGTCAGATTGTCCAGCGCGTTCCGCACCAGATTCATGCGACCCGGCCCATCGTGCATCACAAGAATCGGAGCCTTTGTACCATCCTTGTAAGCTGCCGGCACATAGACCGAAATCTTCCGTTCTTTACGCACTGGCTTACTCGAATCCAGCGTTGAATCATCGCCACGGAAGATCTTGCTGTCCGCCAGCCGCATGGAGAACTCAAAATGCTTTCCCTTCGGATTGCCCTTATCCGTCAGATCAGGATCGATCTTGTACTCGGGGCCAACGACATGGTTACCGTTGCCTTCAGCGCCAGAGTCCTCTGTGTAGTCTTCTGAACGAACAGAGTTAGCCATCATCCCGAGCACGACAGTCATCAGGCAGAAGGTGCAGCATGACAGGATCTTTGAATTCAGCAACATGGAAATCAGACTCGTTTGAAGAAGGTGGGAGCGTGGATCGAATCGCAGACGAATAATGGCTACAGTTTGATACGATCGCAAGTCTATTTCTTGCGAGGCAACCGCTTGTTCGTTTGACCCGACTCAACGAGGAGGCAACTGCGGTAAGGCAATTCGACTCACAGCATCGCGCGGAAATCTCTGGTACAGCTAACTGACGAAGAACTCGCTCGGCACACTTACAAAGTCGAACAAATGGCCACGCTGCTGAAAGGCGGGGCGACAATGCGAATGATTCGCGATGGTCTTAACGTGCATTCTGCACACCGGCGAGCGGCAGGACGTCAGTCCTCCGATTTCGTTGCGTTGTGCTTGACCTGGAAACAGGACAGGAAAATGGAATTGCAGAAAAAAACGAGGTTACAGAATGTCGCAAAGCTTCCTGTCCTCAATCTTCCTGTCCCTTTCTTCGCGATTTTAAGATCGGGGGAACTACGGTGCCAAGGGGAACTACGGTGCC
>Ga0105047_10015900_pt1 | contig 11830 bp, 8 predicted proteins | sample MAT04_FD_78384 | JGI IMG/M metagenome (GOLD analysis project Ga0105047, IMG submission 78384) | Freshwater microbial communities from Lake Fryxell liftoff mats and glacier meltwater in Antarctica - MAT-04 (megahit assembly) | ecosystem: Environmental > Aquatic > Freshwater > Ice > Liftoff... | reverse complement strand
TCACTCATCACTCATTACTCATCACTCTTCACTCATCATTCATTATTACAACCTTTCTCCCGTTTTAGTGTTTTACATTTGTACTGAAACTGTAAAGAATGGCATATAAATCGTTGGAAGCTTGTTTAAATGATCTTGAAAAAAATGGTCAGCTTATTCGTATAAAGGAATCCGTGGATCCTTATTTGGAAATGGCGGCCATTCATTTGCGTATGTATGAGGCCGGGGGGCCGGCATTATTGTTTGAAAATGTGAAGGGCAGTAAATTCAGGGCGGCATCCAATATTTTTGGCACACTGGAACGAAGCAAATTCATATTCAGGGAAACGCTTGGTTTGGTTCAGCAATTGATTGCTTTAAAAAATGATCCGGTTAAAGCCATCAAACATCCCATCAACAATTTTAATGCAGGCCTTGCCGCTCTTAAAGCATTGCCCTTAAAAAATCCTATTAACAAACCTGCGCTATTTCAGCAAATACAGGTAGCGGATATTCCCCAAATACAACATTGGCCAATGGATGGCGGCGCCTTTGTTACGCTTCCACAAGTGTACACGGAAGATATTGAGCAACCCGGCATTATGAATGCCAACCTTGGAATGTATCGCATCCAGCTATCAGGCAATGACTATGAGTTTAATAAAGAGATTGGGTTACATTACCAGTTGCACAGGGGTATCGGTGTACATCAAACCAAGGCTAATAAAAAAGGATTGCCGCTCAAAGTGAGTGTATTTGCAGGCGGTCCCCCGGCCCATAGTGTAAGTGCAGTAATGCCCTTACCTGAAGGCATTAGTGAAATGACATTTGCCGGTGTGTTGGGCAATAGAAGATTCCGGTATACTTATGTAGACGGTTACTGTATCAGCACCGATGCTGATTTTGTAATTACCGGGGAAGTGTACCCGGGGGAGAATAAACCCGAAGGTCCTTTTGGTGATCACCTGGGTTATTACAGTTTAACGCATGACTTTCCATTGATGAAAGTGCATAAGGTATTTGCCAGGCAAAATGCCATCTGGCCTTTTACCGTAGTAGGGCGACCACCACAGGAAGATACCAGCTTTGGACAGTTAATACATGAGATGACCGGCGGCGCCATACAGGCTGAGATACCCGGGTTAAAAGAAGTACATGCGGTGGATGCTGCAGGCGTTCATCCCTTGTTGTTAGCCATCGGCAGTGAGCGGTACACGCCTTATGCACCGGCAAAACAGCCGTCAGAAATATTGACCATCGCCAACCATATCCTGGGGACGGGACAATTAAGCCTCGCAAAATTTTTATTCATAACTGCCGACGAAACAAACAAACTTAGTACAACAAATATTGGGGCGTTTTTTCAATATATTTTACAACGAATCAATCTTAAAAGAGACATCCATTTCTATACTAATACAACCATCGACACGCTGGATTATTCAGGGGAATCGCTCAATAGTGGCAGCAAGGTAGTTTTGGCAGCTTATGGAGAAACGGTAAGGGACCTTGCAACAGATATACCTGCCTGCATGAAAGGTTTATCCCATTTTGAAAATCCCACGATAGTAATGCCGGGTGTAATTGCCTTGCAGGCAAAAGCTTTCAGCGATTATGCCGCCGCAAAAGTTGAATTGAACCAACTGGATGAGCAGTTAAAAAATTATCTTACCGAATTGCAAACAGTCCCCATGCTGATCATTTGTGACAATTCAGATTTTGTAAGTGATAGCCTGCGGAATTTTTTATGGGTGGTGTTCACCCGCTGCAATCCTTCGCATGATTTGCATGGCATTGATACTTTTACCGAAAATAAACATTGGGGTTGCAAAGGCCCCCTGGTTTTTGATGCCAGGATAAAGCCGCATCATGCACCACCTGTTGAAGTGGATCCGGCCACGGAAAAAAAGATTGACCGGTTATTTGAAAAGGGTGGGAGTTTATACGGTGTGATTTAAATGCCGAGCTTTTAAATGATTTTTTTTAATTGCCCGGCATTTAGGATTGGGCTTATATAGATAATAAAAAGAGCAATAAGCAGAAGAGCAGTTTGGCTAAAGCCGAAACTTGTATAAAATCACCTTAACCCCGTCCTGAAAGGCGGGGCAATTCATCGATAGCCATACTTCATACCAACATCTACCCGCCACCCTCACTACTCACTACTCATTACTCATCATTCATCATTAATCACTCATCATTCATCACTCATCATTCAATGTCGTTGACTTAAGAAATTTTTCACGCAAAGAAAAAAAGATGCAAAGACGCAAAGCTGATTTTGTAATTTTTTTTGCGGCTTATTTTATTCCTTTGCGTCTTTGCGTCTTTGCGTGAAAAATAAAGCGCTAAGTAAACGACATTGACTCATCATTCATCCCTCACATCATCACAACTTTTTTATCACAATCTTTTCCGTGTATTCTCCCAATACATCATTAAAGAAATTTTTGGTGGCTAAGTATTTAGCGGCAGGTATTTTATATTGATTTAATACAAGGCTTGCAACAGAACGAATGGTCTTTTTACTTTCATCATATTCATAAGAACTGGTAAAACTGCCATATTCAAATGCAATATTCTTTGGTTTGGGCAATGTTTCAATTACAAATCCTTCCGGTAATTTATACATGGTGGTATCTGTTTTTATAAATGGGTGTTGGAAATAAAAATCCTGTGTGCGGTTTTCGGCCTTGGGTAAGGAAGAATTCCAGATTTTGTAAATCCGGGGATTCAGGAACATTTTTTTTCCGGCAGTAAACTCCGGAATTTTACTGATGCTCATGGCCATGGTTGCAGTAGCGGGGTTATCTGCCTTGTCATAATTTATTGCAAACTCATCCGGTAGCATGTAACCGATATAATTAACGAGAAAGTTTTTTTGATCATCACTTTTTTGATTACCGATATAATTTAACAGGTCATCTTTATATTCGCCGGTGGTGTTTAGCGTAACATTCACTTTACCCGAGCCTTCCATTTCCATATCGATCGTTGAACTGGAAATAAACATATTATCTGAAGCTTGACTTTTTGGAGTGGCTACCAGTTTGCCGCCATTCTCTGTAATAAGCAGTGCATTCCTGTTTTCTGTAAAATTTCCTAACACGCCAAATTCACTAATATTACTGGTGCATTCCAGCCAGATGGAATCTTTTTGTAAGGGAACGCAAAGTATCACATGGTTGAACTCATTGTTGGGGAAATTGGGATCAACAGGTTCCTTATTATAAGTTGCATTGATCAGTGCCTGGTAACTTTTTATACCAACCGCACTTAAGCAGGCCTGGGTATAATTGCTTAATGCCTTACAGTCCCCGTATTTCTTTTTATCAACAAAATCAGCTTCAAATGGTTTAAATCCGCCAATGCCAAGGGCTATCAGCACATACCTGCAATTGGACTGGAGATATTTGTAAATGATACTGATTTTTTCACGCTCATTAGTCGCATTTTTAACCAATTCCTGGAAGAAAAACTTTCTTTCCCCGGTTAAATTGTCGGTGTTTTTAGCCAGCGAGCCATACCATTTTCCAAAATTTTCCCAGGTACTCATATCTCCCTGGTATCCATCCAGTTCAAATTTATTGGGCGATATTAAAATATGCGGGTACCTGCTTTCATAGCTTACACTACCAGCCTCGTATTCAAGAGCCGACAGGTTTTTTATTGTCCAGGTATATGTTTTTACCTTTCCATCATCGGTTGTTACTGGTGCAATAGCCGTATTTTTTGCCTTGTACCGCAGATCAAGATCTGCTGGTACTGATGCTGTATAAACAGAATTTTCCACAGATTGCTCGGGCATTTGAACCTGGTAGCGGGGATAATTGAGTAAGCCATTGAATTTTAGTTCGTAATCAACCTGCATGGTAACCGGAAAAATGGATACCGGTATTTTAATAAAATAAACCTTGCCATCCGGCACCAAACCTTCGCCATTTGTTTGCATTGACAAATCCGATTTTTTGTATTTTTTTTGTGCAATTCCCTTGCCATCATACAATTGTATGGAAACAGCTTCGAGGGATATGAACTGGTCAGCAAACTCATGAAACTCCAATTCATCTTTACCATTTTCATTTAAAATGGTAACTACCCTATGAACTTTATAAGTCGCCTTTTCAACCGACTTTACTTCAAATGCAATCCGCTCTTCCCTGACTACTGAATAGGCATTTTTCTTTAGTTCTTCCGGTATGGTTGAAGCGTCGTAGATTTTATTCTGTGCAAAACTGCTTATCAACAGTAGTAAGAAAATTATTGTTGTACAGATCGTTTTCATAAAAGTTTTTTCTTTTTTAAAATGACGGGTTCATCGAGTTTGGAAAATAATAATTTATTGAAAGCTGCAAATGCGGGATACTCCGAAGCAGTGTAATAAGATCGTTTGAATTCTACCGACATTCTTACATTCAATGAATTATTATCTGTGCTGATGTATCGTTTAAAGATGATACTGGTGTCGGGCATGATCAATGAAATGTTTTGAGGCAGTTCTTCAAAAATAAGATTTTCCGGAATCACATAGTTGCCATAGACTGAGTAATCCTGCTGAAAGCCAAAATCAATATCGGTGCGTCTTTCGTTGGCAATAAACCGGTTGTTTTCCAGTTCAGAAAAGGGGTTTAGTTTAAAATAATAAAGTTCACCGGTATTGTTTAGCGCCATGGTATACCGTAGTGTTTTCTCCAATGGCAAACTTTCGTTTGTAAGATTATGAACAGAGGCTTCATTCATTTCTATTATTTCGTTCCCGCTGGTTAAGTCATTCGGGTTAAATTTTTCTTTGCCGGATAACCAGTTTTCGCAATGCTGTTTACGGGCATAGCCGCTGCCTGTAATTAATACATCTCCTTTCATCGTTCCATTGCTATCAATTGCCCCCCTCGTGGCAGTAATTACTTTATACTTATTCAGTGTGTCAACAATATCGAGCCAACGTCCTGAACTATTTTCCACGATAAAACCTTTTGAATTAACAATTTTTGCAGGCATTAAATGATATGTTGAATACTGGTCGGCAGCATCCAACACAAAATATTTATTTTTATCCGGTACAAATGCCATCACTGTATTAAACTGGTTGATGAATGGGAGTGCTGTATTGACCAACCCATTGTCTCTGGTACTAAACAGGATGGGTATCGCTTCAATTCCTGCGTGGTTCAACAAGGAAATTAGCAACAGGTTAATGTCCGCACTGCTACCGGTCTTATTTTGAAAAGCCGCTTTTATACCATCGTAGCTATAAATGGTTTCCCTGCCATTCCATTGAACCGTTGATTTTAAGTAATTATATACAAACGCCATCCGCTTTTCAATGCTTTCCAGTTTTTTTGCTGCGATGATCATATCGTAAGCCAGGGTTGGTTTCCTGTTTATCTGTCCGCCAAAATCACGGTCGGTCATCAGCTCACTTACTACATCTTCCCAGTCGGTACGGATATTTAATACACTGCCATTTCCGTAGTCAATCTCAGATAACTGGAAAGATAATCTTTGAAGATAATCCCTGGCAGAACTCATATAGGGCTCATTGCGTACACCGGGCAGGTGGTGCATGGTGTAATTTTTCTGCAGGATAGTATTGTTTACTACAGCTCCCTTTATTAGTAACCGATCTGTAAACTTTGTTTCCTTTATTTCAAGCGAATCGACCGTTAAGGGCTGAATCGCAAAATGAAACAGCAAGGGAATATTAACCTGGTAACCGCTAAACCTGGTAGGTATGTTGCTTTGAAAATACCAGTCTTTTATATCTGCCATTGATTTGCGTTGCACCCGGTATTTGTATTCTATAACACTGCCTACTTTTACCTCCGGAAAAACAACGATCATTTCACTATACTGCTTATTGACCTGTCTTTTATAAATGGCACTTCGAGAAACGATTGATTTTTTTATTTTTTTATCTTCCGTCCAATTATAGGTACAGGCATCAACGCCTACCATTTTTTCTTCATTATTTTTAGTATAAAACGGGATGGTTAAATTGGCATAAGATAGTCCGGATGGTTTTAATATCTTGATACGTACCCTTCGTTCAAACATAGGCGTAAACGAGTAAGGGTCGTTGATACTACGCGTATAATACATTTTGCCCCAGTCAATCAGTTTGTATGCTTCGGCACCGGGGTCAAATGAGCAATCTTTAAAATCAAAATCTGACAGTTCAATTTTACCAAATGCAGGAACTCCTTTTTGACCTATTGAAACATACGTTATACTAATAAAAACAAATAGCAAAAATGGTAGTTTCATAAAACGAATATACTTTCTTTAAAACCTTATTTACTTTTTCTTAAATACAAGCTGTTCGTTCAGCATCTCAAAAAGTCGTTTGTAAAATTCCTTGAATTCTGGATATTCATCAGCCGGGTAAAATGGCTTGTTAATGTCCAGTTGTATTCTCAGTGAAACCTCATTGTCATTCACCTGCATTAACCTTGTAAAAATGATGCTACTATCAGGTGTTCTCATTTTTGTATTCTTAGGCAACTCATCAAACTGGTAACCTGGAGGAATGGTAAAACGGCCGGTGATGATATATTTCTGATTGGCGCCAAAAAAGATATCTGAAAAACGATCGTCAGCAATAAAAGGATTTTTTTCGAGACCTGAAAACAGGTTGGCAGAAAAATAATGATAGTCACCTGAGGAACTGGTTTTACCGGTAAAACTTAAATTTTGAATTAGCGGTAAGGTATCCGTTTCTTCATTTTCAAAATAGAGGCTATCAAATGTAAAAGCTGCATTCCTGGTAGCAAAGAATGTTTCAATAAAATTTTGTTTCCCTTTTTTTAAGACCGGCATCCTTTCAAGGCGACTATATTCTGATGATAAAATATTGGCATTTCCTTTCATTACTCCCTTATCATCAATATCAACATTTAAGGCGGTAAGATTTGTAAACGTTCTTTTTTCGTTCCACAATGTCTTCCAGCCCCATTCATATGTGCTTAGTTTTTCAATCACCAGGCCTTCTGAATACAACACATCGTAGGGTATTAAATTTGCCGGGGTATATTTATCGGTTGCATCCAATACATAGGGTTTACTGTTTATTTCTACATAGGCCATTACTTTGTCAAATTGAGCAATGCCTGGAAGGCCTGTATTCACCCTGCCATTTTCCCGGGTACTTACCAACACCGGGTGTACATTTAAATCCGCATCTTTTAACAAGTTTACCAGTATCAGGTTTATTTCGCCGGAAGTACCTTTTTTATCTTTCCAGGCAGACTTTACACCATCAAACGCCCATATTCCGGTGAACTCGTTCCATTGCATGTTTTTTCTAACATAGTCATGAATGATCAACATCTTTTTATAAGGGTCTGTAATTTTTTCGAGCAAAGCATCCAGGTCACTGGTGCGGGGAATATTTCGTTTTAACTGAATGCCGAAGTCTTCATCTTCCATTAATTCTTTTATAATGCCCGGCCAGGTGCGCAACATGCTTCTACTAGGTTGTCCCGGAAAGTCTACAGTCTGTAAAAGAGGAAGTACCTGTTGCATATAATCTTCGTCGCAAGTGATATAAGCCTCATCCCTGAGTGCAGGAATATCCCTCATGGTGTAAGTCCTTATATTGCGGTAATCTTCTTTTGCCTCCACTTTCACCGTATTCAAACCACCTTTTTGGGTAGCTGTTACCAATAATTCTTTTGGAAAATCCATTGTATAACGGCTTAGCCTTACCGGAATGGATCTTTGAAAATACCAGTTTTTTAATGCATTCAACTGATCTGCAGCATCCACATATTTATACTCAATAATGCTTCCCTTTCTAACTTCCGGAAAAGCAAATATCACTTCAGAATAACGCTTGTTGAGTTTTTTACGATAAATGAGGCTCTTTTCAACCTTTGTGTAAACAATATTTCCGGATGCATCAAGATTGATCGTTTGTGCAGAAATGTTTTTGATGTCTTCTACGTTGTGATCAGAATAATACCGGATCTTAACATTTGCCTGGGAGAGTCCCTTGTCGGTCAATATCTTTATTCTTACATGTCTTGCGAATTCTGTTCTTAGTATACTGGTGGTGGATTGTAAATTCAGATTGCCGAAAACTTCTCCTACATCAAATAAAACCATTGCCTCTGCTGCATCATCAAAGGCACATGCTTTCATTTCAAGATCGGCTTTATCTATTTTGCCATAGGCAGGAACATCTTTTTGTGCAGATACACTGCCACATAGGATGGACATAAGGAGGATAAAAACAGGGCACTTCATAGCAGGGTATATTAATTGCCCGACAAGGTATGTATTTTCGTGTATTTAATACTAAATTGAGAAAATAAATAAAATCTATTTTTGATCTAAACGATTATGATGACTCTTATTAAAGTTTTGGGAGCAATGTTTTTCTTTTGTTCCTGTAATGCACAGCCTAAACAGGTAAAGTTGATGGCAAATAAAGATGACAACAGCCTGTTGTGGGAAGTCAGCGGAAAAGGCCTAAAAAAGTCTTCTTATATATTCGGCACTTTTCACCTGATGTGCAGGGATGATATACATTTTAGTGAGCAATTGAAAACAGCCATTGCCAATTCGGGCCTTGTGTATATGGAAATGGACATGGATGATCCGGCGCTGATGCTAAGTGGATTGCTGATGATGAATATGAAGGATGGAAAAAAATTGCAGGACCTGTATACCAGGGAGGAATATGAAAAAGTAGCCGGCTTTTTTAAGGACACGCTAAAAATGCCGATTGCTTTTTTAGAAAGAACCAAACCCTTTTTCCTGGCTGCCATGCTGTATCCAAAAATGATGCCCTGCAAAACGTTTTCAGGCGTGGAAGAAGAATTGATGAAAGTGGCCAAACTACAGAAAAAAGAAATAAAGGGCCTGGAAACAATGGAGTTTCAGTCATCTGTATTTGACAGTATTCCTTACGAGGAGCAGGCGAAAGACTTATTAAAGTCAATTGATAGTATAGCTACTTATCAACGTTATTTTGATAGCATGATAACAGTATATAAATCTCAACGTTTAATGGATATTGAATCCCTGTTTAAGGATACTGATTTTGGAATGGAAGCACACCAGGATATTTTATTAAACAACAGGAATAAAAACTGGGTTACCCAATTAAAAACACTGATGGATACCGAGAGCTTGTTTGTGGCAGTGGGCGCCGGCCACCTGGTGGGTAAGGAAGGGCTGATCAGTTTGCTGCGGAAGGAAGGGTATACGTTGACGCCAATTTTGAATAAATGATTTTAATTGATAATTGATAATGTGATAATTTGATAAATGATAGTGGTTTAATTGGAAATTATTTCACATCGTTATTAATCAGGTATTATAAAGAACATCTTTCAACATCATCCTTCAAATAACCAACACAACCCTTGAATGGCTGTTAAATTTATCCGAACTTGTATTCAACTAAACCAAATAGCCGGTAAATTTGTATAAAGGAATAATTTTTACGATGAATAAAATAATCAGTGCCCTGTTCTTACTTACTATTTTGGCCTCCTGCGAAAAAGATATCAACTTTAATTTAAAGAATTCGGAAGATCTGTTGGTGGTGGATGCCAATATCGAGAATGGCCAACCCCCGGTGGTGGTACTTACAAAAAGCCTTAGTTTTTATAGTACCATTGATCCTGCCCAACTACTCAATTCATTTGTGCGAAATGCAACCATTACCATGTCGAATGGTGTACGTACGCATCAACTAAAAGAATATGCCACTTCACTACCCGGTGGAATTGTAGTGTATTCTTACAGTATTGATCCGGCCAACCCTGCAACAGCTTTTGTGGGTGAATTCAATACAAATTATACCATGAATATCAATACCGGTGGCAAAGATTATAGTGCCACCACCACCATTCCCATCCTGGCCAAAAAACCCGATTCCTTATGGTGGAAACCGGCGCCTTTTTCAAAAGATACCAATGATGTGGTAATCATGGTCAAATCAACAGACCCGCCCGGCCTCGGCAATTATATCCGGTATTTTACTAAGAAAAACAGTGAATCATATTTGCCGGGTGAGAATTCAGTTTTTGATGACCAGGTGATTGATAACACTACCTACCAGTTGCAACTGGATCCCGGAGTAAACAGGAATAACCCGGTGCCTTTTGACAGCAACTATTTCAAAAGGGGTGATATCGTTACACTGAAGTTGTGTAACATTGATAAACCTACCTATACATTCTGGAGTACCTGGGAGTTTGCCTTTCAAAGCATTGGTAATCCCTTTGCCCAGCCCAATAAAGTAATTGGAAATATTAGCAATGGAGCATTGGGTGCGTTTTACGGGTATGCGGCTTTTTACAAAACGATTTCGATTCCCAAATAGGAAGGCTAAAATAAAAATAAAAGAAAGTTGTGGAAACCATAATCAGCCAAAGAAGTGATCAAATGTGTGATATTTAGTGGTACTACGTTGTAACCCTTAATGTAAGGCATGTTAATTTCTTTCTCAAGCATGCTAAACCATTCACTTTAAACCCCAAACCATAATTCTTAATTGCTTAAATTTGCGGCAATAAAAAATCAACATGGATAATAGCTCAATAGAAAAAGTACATTGTTTAATAATAGGGTCCGGACCTGCAGGTTACACTGCAGCTATTTATGCAAGCAGGGCGGGGCTTAACCCGGTTTTATACCAGGGCATACAGCCCGGGGGCCAGTTAACCATCACTACGGAAGTGGAAAATTACCCCGGTTACCCGGATGGTATACAAGGACCTGAAATGATGGTTCATTTTGAAAACCAGGCGAAGCGTATGGGAACTGATATACGATATGGGCTTGCCACAAAAGTTGACTTTTCAGCACAACCCTACAAGGTAGAAATAGACGAAGAAAAATGGATAGCCGCAGATGCGGTCATTATTTCAACTGGTGCATCCGCCAAATGGCTCGGCCTGGAGAGTGAGCAACGGCTGAATGGTTATGGAGTGAGCGCCTGTGCAGTTTGCGATGGGTTTTTCTTTAAGGGAAAAGAAGTGGCGATTATCGGGGCAGGAGATACTGCAGCAGAGGAAGCGCTTTATCTTTCAAAAATATGTGCGCAGGTACACATGATTGTAAGAAAAGGAGAAATGAGGGCAAGCAAGGTAATGCAGGAAAGGGTAGTGAATACCGCCAATATAAAAATGTACTGGCACAGTGAAACCGATGAAATTTTAGGAGATAAAAAAGTAGAAGCCGTAAGAATAAAAAACAACCAGACCGGTGAAAAACAGGAAATTCCGGTAAGTGCATTTTTTGTAGCAATCGGCCATCATCCCAACAGTGATATTTTTAAAGGCTGGCTGGATATGGATGATGCCGGTTACCTCATTACTATTCCCGGTACTTCAAAAACCAATATTGAAGGCGTATTTGCTTCGGGCGATGTGCAGGATAAAATATACCGGCAAGCAGTAACTGCTGCAGGAAGTGGCTGTATAGCTGCATTGGATGCGGAAAGATACCTTGGAGCGAAGGGGGCGCATTGATAAAGTTGAATAGTCAATGGTATAAGGTGAATCATTAACCATTCACCATTCAATGTCGTTTACTTAAGCTATTTGAAATTTAAATTGTTTTTAAAGATGTAGCAACAAAGCTTGAAGACTTTTCAATTAACATAGACTCTATTTTCTTTTTTTCTTGATAAAAAAAAGATACACAAAAAATCAAGTCTGCGAATAAAAAGGCTGAAATTTTTATTCGAGGCCGTAAAAATACCTGGAGTGCCGCTTTATTATTAATTGAGTAATTAAAAAAAATATTATAAATTCTTAAGTAAACGACATTGATTGACCATTGAAGATTCACCATTCACCATTTTAATCCCGGCTCCAAATAAATTATCAATTAACCC
>Ga0105047_10015898_pt1 | contig 11831 bp, 6 predicted proteins | sample MAT04_FD_78384 | JGI IMG/M metagenome (GOLD analysis project Ga0105047, IMG submission 78384) | Freshwater microbial communities from Lake Fryxell liftoff mats and glacier meltwater in Antarctica - MAT-04 (megahit assembly) | ecosystem: Environmental > Aquatic > Freshwater > Ice > Liftoff... | reverse complement strand
GTAAAACTTTACGTTGTATGACAATCAAATTTTTAGAAAATCTTGAAAGGAAACGGAACAGATTTGTAGGTATTTTCATTAGCCGAAAAGAGAGGGAAATATGGCCAAAATCTACACCCTACTATGTGGGTGGCGATATTAGCCGTGAAGTCATGGAAATTCAATTAACTCAGCTTATAAGTGCCTACGAGAGAATGACCCCTGAATAAGATCTTCAAACGAACCCGGTGTATAGGCTTGCACTTCCAATGATTCATATTGAAGCTTAATGATTCCGGTAAACACATTAAAGTAGCAAGTGTGGGGAGCTAAAATCTCTGCAGGTCGATGTAGAATGCGAGTAATGTAAAATTTGATTTTTCATTTATTTCTTAAAAGAGGTTATTCAAAAACAGGAAAAATGAATTCATCATAAGGCTTCCCCTCTTTTTTACATTCCTGAATACCTTTTAAGCAAGAAATAAAAGAATTTACCGCTTGAACATCTTCTTGGGCTGAACTAGAAAGTCGTTTCGCTTCATCTATCATATTCAAATATCCTACTTCTTGAGGAGCATTGCGATGTCTTATCAATAAGGCATAGGCGAAATTGGCAGAACGACTATCTTTACCTTCGTGAGTATAAGCAATTCGAAACTTGCGAATCGCTAATATCGTATTTTGCGGGCAACCGATCCCTTGAGCCGACATTAACCCGGCTATTCTAAAGGATTCTTTCATATCATTGTCGTTCGCGCGCTTGACCCAGTTATAAGCATTTTCCGCACTTTTTTCAGTTCCTTGTCCTTTTAAGTACATTTCCGCCAAGGGAAGAAAACCCCGAGGAATCCCGGAGAAGTGCTCCGTTGCTCGCTGCATCCAGGAAAACGCATCTTTTAAATTTCGCTCGACCCCCTTTCCTGCTGTATAGCACCGACTCGCTTCGTACATGGCCTTCGGGTCTCCTTTCTGGGCTGCTAGCAAGAAATATTTAAATGCTTCTTTATCATTTTGAGGCGCTCCTTTCCCTTTCTGAAACATTACAGCAAGATCTTTCGCCATAAAAGGCCTAAAATCAAGGCTTTGACAAAGTCTAACCGATTGCATCGCTTCCCGATAAGCTTTTAAGTCGGGCTCCTTTTCCATCAGTTTTTCGACTTCCGAATGGATTTTTCTTGGATTTTCCGACTCGACCTGTTCAAACCAATAAAATGCCTCGACATTGCTCTGATTTACTCCCCGTCCATTTAAATAGAGATTCGCTAAAAGTTCCATGCTACGTTGATCTCTAGTTTGAGCACCTTTTTGCGCCCATTCAAAACCTGTTTTTTTGCTTACTTCGCCCTCTAGACCGGAGTAATGCACGGCAATTTCACACATACTATGAACATCACCCGAACCGGCAGCTTCCAAAAGAGAATCTAAATCTTTTTCCGGAGTGACTTTAATATTTGTTTCCGTTTGATTTTGCTGGTCTTGTTGCTGTAAAGGCGATACAGGCGATCTCCCCGAAGGTATCTCGACAGGAGTTACCTCTACCTTTATTGGTTTAGCTTTAGGCTCGATTTCTTTTGGGTTCAGTTGCTGTAAACGAGTTTGAGTACGAGTAAGATTGAGTTTTTCTTGTGTATTAAAACAAGGATATTTATTCATGCAGTAGCGTGTATATTTTTCCGGAGCGACTAATACACGGAAAGTATCATAGAATATAAATAGAGGGGAGGTCAACGCTACGGTAGTTAAAACAACTAAATTTTTGGGAGCGTGCAGGAAAATTTGAGAAAGACCTTGGCAAAATGAGGCCTGGGAATTACAGGGCGATCCTATAATGTTTATTAACCCTTTAAAAATATTTTCGGCAATCAGACCAATACGTTTTAAAATGTCGACTGCGCTACAAGCTATTCCTAATGGCAGACCTAACAGGCGCGTTAATCCTGATTTGTTTGCTGCTCTATTGCACTTTTCATAGCAAAAATATTTCATCCCGGTTGAGATAGTTTCAAATTGATTATTTTCACTTAAAGTAAAAGCCATAGACACCTTTTCAATTATATAATTCATCACTATCCATTTAACGAATAGAAAATAAACTGTAATCAAAATTTACATTAAAAGCAATTAGAATTAATCTGCTTTAATTTTCTTGGTGAAATCAAGTCAGCATGAATTCATACTTGCTTGAAGATGAACAAAAGCGAGAGTAAGCAAATTTTGATAATGATCGCCGCTAAAGGTCAAAATTTCAGAGCGTTTACTTAATAGATAACTATTAGACTTAAAGAAAAAACTTAAAAGTTGCTTAAGCTTACTGATTTTGTTTTTTTCAGGGACATTTTCAGGAATATGCGAGAAAAAAACTTCAAAATAATTCGCTAAATCCTCCCAATTTCTTTGATAAGAAGCTCCTGCAAACCGGGCTTTAATTTCATGAAAAATAAAAGGATTGATAATACTTCCACGTCCTATCATCAAGGCATCACAACGCGTTAATTCCAACATTTTTAAAGCATCTTCCACTGTTAAGATATCTCCGTTGCCTACTACAGGAATAGAAAGAAGGGATTTAGCTTCGGCAATCAAATCCCATCTAGCCGGCGGACCATAGCCATCCGCTTTTGTTCTTGGATGCAAGGTTAAATACTTGATTCCACTTTCCTGAGCTGCCAGCAAATTTTCTTTAAAGAGAGAGAGATCATTAAATCCTGATCGAAGCTTTGCTGTTACGGGAATAGCAACCGCATCTACCATAGCCTTAGCGACTTGATAAAGAGATTCAGGATCTTTTAATAGGGAGGAGCCTGCCCCTTTTCCGGTAACAGTATTGGAGGGACAGCCACAATTAAGGTCAAGCCGTGGAGAACCCATAGACTCTAATTCTCTAGCCATCTCTGCCATTAAATGAGCATCCGAACCCATCAATTGAGCAGCTAAAGGGATAGGAGCAATTTCATCAAATTGATATTGACGTGCTAAGCTCTTAATATGAGCATTGGATGGTACACGCAGGAAATCTCTTACAGCCTCATCAAAGCCGCCGATCGAAGCCATCGCTTTGCGAAAGCAACGATCGCCCACCCCTTCCATGGGAGCTAAAATCAAACGCGGACAACCATGAACATTTTTAGAAAGAATCGTCATGGTAGAAATTAATTTTTATTTATTTTCGGGTTATTTTTCATCTTTAGATTGAGTAGAAAGACCATCTAAAAATTGTTTAAAAGAATGAGTTTGTCGCAACCCTTCTAACCAAGCATCTTGAAGAAGATCTGCTACATCCGGCAACATGCCAAAAAGGCGAGCTCTTTCCATAAAATGCAAAGCTTGTGGATAAAGTCCATTAAGAGAATATAATCCGGCCAAATGATAAAAAGCTTGGTAATTTCCTAAAGAAGCCCCCTGCACAAGGTGATTTTCAGCTTGTCTAAAGAGATCTTGTTCTTTTTCTAATTGATATTCATCCCGAATTAGCAAAGCAAAACTGATTAAAGTAATTCCGAAATCAATATGCACGACAGAATCTTCGGGATCTTCATTGATTAATATTTGAAACTGCTCGATAGACTTTTCATAATCTTCGATTCCCCATAAAGCTTCTGCAAGATGATAAAGAGCTAAAGCATAATTATAACGGGCATCTTTATCTTCAGGAGCTAACTGTACGACTTGACTTAATATATGAATCGCTTTTTCAAAGTAGTGGAAATCTCCTGTTAGATCTCCGAGTAGATCAAAGGCACAACCATAATGATAAACCCATTCAAGATCGAATTGATCTTTTTCGATAGTGTTAGAAGGGAAATTTAAAGCTTTTTCAAATTTTTCTATAGCCCATTCAACATATTTCGCTTGTTCGGTCATTTCAGCTAATTTTAATAGAGCTACACCCCAGTCATTCCAAAACTGAGGAACAGTTCCCCCACCATGATCAATCACTCGCGAACAAAAGCGGACAGATTTTTCAATCAATGGCTGATCATTTTTAATCTCTCCCAATGCATAGTGAGATAATGCCATACCATACCAAAGCAATGAACTTCGCGCATCTATTGAAAGTCCATACTGAAATTTTTCAATCGCTTGCAAATGATAAGATTCTTCTTCAAAATAATACCCTAATTCATTCAAGCAAACACCATACAGATACCACGTATCGGATAGTTCAGGCTGGATTTCAAGACTTTTTTGAATTTTGCTTTTAGCTGATAAAATCAGCTTTAATTTCTCTTGTAACGACCCCAGAAACAATTCTGACTCGGCCCAACAATTTAACAAGAGGGGTTGATTAGGTTCTAACTCATTTGCTTGTTCAAATTTTGACCAACTGTTTTCGATGCGATGGATGTCGGTCTTAAACTTACCGATAGAAGACTCTAATTGCGCCCATTTTAACCAAACACAACTTTGATCGGGTCTAATTTGTGCAGCAATCCCAAAACAACTATCCGCTCCTTCTAAATATTCTTGATTCAACTCGGTTTCACTCAAGCGCTGCAAACAACAAGCCTGATTAAACCAACCGCGAAAACCTTCAGGATCTTCGCAAGAGGCTTCAGTAAAATATTTTAAAGCCTCAAGAAAGTAATCTCGGTTATCTAAAAGTGCTCCCAAGTCTGTTAACGCATCCCCATAATCATTAAAAAACGCAGCTTCTATCAACCCTTCTTCTTTTGCGGTAGAAAACTTGGTTAAAGCCTGATGAAAGTCTAAAGGCTCCCCTTCAAGTCTACCCAGTTCAGCAAGGCAAAGTCCCCATTTCCAATAAAACTCGGTTAAATTGATGGTAGAATCGGGGGATAACAAATTAAAAACTCTACTAAAGCCAACACTTGCTTCAGTGACACATTGAATGTCTTTTTCTACAAGAGCTATTTCCAAAAGCACCTTGGCATCTTTATAGGCAGCTTCAAGGAAATTAGAATCGCACTCTAACGCTTGAAAAAAGGATTGATGCGCCAAGTATAAGCAACGCAAATTATCGTTATAACACGCATAAATTTCACCCTGCTTATAAAACATCAAAGATGAATGAGAGGTAATCCTAGAGGCAATTTCAAAAGTTTCAATGACTGATGCATCGCCTTTGGATAATTGCTCGGAACCTTGTAGAATCAACAAGCCAGCTAATAATTCTAGTTCATCGGAAGGCATCGAAGCCAATTTTTTGGAATCAACAAATCCTTTCAATCTTTCAAAAGATTGAGAATTTTGTATATCTATTAATTGTTTTCGGATAGAGCTCATTATTTTTTTACCATGGGTAGTTTTAATTTCCCTATTATAGCCATATTAGTCATTTAGAGAAATGATTTATTAGCTTTTTGTATTTTTTTCTTTAAAAAAAATTTACGAGATCCTAAAAATAAAGTAGTCTGCTATTCGAAACGCCCCCTCCTTTGAAGGCATCTTCAATCTTCAAATTTCACCTTAGGAGGTGGGCAACAATAACGTTTGCATTTCGATTGCGTCAAAGCCTCGGGGTTGAACGATCGAAAACGAACCCCTCTCATTTCTAATCGCGCTTGAATAGTTGTTGATTTTAATCGTTTTTTATTTAATATTGCATATTAAAAAAAACATTTATTTAGGCTTTAATTTTATGCAATCCTTCTTTTATCGTTTAATTCTTTTTCTTGCAACCATCTTAGTATTACTGGGATTCACAGTTGCATTTTTACCCGCGTTTTTAAATACCGACTTTGGAAAGGGACAACTTGAGTCCTGGATTAATCGTACAATTCCGGGGAGTATCGAGATAAAGCTTTTAGACCTGCATTGGGGAAAAGGTCAAAGAATCGAGGGAGTTTTACTCAGGGATCCGGATGGACAATCTGTACTGGAGTTTGAAAAGCTTTATACAGATGCAAGCTTATGGAAATTGCTTAACAAAAGCACTCGATTGGGTTTTACAAGAATAAAAGATTTGAATGCGGCAATAATTATAGACCAAAATAATCAAAGTAATTTACAGAAGGCTCTGGGAATTACAACGAGTGCCGAACCATTAACTGTTCCTGTCACTATTTCTCTTTCGGACGTACAGGGCGATTTCTATCTAACTCAGGATGCTACTATTCCTTTTTCCGCACATTTGAAGGGAATTACAAGAGAAGCTGGTTTAATAGGATCTTTTGAAATCGATATTGTCTTAGATCAATTAGTTGGCAAGGAGCGGAATGATTGGCAAGAAGACATCCATAATATGTTAAGCATAGAAGGAAGCAAAGGGGCGAAAATTCAAGCGACGATCATTAATTTTCCAACCGATATTATTGATCAATTTTTAACCTTGAAAGGTTCTAAAATGCTTCTTAGACCAATTGTTGGAGAAAAAATCGATATTTCTTTAGATAAAGAACCGGACGTAAAACATTTAGCTTTTAACCTGGAAATTTCAGCTCCTTTTTTAAAAGGAAATTTGAAAGGTTCGATCGAAAATGGAATATTTTTTCTAAACGAGCCTTCTAATTTTTCATTTGATATCACCCAAAATTCTCTTCAATATCTTTCGAACAATTCTTTATCACTCATCGATTCTGCAAAATTAGACTCGATCATTAAAGACTTTCAAATTCCTCTTGATTTTTTTTCAAATCAATCGGAAGAGATCGACTATAGTTTTAACTTAGAAGCTAAAATAAACTCTTTACGTTTCAATTTTTCCAATTCCGACCCGATCGAAGTCAAAGAGTTAAAAGCTAGTTTAATGACTGCTTTAACAGAAAAACAATTGAACATTCTTGCTACCGGAGAGGCGGCCTATATCAATAAACCTTTTAATCTGAAGCTTGAATCGCAATTGAACAAACCTAAAAACTTTGAGGAACTTTTAAATCACTTAAAAGAGCAATTAAAAGTTTCTATCAACGTTTCTCAATTTCCTTTAGAACTCACCCCTTTTTTGAAAAAACAACCCTCTCTACTTGCTCAAACGGGAGAAAAAGCAGATCTTAATGTTTACTTGGAGAGCAATCAAAATCAAATGATTGAAGGCACTCTTTCTGTAAAAACAGCCACTCTTCAAGTCGATAAAATGCAATTTCGGATTGATCAAGAGTTTAAAATTACCCGACCTTCACAAATTTATTGGATTATTGAACCTCATGCATTTGCAGATATTTTTAAAATAGATCGACCGATCATTGATCATCCGACTACAACCCGTATCATCATCGATCAATTTAGTTTTCCCTTAAAAAATCCGGACAAAATGAAAATGAAATTAGAGACTTTTATCGAGGACCTAGCTTTTTCGGATCTTAATTCCCCTGTAAAACTAAAAATACGAGATCTAAAACTTGTTTTAGAAAGCAACAAGATTTCGGAATGGGATTCAAATCTGACTTTTCAAGCTCTTGCATTAAATCAAGATCAATCTTTATCACCGCTTGTAAATTCCCCTATTGATTTTAAAGTTCGTGGAAAGCTAAAGTTTAATTCTAAAGGCAAATTAGAGATTCCAATCCTAAAGGTCATTGCAAACGGCTTAGATGGTGGTGCGGAATTAGAAGGACAACTAACAGCCGATCAAGTTTTCATTTTTAATAAGCCGCTCAATATCCATTATCTTTTAACGCCACAAGCATTCAATGAGCTGCTTCGTCTTTTTAACTTATCTCATATGCCGCAGCTAATCAATTCGAGTTTGATTCAATTAAACCTTGCACCGACTCCTATGGATTTCACAAATGATTGGCTATCAAAACTCATGCTTAAAGGTGAAGCAACTGTTGAAGAGTTGATTTTCAAGGATAAATCCCTTCTCAATTTTTCACTAAAAAATCTTCATCTCCCTCTAATCTTGGACGCGCGACACAACCTTTTAAGCATAAGCTTAAACGGATTGGGCTTTACAAATTTAGATTTTAAGCTTAACTCTTTTTACATGAATCTAAAAATGGAAGATTGGTTGCAAAATAACCGGATCGATTTAAGCCAATCTAAAACCGAGTTTTCATCCCATTTTATTGCTTTACCCACTTCCTTTGTTAGTAGCTTAATCGCTAATCAAGATCTCACTCCTCTTTTAGGACCTTCCTTAGATATAGAATTAAAAACATTATTCGATCGCGAACAGCAAAATTCCGGCTATTGGGACATGAATATAGACAGCACAACTTTCCATGCCAAAGCTCGATTATTTTTAGGTGAATCGATTACCCTATATGAATCTAAAAATCCTACAGCCATTTTAAGATGGACAATTACACCAACGGGTTATGAATTTTTGAAAAATAATTATTTCAAAACTCCTTCTTCTTCAAGCTTAACCGAACCTTTTACAGTGAACCTCCACTTATCCTCATTAAATTTTCCCCTATCTTTTAATGCTTCTTCAATCGAACAAGGTCAAATTTCTGCTCACCTCTCCACGACTGAATTAAAGCTGAAAGATCTCCCTCCTACAAAATTAGAAGGTGAAATCAAAAGCCCATCTTTATCAAAATCCATTCATTTAAATTTACGCACTTTAGCCGAAAATTCTTCTCTTGCTATAAAAAGCGTGATTAGAGATTTAATCGATCAAAAAGGTGCAATCCGTAAATTTGAAGAGATGAATGTGACTTTAGATATTCGAACGGAACAATTACCGATCGCTTATTTTCAAGCGTTCAGTATGTTAGAAGATACGCAAATTGAAAATTGCATCGCTTTGCTAGGTGAAAATATTGATGCGACAGGTCATGTGGAACTTCGCAAATTGTCAGGACCTCTTGAATTAAAGATTAATGGAAAAAATGGACAAGCTCAATTAAGCGGACAACTTGAAAGCGGTATCCTGACTCTCAAAACCCCTTTTAATTACAATCTAACTGTGACTCCTTTATTAGGAAAAAGTGTTTTTAAAAAAAATATTTCTTTTTTAAGCTCTGTAATCGATGCAGATAATCCCATAAAATTATCTATCGATCCTCAAGGATTTTCTTGCCCATTAATTCCTTTCGACGCAAGCAACTTGATAATAAGAAAAGGCACTTTGGAAGCAGGAAAAGTTCATTTCTTAAATCAAGGCGATCTGAAAACTCTACTGAATTACATCACACCTATATCAGATAACCGGATGACTATTTGGTTTACCCCTATCTATTTTAAACTTCGGCAGGGTATTTTAAATCTGAATCGCTTCGACATGCTTGTAGCCCATCTATACCCATTAGCCTGTTGGGGAAATTTTGATTTAAATTCGCAAAATTTTGATCTTGTTTTAGGTTTGACCGCACCGACCTTAAATCAAGCTTTCGGGGTAAAAGGATTAGAAGATAATTTTATTCTTCAAGTGCCTTTAAGCGGTAGAAAGGGCCAAATGGAAATCAATAAAACAAAAGTCATTGGAAGAGTGAGCGCCCTTGTTGCTAAAATGAAAGGCGGAGAGAAAGGAAAATGGATTGGTGATCTGTTAAATTTAGTTGTAGAAGATTCACCGGAACTTACTTCTCCTCCGCCTTCTACACAGCCTTTCCCTTGGCAAAAAGAATTAGACGCGAGATTTAAAGATTCCACACCTCTTAAAGACACGAGTTCCTCAATTAAAAAATCTAAAAAATCTAAAAAACCTAAAAAAAGTTCTCCCAAAAATAAAATTGAAAATAATACAGCCCCTGATGGGGGAGTGAACAGATAATTAATTTAAAAATATATCTTCGTCGCAAGTGAATAGAAATTTAAACAATAAAGCTTAAATTTTATTATTGACACGATTAGAAAGACTTTGGAAAAGAAGGCACCTTACTAGCTCTATTAGCTAAAAGGTAGCCAAATGCCAAAAACCCAAGGAATCCGCTTGTTGTTAAAGCGATTAAACCAAAATATTGAAGAGCGACAATCGCACTCGTGTAACTCAAAAATTCTGAACAATCAGCAATTGTTTTAGCTCTAAAACTTTTTTCAAAAACTCTTTGAAAAATACTGTTAAGTACTACATGAACAACAGTTTGAGTAGCTAAAACTAATGCCCAGAGTTTCGCATTAGTGTGAGCTAAAACACCCACTCCATAGCCTATTAAAGCTTTAGTACCCATTTCAATAGATCGAATTCCTAAATCGCTGTAGGCCATCTTTTCACCATTTATGATGTTTCAGAAATAAAAATGAGTTTAATAAAAAAGCAAGAACCTTCCAAATTTATTGTCAGATTCTTGCTTGATAAAGTCTTAACTTAATTAAAAGGGACTTTTTTGACCTGAGCGATATCCGCCGCCGCTATTGTAAGACGAACGGTTGCTATCTCTTCTCTCACCACCACCACCACCGCCACGCTGCTCTGAACGATCTCTCTCTTGAGCTTTGCTGACGCGTAGATTGCGATCGTGCATTGCTTTACCATTTAAGCCTTCGATTGCATTATTTACACTTGTCGCATCTTCCATTTCAACAAATCCAAACCCTTTTGATTTCCCGGTTTCTTTATCTGTAACAATGTTAGCGCTTAAAACTTTTCCATAAACAGCAAACATTTCTCTTAGCTGTTCTGCAGTAGTTTTCCAGGGTAGATTTCCAACAAAAATTTTGTTGTTATCAGAAGGACGGCCTTCTCGGTTGTTCATATACACACTCCATTAACTTATTGACAAGGGGTTTATTTCAAGCATTTAAATAGTTTGAATTCAAACTATAAATAAGCTTATTTGGATTTATTCAGTTCCCCTTAACACTGAATAAATAAAATCTTGGGATCACTCAACCGATAATCGATTGGTTGAAAAATATACGAGCAAAGTATCTAAATTTGAGGTTGGAAGAAGAGATTGCATTAAAGAAAAATACCATTTACCATTCATTAGACGAGATTCTCAAAAAAAACTTATACTTATTATGTGTACATTACTATCAAATAATGTGCACTTCGTGCCGAGGATTAACTCAACTGCATCCCTGCCCACAATTCTAACATAAAAATGATTTAAGTCCAGAAAAAATTTAAATAAATGTAAATATTTCAGCAATTGTGGGTGAACGAAATATAGAGGAGAAATCTGATTTAAAAAACAGATTATTCCAAATAACTTTCTGGGATAGTTTTGAGGGATAAAAAAATCCTTTGTATCTAAGATGTTTTTTTTTTGCAAAAAAAATAACCACAACAAAGGATAGCAAAAATGACACCACAAAGTTCATGTGTTAGCCAAACTCGAAATTTCCAATGTAGGCGATAATTAGAAATGTCTGGTTTCTGACAAATAGAGATGTCTGGTTCCTCTTTTTGGTAAAAATATTTTTTACTATGAATAGCTAACTCATTAACTAAAAAGGATGGTTAGCATGAAAGAGGTCTATATGACCTGATCCTTAAACACAAGTCATAAGCCGATCCTTAGCCGCCGTAAACAAATAAATGTTACATTTTGAAGCGATACGCGAATTTTTATTCGAAAAACCCGAGTTTAACCCTTTTAGTATAAGCCGCGAAGGCTCTACATTCGCGCATTTTTATTTTTAATTTCCTAGCCACTTTGGGAAATAAATGAATTTTTTAAATTCTCATATACAGCAGTTAAATTTAAGAGATCTAGAATTTTAGAGGATAAGCTCGAGAGGTTGTCTATTTGAAAAGTTTTAATTCCATTCATTTCAAAAATACATAGAGAAATATTGCATCTGCAAAAATAACTTAAATTGCTTTTAGCTGTTGGATTAGAGGCTTTTCGTGATGGCTGTCCAGCTGTTAATCCTACTAATACTTGTTTGTCTTCTTTAACTCGAATTTGCAAAATTTTGACATCCCCTTCGGAGGGAAGCTTCCTTCAGCGTAATGAATTTGTTAGGAACGGTTAAAAACCCTCTTCCTGCTAAATTCATTACGCTGAAGTTTGCCTCTCTCGCGAAGGGGATGCCAAAATTTTGCAAAGTCGAGC
>Ga0105047_10015897_pt1 | contig 11832 bp, 8 predicted proteins | sample MAT04_FD_78384 | JGI IMG/M metagenome (GOLD analysis project Ga0105047, IMG submission 78384) | Freshwater microbial communities from Lake Fryxell liftoff mats and glacier meltwater in Antarctica - MAT-04 (megahit assembly) | ecosystem: Environmental > Aquatic > Freshwater > Ice > Liftoff... | reverse complement strand
TGCTGACCCTGGCGATTGCGTTCGCGCTGCTTTCAGCGGCGGGCCTGGGGGCCGGGCTGCTGGCGATTGTGCCGATTCTGGGGACGGTGTTGGGCAAGGACACGGGCGGGGTAGCGACGGTCATCGGCAAGTACGCCAAGCACTTACCCGAGGCGGTGCGGCCGGGCCAGGCCCTGCTGGATTCGCTGCCGACTGACCGGTTCGTCAGTGTGGTGTGGATCATGGGCGCGCTGGGGTTGCTGACGGTGTTTGGGGCCGTGGCCAACTTCATGCACCAGTACTGCTCGCTCACGCTGGTGTCGCGAACGATTAACGAGGTTCGGACGCGGGCGTTTGCGCACCTGATTCACCTGCCGCTGTTTACGGTGCTTTCGGCCAAGGGCGGGCGGGGCGGTTCGGACGCGGTGAGCCGCGTGATCAACGACTCGTCGCAACTTTCGACGGGGCTGAGCGCGCTGCTCAGCAAGGCGCTGGCGCAGGCCACCAAGGCGCTGGCGGCGTGCGCGACGGCGTTTATTGTGGAATATCGGGTGGCGGGCATTGCCATGGTGGCAGCGCCGGTGGTGGCGTTTGTGATTCGCAAGCTGGGCAAGCAAATTCGCCGGGCGAGCCGGGCGGCGCTGGCCTCGCAGGCGGGGCTGTATGGCACGGCGAGCGAGGCGCTCTCGGGCCTGCGGGTGGTGAAGGTGCACGCGACAGAGAACCTTGAGGCCGAGCGCTTTGCGGCCTTGAGCGATGATGTGATGCGGCGCGAGTTCAAGATGCGAACGGCCCGGGCGCTGTCATCGCCGCTGGTGGAACTCATCGCGCTCATCGTGCTGGGGTCGCTGGCGCTCATCGGGGTGAAGGAGATTGTTGACGGTCGCCTTCAGGTGGAGCAGTTTCTGTCGGTCATCGGCGCGCTGGCGGTGGCGGGTGCGCAGCTGAAGCCTTTGGCCACCCTGTGGAACGATGTGCAGCAATCGAGCGGGGCGGCGACGCGGCTGCGGGAACTGATGGAAATGAAGCCCGAGTGGCCCAGGGGCGGCGGGGTGGCGAGGCTGGCCCGGCATGAACGCGAGATTGAGTTTCGTGGGGTGTCGCTCACGTATCCGGGTGCGCAGGCGGCGGCCTTGCGGGATGTGAAACTCTCGGTGCCGGCGGGGAGCACGATTGCGTTTGTGGGCCCCAATGGCTCGGGCAAGAGCACGCTGCTGTCGCTGGTGCCGCGGCTGTTTGACCCGGATGCGATGGGGCAGGTGCTGGTTGACGGGGTGGATATTCGCGGGGTAGACCTGCTGTCTTTGCGGAGCCAGATCGGCGTGGTGACGCAGGAAACGGTGCTGTTTTCAGGAAGCATTCGCGACAACATCGCGTACGGAATGCCGGGCTCGAGTGACACGGCGATTCGTGAGGCGGCGCGGCGGGCACGGGCCGAAGAGTTCATTCTGGCCAAGACTGATGGGTACGGCTTCAAGCTCGGTGAGGGCGGGTCGGGCTTGTCGGGTGGGCAGAGGCAGCGGATCGCGATCGCGCGGGCGATTCTGCGCAACCCATCGATTTTGATTCTTGATGAAGCCACGAGCATGATCGACGCCGACAGCGAAGCGAAGATCGCGCAGGCAATTGACGAGTTTGTGCAGGAATCGCACGCGGGCCGTCGGACGTGCCTGATCGTGGCGCACCGGCTGAGCACGGTGATTCATGCCGACCGTATCGTGGTGATGGATCAGGGCGCGATCGTTGACGTCGGCACGCATGGTGAGTTGCTATCGCGCTGCGATGTGTACCGGATGATCGCCGAGCATCAGCTTGTGAAACCGCTGCCCAGTACACCCGCGGCTCCCCCTCCCACCCCCCCACCACCATCACCATCACCATCACCACCACCACCACCACCATCATCTTTGCCCCCGCCGGATGCGCTCGACTGAGCACGCCGGGCTTGAGTGAATCCCCATGCACGACCAATCAGCCGAAGGAAACGAGTTTTTTAAGTGTGACTACTGCCACGGAGTGTGGGCGGACGATCGACCCATGGTCGAGGGACACGAGGGTTCGCTGTGCTGCTCGCAGTGTTTGACGGTGGCATATGTGGACGTGGTGCACTCAAATCGCGGCGAGGAGTTCACGACGAGCAAGTGCACGATGTGCCTTGAGGAGCGGCCGGAGGCGAAGTGGGAGAGCCCGGCGTACCCAGGCGTGCTCATCTGCAAGCGGTGCATTAAGCAGTGTGCGGGGGTGCTGGAGCAGGATGAAGAATATCAGTGGAAGAGGCCGAAATCCCCGGCAACGAATGCGTAAAAAGTTGCTGTGCAGCGTATTAGGATAATAAGTCCGATATGTCGTGGTAGAATATCCGCCACGTCGTGGTGGAATATCCGCCATGCGTTGGTGGAATATCTGTCAGATGATGGTGGAATTTCCGCCGGTTGGGCCGATGATTGTGGTGTGATTGAACGACGCGCCCTGAAACAACTTGAGACCGCGGCTGGTGATACACCGGTGGTGCTTATCCATGGGCCACGGCAGACGGGGAAGACGACGCTGGCGAGGCAGCTGGGCGGGCGGACGTATTACACGTTTGACGATTTGGAACTGGCGAGTGCGGCGCGGCGCGACCCCGGGGGGTTTGTCGCCTCGCTGCGGGGGCCGGTGGTGCTGGACGAGGTGCAGCTTGTGCCGGAGATTTTTCGCGCCATCAAGGCGACGGTGGATGTGGATCGGACGCCGGGGCGGTTTGTGCTGACGGGGTCGGCGGATGTGCTTTTGCTGCCGGGGCTTTCGGATTCACTGGCGGGGCGGATGGAGATCGTGCCGCTGTGGCCATTTTCACAGGGGGAGTTGCTCGGCGTGCGCGAGACGTTTATCGATCGCGCGTTTGCGCGGACGACGCCGAAGCAGCGCACGGGCGGAGGGGCGGGAACGGGGAAGGCGGGGGGGGCGGTTGGGGCGGGGGTGCGGGGGGAGAAGCGACAGAAGGACCGGGCGGGAGTGGTTGACCTTGCGGAGCTGGTGCTGAGGGGGTCGTTCCCGGAAGTGGTCGCGCGCAAGACCGAGTCGCGGCGGACGGCGTGGTTTGATGCGTATGTTGACACGATCACGAAGCGTGATATCGCGGCGTTGTCGCAAATTGAGGGGCTGAGCGAAGTACCTCGGTTGTTTGAGATGCTGGCGGTGCGGACATCGCAGCTGGTGAACACGGCGGACTATTCGCGGACACTCGGCATTGCGAACTCGACGCTCCGGCGGTATCTGACGCTGCTGGAGATGGCGTTCATGATCGTGCCGCTGCGGGCGTGGTCAAACAACAAGGGCGTGCGGCTGGCGAAGGCGGCGAAGCTGCATGTGGTGGATGCGGGGCTGGCGGCGGCGCTGGCGAAGGTGGGGCCGGGGCATTTGCGCGACGACCGGACGTTTCTGGGGCCGCTCCTGGAGACGTTTGTGGCCATGGAACTGACGAAGCAGCGGGCGTGGTCTGCGCTGCGGCCGACGATCATGCACTTTCGGTCGCACGCGGGGCCGGAGGTTGATCTTGTCCTCGAGGCGAATGCGGGGCAGATTGTGGGCGTGGAGGTGAAGGCGAGTTCGAACGTTGAGCGGCGCGATGCGTCGGGGTTGTTGGCGCTGGCGGAATTGGCTGGGCCGAAGTTCGTGCGCGGGATCGTTCTTTACAACGGCAAGCACCTGCTGCCGCTGGCGGAGAATATCTGGGCGTGGCCAATTCAGGAGTTGTGGGCGGAGTAAGGCGCGGGCGAGGCGGCGACGGAGGTCGGCGGAACTGTCGCGGTGCGATACCCCCACCGCAGCCAGGCACCACCGGCGGCGGCCATGACGACATTCGCGACGACCTCGGCGAGCGAGGCGGTGAGGACCACGACGGTGAGATCGGGGACGCCGAGAGCGGCCATGACGCCGATCGTGCCGCCCTCACGCACGCCCGCCACGCCGGTGGGCGTGGCCGCCTGCAGGAAGAAGTAGGTTGAACCGGCGAGCACGGCTTGGCTGGGCTCAAGGGCCACGCCGCAAACCTGGGCCGCGATATAGAGCCGGACGGCCTGCGAAGCCACATCGAGCGTGCGGAGCAGGAGCATCTGAGCGACGGCGGCGGGGGAACCGAGCATGGCGGTGCCGCCGTGAAGATGGCGGAAGCGGGCGCTGGTGAGGACACGGTCGAGAAAGGCGATGCGCAGGACGCCGGCAGCGCGGCGGATGCGCTGCAGCCCGCGCTCGCCGGCGAGGGCGCGGGCGATGATGACGATGAGGGCGCCGGCGAGCAGCATACCGACGGCGCTGGTGACGAACCAGAGCGCGTCGATCGTGCCGCGCCAAAGGCTGGCGAGGAGGGGAGGAGCAAGGGCGGTGAGGATGAGGGCGGCGGTCGCGGCGAACCACGCGGCGATGACGAGCAGGGGCACACGATCGTGGCGGTGATGCCAATAGATGCGGAAGGCGAGGCCGATTTTGAAGGGGAGGTAGCTGATGACGCTGACGACGCCGTTGACGGCGACGGCATCGGTGCGGCGGAGGCGCTGGACGGGCCGGAGGACGGCGGCGAAGCCGAGACCGCCGAGGGTGACGGTGGCGAAAGAGCAGGCGAGGAGGGCGGCGACTTGCCACCAGCTTGCGGCCGCGAGCCGCTCAAGCTGCGCGGCACTTTCGGGCCGGGTGAAGGCGCGGTACACCACGAACACGAGGATGCTGAGGCAAACGATGAAGCCGATGATCTGTCCGGCGATGCGGAGCGGGCTTTGGCGGCGCGGGCGCAGGGCGGAGAGCACGGCGGGCACCGATTGGGGCTCGGAGCGCGGATCGGTCAACGCTGCACCAGACCTTGGCGCTCGGCGGGCGGCACTTTGAGCCGGAAAAGCACGTGCGAGGAATCGGGCCAATCGCGAACGGGATCGCCCCATTCGCGGATCCATGCCACCACGGCGGGGGGTGTGACATCGGGGTCGTACCAGCCGCTCACGTTGAGGCGAGTGAGTTCGCCGTAGTTGACAAGGACGTGATCAATGCCGGCTTTGCGAAAGTCACGGGTCCACTGCTCGGCATTGCCGGGGGTGCGGCGCATGGCGCGGCCGAGCGGAGATTCGTCGTAGGTGGTGTGATAGAGAACGGGGCGCGAGTAGAACATTGGGGTCGAATCACCAAGGAGATAGACCTTGGCGCCGGGGGGGAGGGCGAGGTTGATAAATGCTTCGGGCCCCAGCAGGTCCATCAGGGCGAGTCGCTCGCCTTGGCTGGACCGGGCGAGTTCTTCACGGATGCGCTCGCCGGTCCGGCCGGAGGTGCCCTCGGGCAGGAACAGGTTGGGAAGGGCGACGGTGATGCCGTCGGTTCGCGTGTAGCGGTTCTGCGAGAGGAAGAGCCGAGCGCTGTGAGCGCTCAGCAGGAGCGCGGCGACGACCCAGCCGCCGACACCGACACGCACAAGGAAGCCGGGGCGGTTGTCGCTTTCGGTGGGATCAGCGGCATCAGCCGAGAGCGGGCCGGGCGGACCTGCGTTTCCGCCCACGGCCACGCCCCCCGCCACGCCCACGCCAACGGCGAGCACCCGCGCGATGGCCAGACCGATGCCGACCGAGAGCGGGACCGCCAGCGGCAACAGGAATCGCGACTGGCAGTGCGACAGCGCGAGCCACCAAGCGATGAACGCGCCCGAGCCGAGGAGCAGAATGAAGGCTGCGCGGCGGCTTGAACGTGAGGTGAGCGCGACGGCGAGCGCGACAGCGCCGGCGGGGAAGAAGAGTGACCACTGCTCGTGGAGGATGCCGCGGGGCTGGAGCGTGCCGCGGTCGGTGGTGGCGAGCCCCTCGCCGCGCGGGGCGAAGAGGAGTTCGACGCGGTCGAGGAGTGTGCCGCCGGCGAAGTGCGCGCCGTTGAAGCGCGCGACTTGATCGGGCTTGGTGGTCCAGTGGCCGCGGCCAAAGAGGTTGGTGGCGGCGGGGAAGACGGGGTTGCTCGAGGCGGCGTAGTTGCGGACGAGGAAGGGGGCGATGGTGAGCATGCCGATGACGGCGGCGGCGGCGAGCGACTTGAACCAGCCGGCACGCAGGAACGCGGATTGGCTGGCGGGCGCGATGACGAGGAGCAGGCCGGCGAGTGGGACGGCGACGAAGAGGGCGGTGGGTTTGCAGGCCATGGCGACGCCGCAGAGGAGACCGATCGTGATGCCGCGGGGCCAGGTTGAGAGTGCGGGGCTGATGGCGGCGAGCATGGCACCGGCGAGCAGGGCATTCACGGCGAGTTCGTTGTAGGGCAGGGAGGCCGTGACGAGAACCCAAGGAACGGCGAGCATGACGGCGCCGGCAATGGCACCGGCTTCAGCAGCAGCGGCGGATCGCACAACGCGGGCGAAGCACTGGTTGATGAGGTGATAGACGATGCGGGCGGTGAGGAGCGCCGAGGCGATGGCAAAGAGGACGTGGAGGAGCTGGCAGCCGATGGCGCCGTGGCCATCGCCGCCGATGAGGCCACGGGGGGGGCCGCCGGCGACGGCGCTCATGGGTGTGCCGGCACCGGTCATGGCGGCGAGGTGGGTGAAGGCACTTTCAAAGTACGAAGGCAAGTAGGAGTAGACGTTGTGATCGAGGGGCCAGATGCGACCGGCGGACGAGGCCCATTCCTGGGGGAGCTGCAGGTGGTAGCTCATGGCATCGAAGCCGCGGGCTTCGCTCGACCAAAGGGCACCGATGGGGTTGGACGCGGCGACGAGGAGGAGCGCGACTGGGGCGATCCACAGCAGGGAGGCGCGTGGGAACGCGGGGAGGTTGGGGGCGTGGCGCAGGGCGGTGACAAGCCGGACGAGGAGGAAAACTACGCCGAGGATGCAGACAAGCCAGGCAATCCAGAAGCCCTTGGGGCCGGAGAGCAGGCCGAAGACACCGAGGAGGTGACTGAGCCAGAGCATGAGGGCGGGGCCCAGCGCGAGGGCGAGCCAGGGGGCGTCTGGGGAAGTCTCACCAGATGCCGATCGGGCACTGAGCAGGCGGGCAAGCGGGAGGCCGAAGCCGACCGAGGCGGCGAAGTAGACGGCGGCGAGGCCGCCGCCGAGGAGCAGCATGTAGAGCAGACCGGCGATGCCCGCGGCGGCGGGAACACCGTCTGCGAGGCCGAAGGTGGAGAGCAGGCCAGCGAGCAGGACCATGCAGCCGATCACGATGATCGCGAAGAGGCGTTTACGCTGGCGCTCGGGCGAGACGGTGGACATGGGGGCAGGATAGCGAATCGGGGCGGGTGTGAGGCTGGATGCGGGGATACGAGGGGGATGTGGGTGGCGGCGGGTGGAAAATGGATAGTCGGGCGTGATGCATGGCCGATATGGCGAGGTTGTGGATAGGTGATGCGTTCCGCCCGGCGTGGGCGGGGCCATTGATGCGCCGGTGTGCGCGACCGTTTGTTGAGATTCATTCATGCGAACCCGCCAGCGAATTGCCCTTGCTTGGCCGCCGATGCTGATGCGCTTGGCGCTGGGCGTCACGTTTCTGTGGGCGGGCGCGGGGAAGGTCTTTCACTATCAACTGCTGAGCGGGCCCGAGGCGGCGATGCTGGGCGTGACGCCGGGAGTAGTGCCAACTGGCAGCGATGCCAAGCCGGAAGCCAAACCCGCGGCGGACAAGCCGGCGACAGGCCCGGGGCCGACTGCGCCGCTGCCGCCGGTAGAGGATCCGGGGCAAGGAAAACCGGCCGACAAGCCAACTGAGAAGCCTGCGGACAAGCCAAACGGCGCGGGTGGGAAGGCGACTGGCAGCAAAGCGGGCAAAGGGAAGGCGAGCCCACCGGCACCGACGGTTACGAAAGCGACTAACGGCCTGGCGACGAATGACGCGCAGACTCCGGCCGGGATGGACTCGCTCGACCCGCGGGCGCTGCTGGGCGAGCAGCCGGTGGCGGGCGCGACGGCCAAGCAGCCGGTGGCGGAGATCGTGACCGGGCCGAGCGCCCGCGCCCTCTACAAGCTTGCGTACAAGATCGCGCTGGCGGGCAAACCGGGGGTGGATCAGCAGGGCAAGCCCACACGCGCGCTCCTGCCGGGGTGGATGACCAGTGGCGAGTGGCCGGTGCGGCTGGCGTGGGCGATAGCGATCACCGAACTGGTGGGCGGGGTGATGGTGCTATTTGGCCTGATGACGCGGCTGTGTTCGCTGGGGTTCTTTGCGGTGATGGTTGGCGCGCTGTGGATGGTTGATTTCGGCCCGGCGATCGCTTCAGGGCACGCGGTGCTGGGCTTCCTGCCAGATCATCCGGCGTTTAGTGTTCCGGACTGGCAGGGGCCGCTGTGGCGGTTCGGGCTGGCGTGCATGTCGCTGGCGCTGTTCTTTGCGGGGCCGGGGCTGGTGGCGCTCGACAGCTTGCTGTTTGGTTCGGGCGGTGACGGAGGCGGGGGCGGTGGGAAACCTGCGGGTGACAAGGGGAAGTGAGCGTTTAGACCGAGCTTGGTTAACGCAATGACTTGATGGCGTCGACGGCGAGTACGTCGCAGCGTTCGTTCTCCGGGTGGCCGCTGTGGCCGCGGACCCAGTGATAGTTCACGGTGTGTTTCTGGACGGCTTCGTCAAGTTGCTGCCAAAGGTCAACGTTTTTGACGGGGGCTTTGGCGGCGGTGCGCCAGCCGCGGGCTTTCCAGCCGGGGAGCCACTCTTTGATGCCTTTGAGCACGTACTCGGAATCGCTGTGAAACTCAACGATGCTGTGACGGTTGAGGGAGCCGAAGCCGTTGATGGCGGCGAGGAGTTCCATGCGGTTGTTGGTGGTATCGGGCTCGGCTCCGGCGCGCTCGATCATTTTGCCGCTTTTGGGGTGCTTGAGCACGAAGGCCCAGCCGCCGGGGCCGGGGTTGCCGGAGCAGGCGCCGTCGGTATAGAGGAAAACGTGTGGGAGTTCGGTCATGAAAGAACGTCGTCAGGGATTGCTGCGGGGAGCACGCGCGGCGGAGAGCGTACTCGCGGCAAGGGCACGAGCGTACACGGCCTCAAGATCGGTCACCATCTTGTCGGCGCTGAACATCTGCTGGCACATCGTTCGGCCGGTTTGGGCGAGGCGGAGGCGGGCGGGCGCATGGGCGGCGAGTGCGTGGATGGCGGCGGCGAGGGCGGCGCGGTCGCCGAGGGTGACGAGGCGGCCGGTCTGGTGATCGATGCAGGCTTCGCGGGTGCCGTCAACGTCGTAGGCGACGGCGGGCGTACCGCAGAGGAGCGCCTGGGGCACGGTGCGCGGCAGGCCTTCGCGATAGCTGGGGTGGGCGAGCAGGTCGGCGGCTCGCATGAAGCCGGGGACGCGCTCGGGGGGGACGAGGCCGGTGATGATGATGCGGGTTTGGGGACTGAGCTTTTCGCCCTTGTCGAACTGGCAGACACCGAGGCCAAGCGACTGAGCGCGGGCGATCAGGCGTTCACGCAGCCAGCCGTCACCGACCCAAAGGAGTCGCCAGTTGGCGGCGGCTGGAGCAGCGAGCGTGCTGGCGAGAGCGTCGAGAAGATCGTCGTGACCTTTCTGGTCGGCGAGGCGGGCGACGGTGGCGATGACGAAGTGATCGGGAGCGAGCCCGAGCGCTGCGCGCATGGAATCGCGGTCTTCGGCGGGGCCGGGCGTGAGGAACTTGTCAACCTCCATGCCCGAGCGGACGGTGACGAACTGGCCTTGGCGGCCGATGCCCTGGGCGCGATACTGAGTCGTCATGGCGTCGGCCACGCTCACGATGAGGTCGCAGCGGCGTGCGGCCCAGCGTTCGCTTTCGATATAGACGCGACGGATGAGGGGGTTCTGGCCGGGAAAGAACGGCGGGCCGTGGATGGTGTGGATGACGCCCACGGACATGCCAGCGCGGCGCGCGGCCCAGGCGGCGGCGCGACCGATGATGCCGGCCTTGCTGCTGTGGGTGTGCACGATGTCGGGGCGGATGGACTCGATGAGGGCGCGAAGCTCGCGGGTGGCGCGCCAGTCTTTGAGCGGATGGAGGGCCCGGATCATGCTGGGCACTTCGTGGGTAGTGATGATGCGATCGCCGGCGCGGAAGGCGCGGACGCGCTCGAGCATTGAACCCTCGGGGCCGTAGATGGGGCCGAAGGCGAGGTGCACGTCATGACCCAGCCGCGACTGGCCTTCGCAGGAGAGCACGGTGTTCTCTTGAGAGCCGCCGAGGATGAGCCGGGTTGAGATGTGGAGGATGCGCACAGGTGGAGTGGCGGGCGGGGCACGAGCGGGACGCTGGTGAGTTTAGCGGTATGTGCGGATGAGGTGCGCTCGGGTGGGCGAGGACGCGGTCAAGAGGGTTGGGCCGCGGCGTCGCGTTTGCCGTATTGGATCCATTCAAGTCGCAGGCCTTCGGGGGGAAGGGTGGGTCCGCAGTCGCGTCGGTCGCGGGATTCGAGGGCCTTGAGGATGCTGGTTGGCTCGCGCTTGCCGAGGCCGACTTCAAGGAGCGTTCCAGCGACGATGCGGACCATGTTCCAGAGAAAGCCGTTGCCGGAGATATCGATGCGCACGAGCTGATTGATGGAGTCGGCGAGGGGCGGTCGAAGAGAGGCATCGTCAAGCAAATCGCGAGAGATGCCGGCGCGGGCGACTTCGCTGACGGTGCACGCGTGCACGGTGCGGACGGTGGTGAGGCGTTTGTGGCCAGCGGCAGCGAAGGCGTTAAAGTCATGCTCACCGAGGAGATAGCCGGCGGCCTGGTTCATGGCGGCGATGTTGAGGGCGGTGGCGCGGCGGAGCCAGTAGAGATACTGCCTGCCCCAGAGCGGGCGGACGAGCGAGAAGTTGAGCGTGTAGGAGTAGCCCTTGCTAGTGGCGTCTTTGATCGGGTCAAATGCCAGGTGTACGGGCTCGGCCTTGACGATGAGCACATCCTCCGGGAGCGCGGCGTTGATGGCCATGATGAGGCGGTCGGTGCCGCGCGAGAGGGGCCAGCCGATGCCGGGTTGCTGCTCGGTACGAAGGGCGGGGGGAGCGGCCTCAGCGTTTGCGTCGGTCGAGGGTGGCGCGATGGCGGGATCGGCCTCTGATGGCGGCGGGGGAAGATCGCCCGAGCAGGTGAAGGCGGCGACCTGGGCGGCGGCGTGGACACCGGAATCGGTGCGGCTGGCACCGAGGACCACGACTGGTTCGCGCACGACGCGGCGGACGGCCTGCTCGACCACGCCCTGCACGGTGCGGAGGGCGATGCGGCCGTCGCGGGTGGATTCGATGCGGGGCGTGCGCGAGGTGTACGCCATGGGGACACCGATAGGCTGCTTGGCTTCGAGCGGTTCTTGCTTTTGCCAGCCGCAGTAGTCGGACCCGTCGTAGGCGATGGTGAGTTTGTAGCGGGGCATGAGTGGTTGAGAGCGTTATGCGACGAGCCGCGTGGGGCGGCGTGGTGGCGGGATGGATGGGTTTTGCGACGGCGCTCGTACTGCGGGGCGTTGTGCGGACGTTCTGCTGGCGATCTGCGGGCCGCGCGTGGGGCCAAGAGCGGGATGATAGATCGGCCGGTTCAGGGTGCGCCGGTCGAACCAAAGCCGGTCGAACCAAAGCCAGTGGAGCCAAAGCCGCCGGTGCCGCGGGCGGTTTCGTCGAGTGAGTCAACCTCGACTGGGAGCGCACGAGCGATGGGCGAGAAGATCATCTGGGCGATGCGGGCGCCGTGCTCGACAACGTAAGGCTCGGCACCGTGGTTGATGAGGGGGACCTTCACCTCGCCGCGATAGTCGGCATCGATGGTGCCCGGCGCGTTGGGAAGCGTGACGCCGAACTTGCTGGCGAGGCCGCTGCGGGGACGGACCTGGGCCTCGAACCCGTCGGGGAAGGCCATGGCGAAACCGCAGGGGACGACCACGATGCCGCCAGCGCGGGCGGGCACGACAATGGTTT
>Ga0105047_10015896_pt1 | contig 11832 bp, 9 predicted proteins | sample MAT04_FD_78384 | JGI IMG/M metagenome (GOLD analysis project Ga0105047, IMG submission 78384) | Freshwater microbial communities from Lake Fryxell liftoff mats and glacier meltwater in Antarctica - MAT-04 (megahit assembly) | ecosystem: Environmental > Aquatic > Freshwater > Ice > Liftoff... | reverse complement strand
GACGTGACCTTCGCCCCGTTCATCTCGACCGTCGTCCCGCCAACGACTGGCGGAGAATGGACCGACCAGAACACCAACCCGCGTGTGCCGGCGGACGATGTGTTCAACCCGGTTGGTTATGTCAGCGACCCGCTGGCACGGCTGGACCTGACCTTCACAGGAAACTTTGGACAAGGCGTGATTACGAACAACGCCGCGTCTGCAACCGCGTTCTATGACAATAACGAACCCGTCTTCAAATCGCGCACGACGACCCAGGACAATGCGACAGACGCGCCTGACGCTCCGGGTGATGATGATGGCCCGTTCCTTGCGGGAACACGCCGCCGAAACGCCACCCGCCAAGCGGCACGCAACGGGTTGCCCCCAAGCTCGGTCATCGGTGCCTCGAACAGCTTCCTCTATCCAGGCATCAGCGGCAACTCGACCTTCCGCACGTCGGCTGCGTCTAACACCAACGGCTTCGACAGTGGCGACGACGACTTTACGACAACGGTGCCCATCGGCGGTGCCTTCGGCGAGCTGGACTTCATCTGGGGTTCCTTCTAATTGCCTGACCTGACAGCGACCTCGATGCAAGAGCCGGGGTGATCGGAACGGAAGCCGGGGAGATTCATTTCTCCCCGGCTTTCCGCGCTTGTAGCCCCCCGCCATCTTCGCCGTAGGGTGGGTCAAGTGCTCTGACGAGGCCCACCGGCATGGTCAGCGTCGCGTCCGGGGGCACAGTGGGCGCAAGCGGTGGGCCTCGCAGAGCCTCGACCGCACCCTACGGGAGGGGCCATCGCACAGCCGCACGCACCGAACGCGGCAGGCAAAACCTCTTGTCCCCTCGCCTCCGTTTCGGGGGAGAGGGGACCGGACCCGTGCAGCCACTTGTGGAGAGACCAATGACCGCGCCGTAGGGTGGGTCGAGTGCTCTGACGAGGCCCACCGGCATGGTCGGCGTCGCGTCCGGGGGCACAGTGGGCGCAAGCGGTGGGCCTCGCAGAGCCTCGACCCACCCTACGAAGCGCTCCCTCGCGACACATTCCTAAACACTTTGTCGCGCAACCATCTCCCCAAAGGTGAAGGGGCTACTTCGGCCCCTCGCACTTCACCTCGGGGGAGACCGATGTCATGGGCAGTCAACCGTTTCGTTTTGACAAACAGGATTTGCGGGAAGTCGGCAAGGTGATGGCCGTCGCCGGCATCTCGGCGGCGCTCGTCGCCGGGTTGCAATACCTCGCCACCGCCGACCTCGGCAGCTACGGCCCGCTGATCACCGCCGGGCTGACCGCGCTGATCAAAGCCGTGCAGCAATGGGCCGCCGACAACACCCCGTCGGAGCCGCAATCATGAAACTCCCATTTCGTGAACTAGCTGCCATCGGCGGATTCGCCAACAGCTGCGCGGCGGCCGTGCAGCTCAGCCAACTGCTCGACGGCGATGCTCCGCCAGACGTGTGGAACATCATCATCACGGCCGCGACCACCGCCGCCGGGCTGGGGTTGTCCGCGTTCGGCTGGTGGCGAAAGCCTCCGCCGAGCATCGCCGCCATGCCGGATGACCGCGAACTTCTCGCCGCGACCGACCGCCTGTTCCACCACTTCGCGGATGACGCGGCCGCATTGGAAGCGGTCCGGGTGGTTGCCCGCGCGGTGACCGAGAGGCGGTATCGGGAGAAAAGACAAGAGGCGAGAGACTAGAGGCGAGAGGGGGAACTATGAAGGGGGGGGGGTGTAGGAGCGGGTTTCGGTATGACTCCCCTCTCCCCTGGAGGGAGAGGGGCGGGGGTGAGGGGGATGTCTTGGTACTTCATCACTCCCACTGACCCGTGCCACGACTTGTCCTCAAGTCGTGTCTTTTATCGAGCACGACTTGAGGACAAGTCGTGGCACGAAGAATTCTACCGCCGTGAAATCCCCCTCATCCGGCCGAAGCGGCCACCTTCTCCCTCCAAGGGAGAAGGAAAAACAATCAATCGCAACGACACCCATGAAGGGCAGCATTATGAGATTCAATCGATGGATGATGTTCTTGTCGGTGGTGTTGATCACGCTGAGCGGATGTTTGCGAACGGAGAGCGAACCGCCGTTGCCGCCGGAAGCGGGGATCGGACAGACGGCGCGGGATGTGGTGCGGGCTTATGCGGTGGGCTTGGCCGACTCGTTCGATTCGGCGGCGGCGCAGTTAGCAGCCGGCACGCTGACCACCGCCGTCGAAACGAATGCGTTATTGCAGTCGGCCAATGTCGCGGCCCGCAAAGCGGCGTTTCATCCGCTGGATGCTCAGCTCAATGACGAACTCGGCGGCGACCAGTGGAACGTCGAGCAGGCCCAACAGATTTTTCGAGAAGTATCCGCCGGCTTAAGGAGCCAGCCATGAGCGACCGTTTTACGTTCGGATATCGGATCGACCTGGAACGCCGGCCGGAGTTGCGGGCCGGGGCCGTCGAATTTCGTGATCGGGTCGACGGCAAATATGTGATCCCCGCGGAGATCGACCCGCGGCCGTGGCATCGGATTGAGAATCAAGGACCGATAGGGAGTTGTCAGGGGCATGCCCTCAGCAGCGTGTGCGAATTCGCGTATCACCTCGCCACCGGGGAAGTGATTCAGTTCTCGCCGCTGTTTTCGTATTACGCCACGCAACAACTCGATGGTCTGCTGGGCCGCGATGTCGGCAGCACGATCTCCGGCGGAATGCAGTGCGCGAAACAGTTCGGTGCCTGCCCGCTCGATGTCATGCCCTATCCGCAACCGGTGCGTTATACCGGCGTGATTCCCGAAACCGCTTTCACCGCAGCCGAACCATTTCGCATTCGGTCGCACAGTGTGTGCCGCAATTACGAAGACGTGTTCAGCTTCCTGTCGTCGGGACAGGGGGGCGTCGAGATCGGCATCAGTTGGGGAGCCGCGATGACGCCGAACGGCGAGGGGGTTATTGAAAGTTTTCGGCCGGTCGGCGGCGGACATGCGGTCTGTTTTCTGGGCTACAGTGCCCGCGAAGATGCCCACGGACGGAAGTATCTCTGGCTGGCGAACAGTTGGTCGGCCGATTGGGGGGATCGGGGTTGGGCCGAGGTCGCCCCGCAGGCGGTCGAGCAGATGTCCCGGCATCCGCACACAGTGATGATCGGCCTGTCGGATCTCTCCACCCCCAAACCGCGCAAGGTCGACTGGACCAGGGATTCGGTGTTCGCATGAAAATTCTGTGCGCGATTTCCGTGATGCTGTGTGTGCGATGTGACGCACTGTCAGCCAGCGAACGCCCTTTCACGCTGGCCGCTGATCCGCCGCCGATTGCCAATTTCCAGTCCCCTCGCCCCCGCTTCGGGGAAGAGGGTCAGGGAGAGGGGGCGAGCGCTCCAAACGACTCGCCCACTCCCGCCAACCGCTGCACTCAATGGCTGATGTTCACCGCCGACTGGTGCCCCGCGTGCCAGTCCGCGCGGGCCGACTTTGAACCTTGGCTGCGACGCGGCGGCTGGCGGATCGATGATTCCCCCGCAGCGCACATTCGTGTGATCGACGGCGACCGCCAGCCCGATCTCGTGCGTGAATGGAATGTCTCCGCGTTTCCGACGTTCCTCCTGATGCAGAACGGCCGCGAGTTGTATCGGCAGCAAGGTTATCCCGGTCGATCCGACCTGGTACGCCGCTACACTGCGGCGGTGGAAACGACACATCCACCGGCCGGTGCGATTTCCATCGGCACGGTGACTGGCCAGCGGGACCACATCGCCCAACTCATCGCCAGCCTGCGACCGCTGCTCGGCGACGGGGGAACATTGACCGTGCAACTGGATCGAACCGGCGATTCGTCCCTGCGACTGCCGCTCGGCGAACGGCTTTCGATCCGCTCCGAGACGCCGTTGGTCATGCGGTATTCATTGAACAACGACATTCTGACGTGCCGTTTTGCGGAACCGCTGCCGCGCGGCCGCTTCACCTTCCGCGTGCCGATTGAACAATCCATCTCGGCGATTTCCATGTCCATCTCCGAGGTCATCTTCGAGCTGCCCCGCGCTCCGGATGTGCGATTGCGCATCGAGGAATGAGTTCCTCAAAGCCCGGCGTTGGCAACGCCGGGACTTTTCAACCAGTCCCGCCGTCGCCGACGGCGGGCTTTCAGACATGGAACCTGTCTTGACCGATTTTCCGCGGCACGGGTATGCTCCGCGAAACAGGACATCGTTTTGTTGGATGCTGCGCATGTCGGATGGCTTGCTGGAATCGGATGGCTCCTCGGACGTGGACGATTTGTCCTCGGACGAGCTGGAGCGCGCGTATCAACGGGCGATGGATGCCCTGGATGCGATGGATTCCAGCGTGCAGGCGGTGGAAGCCGCCGCCGAGCAGATGGCGGCCGACATCCCCGGCGCGCTGCCGTTGGAAATTGCGCCGCCGACTCCGACCGCCGTTGCCGAGCCGGCAGCGAAAGTCGCGGTGGATCCCCAGGTGACATCGCGGCAGGTGATCGAAGCCTGTTTGTTTGTCGGCGGCCCCGGTCTGACGGCGCGCAAGCTGGCGTCGATCTTGAAAGGGGATTACACGGCCGAGTTTGTCGAAGAGACAATCGACGATTTGAATCGTCAATACGATTTCGAACGCCGGCCGTATCAAATCCGCCTCGGCGAAGGGGGCTATTCCCTCGTGTTGCAGGACGAGTTCGAGCGGATTCGGTTCAAGGCCTTTGGCATGGGGCCGAAAGAAGTCCGCCTCTCGCAAGACGCGTTGGAAGTCCTCGCGTTGGTCGCCTATCAGCAGCCCATCACCGAAGCCGAGATGATCGCCCTGGGCAAGCCGGCCCCCGGCGGCGTCCTGCGGCAACTCATCCGCCGCGATCTCCTGTCCGTCGACCGCGCCCCGGACGATCCGAAAACCGTCCGCTACCTCACGACCGACCGCTTCCTGTCCCTGTTCGGCATCGGCGAACTGGACGAACTCCCGCGTCCGGAAGCGATCAACTACAAATAGCGCACACCAGCCCGCCGGGCAGGCAAGGGTTCTTGCGTGCAGCGCCTTTTCGAAGTAGGGTTTGCCGAGTCATCGAGGCGAACCGATTTCGTAAATTTAGATCTGGTTCGCCTCGTCAAAGCCCTCGGCAAACCCTACATTCATGAAGCTCCAGCTTGAGTGCTCGGAAGGCCCTTTGAATACACTTTTGCCGTAAGTGACAATTGCCGACAATGGAATTCCGTGGCGGCACGTTTCCAACGTGCCGGAAGTCGCTAAGCTTCGCGGAAATCAGAGTGAAACTCACACGTTGGAAACGTGTGCCGCATAAAGTCCATCAGATGATCAGGTCAAACCATGCAACCATCGATCAATCCCCGCTGGGTGGCCGCAGTTGTCGTGGGCCTGATTCTGTTTGTGATCCTGTCCAATCCTCGAAATCGTCTGTGGCATGGCCCCGGTGCAGAACCGGAAATCATGTCGTTCGAGGATGATGACAAAGAGATGAACTCGGCGATGGAAGAGGCTCGAAAAAATGTCGAGACGTTCATCGTCGCGGTCAGTTCGCCGAAAATGGCGCAATCGCATCACTCCGTGAAAGTCGGATTTCGCGATGAGCACGGAAATGAATACATCTGGCTGAATGACGTGCGGTATCGAGACGGAGTTTTTATCGGCACGATCGGCAACATACCGCAAACAGTCCGGTCGGTTCATTTCGGCGATCCGGTCACCGTCTCAGCAGAGAAGATCGCGGATTGGATGTATCTTGAAAGTCAGAAATTAATCGGTGGATACACCATGCGCGTCATGCGAGATCGTCTTTCCGACAAAGAGCGACAAGCGTTCGACGCGCAGATTGGTTTTCAAATCGAGTAGAGGTGGCGGAAGTGGGAGTGGTCCAGCACCCGATTCGCAATCTCGCTATACTCGTTGACGCAATGATCGGATATCTAACAACACCATCCCCACAGAAGGCTAAACCATGTTGCGCTATGCATTGATTTTTCTCGTCGTCGCACTCATCGCGGGCGTGTTCGGGTTCGGTGGTGTTGCAGCAGAAGCGGCCTGGATCGCGAAGATTCTGTTCTTCGTCTTTATCATCATGTTCGTCGTCTCGCTGCTGTTCGGGCGAAGACGGGGCATTTGATACGCGAACTCGGATTCTCGAACTCCGAGCGGGGGGCGTCAGCCCCCTGAATGCGGCCTGCGGACAAAGAAAGTTCACCCGCTCGCACTTCTCCTCCCCACGTGGCGGCACGTTTCCAACGTGCCGTCCAGCGCAGAAGAAACCCACACGTTAAGAAACGTGTGCCACGACAGAATGCTTTTGCCGTTATGACAATGCCGTCTGCCGGGGGGCTGTCAGCGACCACATCACGCCCAGCGCGCCGCAGAACATCGCGAGCAGGGCCACCATCGCCAGCGGCTCTGGCAGCAGGCACCAACCGGCCAGTCCCGTCAGCAGCAGTCCCCAGGCGACCACGCGGTTGACGGCCACCCGCGCGTGTGGGCCGCGCAGTGCGGATGCGAGCAGCACCGCGCCGACCAGACATGCGAGCGACCACGCCAGGCCCAGGCCCAGGCCGAACTGCAGCGCGGCTCGCGGCCGGATCGACAACGCCAGCTTCGGATCGCCCCCCGTTTTCGTGTAGACGAGTTTCTGCCCCGCCAGCGGCAACTCCATCGCCAGCGACAACCCACCCGCCTGCGTCCAACCCGTCGGCTCGGGAACGGCTCTCGCGATGTCATCTTCGGCATTGTTGATACCGCCCATCATGCCACCGCCGATGCCTCCCATGCCGCCGCCCATGCCACCCATCGCTCCCGGCCCGGGTCCGTCAACCATTGGCCCCGCCTGTCCGAACATGTTTGACTGTGGCATATTAAAGCGTCCGTCTTTCTGCACGCCTCCTGATTCCCGATTTTTCTGTCTTCGTGATTGGATATCATCCCAATCGGCTCCGAATTGGACCGGTGAGTTCGGTTGATCGAACCCCCCATGCGACGACTGCTGCGATTTCTTCCCCGAAATCTTCGCATTGAGATTGTCCAGGTTACCCTCGTTCGCGTCTTGATACGCGCCGCGGCTCAACGATTTGGACCGAAATTGCGGTGCCGACTCCGACTCCGACTTCGATTCCACTTCCAACTGCGGAATCGCCTGTTCCTGCAACTGCAACTGGAACATCTCATCCGTTGCTTCGCTCGAGTTTTGAATCGCAATGCCGTTTGAAGACAGAACGCTGGTATTGTTCGTGATCGCGAAACTCAAGGCGTCCGTCTGATCGGAAAAGTTTTGCGTGACCGTCGCGCCGTTCGGAAAGTTTCCTTGTGCATTCATGTTCGACTGAATCTTCGCTTGCACCTTGTTATACCGCTCGATCACCTTCCGCTGCTGCTCTTCCAACTCAGCGACCTGTTGCGGCGCGGCGTCCGAGCGGCCCAGGCTGCGGAAATTATCGGTCACGATGCTCAACTGCTTCTTGCTGTTGTCCACGGCCCGGCCTTTCTGACGGACATTCGCGGAGTTCTCGTAAACATCCAGCAGTTCATTCAGCTCTTGAATCGCGGCCGAGGCATAGACCAGTTCGCCATCGCCGGAGGAAGTCACCGTCAAGTTATGCTGCGCCGGGTTCCGCAGGGCCGACGCATCCAAATCGTCGGCGAGATACACGGTCCACTTCGTGCGCGCGACCGGAATGCCATACGCCTCGTCTTCGGTCTGGCTGATGACCTGCGGGGCGGGCACCTCGATGGTCATCGCCCGCCACGTCACGCCGCGCGGCAACGGCTGCGGCAACCGCCCGGCGATCACCAGTTTCACCGGGAACGACAAGTCGGCTTCGCTCGTCTTCGGCAACGCGATCAAATGGGCTTTCCCCCCGGCGACCGTCGCCGTCACACATCGCGCGGGTTGCTGCCCCAGCATGACCGACAGCAGCACGGCGTTCTCCGGCAGCTTCAAGGCAAGGAACTGCCGCCGGCGATTCTTGATCGTGTAGATCGCTTGTGTACGGAATGTCCCGTCCCGGGCGATCACCGTCGTCAAATCGGCGACATTCACCGACGCGGGGATCGATTCCGTCGCGACGAATTTCTGCATCGTCCACATCGGGGCCACGCCGAGTTGCTTCAGGCGGATCAGTTCCGTTCCCTGATCGATCTGTTCCTGCGGCACCACGATGGGTAAGTCGTCGCGCTGCACCGTTTCGACGGCGTCCGGGTTCGACAGTGAAAGCTGACTCGTCGAGCCGTTGATCAACAGGACATATTGCCGCTGGTTGTCCAGCGCGGTGAATGCGCCAGCCGCAGCCGCGCGTTCCAACAGCACTGCCGGCGCGGCGACCGAATCCGCCGCTGGGGGGAGCGCCGCGATGGCCGTTGCGAAATACTTGCCGGAGACCGGCGAACGGAACCAGATCGTCCAGCGCACGCGGTCGTCACCCGCCGCGGCTTCCGTCACTTCACGAATTTCGCTCCCCTGGAAATCGAGCCGGCCGGAGAGGGCTTTCGGCGTCGTCAGCGAGAGCGATTCCACCGGCGCGCCATCGATCTGCCATTGCAGCGCGAGGGCATGGACCACGGTGAAATCGGTGACGGTCGTCGTCACCAGACTGTCGGCCCGCAACTGCGTTTCCCCGCGCGACAGTTGCAGCGTGACGGGGGCCGTGGTCGCCTGGTTCGACTGAAACGCGAAGCGCGGCGGCTGATTGGCCCGCAACTTTTGCAGGTCCGCCCCGAGGGCCGTGGCATCAATCGCCCGCCAGCCTTCGGCCTGTTGCACCGAGGCCAGCGAACCATCGTCGGCCCACAACGCGAGCGTCGATTCGAGCCGGGTCACTTCCAGCGGCTGCGGCAGCGCGATCTCCACGGCGGCGGCATTGGGATCGCGCGGCCGGCTGCCGGTGATCACGGCCTCCACCGTGCCAACCCGCGTGCCGGCCAGTTGCACCGTGAGGACCGCCGTGTCGCCCCGCTGATCGACAAACCAGTCGGCCAGTGCGGTCGCTTTGACATCGAGCGTCAGGAAATCTTTCGGCAATGCGAAGCTGATCGCCGACCGCGGCGCGCCGGTCAGTTCGTAATGGAACCGCGAAGTCGATTGAACCTTCCGTCGCAATATCGAGACGCCATGCTGGGCCAGCAAGCGGCCCTGCGAAGTCTGCCGGCTGAGTTGCAGCGTGGCGGCGACCGGTCGCCGGGCGAAGCGGTACGCCGCGCGCGGCGGTGTGGTCAGGGATGTCACGGGCATCGCCGGGGTGAAACGCGCCGCGTCGATCTGCGTCAACCCGGCAACTTCCGCGACGGTCACGGCGAACGGCTCGCCGGCGTAAATCGCCACCGTGCCGATTTCATTCGTCACCTCCTGCGGCGTGAACGACGGCAGCTCCCACGTCTCGGCTTGATCGGTGAGCAACTGCGCGGCGAACAGCGTGACACGGAGTTGCGTCTGATCGGTCACGGCGCGGCGGAACATCACCCGCAGCACGCGGCCCTCGGGTGTCTCCTGCAGTTCCCATCCGCCAAGATCATCCCCCGCGACTGCTTGCAGTTTGAGTTCTTTCGGGAACAGAAACCGCACATCCTGAATGGTTCCCTGGCGGACGCGGTAATTCAGACCGACAGTCATCGTCACGCCGGCATCGTGAATCGCCACGCCGGTCGCGCTGTCGACATGAATCGTCGCCAAGCCGTTGCCCAACGCCTGTGGCGGCTGCCACGCGACGGTGAGTTCCCCCGCGCGATCGATGGGAACTTCAATGGATGCGACATCATCCTTCGTCACTTTGCGATACACACTGGTTGACCCATTGATGCGGACCCGCAACTCGGGCGATGGCAACTGGAACGTCAATTTGCCGGCCGGAACCGGCAGCAGCGGCAGCGTGAACTGCCCGGCCGTCCCCGCCAGTTTCGCCGGGACGGAGAATTCCAGATCGAGAACATGCCGGCCGCTAGTGGGAATGATCACACTGTAGCCGCCATCCTTCGCGGAAACCGCCGCCGACTTGCCATCGAGTTTCGCTGCGGAGAGGGCGACCGCTTTGAGCGGCAGCGGCACCGACCACTGCCCGTCGACATGACTTTGAATCGCATAGCGGGCCGTGATGCGGACCACCGCGCGGTCCGGTTGATCGGCCGGGGCAGCGAGCGTCGCCGAGTACAGCGCCTCGACCAGCCCGCCATCGATGGGGGCCGGTGTCGCTTTCTCGGGATGCGCCGCGCGCCACAGTTTCAGAAACTGGTCATGCGGCAGATACACCCGTTCCGCCGCCAACGGGTCCGCGTCCTCCGCAAACGGAACAACCACCGTCTGCACACTCTTCTCCGCCCACGCTCTCTCCATCGACGCCGCAGGCGCTTGCGGTTTCGCACCATCCTGCGCAAACCCTTCAACACCCATCGCGACCCCCATCACCAGCGCCCACACCTTCACCACACCGGGCGAACAGCACCATCCACAATTTTGTTCGCACCAGCCGCATAACCCGTCCGCGAGCCAGACCGCCCCGGCGATCAGTGTGCCGAAGAAGATGCCGTCGAGCAGCACGAGCCATGCCAGCGGCGCGATGGCCGCCACGCCGAGGGGGACTCCCAGGCCGAGTATTAGGACCGAGAGCTTCCACGCCAAAGACGACCGCCGCTGCAACCAGGCGATCAACGCGAACAACGCCATGAGCGCGATTCGCAGCGTGCCGCTCGTCGGCCGATGGGCATACCGCAGCGACAACGCCTCGCCGGCCGAACCGGTCCCCGCGCCGATGTAGCGGAAGTCTTTCGCCTGGCTTCCCTCCGGCGGCGTCAGGTCCAGCGACAACGACAATCGCCCCGCCGCGAGTTTCGTTCTCGCGGGCGGCGCTTGCGGAAACCCATCATCCGCGGCTTGCTGCACTTCCTGATGCTGCCGAATATCCAATTCCAACGTCATCTGCTCATCCTGCGGTTTCTCAGATTTCGGCTTATCGCCCCCCGCCATGCCTGCCGAGGGAAGTTGTGGTTCAAACGGCACATCACTTTTCGGCGCTTCCGGCATCGCTTCGCCAGCGACCTGGCTGTCGTTGATATCGCGCGTGAAGTCGTGATCCACGTTCTCCTTCGTTTCCTGAATCCGCCCCTCACTGTCGAGATTAATACTGCCAAACCGCGGCTTCGCCGGCGCGGTCTCATCCCATTCCGTAATCGGCTGCTGAATGGTGACGACGGTTGGTTTGCCCGATGGCGTGGCGGCGGGGCCTGACATCGTCGGTGCGCTTCCCGTGGCCATTCGATCTTGCTTGGAGTCACTCCAATAATCGGATGCACTTCGTTCCTGCGCTAAGAAGGTCCATGTCAGCATCGGCACAAGCACAATCGCCCCGCAGAACAGCATGATGCCCGTCACCACCAGCCCACGGCCCCCGAACCGCCGGATGACCATAATCGGCAGCGCGGCCAGCAGAAACGCAATCGCGGCATAAGTCAGGCTTTCACTCAAGTCGCGCCACGAGGGTCGGCGCAGGCGTTCCTGCCAGCGTGCGAGCCAGCCGGCACCGTCGAGTGGGCCGAGTGGTTCCAGCCAGCCCGCGCTGCCCACCAGCAACATGTCGCGCGGGTGATACAGCCGCCAGCGCTGCTCCAGAATCGGCACTGGTTGCACCGTCCCCGTCCCGGTGACCACGGTCAGCGCCGGGGGCACTTGTTCCACCGTCCCCAATTTGTCCAACGCGGCACCATCCGTCTGATAGTACAGCTCCAACGTCCGCTCGGAGATCCCGGCCACCTGCGGCGGCAGCGGGATCAGGAACACATCCGCGCCGCGACGAACTTCCACCGGCTTGCCGTCGACCAAAGTGGCCCACAGCCGCGAATTCTCGGGCAGTTTTAGACTCAGGCTTTGCACGCCGATGGCACT
>Ga0105047_10015893_pt1 | contig 11833 bp, 10 predicted proteins | sample MAT04_FD_78384 | JGI IMG/M metagenome (GOLD analysis project Ga0105047, IMG submission 78384) | Freshwater microbial communities from Lake Fryxell liftoff mats and glacier meltwater in Antarctica - MAT-04 (megahit assembly) | ecosystem: Environmental > Aquatic > Freshwater > Ice > Liftoff... | reverse complement strand
GGCGGTCATGAGGTGCGCTTCTCTCAACAGGGTCCGGACAAAGAAGAACCCCTCGTGCCGGAGCACGGAGGGGTGAGCGCGTCTGCCGGGTCGGCAGGCGCGCTAGGGAACTACGAGGGTGCACAGGTCGGGCTTCAGCACGGGGCAAGGGTGCGTCAGCGCCCGGGCGATGTCAAGAAATTGAGACGCCCGTCCCAATCAGTGAGACGAACCACCCCGTCCGCGCTGACTTCACACGGCCGGTTGATCGGCCTACTGTCACCCCATGGAGTTCCGGCTCCTCGGACCTGTCGAGGTCGTGGACGGCGGACGGGCGCTCGGCCTGGGCGGTCGCCGGCAGCGGGCTGTCCTTGCCCACCTGCTGCTCGCGGACGGTGCGCCCGTCTCGAGCGACACGCTCATCGAGCGGGTGTGGGCCGACGACGCTCCGTCCGCGGTCCGGGCCTCGTTGCACACCTACGTGTCCCGCCTGCGCACCACGCTGGGCCCCGGCAGGATGGAGAAGCGCAGCGCCGGCTACGTGCTGCACGCCGGGCGCGAGGAGGTGGACGCCACGCGCTTCGAGCGGCACCTGGCGCTGGCCCGGGGCCAGGCCGCCGACGATCCGCGCGCGGCGGCCGGTGCCTACAACGACGCGCTGGCGCTGTCGCGCGGCCCCGCGCTCGGGGACCTGGCCGACGAGCCGTCGCTGCGGGCACAAGCACGGCGCTGGGACGGCCTGGTGGACGCCGCCCGACGGGATCGGATCGTGGTCGGCCTGCAGCTCGGCCGGCAGGAGGCCCTGGTGCCCGAGCTCGAGGCCATGCTGCAGGCCGACCCGCTGGGCGAGGACCTCTGGGGGCACTACGTCCTCGCGCTCTACCGATGCGGTCGGCAGGCCGACGCCCTCGCGGCTCTCTCCCGGGCCCGGACGACCCTGAGGGTGGAGCTGGGGATCGAACCCTCGCCCCGGCTCCGCCGCCTGCACGAGCAGGTGCTGCGTCAGGACCCGGCCCTGACGCTGGCAGGGGCCGCGCTTCGTGGCTACCGGCTTCTCGGCGTGCTGGGCGAGGGGGCGTCGGCGGTGGTCCACCGCGCTGTGCAGCCGGACACCGGCCGGGACGTGGCGCTGAAGTCCCTGCACCCGTGGCTGGCGGACGACCCCGAGATCGTTCGCCGGTTCGCGGCCGAGGCGCAGCGGGCGCTTCGCCTAGCATCCGAACGTCGTCCCCTTGCACGACCACTGGCGCGAGCCTGGTGGCGCCTTCCTGGTGATGCGTCTCCTGCGCGGGGGCAACCTGGCCGAGCGGCTCGAGCGGGGACCGCTGGCGATGAGCACCGTCGTGCGCCTCGTGGAGCAGGTGGCCGGCGCGCTGTCCGCGATGCCGGGCGACGGGGGCGACCAGCCCCTCCCGCTCGAGGACGTGCTGCTCGACGAGCACGACAACGCCTACCTCTCCTGCTTCTGCCTGGCCCGCCAGCTCGCCCCGTCCGCGGCGCCGTCCTCCCCTGCGTCCGTCACGACCAGCCTCGTCGACGCGGCCCCGGTCGGGCGCCTGCTGCTGGACGTCCTCGCCCACCAGCCGGACGCACCGCGCGGCGCCGTCGCGGTCGCGGAGTGCGCCGCGGCCGGGGGCTTCGCCGAGGTGCAGGAGCTCTGCGCGGCGTTGCGGGACGCCCTCGCGCCGACCATGCCCACGCAGCGTTCGCGTCCGGCGCCGCTGCCGGCACGCAACCCGTACAAGGGGCTGCGTGCCTTCGCGGAGGCTGACGCCGGGGACTTCTTCGGGCGCAGCGGGCTCGTCGACGACCTGGTCGCCCGGCTGTCCGATCCGGCACCCGGGAGCGCGCGCCGCTTCCTCGCGGTCGTCGGCCCGTCGGGCTCCGGCAAGAGCTCGCTGGTGCTGGCCGGGCTCGTTCCCGCCCTGCGCTCGCGAGCCCCGGCCCTCTACGTCGCGACGATGGTCCCCGGGCTGGACCCCTTCGCCGAGCTGGTGCGTGCCCTGCGCGACGTGGCGGTGCGGGATCCCGGTGACGGGGCGGCCAGCAGGCTCCGGGAGGGCAGCGACCACCTCGAGGAGCTGGCCGCGCGGCTGCTGCCCCAGGACGGCGGTGGCCTGCTCGTCGTGGTGGACCAGTTCGAGGAGCTGTTCACCCTCACCGGCGAGGCCGACCGGCGGGCCTTCGTCGCACAGCTGGTCCACGCTGTCTGCGCCGAGCGGAGCCGGGCGCAGGTCGTGGTGACCCTGCGGGCGGACTTCTACGACCGACCGCTGGGGGAGCCGGCCCTGGCCGCCCTGGTGCGCTCCGGCACGGAGGTCGTCGTACCGCTGTCGGCCGAGGGTCTGGAGCAGGCGGTCGTCGAACCGGCGGCGCGCGTGGGGCTGCAGGTGGAGCCGGCCCTGCTCGCCCAGGTGGTGGCGGACGTCAGCGGGGCCCCGACGTGCCTGCCGCTCCTGCAGTACGCCCTGACGGAGCTGGTCGAGCACCGGACAGGGGACGAGCTCACCCTGTCCGGCTACCGCGAGCTCGGCGGCGTCAGCGGGGCGCTGGTCCGACGTGCTGACGCGGTGTGGGCGCACTGGGGGCGGAGGAGCAGTCGGTCGCCCGTCGGGTCCTGCTGCAGCTCATCCACCCGGACGCCTCCGGGGCCGCGACCCGGCGGCGGGTCCTCCAGGAGGAGCTGGAGGTCCGGACGGGCAACCCGACCACGACGCGTGCGGTGCTCACCGCGCTCGGGAACGCCCGGCTGGTGACCTTCGACCGCGACCCGGCAACGCGCGCGCCCACCGTCGAGGTCGCCCACGAGGCGCTGCTGACCGAGTGGTCGCTGCTGCGCCAGTGGGCCGACGCCGCGCGGGAGGACCTGCGCACGGAGCACCGGCTCATCACCGCAGCGCGCGACTGGGAGGGCGCGAACCGCGACCCCTCGTTCCTGGCGACCGGCGCACGGCTCGATGCGCTCGAGCGGTGGTCGGCCCGTTGGGCGCTGTCCGGGGACGGGGCCATGACCCCGCTGGAGCGCGCCTACCTGGACACCTCCCTGCTCACCCGTGACGTCGCCCGGAGCCAGGACCAGCACCGTCGCGAGCACGAGCTGCTGCTCGAGCGACGTTCCGTACGACGGCTGCGCGTCGCGGCGTTGGTGCTGGCCGTGGCCGTGGCCGTGGCCGGGATGACCGCCCTCACCGCGTACGGCGCCTCGCAGCGCGACCGGGCCGAACGCGAGTCGGTGCTCGCCCAGTCTCGCGCGCTGGCCGCCGGCTCGGCCGCCAGCCTGGTCGACGACCCCGAGCGCGGCGTGCTGCTCGCCCTGGAAGCGCTGCGAATGACGAGCGAGGCTGGGGCCCCGGTGCTGCCCGAAGCGGAGGAGGCGCTGCACACCGCCGTCGCCGCCTCCCGGGTGCAGCGGACCCTGCCCGGCGTCGGTGGCGCGCTGGACTGGAGCGCGAGAGGGCAGCTGGTCACCGAAGGTCCCGAGGACAGCGGCCTGGTGGAGCTCCGCAGCGGGTCAGACGGCGCGGTCCTCTCCAGCTGGCCGGGCCATGACACCGACGTGAACGACGTCGCCTTCAGCCCCGACGGCACCCGCCTGCTCACGACCGGCGACGACGGCGCGGCCCGGCTCTGGGACCCTGCGACCAGCCGGCTGGTCTGGGAGCTGGTCACCACCGGCCACGTCTGGGCGCCCACCTTCAGCGGGGACGGCACGCGCATGGCCGCGTCCTGGGAGGACGAGGGTGTGGTGCGCGTCGTGGACGTCGCCACGGGAGCGGCGGTCGGCGAGCTGCGGTCGGTGCCCCGTCCGTTCACGACCGCGCTGACCCATGACGGCCGGCACATCGTCGTGACGGGGGACATCGACAACGGGGCCGACGTCTACGACGTCGCCACGGGCGCACTCGTCCGGAGCATCGACCCGGGTGGTCGCACGGCCCTCGAGGTCGACATCAGCCCTGACGGGCAGTGGCTGGCGACCTCCGGCCTTGACGGCCGGGCCCGGATCTGGTGGCGGACGGGAGGTGGCGCAGCACCCTGTTCGGCAGCGCGCAGATCGGGGACGTCGACTGGAGCGGCGACGGGTCCCGGCTCGTGGTCGGCGGCGACGACGGCATCGCCCGCGTCTTCGAGGTGGGGGAGGTGACCGCGACCCGCGAGGTGATCCGGCTGTCCTGAACGAGCTCCGGGGCGTGTTCGGGGTGGCGTTCTCCCCCGACGGGTCACGCGTGGCTCTCGGGGACAACAACGGTCGGGCGACGCAGATCTACGACGTCGACCTGGCGGGGAGCCGCGAGTGGCTGACCGCACCGGTCCCGAACGACCTCGTCGGAGCCGACTTCGGCCCCCACGGCGTCAACGTCGTCGCCAGCGCACCCGGTGGCGGGCTGATCGTCCGCGACGCGTCCGGGGGCGACGCCGTGCGGTCGATCGGCGCCACGCGCGGCACCGTGGCCGAGATCCGCACCAGTCCCGACGGAGCCCTGGTCGCGGGCGCCGTCGACGGCGCCGTCGTCGGGTGGGATGTCGCCAGTGGAGCTGAGCGGTTCGCGGTCTCCTCACCGGGGTTGCCGTGGGAGCTGGCCTGGAGCGCCGACGGCAGCCTGCTCGCCTGGTCCGACGACGACATCCAGCTGCGCGTCGTCGACCGCGACGGGCATCCCGTCCCGGTCCGGGAGCCGAGCGGGACCGACGACGGTGTCGTGTCCGGGGCCTTCGCCGCGGACGGCACGCGCCTGGTCACCGCACACCGGCTCCTCAGCCGCAACGTCCCGGGCACCGGTCATGTCGAGGTCGCCGACCGGGCCACCGAGCGGGTCCTCGACCGCTGGGACCTGGATGTCGACCGGATCGACGTGTCCCCCGACGGCCGCGTGGTGGCGCAGGGCACCCCGAGCGGCGACGTCGTCCTGCGCGACCTCGGCACCAGCCGGCAGAGCCGCATCCTGGTCGGTCACGTCGGCCAGATCTGGGACCTGGACTTCAGCAGCGACGGCCGACTGCTCGCCACGTCGGGGCAGGATGCGACCGTCCGGCTGTGGGACGTCGAGACGGGCACCCAGCGGGTGGCCCTGCGCGGTCACGACAGCGTCGTGCTGACCGGCCAGTTCAGCCCGGACGGCAGCCGGCTGGTCACCACGTCGGGCGACGGGACGGTCCGGGTGTGGGCCGTCGACCTCGACGACCTCGTCGAGATCGCCCGGGACCGCGTCACCCGCGGCCTGACCGACCAGGAGTGCCGGCGCTACCTGCAGCGCGCCTGTGGGTGAGCGGCGTCAAGGTCCCGTCAAGGTCGTGCGAGACAGCTTCCAGCGGCACCGGCGACCGTGATGCCTCGCCAGGCCGCCGACGGCGGCCACACCCCAGGAGGTTGTCATGTCCGTCCTGTCACGCACCCGCACTCCGCGCACCCAGAGCAAGGTCGAGCTTCCGCAGCCGCGCACGGGCTCCCCGACGACCTTCCCCGCCGCTGAGAGCGCCGCCCGACCAGCCGGCGGCCGTTCGCGCTGCTCGCCGCAGGCGTCGTCGCGGCAGCCGCCCTCGGCACCGCCGTCTGGACCGTCGTGGACGACGACACCAGCCCGGCCACTCCCGCGACGACGGTCGCCCCCGGCGGCAGCGACAACGACGTCCTGTCCGGCCGGATCGCCCGGGAGAACCAGCGCGACAACGCGCGCGGCGGCACCACCGACGACGTCCTGTCCGAGCGGGTCGCACGGGAGCTCCAGCGCGACGCCGCGCGCGCAGGCACCTTCGCCGACTGACGTCGCTACAGCCCGGCGGCGCACCCCCGGGGCACCTCCTCAGCCGGTGATGGCTCCCTGCGCGGCTGAGCCGACGAGCTTGGCGTACTTCCCGAGCACTCCGGTCGTGTAGCGCGGCGCCAACGGCTTCCAACCGGCCCGTCGCCGCTCGAGCTCCTCGACGTCGACGAGCAGGTCCAGGGTGCCGGCGTCGAGGTCGAGCCTGATGCGGTCACCCTCCTGGACCAGCGCGATCGGTCCACCGTCGGCGGCCTCGGGCGCGACGTGTCCGACGCAGAGCCCGGTCGTCCCGCCGGAGAAGCGGCCGTCGGTCAGCAGCAGGACGTCCTTGCCGAGTCCCGCGCCCTTGATCGCGCCGGTGACCATGAGCATCTCGCGCATGCCCGGGCCGCCCTTGGGCCCTTCGTACCGGATGACGCAGACGTCGTCCTTCTTGAGCGTCCCGTCGACGACGGCGTCCATGCAGCCCTGCTCGCCGTCGAAGACGCGGGCGTTGCCCTCGAACACCTGCGCCTCGAAGCCGGCGCTCTTGACGACAGCGCCCTCGGGCGCCAGCGAGCCGTGCAGGATCGTGATCCCGCCGGTGCGGTGGATCGGGTCGTCCATTGCGCGGATGACCTCGCCGTCGAGGTCAGGGATCTCGAGATCGGCGAGGTTCTCGGCCATGGTCCGGCCGGTGACCGTCATGATGTCGCCGTGCAGCAGGCCAGCGTCGAGCAGGGCCTTCATCACGACCGGGATGCCGCCGATGCGGTCGATGTCGGTCATGACGTAGCGGCCGAACGGCTTGACGTCGGCCAGGTGCGGCACGCGCGCGGCGATGCGGGTGAAGTCGTCGTAGGACAGCTCCACCCGCGCCTCGTGGGCGATGGCGAGCAGGTGCAGCACGACGTTGGTTGAGCCGCCGAGCGCCATGAGGACGGTGATGGCGTTCTCGAACGCCTCCTTGGTCATGATGTGGCGGGCCGTGATGCCGGCGTCGACGAGCCGGACGACAGCCTCGCCCGAGGCGATCGCGAAGGCGTCACGGCGCTTGTCGACCGCGGGCGGCGCCGCACTGCCCGGCAGCGACATGCCGAGCGCCTCGGCCGCGCTGGCCATCGTGTTGGCGGTGTACATGCCGCCGCAGGCGCCCTCGCCCGGACAGGTCGCCTTCTCGATCGCCGTCAGCTCCTCGCGGGTGATGAGCCCCCGGGCGCAGGCGCCGACGCCCTCGAAGACGTCGATGATCGTGAGGTCGCGGTCCTCGCCGTCCAGGCCCTTGAGCTTGCCCGGCAGGGTCGAACCCGCGTACAGGAAGACAGCGGCGAGATCGAGCCGGGCCGCAGCCATGAGCATCCCGGGCAGCGACTTGTCGCAGCCGGCGAGCAGCACCGAGCCGTCGAGGCGCTCGGCGAACATCACGGTCTCGACCGAGTCGGCGATGACCTCGCGCGAGACCAGCGACACGCGCATGCCCTCGTGCCCCATCGAGATGCCGTCGGAGACCGAGATGGTCCCGAACTCCATCGGGAACCCGCCGGCCTGCCGGACCCCGGTCTTGGAGGCCTTGGCCAGCCGGTCCAGGGACAGGTTGCAGGGAGTGATCTCGTTCCACGACGAGGCCACGCCGATCTGCGGCTTGCTCATGTCGTCGTCGGTCATGCCGACGGCGCGGAGCATGGCGCGAGCGGGAGCGCGATGGTCGCCCTCGGTCACGTCGGTGCTGCGCGGCTTGCGCGTGCGCGCGGAGGGCTGGCTGCCGGTGGGGGTGCTCACGGGTCGAATGTAGGTGAGAGCATGCCGTCGTGGCAGACGTCCCCGAACGCAAGCGCTTCGGACCCGAGCGGATCACCCTCGTCCCGGTCGTGTTCTTCCTGCTGGGCAGCCTCCCGATCGCAGCCTCCTCGGCCTGGTTGAACTGGGTCGTGCTCCTGCCGGTCGCCTGCGGCGTCTGGGTGCTGCGCGCCCGGGTCGTCGCCGAACCCACCGGGGTCCAGGTCTGCAACGGCCTGGGCGTGACGCGACTGGCCTGGTCCGACGTCGAGGGCTTCAAGGTGACCAGGCGCGGACCGGTGCGGCTGCTGCGCGCCGGTGGAGGCCCCCTGGCCATGACGGCGCTGTCCCGCCGGGACCTGCCGCTGCTGATCGCCGTCGGGGAGAGGGCCGCGGCGGCCTGAGTCCCCGGGAGGCCGCTTCCCCGCACTCCGGCGAAGGGCCGGGGGCACATTGCGCGAGGACCTGCACCCGCCGGTCGCCGACGCAGACCGGCTGACCGGCTGACCGAGGCGGAGCTCGCGCGCCGCGCCCGACCTGCTCGCCCTCGACGTCCTTCCCGTTGAACGGGCACCTGCGGGCTGAGCCCCTCGTTGGACGTCCCAGCGGTCCTCCCGCGACCCCTCCAGGAAGGTTCCCCTTGCACCCTTCTCCCCACGCCCTCGCGACGTCACGGCTGGCGACGTCCTTGCTGGCGCTCTCCCTGGTCGGGACGCTGGCGGCGTGCGGCTCGGAGGCGACCGACGGCCAGGCCGGCCAGCCGGCTTCGCCTCCCCCGCCCAGCGGCTCCGCGTCGTCGCCCGCCTCTCCCCCGGCTGCGGCCTCCCCCGCGGCACCCGCGCCCTCGTCCGAGCCCGAGGTCCTGGTCACCGGCCTCGAGGTCCCGTGGGGGCTGGCCTTCCTGCCGGGCGGCGATGCGCTGGTGAGCGAGCGGGACACCGCCCGTGTCCTGCGCGTCCCGGCCGGGGGTGGCGAGCCGGTCGAGGTCACGACGATCCAGCAGACCCGGCCGGGCGGCGAGGGCGGCCTGCTGGGGCTGGCCGTCAGCCCCGACTTCGCGACCGACCAGCTCGTGTTCGCCTACCTGACGGCGGCGGACGACAACCGGGTCGTGCGCTTCCGCCTCGACCAGCCGCAGGACGTCACCCCCGTCCTGACCGGCCTCCCGAAGGGCCGCATCCACAACGGCGGCCGGCTGGCGTTCGGCCCCGACGGCCTGCTCTACGCCGGCACCGGCGACACCGGGGACACCTCGCTGGCGCAGGACCCCCGCTCGCTCGGAGGCAAGGTGCTGCGGATGACCCGGGATGGCGAGCCGGCCGAGACCGCCGGCTCGCTGGTCTTCAGCCTCGGGCACCGCAACGTGCAGGGCCTCGCCTTCGACGAGGCCGGCGAGCTGTACGCGACAGAGTTCGGCCAGAACCGCTTCGACGAGGTCAACGCCCTCGTCGAGGGAGGCAACTACGGCTGGCCGGAGGTCGAAGGCCCCGGTGACGGCGGCGGCCGCTTCATCGCTCCCCTGCTCAGCTGGGAGCCCTCGGAAGCCTCCCCCAGCGGAGCCGCGATCTCCGGCGGCGCGCTGTGGGTCGCCGCGCTGCGGGGCGAGCGACTGTGGCAGGTGCCGCTCACCGGGTCGGGTGACCCCGAGTCCTTCTACCGTGGTGAGTTCGGACGGCTCCGCAGTGTCGAGACGGCCCCGGACGGGTCCCTGTGGGTGCTGACGAGCAACCGCGATGGCCGGGGCGAGCCGGTCCGCGCCGACGACCGCGTCCTACGACTCGCGCTCGGTGACGGGCGTTAGCCGTCCCCGACAGGGAGTATGGGGGACGTGACCTCTCGACAGCGGCTCGTCCCGAGCAGCAAGGTGAGCCGGGAGACCTCCGAGCTGCGGGCGCACTACACCGCCCAGGAGGCCACCCGGACCCCGGCGCGCAACCCGGTGACCTGGTTCTTCCGCCTTGTGGTCGAGGTGATCAACAAGGCGGACCGTGACCGCCTGCTGGGCCTGGCTGCCGAGAGCGCGTTCTTCGCCGTCCTCACGCTGTTCCCCGCGCTGCTCGTCGTCGCTGCGGTCCTCGGTCAGCTCGGCACCATCGTCGGAGCCGGCAACGCCGTACGCGTCGAGAACGCCGTGCTCGACGCTCTCGACCAGCTGCTGACCGACAGCGCCGGCGGAGCGGTAGACACGGTCCGCGGCCTGTTCAACACCGGGACCGAGGTCCTGACCGTCGCCACGGTCCTGGCCCTCGGCTCGCTGTCGACCGCCTTCGCGACGCTGATCAACACCGTCAACATCGTCTACGACGTCCCCGAGACCCGTGGCTGGTGGAGGCGGCGCGCCCTCGGCCTCATGCTCGGCTTCGGCTCGGTGCTCACCGGCGCCATCGCCGTGACCCTGCTGGTGATCGGTCCGCTGTTCGGCCAGGCCCAGGATCTGATCGGCCGAATCGGGCTCGGCCCCGAGTACGAGTGGCTCTGGTCCACCCTGCGCTGGCCGGTCGCTTTCGGCGCCCTTGTGCTGTGGGCAACGACCATGGACCACCTCATGCCGGCCCGTCGACTCACGTGGCGACACGACCTCCCCGGTGGCTTGCTCACCGCGCTGCTCTGGCTGGCGGCGTCCTTCGGCCTGAGCCTCTACCTCGAGGTCGTCGTCACGGCGTCGCCGCTGTTCGGGGCCCTCGGTGGTGGCCTCATCCTCATGACGTGGATCTACCTGCTGTGCGTCGCGCTGCTCGCCGGCGGCGAGCTCAACACGATCCTGGCGGCCCGCCGTCGCCACCGGCGCGACCTGGGTCGCGCTGCTGCCGTCCGGGGCGAGGCCGCGGCGCTGGCGTCGGACGAGCAGGGCACCGCTGACGTCGATCCGAGCGGCCCGGCTCGGACGCACGACCGCGAGCTCGACCAGGAGGAGCCTGCCCCCCCTGCCAGCGGGCGTGATCACAACGGGTCCCGCCTGCATGACGGTGCGCGGCAAGGATCCAGAAAGGACCTCAGCCGGGTCCACCCCTCCGAGCTCTCCGAGGAGCAGGAGGCCTCCGAGCAGCTCGCGGCGACGCGCAGGCGCACCTCGGCCTGACTCTCCGCGTCTCGGGGCCGCTCACACGAGCAGGGCATGGCGAAGTGCGGCCTCAGGAGTCGAGGACGCACTTCAGCCTGGAACATCTGCGTGAAACGGGCTGGCTCTTGGCGACGGCTGCACCGCCTCAGCACTGCCGGAGCGGTTCGCGTGTCTGGTGACCAGGCGAGCGCTCGATCAGAACGGTGGGTCGTGGGCGTTGGTGCTCGCGCCGGTCCTCGGGGGTTGTTGGTGTCCGGTGAGCCAGGGGACGTGCAGGTGGTGCAGGGCGAGTCGGCCTTGGTGCCAGAGCAGGTGGTGGCGTCGGCAGAGCAGGACCAGGTTGGCCGACCTGCTGTGGACGTCAGCGAACTCCCGCGGACGAGGGGGTGCCCTCTGCAGTCAGGGCCGACGGAGGACCGCGGGGTTTCGAGCAGCGCGCACCTCTCCGAACCTACGACGCTCGACCCTATTGGCATCGTCGTATGTGTCTGACATACTCGACCGGTGAGAGTGCGGGTGGCTCGGTCCGGCCGAAAGCACAAGATCGGCAATGCCCACATCCTCGCCGCCATGGTCAACGCGGGCGAGCCCGTCCTCCTTGGTGACCAGCTGCTCTACCTGGGACCGGATGACCGGGGAATCGAACTCGAGATCGTCGCTGTGCCCGACGACTCCGGCCGCGCCGAACTCACCGTCATCCACGCCATGCCTACCGGAATGAGGAGGCGACCATGATCAACCCCAAGGATTACGTCGTCCGTGCTGATGACAGCATCGAGGACGTCGATCTCGATGACGACGTGGTCACCGTCAAGGGCCGCCGACTCACAGAGGCCGACGCCGAACGGCTAGCTCAAGACGCCTTGGCCGAGGCGCGTCGACGCAATCTGATCCCTGGACGGAAGTCGCTGACGTCGGGATCCACCCACTCGCCACGTGTGCAGTTCCGCGTACCCGAGGCGGTCGCCGCGCAGGCGCACGACCGGGCGCTCGCTGAGGGCAAGTCCCTGTCCGAGATAGCCAGGGAAGCGCTCCTGCGCTATCTCGCCTCATAGGCGGGGTCGTACTCACGATTGACGAGGTTGTCCAGGTGGGTGCAGCTGCCGTGGGCGAGGTGTTGGAGGTGGTGGGCGTCGCAGAACGCTGGTGGGCGGGTGCAGCCGTGGTCGCGGGCGGCCAGGGCTCGGCGTTGGGCTTTGGTGACCGGGTCGGTCAGGGTCTGCAGGCTCGCGACCTGCCCGTGGGGTTGGAGCAGGACCCGGGTGATCCGGGCGTC
>Ga0105047_10015891_pt1 | contig 11834 bp, 10 predicted proteins | sample MAT04_FD_78384 | JGI IMG/M metagenome (GOLD analysis project Ga0105047, IMG submission 78384) | Freshwater microbial communities from Lake Fryxell liftoff mats and glacier meltwater in Antarctica - MAT-04 (megahit assembly) | ecosystem: Environmental > Aquatic > Freshwater > Ice > Liftoff... | reverse complement strand
TTCATTTTCGAGAAGCGCAACGCCATCTACATCATCAACCTCGGCAAAACCGTCGAGCAACTGGATGAAGCCACCGAATTTCTGAGCAAGGTCGCCTCCCGCAATGGCAAGGTGCTCTTCGTCGGCTGCAAAAAGCAGGCGCAGGAAGCAATCAAGGAAGCCGCGCTCGCTTGCGGGCAGTTTTACGTCAATCAACGCTGGCTCGGCGGCACGCTGACCAACATCGCGACGATCCGCAAGAGCATCGCCCGGATGAAGTATATCGAGAACCTCGAGAAGCAGCCCGAGTACAGCAAGATGGGCAAGCAGGAGATCGCCGCGGTCAAGCGCGAGGGCGAAAAACTCCGCCGCAACCTCGACGGTATCCGCGACATGGAGAAGCTCCCTGACGCGATGGTCATCATCGACACCATGCGCGAAGGCATCGCCGTTGCGGAAGCCAAGCGCCTCAAGATCCCCACCGTGGCCATCGTCGATACCAACGCTGATCCGGAGCTGATCAACTACCCGATCGCCGGCAACGACGACGCCATCCGCGCCATCCGCATCGTTCTCCAGAAACTGGTGGACGCCATGGTCTCCGCCCAGACCGGCCGGACCAAGAAGGACCAGGAAGCACTGGCCGGCGTCAGCGAATAATTTCGCGACCCTCTCAACCCCATTTAGGAGAGACGAGGGCTCCCGCTCTCGTCTCTTCGTTTTTACCACCCTAGCCATCCCACCATCCTTATGAGCACTGCCACCGTCATCGACGCCCAACTCGTCAAGACCCTCCGCGAAAAGACCAATGCGGGCTTGATGGAATGCAAACGCGCCCTCGCCGAAACCAATGGCGACCTCGAAGCCGCGATCGACGTGCTGCGCAAAAAAGGCGCGGCCAGCGCGGCGAAGAAAGCCGATCGCGACGCCAAGGAAGGCGTCATCGCCCAGGCCATCCTGCCCGGCGCGAAAGTCGGCGTGCTGGTCGAGATCAACTGCGAAACGGATTTCGTGGCCAAGAACGACAGCTACAAAGCATTCACCGACGAGGTCGCGAAGAAGATCGCCAGCGAGCCTGGAGTCGATCTGGAATCCGAGCGCGTCGCCTTCGTCCAGAAGATCGGTGAAAACATTCTCATCCGGCGCAGTGATCGCGTGGAAGTGACCGGTCATGGCGCCGTCGCCGCCTACATCCACACCGGTGGCAAGGTCGGCGTGATCGTCGAAGTCGGGGCGAACAAGGATGAAACCACGACCACCGAAGCCTTCAAACAGCTCGTCCGGGACATCACCCTGCAAATCGCCGCCGCCAATCCGATCAGCGTCGATCGCAGCGCCGTCCCGGCCGCCACGCTGGAACGCGAGCGCGAGATTTACCGCGGCCAGGTGCCTCCGGGCAAACCCGCGAACATCATCGAGAAGATCGTCGATGGGAAAATCGAGAAGTTCTACAGCGGCGTCTGCCTCATCGATCAGGCGTTCATCAAGAACCCCGACCAGACCATCGCCCAGCTCATCGCCGCCAAGAGCAAGGAACTTGGCGATGAACTCGTGATCCGCCGCTTCCTCCGCTACTCGGTGGGCGAAGAGATTGCCGGCTAAGCCGCCTCACTTCGAACGCTCCTTCTTCGGGCGCGGACCGCAAGGTCCGCGCCCGCGCTTTTTCCGGGGCTTGATGCACCCAGCCACGAGCGGTTAGACGATTCCAGACCACATGAATCCGCGCCGTGTCACGATCCTCCGCAAAGGCTTGCTGGTGCTGGCCTTGCCGCTGCTTTACCAGGCGCTTTTCATCGGCGTCCTGATGAAGCGCCAATCCGACCACAATGAAGCCCAGCGGTGGGCGGTGCATACCAAGGACGTGCTGACGCAAACCGACCGCGTCTATCGCCTGCTCCTGACCTCGCAAAGCAACCTGCGCGCGTATGTGCTGACCGAGAATGAGCAGTTTGCCGAGGCCGCCCCCACTGGGGAACACGAGATCGAGATCCAGCTCGGCGAACTCCAGAAACTGCTCGCCGACAACACCCGGCAGCAAGAGCGTCTAAGCGTCATCGCGGCCCAGACGGAAAGACGGCTGAGATACGAGCACCAACTCGTCGAACTCATCAAAACCGGCGAGCGCGAAAAAGTGAAAGCGGAGATCCTGAGCCTGCGGGGCACAGAGATGATGGATGCGCTCAGCCGAAATATTGAAAGTTTCCGCGCGACCGAGCAAAAGCTCGATATCGAACGCCTCGCGGCCTTGCAAGACTCGAACCGAACGCAGAACTGGTTTCTGCTCGGTGGCTTGCTCTTTAACATCGGGATCGGCGCGCTGGCCGCCACGATGTTCAGCCGGGAAATCAGCAGCCGGATCGACGTGGTGACGGCCAACACCCGCCGGATCGCGGCGGGCGAAGCGCTGCCGCCGCTGGTCGCCGGCAGTGACGAAATTCGCGAACTCGACGAACAGTTCCATCGGCTTGCCGATCATTTGAAAACGGCCCAGCTCAAGGAACGAGTCTATCAGGAAGCGCTCGAACGGCGCGCTTCCGAACTGACCCGCGCGAACAGCGATCTCGCCCAAAAGAATCAGGAAATCGAAATGTTTGTCTATAGCGTCTCGCACGATCTGCGTTCGCCGCTGGTCAATCTCCAAGGCTTCAGCCGCGAGCTCGGCTACGCCCGAAGCGAACTGGAATCCATGCTGAGCCGCGAAATGCTGGCCGACGACCGGGAACGCGCCCGGCTGGTCGTCGAGCGCGACATCACCGAGTCGGTGCAGTATATCCAGACGGCGGTCACACGGCTTTCCAGCATCATCGACGCGCTGCTCCGCCTTTCGCGCGCCGGGAGCGTGGAATATCAGCCGAAGCTCGTCGAGGTCGCGCCGGTCATCCATCGCATCGTGGAAGCGATGCGCGGCACGATCACGGAGCGCGGCGCGGAGGTCGTCGTGATGGACCTGCCGCCGGTGTGGGCCGACCCCACGGCGCTCGAACAAATCTTTGCCAACCTCATCGGCAACGCCGTCAATTATCTCGATCCGACGCGGCCGGGGAAAATCGAAGTCGGCAGCGTGTCCCGCGACATCGAAGACATCGAAAAGGCGCTCACCTTTTACGTTAAGGATAACGGCCTCGGGATCGCCGAAGCGTATTTGCCCAAGGTCTTCGCCATCTTCCAGCGGCTGCACGGCAATGTCGCCGTCGGCGAAGGCGTCGGACTGGCGCTCGTCCGGCGGGTCGTCGAACGGCACGGCGGCAAGGTCTGGGTGGAATCCGTCGAAGCGGAGGGTTCGACGTTTTTCGTCGCCTTCCCCGCCGAGCCCCAGCTTTCTCCATTGCCGGGCATTGCTCCGCGGAAAGAACGCATTAAGGTTGCCGCCCCAAATCATGACCATGAATCCAGTCACCATCCTCCTCGCTGAAGACGACGATGGCCACGCCCAACTCGTCCAACGCAACCTCGAACGCGCCGGCTTGCTCAACGGCTTCCTCCGCGTGCGCGATGGCCAGGAGTTGCTGGATTGTCTGGCTTCACGGGGCAGCTCCCATGAGCAGACGCTCGGCGACGCCCTCGTCATTCTGCTCGACATCAACATGCCGCGCATCGACGGCATCGAAGCCCTGCGCCAGATCAAAGCCAACCCCGAAACGCACCGCATCCCCGTGATCATGCTGACGACCACAGACGACCCCCGCGAGATCGACCGCTGCTACGAACTCGGGTGCAACGTCTATGTCACCAAGCCGGTCGAATACGACGGCTTCATCGACGCCATCCGCCGCCTCGGCCTCTTCCTCCAGATCGTGCAGCGCCCCCGCAATGGGAACCACTGAGCCATGAGCACCCCGGCTCCGGGCGGGACCATTCTCGTGCTGGAAGATGACCCCGGCATCGGCAAACTGCAGCGGCGGCAGTTGGAGCGCGCGGGTCATCGCGTCGAACTCGCGGCCAATACCGCCCGCGCCCGCGAAATCCTCGCCGCGGGGCATGTCGCCATCCTCGTCCTCGATTACCAACTCGATGAGCCGACCAACGGCCTGGAGTTTTACCGCTCGCTGCTGGCCGAAGGCTGCGACGTGCCGGCCATCCTCGTCACCGGCTTCGGTGATGAGAATCGCGTCATCGAGGCGATGCGCGCCGGCGTCCGCGATTTCGTTCCCAAGACGCCGAACTTCGTCGAACTCGTCGCCCCGACCGTCGAGCGCGTGATGAAGCAGGTCCGCGCCGAGCGTCAACTCCTTGACGCCGAAGCCGCGAGCCGCGCCAAGGATCACTTCCTCGCCACCCTTAGCCACGAGTTGCGCACGCCGCTCACGCCCGTGCTGGCGCTCGTCTCCGCGCTCCAGCGCGACGAGCGCCTCCCGCAGGACGTCCGCGAGGACATGCACACCATTCACCGCAACATCGAACTCGAGGCGCGCCTGATCGACGACATGCTCGACATCACCCGCATCGCGCGCGGCAAGCTCGAGTTGCAATTCGCCAGCGTGGACATCCGCCCGATCATCGAGCACGCGATCAAGACCTGCTGCGCGCACGAGGCGGCGGATAAAATGATCGTCTGCCACGAACATCTTGATGCGGATGACCACATCGCCCGCGTCGATGCCGCGCGGCTTACCCAGGTTTTTTGGAACCTGCTCAAAAACGCCATCAAGTTTACCCCCGTCGGCGGGCAGACCTTCGTGCGTTCGCGCCGCGAGACCAGCGAGGGACGCACCTGGCTCGTCGTCGAGGTCGAGGATACCGGCATCGGCATCGCGCCGGAAATTCTGCCCCGCATCTTCGGGGCTTTTGAGCAGGGCGACCGCACGATCACCCGGCAATTCGGCGGCCTCGGCCTCGGCCTCGCGATCACCAAAGCAATCGTCGAAGCGCATGGCGGGGCGATCATCGCGGCCAGCCCCGGCGAAAATCAGGGCGCCCGCTTCACCGTCCGTCTTCCACTCGCCAACGCCATCACCGCGACCGTCGAAATGCCGCCGCTGGTGCCCTCCCAGCCCGGCACGTCCCGCCCGGCGGAACCGTCCGCCGCGCACCTGCTGCTCGTCGAAGATCACGCCGACACCGCCCACGTCATGGCGCGCATGCTCCGCCGTGCTGGCTTTCAAGTCACCGTGGCGACCACCCTCGCCCAAGCTCGGTCCGAAACGGAAGCGGCGAGCAAGACTGTGGACGACAATGGCCGCAGCCGCCCGATCCGTCTCGTGATCAGCGACCTTGGCCTGCCGGATGGCACCGGCCACGACCTGATGCGCGAACTGGCCAGCCGGCACCATCTGCGCGGCATCGCGCTCAGCGGATTTGGGATGGAAGACGACGTGCAGCGCGCCGCCGAAGCGGGCTTTTCCCGGCACCTCACCAAACCGGTCGATTTCGACACCCTGCTCGCCAATATCCGCGAGTTGCTGGCCGGGGACTGAACGACATTCCGAACATTCATACCGCAGGTCATTCTGAGCGGAGTTCCGTGCGGGCGCAGGTGGAACGGAACACAGTCGAAGAATCCCGTGGAATTACCGGCGACGTCCCCTGCACTGCCACGGGATTGCCTTCGGCAGTCTGCGACTCTTCGACTCCGTGACCTTCCCGCCCTTCGCCCGCACGGTAACTCCGCTCAGAATGAGCTGCTGTTAAACCTAAAAACGTGAATGGGAAGACCACGAACGACACGAAAAGGGACGAAAGGAAGGAGTTGCGGGGCCGGCCGCCTTCCCCCGCTGGGTGAGGCGCCCAAGGACCGGGAACGCTCTTCTTTCGTGTCTTTTCGGGTGTTTCGTGGACCCCATCTCCGGATTTAGGTTACTTGTTCGCCCGACCCTCTCAGGCGAAGAAACGCTCCGGCGCAATCAACGCCTGCGGCCGGCAAAGACGCTCGACGAGACTTTCCCAACTCTCGTGCCCGCTGAGGATTTCGATCTCCACGCGGAGGTAATAGACCGGCGTCTCCAGCCCTTCGATCTTCCCGGGAAAACGCACGCTATCTTTCTCGGTGGTCACGATGAACTCCAGATCCCGCCGCGAACAACGGGCCGCGAACTCCTGCAATTCCCGATCCGTGAAGCGGTGGTGATCGGTGAAGCTCTTGGTGATCTCCAGATTCGCACCCAGCGTCACCAGGCTTTGCTCGAAGCTCTCCGGCCGCGCGATGCCTGAAATCGCGGCGATGTATTTGTCCCGCAAATACTCCAGCGGCCGGCGGTCCGCCGCATCGTAGAGATTCTGCAAATAGAGCGGCGCGTGTCGGCACTCGACGATCTCCGCCGTGCGGTTGTAGCGGCGGATGCGTTCGATGAGCAGCGTGTTCCCGGCCAGCGGCGTCTTCGTAATGAAGATGTAGCTCGCCCGCCGCAGGTTCGCCGGCGGCTCGCGCAACGTCCCGCGCGGGAGCAGGAACTCATTGCCGAACGGCGCCTGTGCATCGATCAGGCAAATCTCTAGCCGATGCTTGAGGTGCAGGTACTGCATGCCGTCATCCAGGATCAGCGTGTCGCACTTCATCTCGCGAATGGCATACATCGCGGAGCGCACGCGATCCTTGCCCACGAGCACGATCACATCACCGAGGCTCTTCGCGAGCATGTAGGGCTCGTCGCCCGCGAAACGGCTGTCCAGCAGCAGTCGCTGCCCGTCATGCACGATCCGCGGCCTGCGCCGTTCCATGCCCAGCCACTTGCGCTGAAGCCGGCGGAAGAGCGGCGGCTTCTTCGATTTGTAGCCGCGGCTCAGGATGGCCACGCGCCGTCCGTGATCCTGCAAGGTTCGCGCAAACCGCTCCACGACCGGCGTCTTGCCCGTCCCGCCGACAGTCAGATTTCCGATCGAGATGACCATGCACGCCGGATGATGCTCGCGCAGAAAACGATGCCGGAAAAGCCAGAGCCGCGTCTGCACTCCGCCGCGAAAGAGCCAGCTCAGCCCGTAGAGAAACCACCGCAGCGCGAAGGCGCGCTTGCCGTAGCGACGTTCCAGAATGACGTCGATGGCAAACTCTTCAAACGCTTCGAGCCAGCGGCGCATAATCTAGCGTTGCACGCGCACCCCTTTGTTGTCCGCCGAGGTAATGATGCTTCTCATATTGGGCAGACCGGTCGCCTCGATCATGGCGGACGAGACCGCCGCAGCATTGTCCAAGGTCACGCAGCAAATCGTCGAACCGCTCCCACTCAAAAAGCCGCCGAGCGCTCCGGCCGCCTCGCCCGCCGCGATCACTCGACTGAGAAATGGGATGAGTTCCTTCTCCCGATACGGCTGGTGGAGATGATCGGTGAAAGCACCGCGCAGCAGTTCGTAGTGGCGCGACGCGAAGGCCGCGGTGATCCGGCAGGCATTGGCGCAACTCTGCGCCGCCGCGACGCGGTCGAGTTGCTCCGGCAGCACCCGGCGCGCGGCTGGCGTCGAGACTTCGAAGTCCGGGATCAGCAATACGAAGCGCAACTCCGGCGACACCTCGAAGCGCGCTACCTCCGGCCCACCCGCCACCGTGAATCCCCCGAAGGCCCCCGGCGCCGCGTTATCCGGGTGCCCCTCCAGCTCCGCGCAGAGCTGAAAAAGCCACTGCGCATCAAGCGGCTTCCCACACAGCACATTGAGCCCATGCAGCAGACCCAGCCGCACCGTCACGCTGCTCCCCAGCCCGCGCGACCGCGGCACCTCCCCGGAGATGCTGCAAGTGAAAGGAAACGGCGTCACCCCGGCCGCCACAAAAAACCTTTCCCCCACCGCCCCCATCATCGGCTGATCCTCACCCTCCTGCGCCCGCGCGACGGAGACGCGATTGTAGAGCTGCAAGGCCACACCCAGACAGTCGTAGCCGGGGCCAAGGTTGGCGGTCGTCGCCGGGACGCGAATCGTGATCTTGTTCATCAGGCCCGCCAGTCTCGCGGGCCGCAAGGCGGCGGGTCAACTGCGAGTTGCCACTGCGCTCACGGCTCCGCCACCCGTTCCTCGACGATTTCGAGCGTCGCCTTCTCGCCATGCCGCGCCGCACTGGCGGCAAGCAGATTGCGCAGGGCGATGATCGTCAGACCATGCTTGCCGATCACCTTACCAACATCGGTCTGGCGGACCTTGAGGAGAAAGGTCGTGCGCTTATTCCCCTCGTGGCACGTTAGCGCCATTTCCTCGGGATAATCGACCAGCAGCGGAATGACGTACTGAAGGAATTCCTGCATGGGCGAATGCAATATGCGCCTCGCTGGAAAATGGCGAGCCTTTGCTCACCCCTTCTCTTTCGGAGGCGGACGGTGGTCACCAAGTCCGTACCCACGCTGTGCCCAAGCGGTGAGCTTGAGCACAGAAAGTGAGGCAGACTTCCAGTCTGCCCTCGAAAGACAAGGCAGACTTGAAAGTCTGCCTCACGTTTGACGCCTGACTACGCGGCGGCGACTTCCTTCTTGCGCGCCTTCTTGATGATGCTGCGCACGGTATCGGAAGGCTGGGCGCCGTTCTTGATCCAGTAATCGACGCGGGAGAGGTCGATGTTGGCGTTGTCGCCGGGCTTCTTGGGATCGTAGTTGCCGATGAGTTCGATGAACTTGCCGTCGCGCGGGCTGCGCTGATCGGCGACGACGACTTTGTAATACGGTTTATTGAGATTGCCTTCGCGGCGGAGGCGGATGCTGACGGACATGGCGTGGTGGTTTCTGTTTAACTAAGGATTGGTTTGGTCGGGAAAATCTACTGTTTCGGCAGTCCGAAGCGGGCGGCGGCGCCGGGGCGCCCCATCATCTGCTTCATCTTGCCCATGTTCTTCATCATTTTCCGCATCTGGCCGAAGCGGTTGAGAAGATCGTTCACTTCGGTGACGGTAACCCCGCTGCCGCGGGCGATGCGCTGGCGGCGACGGGCATTCAAAATGTCCGGTTTGGTCCGCTCGGCGAGGGTCATGGAAAGCACGATGGCTTCGACCCGCTTCATCTGTTTTTCGTCAACCGAAAAGTCCTTGAGGTTACCCATGCCGGGCAGCATGCCAAGGATATTTTCCAAGGGGCCCAGCTTCTTGAGCATCTTGAACTGGGCGAGGAAGTCGTTCAGGTCGAAGGAAGCGGTGCGCATTTTTTCCTCCATGCGCTTGGCTTCGTCTTCGTCGATCGCTGCCGCGGCTTTCTCGACGAGGCCGATGATGTCGCCCATGCCGAGGATGCGGCCGGCGAGGCGGTCGGGGTAAAAGGGCTCGAACTGGTCGAGCTTTTCGCCGATGCCGGCGAATTTGATCGGGCGCTTGGTGACCTCGCGCATCGAGAGGGCGGCGCCGCCGCGGGCGTCGCCATCGAGCTTGGTCAGGACGAGGCCGGTGATATTGAGCGCCTCGTGAAAGTGGGTGGCGACGCTGACCGCCTGCTGGCCGGTGGCGGAATCGGCGACGAGCAGGACTTCCTGTGGGGTGAGGAAGTCGCGCAGGGCCTTGATCTCGGCGATGAGGAGTTCGTCGATCTCCTGGCGGCCTGCGGTATCATAGATCTGGACGTTGCCGGGCTGCTCTTTGGCCCATTCGACAGCGAGCTTGCCGACTTTGAGGACATCCTTTTCGCCGGGCGGCGGGAGGAAAACAGGGACGCCGATCTGTTTGGCGAGTTGGGCGAGTTGTTCGATGGCCGCCGGGCGGTGCAAATCGCACGCGATGAGCAGCGGCGCGCGACCTTGCTTCTTGAGCCACGCCGCGAGTTTGGCCGACGAGGTGGTTTTGCCCGCGCCGTTGAGGCCGACCATGAGGATGCGCGCGGGTTTGTCGAGATTGAGCGGTTCGTTGTCGCCGCCGAGGAGCGCGGTCAGCTCGTCGTGGAAGATTTTGACGATCTGCTGCCCCGGGTGCACCCCGCGGAGCACTTCCTCACCGAGCGCCTTGTCCTTCACCCGGGCGATGAAACCCTTGGCGACATTGAAGTCCACATCCGCCTCGAGCAGCGCCATCCGCACCGCGCGCATGGCGTCGGTAACGTTTGTCTCCGTGATCTTCCCGTGACCACGCAGGTCCTTGAAGACGTCCTGGAGCTTGTCGGCGAGCAGTGAAAACATGAAACGGGCGCGCAGACTAACGTAAGATCAGCGCTTGTCGAGGGCGGGAACGCCCGGCGTTCCGATGCCGCGGATCTTTGCGTCCGCCGGAGGCGTGGCTACTTCTTTTTCCGGGGAGGCAGTTCCGCAGCCGGGTCAGCCGGCGCCGACGCTCCATCCGGATTGAAAGTGAAGCCCCACTTGGTCTGGACCGCTCGCCCGCCGGACTTTGCGCTGATGATGACGGTGTACCCACCCGGCCGGAGCGCGGTCGTCGGCGTGAAAGTGATGGTCTTGCTGGCCGGATCGAAGATGGCCGGCACCTCGCCCAAGCCGCCAATGCGCATGATCACGCTCCCGGCGTCCAGCGCCCCCATCGTGGACAGATTCGCTTTGATCGTCGGGGTCGGGTTGGTGATGGTCTCGCCGTTCAGCGGTTCGGTGACCATGGAAACGGCGGCGTCCTGCGCCATGACCGGCGCGCCGCCCGGAGCGACCATCCCTTGGAAAGTCGTAGCCACAGTGAACGTATCCTGATTGCCGGGCATCTTGGCGGTCACGTCGTAGCGCCCGAGGGTGAAGGCGTTGGTCGTGCTGCCGAGGCGCGCGCCGTAGGTGGTGAAGCCGGCCTCATAGCCAGCCTCGCGGGTGGCCGCCTGGACCTTGTCGTTATGGTTGCCAAAGGGATAGGCGATGGTCGCGCACTTGATGCCCAGATTTTCCTCGAGCACCTTCTTGGATCGCTCAAGTTCGTCCTTCAGCCAGGCGTCGTGGTCCGCCGCCCCCTTCTTCGGTTTGTGTCGCAGATCGAGGTGGGAAACGGTGTGCGAACCGATCTCGAATCCCTGGTCGCGGAGCTCGGCCAATTGATTCCAACTGACCGACTTGCCGCCTTTGTTGATGTATTCGAGATATACAAAGAAGGTCGCGGTAAAGCCGTACTTCTTGAGGATCGGCACACCGACCTCGACTTCCGAGACGTAGCCGTCATCGAGCGTGATCAGGATGCTCTTCGGCGGGATGTTCTTTTCGCCCCGGCGCCAGGCGAGGAAGTCCTGCATCGAGATGACCGGGATGCCCGAATCCTTGATCGACTGCATGTGTTTCTCAAAAAGCGCAGGCTCGATCGAATTGATCCCTCCCGCCTTGCCTTCGAGCCGGTGGTAGCACAGCACGACGACCTGGGCGTTCGTATCCACGGCCGGTTTCGGCGGCTCGGCCGGGGCGCTCGACTCGGGGACGGGTTCGGCCACGGCGACCGCCATCGGTGCGGGAGTGGCCTCGGCGACCGGTTTCTTTTTCAATCCGGGAATCTTGTCGCAGCCGGTGAAAGGCAGCGCGACGGCGAGAAGAAGGAGCAGAGCGAATTTCCGAGTCATAAGGAGTTCCAAGTCTTTATGGCCAACCAGGCAATTTGGCGAGCGAGTTTGAAGAGCGAAGCGCGCCGCTCATTTTTCCAGGCCGAGCTTGCGGAAGGTCTCATCGACATGCGCGTAGTGAATATCGAGCGAACAGAGTTGGTCGATTTCGGCGCGCGACAGCACCGCGGCCACCTTCGGCTCGGCGCCGAGGTTTTCCTGGAGCGGGATGTCGCCCTGCCAGGTTTTCATCGCGGCGCGCTGCACGGCTTCGTAGGCGTCTTTGCGTTCGAGGCCGCGCTCCGTGAGCTTGAGCAGGATGGTCTGGCTGAAGTAGAGACCCTTGGTGATGCGGAGGTTGCGCTCCATGTTTTCGGGATAGACGAGCAGCCGGTCCACGAGTTTGCGCAGCAGCGCGAGCATGTAATCCACGAGGATGCTCGAATCCGGCATGACGATGCGCTCGACCGAAGAGTGGGAAATATCGCGCTCATGCCACAGCGCGACGTT
>Ga0105047_10015890_pt1 | contig 11835 bp, 8 predicted proteins | sample MAT04_FD_78384 | JGI IMG/M metagenome (GOLD analysis project Ga0105047, IMG submission 78384) | Freshwater microbial communities from Lake Fryxell liftoff mats and glacier meltwater in Antarctica - MAT-04 (megahit assembly) | ecosystem: Environmental > Aquatic > Freshwater > Ice > Liftoff... | reverse complement strand
GGGACAAGCCGGCGCCAGCGCGTATGCATGAACCATGCCTGTCTTTCGGCCGAGCAATTCAGGCGGTTTCGGCACCGACCGGCTGAAGCCGGGACTCCCAACCACCGAGTTCCAGCCCGGCATCAGGGCCTTCCTCGCCTTCATGCATGCGCGCTGAGCCGTCGCGGTGGCGCCGGCCATGCCTCAGTTGTGCGCCCTCGCGTGGTGACGGCTAGCCATGGCCCGTGGTCCGTCGCGAGTGGTTCACGGGGGCGCGCTGGCGTAGCCGCCGCGCACGAGGGTGGTGCGCTGAATCAGCCAGTCCCAATCCTCATCTGCCGTCGCGGCCACGGCGAACGGCAACTGAGCGCCATCCGGACGCGCGGGGCGCAACGTGCTGGCGTTGCGCCAGCGATGGCTCTCCGCGTGGCCGTCGGCAAACACGAGATTGGCGCCTTGGTTGTGGAAGGACGCCGGCAGATCGGTCCACTCGTAGGCCGAGACTTTGTTGAGGAAATAGCCGTCGTTGATGCTGTCCGGGTGTTCGTCCACGAAGACGAAGAGGCCCGCGGGGCGCGGCACGTCGGCCAGGCGGAAGAACTGGCGGTAGTAGGGATTGTTGACGTTGCTGCCGTTGGTGGTGAAGGAGCCGGCGTTGCCCATCATGGCGTTCATCGAGATGCTGCGCGTGCGGCCTGGCCAACCGGCGGTGCGCTGGAGATCACTGAGCACGCGGTCGCTGGGACAACGGAAGAGCGGTGTGCTGCCGCCGACGTAGGAGCCGAGGCCGCCGCTGGCGAGGAGTTGCGCGTTGGTGTTCTGCGGATCCAGCTCCCAGTTCAGCACGTTGTTGGCCCAGTTCAGGTAGGTGCCTTCCGCCACGGTCCGGCGCGTGTCCGCCTCGCCGAAGTTGTAGGGCAGGGCGTCCCGATGGTCGGCCGCATAGAGCAGGGTGGCAAAGCCGAGTTGGCGCTGCTGGTTGAGGCAGGCCAGACCCTGGCTTTTCGCCCTGGCGCGCGCGAGGCTGGGCAGCAGCAAAGCGGCCAGCAGGGCAATTACGGCGAGCACCACCAGCAGTTCAATGAGGGTGAAACCAAGCCCCGCCCGTCCACTGGGCCGCCGGGTGCTTGTTATGCGAAGTAGGTCAAAAGTTTGCCTCACAGCGGAGATAAGTGTAGCGGTCTTCGTCGGCCGGTCAAAGGGCGCCTCGGGGCGGCCAGCCGACCCGGCGGGGCGTTTTCGGTGATCGGCACCGCCGATGGGCCTTCCACCGCCTCGCGCCTTGGGGCGAAGACCGGATAGCCGCGCGCTTCAGCCCGGACGCCATCGACTGGCAGGCGCTTTGGCCAGAAGCAGAAGCCAGGGATGCACCACGCCGAAACCGCGGCCACGTCTCGTGATTGATGTTTGGCCGCGCTCCCGGCATTTTGCGCGCTGGCTTTCAACCACTCCTTAAACACCATGCACCATAGCCTGAACCTCAAACCCACCGGCGCCCTCGACTTCCTCTCCCTCGGCGCGCTCGTCCATCGGCTCGACCCCGGCATCATTCCGTTCCGCAAAGCCACCGAGTGCCAGATCCACGTCAGCGGCGGCGAGTTCAATTGCGCCGCCAACCTCTCCGACTGCTTCCACCTTAACACTGGCATCGCCAGCGCGATGGTGGATTACCCCATCGGCGACCTCATCGCCGAGCGCGTCCGCGCGATGGGCGTGAAACCCTTCTACCAGCGCTTCAAGCACAACGGCGTCAACGGCCCCAACATGGCCGCCGTCTATAGCGACCGTGGCCTCGGCGTCCGCGCGCCCGTCGTCTTCTACAACCGCTGCCACGAAGCCGCCGCGCAGCTCAAGCCCGGCGACTTCAACTGGGCCGAAATCTTCGGCGCGGGCGTGCGCTGGTGCCACAGCGGCGGCATCTTCGCCTCGCTCTCGGAGACGACCGGCGAACTCATCATCGAAGCGATGCAGGCGGCCAAGGCTTCCGGCGCGGTGACCTCCTTCGACCTGAACTACCGCGAGAAGCTCTGGAACATCTGGGGCGGCCAGGAGAAAGCCGTCTCCGTGATGCGCCGCATCGTCGAGCACGTGGACGTGCTGGTCGGCAACGAGGAAGATTTGCAGAAGGGCCTCGGGCTGAAGGGGCCGGATGTCACCGCCAAGTCGAAGCTCGATCCCAGCGTGTTCCTCGCGATGATGGATCAGGTCGTGCAGGCGCATCCGCGGGTCAAGGTCGTGGCCACGACGCTGCGCGAGGTTCACTCGACCAACCGCCACACTTGGGGCGCGGTCGCGTGGATGGAGGGCCAGACCTACGAGTCGCCGACCTGCGAACTGGACGTGTATGACCGCGTGGGCGGCGGCGACGGCTTCGCCTCCGGGCTGTTCTACGGCCTGCTGACCGGCGCGACGCCGCTGGACGCGGTGAAACTCGGCTGGGCGCACGGCGCGCTACTCACCACCTTCCCCGGCGACACCACGATGGCGACGGTCGAGCAGGTGCAAGCCTTCGCCAAAGGCGGGTCGGCGAGAATCCAGCGGTGAACCGGCTTACCCTGCGCGCTTGCGCACTCAGCCAATTCAAGGCATAAAACACTCATGCGAAGATCCAGCAGGCGAGAATTCAGCGTCATCGTCGAACGGGACGCCGAGGGCTATTACGTGGCCAGCGTCCCGGAGTTGCGCGGTTGTCATACCCAGGCCCGTTCGCTCGACCAACTCCTCGAACGCGTGCGCGAGGCCATCGCGTTGTGTATTTCACGCCCGCGAGTATCCTGTGGATGATCAAACACTAGAAAGTCGGCCAAGACGGGCAGCATTGGCCTGGCGGTTGGTATGGACCGCAGCGCTAGCAACGGCAGCGACGTTAGGGGTGGTTTGGTGTGTGGGGAAATTTGCCACCCCGTTGATTGAGGATGGGCTGGGAGTAGCGCCTACACTGTGGATGGTGGCGGGTGGTGGAGTGATGCTTGCGGGATGTGGGCTCTGGCGTCATGGTTCGAGCTTCGGCAGGAAGGCCAAGATGGCGGCTGTTTTTGTTGGTTACTCAGTGGGGGTTGGATTTGGACTGGGTGGACTGGTGTCATGGGGACTGGTGTCATGGGGTTTAGGGGCGCGCCTTGCGCTGATCCTCATACTGCCTCTGGTGGGGTTTCTCTTCTTCATACCATTCGGTCTTGCTGTGGCTTGGCTTTGTGGTGCATGGGTTACGACTTGGAAAGCATGGAAAGCATGCAGAACTCAAGGGGAGGGCAGTCTGTTATTAAATGAGCAAGCTGCAAAGGCAGTGGCCAAAACGTGGAACCTGCTGCTGTTATCAATCGAGTGGTTCGCGGAGATGAAATCACCCCGAGTTGTTTGGGAACGGCTGCGCTGGATACCATTTTCTTTGATCGTTCTTGCGGGGTGGTTGTTGGTTATTACGGGCGTGTACTGGCTGGAGGCAGCACTCACGGAGTCGGCCCCAGCCCGGCACTTTTGGGAACAAGCAAGGGGGGTGTGGGGATGGGGAATATCGGGAAAAGCCCTGTGCATTGCTGCTCCGATATGCTGTTGGTGGGTTACTCTGAAAGTATTCGCTATTGTGTCCTCAGTTAGCGGTCGGGCTTTGGGCGCATTGAAAGCATGGGGGCTGCGAAGGCGGCGCTGAAGAAGCGCCGGGGTGAGGGAGAGCGCCGCAGCACCGTACTGAACGCCCAATTCCCAGGTGAGCCGCCCCAGCGCAGGCCGCCGCCTACTTCGCGGCGGGCTTGGCTTTCTTGGCAGGCGTGGGGGAGTCGTTCACCACTAAGCCGAAGTCGCCGAGCTGGCGCGGGTTGTCGCGGTAGAGGGCCAGGAGGAATTCGCGCGAGCGGTTGATTTCCTGGTCAATGGCGGACCTCAGGGCGTCCCGCTCGCCGGTGCCTCCCACGGTGTGGTGGGCATTGGCAGCCAGTCCGGCATGGGCCGTCGCGAAGCGTTTGGAGTGCGGGCAGCTTGCTCCCGCTTTCGGGCGCGACGGGCGGGCAAAGAGCGCCGGCCAGCCGGACGCACTCCAAACGCTGGCGCGACTTCGCTCCGCCCTTTGTGCTGGCCAGACCGACAGCCAGGCGATGCGCTTTACTCCATGCCAACATGGTTTCGCGTTTGCCAGCCAACGGGGCGGAAGCCAGTTTGGCGCGAACATCATGAAACGCCCTTCCAAGCTCGCCATCAAGGCGAAGACCATTGACGAGTTTCTCGCGCGGCTGAGTTCAGAGCAGCGGGCCGCGTTGCAGCGATTGCGCGCGGCTATGCACGCAGCCGCGCTCGCGGCGGAGGAATGCACCACCTACGGCGTGCCCGCGTCATCTGGGGCTGCTTTGCCGCTGCTCCCAGTGTGAAGTGGCAGTTTGGGTGCGCCATTCAAGGCCCGCCCTGCACGCCAGCGTGAGTCTTTGAGCATCGGAGAGACGCAACATGAAAGCCATCTTTCGTCGCCGCTGGATCGTCTCCTTGGCTGTGCTTGCCGCGATCCTGGGCCTGGTGGCCTGCGGTTGGTGGTTGGGGAGCCGCCCGGCGCGACCGCGCGCGGCGTTCGAATTTCACCGCGTGAGCACAACCAATCTTCACAACCCGGTGCTGGGGAATGTCACGCCGGACCGCAGCCCGGTGCCTGACGATCTTCGCGGCAAGTATGCTTCGGTCCAGCGGGGCGAGTTTCACCTGGTCAGTTCCGAGGACACAGCCATCCTCGTGCTGGCCACCGGCGTGCAAGTGCTCACATCGTCCGGGTGGAAGACTCAGACGGAAGATTATCGCGGCGAAATCTGGCGGCTGAAGGCGGGGCAGCCGAAGGAGGTGTGCGTCGAGCGGCCGGGCAATACAACTTGGCGGGCGTTCCTTCGCTACGGATTCGAGATGCACGGCGTTCCGGTGCTGAAGGCGCAGGTGCGCGAGGCGTGGGTATTGAAGAGCTTCTCGAACTGGACCGGTCAGGCATGGGGCGGTGGTCGCTTCCACGGCAACGAGGAGTTGTTCAGTGAGGAGATTGAGGAGTGAGATTTGTCCCGTCGGGCGTGGTTCACATGCTTGCGGGAGTGGACGCAAGGGGCCTGCCAACGGCGTTGCGGACCGGTCCCGGGCGACAGAGCACCTTAAAAGGCAGTGGCGAATCAGCGCCGGATGCGCGTCACGCCCGGGGCCGGCGGAATTTCACGAGCAGCCAGACCACCATGCCAAAGAGGACGGTGATTTGCCCGATGAGCAGCACGGCGAATCCGGTTCCCAGGCGCGGCGGCGGATTCAGGTTGGCGGCCAGCGTCAGGTGCATCAGGCCCACGAGGAAGCTCGTGGTGACAATCCCGAAGGCGAGCAGGAAGCGGCTGACGGTTTCCATCGTGCGGGCGCGGCGCGCCGGCGCGAGCCAGTAATCGCGATGGGGGAGGTTGACGAGCGAGACGGGGAGCCGCGGCATGAACCACGCCAACCCCACGAACAGCGCGGGCATGAACACCAGCAAACCCCCATGCGTGACCGCGAAGCTGGTCTTGCTGGACCAACCGTCGGCCACGCCGCGGACGCCGAAGTGCGTGGCGATTTGAGCGGGCAACTGCGGCAGGAACCACGCCAGGTCCGCCGCCGCGGCGAGCAGGACGAGGCCCAGCACCAGCAGGAGGAGGTAGCGAGGATTCATGGGGCGCGGCGGGGTTGGGCGCGGGCGGGGGAGTTTGCGGGCGCGGTGCCCGGGCCGCGGCGTTTGAGGACGGCCTGACGCAGCAGGTATTCGATCTGCCCGTTCACGCTGCGCAGTTCGGCTTGCGCCCAACTCTCCAGGTCCGCGTAGAGGTCGGGATCCATCCGCAACAGGAAGCTTTTGCGTTCGGCCATGCAGTCAAGCTCAGTGGTAGAGCGTGCCGGTGTTGACCACCGGTTGCACCTCGGCTTCCGCGCACAGGACGATCAACAGGTTGCTGACCATCGCGGCCTTGCGCTCGTCGTCCAGGGTCACGACGTTCTTCTCGGCCAGCTCGCGCAACGCCATGTCCACCATGCTGACGGCGCCGTGGACGATCTTCTGCCGGGCAGCAATGATGGCTTCCGCCTGTTGTCGCCGGAGCATCGCCTGCGCGATCTCGGGCGCATAGGCCAGGTGCGTGAGGCGGGCTTCCTCGACCACCACGCCGGCCTTTTGGAGGCGTTCCTGCAACTCGGTCTTCAGCGCCTGGGAAACCTCCTCCACGCCGCTGCGCAAGGTGACTTCGTTGTCCTCACCGTGGTCGTAGGCGTACTGGCTGGCCAGGTGCCGCAACGCGGATTCGCTCTGCACCGAGACGTAGCTCTCGTAGTCATCCACGTCGAACATCGCCTGCGCGGTGTCCTCCACGCGCCAGACGACGACCGCGGCGATCTCGATGGGATTGCCGCGCTTGTCGTTCACCTTGAGGCGGTCGCCGTTGAAATTGCGGACGCGCAGGGAAATCCGGTTCCGCGACCAGGTTTTCCTGGCGGTCTTGCCGTGCATTGCTGCCTTGTCGCCGCTGGCAGCGCCTTCGGCAGTGTGCGTGGTGGCCTGGCCGTTCGAATAGAAGGGGTTGCCCCAGTGGAAGCCGCTGGCGCGCACGGTGCCCTTGTATTCGCCGAAGAGGACACACACGCGCGCCTCATTGGGCTGCAAGGTGAAGAAGCCGAACAGCATGATAATGGCCCAGCCGAGCAGCAGGATGGCCGGAATGAACAGGCCCCAGACGGGCGGGCCATGACGCTGGGCACCGATGACAACGGAGCAAATGAGCAGCGCCGGAGCGCCAAGCAGCAAGAGCAGGTTGACGGGGAGGAAGACCCAGCCGTTCTGGACGTGGAAGGGTCGCTCGCGATTGGCGGTTTGGACGTTGGTGTTCATGGCTCTTTTGGGGAGGTGTTTGGGTGTGTGGTTGTCTATCGCGGTGATATCATACTGGAATCGCCACGGCAGGCAAGGGAAACCTTCTGGTCAGGCACGGTAGGCCGGATCCCCTGACCCGGCGGACTTGGACTTCAGCACCGATCACGGTCCGCCCGGAGCCAGGCGCACGGCCCGGTAGAAGGCCTGCCGGTTGGTGGCCGTTAGTGGCAGTGCGGTGGTCAGGTTGGTGGCGGTAAGGCGCTGGACTTCATGCCAGGCCGCGCCGGATTCAATGCTAGCGCGTTCTTCGATGGCGCAGGTCCAGCCGGGGCGGGCATAGAGCAACAGTTCGGGTTGGCCGCCGCCGCTGTGGACACATTCGAGCAACGGATGTTCGCCTACCACAACGACCCGACCGGAGTTCCCGGAGGTGTTGCCGATGGGGGTGCCGTTCTCGCGCAGACCAAGGATGTCCGCGACGTCCATCGGCACAAAGGCCGAGGACTGACCTGGTAGCAGGGTGAAACAGATCGCCGCAAACTGCTTGGGACCGCGCAAGACTTGTCCGGGCTGCGCTGCCAAATTCACCACCGCCTGCGTGCGGCTGAGCGGCGTGACCGCGGCGTTGCCGACCTCCGGCGCGAGGCCAGTCACGGTGAAGTTCGTGAACCGGTCAGCCGGCACCGCCACAGTGAAGCTCAGATTCGTCAGGCCGAAACTCGACTCCAGCGTGACCGGGACGCAACCGCTGCCACCTGCTGCGGCCACCGTCCGGCCCAGACTCGTTTGCAAACACTCCGTGACCACCACCGCGAACGATTGGGCGCGACTGAGGAGGCCGCAGCCGTCATCCGTGGCCACCACCGTGATTACGTTGGTGCTGCTGCCTTGCACGCAGGCAGGAGTCCACTTGAGGACGCCGGTGACGGGGTCAAGGTTCACGCCAGCGGGCACGCCGGGCGAGAGGCTGAAGGTGATTTGCTGGCCCGCATCCGGGTCTGCCGCAGAGTTGGTGAGAGTGAGCGACTGCCCGACGGCCAGCAGGCGGTTCGTGAGGGGTGCGAGCGCCGGCGGCTGGTTGGGCAACAGCAGAATGGCGGCTTGGGCAACCGGCGTGGCGGCCTCCAAGTTGCCGACGTGGTCCCGCGCCACGCTGTAGAACTGGTAGCTGTGGCCGCACTCGCCGACGAAGATGGACTCCGTCTGCGGCGTGCCCGCGAGCCAGACTGTCCACGGGCCGCTGTTGTAGGAGACATAGACGGTGTAACTGGCCACGCCGGCACCGCCATAGCCGTCCACGCCAGCCCAGCGGACGGGGAAAATGTGGCGGTTGGTGCTCAGCGGCAGCGGCAGCACGGTGCTGGTGGGCCGGGTGATGTCCACCGTGTTGAAGATGTGCGGCGTATCAATCGGCTCGTTGTAGTCGAAGAAAATGCGCGCCTCGGCGCTGATGATACCCCCATGCGCGATGCCGGGCTTAGGCTTGATGGTGTAGGTGACGAAGCCCTGGCCGATGATGCCGTCCGTATTCGGCGGCAGGAAACCGAGGAAGGGATTGAACGGGAAATCACCGGTTTCGGGATCCAGCGAGAAGAACTCCCACGTCACCTCGCCCCGCTCCAAATCCAGGCTGGCGGTGATGTCCAGCAGCACGCCCAGCGTGTCTAGCAAGTCCAGGCGGGTCTGGTAAAAGGCCCGGTCCAGCGGCACTTCGACCAGATTGGTGCCGAAGCCGATCACGCCCAGGCGGAAGGTGCGCAGGTCCAGATTCGTGCTCAGGGGATGCGTGACGCGGACATACTGCGCGGGGGCCAGCGCCTGCGCCGCGTCGTTCTCGAACCGCACCGTGTAGTGGAAGGTCCGGGCCGGCGAAATCCAATACTCTGGTCCAAATCCGCCCGGCCCCACGATGTCGTTTGGGTCGAAGGAGGGCGGACGCGGCGTGTCGTCGCAATCATCCGGGGGATTGGGCTGCTTGCAGGGATCGCAGTCACCGTCTCCGCAGCTTTCACCGCTGGCATCATAAGCTCTGGGGTATCCAATGTCCACGCGGAGAGTCTCGTTGTCTTTTATTTCGACGGTGTATGCCACCGGATAAGCCCAATCGTGAGCTTGTAGCCGAGCGAGTGATGGTGTGACCACCTGCTCTGCAAAGGATCCCATTTGCGAATCTCCCGCGGTGAAGTCAATAGAGTCGGAAACCAAGAATCTCAGCCTTGATTGGACAGAAAGGAAGCGAGTTCCAAGAGTCTTGCCCAACGACTTTATGCGCAAATCCCCGGTGACACGGCGGGAGTCTGTAGATCCCACTCCTCCTGCAATGTTGCCCGGGATGCTGATCGGATTCTGGAAAGCAATCCGTTTTCTCAGAACGGCCTGTGTTACATAATCTTCGACGCGAACTAGCATTTCTTTACTGGTGTCTGTCTCACAGTCGGCATCACATGGCCACGTCAGTTTGCCAGAAGCAAAGGCGCGTTCGATGCTGTCTGCTGCTTGGCCAAAAACATCATACAAATGCAACTGCAAGAAAGGATCGTGCCTGAATCCCTCGCCGATTTCAGTCCCATCCTTAAACGGTCCTTGTGGGCCTGCAGGCGCGTGCGAGGAAGTGTCAAGGTAGGTTTCCCAAAGCCGACCAACTTGGCTCCCGAAGTAGAATCGAAGCGACGGGAGTAAGTATCCTCTCAACCACTCCTCAATCCCTTGAAGTTCTCGGTCCAGTTCCGGATTGCCGGTGGTCGGCCCAAGCAGGCCGTCCCCATCCTTCGGTGCCCGCCCACCCGGCCCCGGCGGACGCTTGTCCGGCAGTTGGACGATCCCGATGTTCAGCGGCGCGCCCGATGATAGTTGAACAACATTGGTGTAAGCCCCGCTTTGAATCGCCACGATTGTCAGTCTGTAGCCACCGTCAGCCAACCCTTGGACGACAAAACTGCCATTGGCAGCGGACCGCGCCACATGCCGCAGGCGTGCCGGATCTACTTGGCTTTCCAGCACCACCAGCGCCCCTGCCGCCGGAAGCCCGTTGGTTAGCTGGACCACGCCACGTATCTCAGCCCCGCTGCCCAATGCCAACCACCGGACAGTCGTGGTGCCTTCCACCAGCGCAACGGAAGTCAGCACCGGCGCGAACGACTGAGCCTCTACAAACAGAGCATGGTCTCCGGCCGGCAGACCGGCGGCGGTGGCGATGCCGCGCCCATCCGTCACCACCACGGCCAGAGGGTTGGTCGCGCTGCCGATAGTCACCCACGCGCCGGGCACTGGGCGTCCACCGGCATCCGCCACCTGGACCTCCAGCCGCGCTCCACCACGGAGGCTCAGTGTGAGGTTCGTCACCGAAAGCCCATTCCGAGTGTCGGCCAGCACCGGCGCGGTCAGCCGGCCTTGCGCGCTGCGCGCGTCCAGCGAGTAGATGTCGCGCCCCAAGTCTGGCATGAAGAACGTCCCGTCGGCCAGCGACCAGACCACGCGCGACTGGCTGCCATTGGTGGGGTTGGCGATGACTTGCAGGTTGCCGACCTGAACCTCGGCGCTGTCCGAAATGACCCGGCCACTGATGGAGAGCGTTCGGGCAGCAAGCGCCTGCTGCCATTCCAACCGCACCAGGTCGCCCTCGGCGCGATTGTCCCCCATGCCGGCTGGCAGGAGGCTGGCGTTGCGGGCGAGCATGGCCAGGTAATCGCCCCAAGTGCCACCGATTTGCGTGGCGACTTGGGACCAGATGGCATTGAAGTTCGTCCGCGCCAGCTCGTCGCTCGGCAGATGGGCGCGTACGCGATTCCAGTCCACCGGTTCGCCGGAGTTCTTGCCGATGCGGTCGCCAAACGCCGTGTAGGCACCCGCGTCCGTGCCGCTGAAGCTGTGGAAGGTAAGCACCTCCGCCTGGCCGGGGCGGAGGATACCGGGCGGGCCGCCGTGGGTGTTGATGCCGAGGAAGGTGTAGCGGGTGCCCAGCGAGTAGTCGCCGGGGCGGAGGCCGAAGGGGACGGTGTTGCCGACGGTCAGCAGTGGAGCGGGGGCGTCGTTCAAGCCGGTGTTGGCCCACTGGACGGTGAAGGTGTAGGCCACGTTGCGGCGCATCGCGCTGGGGGCGCTGACCACGGGCACCACCGGCGGCGGCGGGCCGCTGGCCACCACTTCCAGCGCATCCGGGATGCTCACAGGAGCCGAGTTGCTGCTCTGGACAATCACGGTGTATTGGCCGGGCGCGAGGCCGCGGAGGTCGAGGGTGGCCCAGAAGCGGGTGCTGCTGTCGTAGTAGTAGCTGAGGGCGGGACGGTTTAAGCCGGCAGGAATGCCGGCGCTCCCATTGGTCAGCATCACGGTGCAGGTGCGGTCGAAGTCCACGCCGTTGATGGGAATGGTGAGGTTGCCGGAATTACCGCCACGGCCAAAGTCCGTTTCGAACACGAGGAATTGCGACAGTCGGGCGAGCAAGGTGATCCCGGCGCTGCCCGGCGCGGGAACGAAGTCGCCATAGACCAGAACGTAATAGTCGCCCTCGCGGGTATTGGGAATCACGATGCGCTGATTGGGCTGGAGCGGGTTGGTGTGCCGATACTGGAATTCGCTCCGGTTGGGGATGGTTTCAAAGCTGGCGTAAAGCTCTGTGGCCGCCGTGGCGGCGGCGCAGTTGAGTTCCAGCACCAGCCATTGGCCGGCGGTAACGTGAACCCGGTAATAGCGGGCTTGGTGGTTCGCCAGTGAGTTGGTGGCGGACACGCCCAATTGCAGCGGTTCCACCTGGCCGGCCACTTGCTCCAGCGTGGCGGTGACGTTGTTGAACTCGTTGGTCTCCGGCACCTGGTTGACGGTGTCGGTGCGGACGATGACGCGGTAGTTGCCGGGCAGAACGCCGGGCGCCGGGCCGCTCACGGTGTTGGTGCGGCTGCCGCCGGGCGGCAGGATGCCCTCCTGGCTGACGCGGGCAAAGAGCGCGTCGCCGATGTCCCACTGGCCGTCGGCGGAGAAGTAGAGCGCGTCCACCCACGGGCCGAAGGCGGCGTTGG
>Ga0105047_10015885_pt1 | contig 11838 bp, 7 predicted proteins | sample MAT04_FD_78384 | JGI IMG/M metagenome (GOLD analysis project Ga0105047, IMG submission 78384) | Freshwater microbial communities from Lake Fryxell liftoff mats and glacier meltwater in Antarctica - MAT-04 (megahit assembly) | ecosystem: Environmental > Aquatic > Freshwater > Ice > Liftoff... | reverse complement strand
TCTTCGGGCGGCACCAGGTCGGGCTGCATTGCGGCATAGCTGGGTGCACCCGTGGCGCCGGCAGCACTGCCCAGCAAGATCAACAGCGTCAGCACGGCCGGGGCGCGCACACCCATGCCAAGCACGACGGCCAGCACGACGGTGACCATGGCCTGCAGCATCAGCGCCCATGCGAAGACCTTGCGCCGGTCGTAACGGTCGGCCAGCAAACCACCGACCGGGGAAGCAATGCCTTGCGGCATGAAGGTGGCCAGCGCGACCAGGCCTGTCTGCACCGCGGAGCCGGTGCCGGCTGCGACCAGGCTGCCGACCACGATGAGCTGCACCCAGGTGCCAACATCGGAGACAACCGCCGCGCCCCACAGCAGCCGCACCTCGCGGTGACGAAAGGGGACGAAGGGATGGTTGCTCACGGCAATCAAACGTACCGTTCGCGGACGCAACAATCGACGCAATATCGGTCACACCCTCCGGTCCCGGTCGCCTTCGCGGTGCCCGGCTCAGGGCTAGCCTCCGACGCGTGAACTGGCTCGCAGCTGCTGTAGACCTCGACCCGGGTTTGGAGTCGGCATGCTCCGCCACACCCACGTGGTTCTGTGAAGGCGCCTGGAACCTCACTCACAACCGCATGATCGCCCGTGCCGCCGATTGGTTCGTCACACGTCCGCTCGTTGCGGTGATCGTCCTACTCGTCGCCTGGGTCGTCAACCGCTACCTGCGCAAAGTCGTGTCCGCATTCGTCACCCGCCTTTCCAGCAGCAAGCAGCTGGCCAACGGGGCAATGGTGAAGATCGGAATGGACCGGCCGGAAGGCGCAACCGTCGTGGGCGCGCGCGAACAATCGCGCGCGTCGACGCTGGCCGCAGTCAGTCGTGCATCTGTGTCGTGGTTCGTGTGGACGATTGCCGTGTTGATCGTGCTCGGCGTGTTCAACATCAATCTCGGGCCGCTGCTTGCCGGCGCCGGCATCGCCGGTATCGCGGTCGGTTTCGGCGCACAGAGCCTGGTTCGCGACTGCATTGCCGGCTTCGTCATCCTGCTCGAGGACCAGTGTGGCGTCGGTGAAGAAGTCGACATCGGCGAAGCCGTCGGCACCGTCGAAGCCATCACCCTGCGCATGATGAGCGTGCGCGGCGTGGATGGCACCCTGTGGAACGTGCCCAACGGTGTGATCCAACGGGTGGGCAACCGCACTCGCAGTTGGTCGCAGGGCCTTGTCGACATCAGCATCTGGTACGACGGCGACATCGACGATGCGTTGGGCGCGGTGCAAGAAGGCATCGCTGTTGCGGTCGAGGTTCCAGAGGTCGCCGAAGTGCTGCTGCAACCACCAGCGATCCTCGGTGTCGAGCGTGTCGACGCCACCGGCACCGTGCTGCGCGTCACCGTGCGGACTCGCCCGGGAAAGCACTGGGCCGCTATGCGCGAGGTGCGATTGGCCATCCGCCGTTCGTTGGTTGAGCACAACATTCCGCTGTACCCACCGGTCAGTCCGGCCCGACCTGCGCCCCCGCTCAATAGCTGATGACGATGGCGATGGGCGATCTCAATGGTCTGCGGCTGCTGGTCACCGGCGGCGCCTCCGGTATCGGCCGCGCCATTGCCGCGGCGGCGCTGTCCCGCGGCGCATCAGTAGCTGTTCTCGATCTCGACCCCAGGGGCTCGCCGGACGGCGCCATCGGCTTCGTCGCCGACGTGTCCGACAGCGAATCAGTCGACGCCGCGGTCGCGGTCGCGGCGACGGCGCTTGGTGGCATCGACATCGTGGCGAACAATGCCGGCATCGGCGCGCAGGGCACCGTCGAGACCAACTCGCTCGACGAGTGGCACCACGTGTTCAACATCAACGTCTTCGGCATGGTGCGCGTGATGCAGGCAGCGCTGCCCCACCTGCGCCGATCGGATCATGCCGCAGTGGTCAACACGTGCTCCATCGCGGCAACCGCCGGCTTGCCGGAGCGCGCTCTCTACAGCGCCACCAAGGGCGCCGTGTTGTCGCTGACGTTGGCGATGGCAGCCGACCACCTCCACGAAGGCATTCGGGTGAACTGCGTCAACCCGGGTACCACCGACACACCGTGGATCGGCCGCCTGCTGGACAAGGCAGACGACCCTTCAGCGGAGCGCGCTGCCTTGGAAGCCCGACAACCGACTGGACGATTGGTGACAGCCGACGAAGTGGCCGCCGCAGTGCTCTACCTTGCCGGGCCGATGGCCGGCGCGACCACCGGCACCTCGCTGGCTGTGGACGGCGGCATGGCCGGCCTGCGCCTACGCCCGCGCTCCAGCTGACTCGATGATCGCCCGCAGGTGCGGCCACGCGGCTGCGAACCCGGCGTGCAGAGGCAGCATCTCCACCTCATCGAGTTGCACCCACGCCACCGCATCCGTCTCGAAGTTGGCCGAGATGCCAAAACGCTCGCCAACCTCCAACACCACGGTCGTGTACTTCCAGTCGGTGGACGGTGCGAACACGTACTCACCGAGTTCGTGATGGTCCGCGGGAATCTCGCCGACCTCCTCGCTCGCCTCGCGTAGCGCAGCCTCGTAGGTGCTCTCGCCTTCGTCGATCGCGCCACCCGCGCAGCTCCAGGTGCCGCCCTCGTGCGCCCACGCAGAACGCATTTGCAACATCACCGACGGCCGCCCCGCAGGCGGGCGAACGACGAACACCACACCGGCCGCACCAAAGACGCCCCATCGCGTATGTCCATCGGAGCAACGCATGAACCCATCACCCGAACGACGGTTTCCAGACATAGCGAGCGACGCTACCGAGTTCGATAGCCACTGCCCAGCCACCGGGCGCGGCAGATCGCCGTTTGGGGTAGTTCAGCTGACGGGTTGCAGGTGGCGGGCAGCTGCGCCCATCAGCTGTAGGAAGTTGTCGCAGTAGAACGCCTGACGAACCGCTTCACTGGCGTCACCGAGACTGCGTTCGAAACGTTCGATAGGCCGGCGGCCACCCTCGACGTGCGGATAGTCACTGTTGAACAACACGGTCTCGGGGCCGGCCTGCTCGATGATCCAGCCCACGTCCTCAGTGGGATAGGGGGCGAACTTCATCGACCTGCGCACGTACTCGCTGGGCCGCATTTGCAGCGACCGCACGCGCTCTTCGTGTTTCCCGAAGGCCTCAAACGCGCTCTCCATCTGCCGCATCCAGCTGGGCACCCAGATTGCGCCTTGCTCGATGACGCCAATTCGTAGGCCGGGAAAGCGATCGAACACGCCATCGAAAACCATCGTTGCCAGGGTCTGCATCGGGGGAAACGGAATGGCCATGTAGTCGACCGAGCGAAAGTTCTCCGCGCCGCCGTGGAAGTCGGGGGGAATCGGCAAGCCGTTGTTGAAGTAGTCGCGGTCGATCAGGTCACCGGTGCCGCCAACGTGGAACACCACCGGGATGTCGGCCTCCTGCGCAATCGCCCACACCCGGTCGAGCGAACGGTGCGACGGCGAATGACCGGCCGGGCATCCGCTGGCGATGAGCAGCGCGGCGGCGCCCATCGCCACCGACTCGGCGGCCATCGCAGCTGCCATGTCGAAGTCGGCCAGTGGCACGTAACAGGAAGGGAGCAACCGACGGTCGACCGAGCAGAACTCGACCATGCCACGGTTGTGCGCTCGAGCAGCGCCGTACGCCAAGGCCAAATCACCGGTGTGTTCCCAGTGGAACAGTCGGCCGTTGTGGAATGTGTTGAACATCAGCTGGCTTTCGAAGCCCAACAGATCGAGCGCCCGGGAACGGTCGTGCGGCAGGAACGAACCTGTGGCCGCGAAGTTCTTCCGCAGCATGATTTCGGCGGCTTCGACGGCCTGATACTCGTCGCTGCCATGCCGTGCTGTCAGCTTCTGAAACGTCACGTGGAGATCAGCCAACTGCTCATCGACGGAACCTGTTTGCTGCAGTTCGTTGCCCCCGCTGAAGTCGAGCGTGGGCAGCCGATCGCGAATGTCGGGGTCGGCGTGATCACGCAGCCAGCTGGGTGGCTCCATGATATGTGCGTCGGCGTCGTACACGAGGCGATCAAGTTGGTTGTACGGCATGGCGACCTCCAAAGAGCTCGACCGGAGTACGGTAACGAGCAGCGATGCTCAATCGTAAACCCCTCGCGTGTGGAGAAGTTCATGGGACTGTTCAGCAAGAAGCCGAAGTCCTCGGCAAACGAAACCGCGGCGGCACCCGCCACCACGCCGCCCGCAGCACCACGCGCGCCGAAGGCTCCTGCAGCGGTCGCCCCAGCAAAGCGCGCAAAGGGCAAGAAATACTCAGTCGACCCGGCCGATTTCCTTGCGCTGCGTAGCGAAATGACGGACCTCCGCGCGCGACTCGACGCCAGCGAGCAGACCAAGGCACTCGTGGAGACGCGCCTTGCCGCGCTCGATGCCACCACCACCGCCATCTCCACGCAGCAGCCGACCGGCGGCGACGATCTGCGCAGCAAGGTCACCGAACTGCAAGCGCAGCTCGAGGCCGTCGCCGAAACTGCTACCGCGGCGCACGCCAATGCCGAGAACGCTGCAGCGAAGGCAACGGCGGCCGCCACGGTTGCAACCAACGCAGCCAACAACCCCAGCGTGGCTGAGCCAACAGCCGCGCCCACCGGCACCGACCCCGAATTGGTTGCGCGCATCGACGCATTGGCGGCTCAGCTCGAGTCGGTCAGCGCGGGCAGCGCGGGCAGCTCGGGCAGCTCGCCGGACCCGACCATTTCCCACCGTCTGGAAGCTCTCTCCGCCAAGGTAGATGCCGGACCCGCACCCGACCCGGGCCTGTTGGCACGCCTCGATCAGCTCAGCGCTCGCATCGACAGTGCACCAGACGCCGCTCGCGTCGGAGACCTGGAAGCTCGCCTCGGCGAGCTGGCAGCGAAGGCCGACCAGCCAGTGGAGGCCGCTGCGCCGTTGGTGTCCGCCGGGCCGGACGACGACACCATTGCTCGCATCGATGCACTCGCCGAGCGCGTTGGCGCCATTGACTCGTTCGGCAGCCAGCTCGCACAGCTCAACGCCAGGGTCAGTGCCCAAGCTGAGTTCGGGGCGCAATTGGGCAGCCTGCGCGATCGCATCAGCGAGCTCAGCAATGAGACCGAAGATCGCCGCGCCGCCGCCCTCGCCGCCACGGGCGACGCCGACCTGCGCGATCGGGTCAACTCCATCGCCGACCGAATCAGCAGCAACGAAGGTATCGCTGCTCAGATCGCGCAGCTGGCCGAGCGTGTCGCCGCCAACGACACCACCACCCGTCAGGCCACCCAGCAGGTTGCGGCCATCGAGCAGCGCCTCAACTCGGTCAGCACCGAACTGGCCAACCAGGTCAGCGAGCTCGGTCGCGATATCGACGGGCTGGCTGCGCACAGTAACGAGGTTGCCAGCGGCAGTCTCAGCGAGGAAGTCATCGACGGCCTGAAGACCTCGCAGGTGAAACTGGCTGCTGAGCAGGCGCGGTATGAGATTGCGTTCCGCCAAGACCTCGCCGCACTCGCCGAACAAGTCCGCCGCAAGCCCTGAGCCCTGGCCGCCAGCCGCTCGACAGCTGCCGGGCTACGTGTCCAGCATCTCCAGTGCCTGGGCCACCAACGCGCGAGCGGCCTTGACCTTCTCGTCGTAGGTGGCGAGGTCCCTGTTCTCCAACGCCGTATCTGCCTGATCGAACAGGTCCTGTGCCTGGGTCAGCAGCTCCTGCGCTGTCGCGCCCTCGTTGCCGGGGTCGGTCCCCGGGTCGGTGCCCGGGTCCACCGGAGTACTACCCAGCACATCGCCGATGTCAGCGCGGAAGCCGGGGAACAGCTGTCGAACGGCATCGGTGAACGACTCACCCATCGCAACCTTGCCCTTGTAGTTGACGATCATCTTGTTCGTCAACGGCTGGCCAGAACCCTTCGACTCGACGTAGAGCGGCCGGAACCAGAGCACGCCGTCAGCGACCGGCAGCAACTGGAGATCACCGAGCAGCACCGTCGAGCCCTGCTGGTTGTTGACCGTGATGTACGCCGAGACATCCGGAGTGGACACCATTGACGCCCCGACGTTGAACGGTCCGTCTATCTGCGTGCTTTCCGGCAACGTGTACGCGACCATTTGGCCGTACGTCTCCGGGTCGCTGCTGGCCGTCATGTATGCAACGAGATTCTTGAACTCGTCGGCAGGGCTGAACGGCTGGAACGGGCGGTACAGCTGGAAGGACGCCTCGCCATCGCCTGCCGGGTGAAACATCGTGTAGTACGGCTCGAAGCGGGGCGAGTTGCTGTCCGAGGCGAACTGCTCGCTGACCACTGTCTCGGTGGCCACCGTTTCTTCGGTGACGACCGTGCCCGCTGCGTCGAGCAGGTTCTTGGTCTGCTCGGGTGCCGCCTGTGCAACCGACCAGGCGCCATTGCGCTCGAAGAACTGGCTGGCCGGCAGCCGGTACTTGGAGTACGCCGCGGTCTGAATTCGGAACAGTTCCTCCGGGTAGCGCAGGTGATTCCGCAGCTCGGTCGGCATTTCCGACAGCGGCAGGAACAGATCTGGGAATGCGGACTCCCACACCTTCAAGATGGGGTCCGTCGCGTCCATCTCGTACAACTTCACCGAGCCGTCATAGGCGTCGACCACGGCCTTCACACTGTTGCGCACATAGTTCAGCGGAAGGTCGAGGCCACTGCCGGGCTCGAGCTGCTTCAGGTCTGCGCCCTCACCGAACGGATAGCGATTGCTGGTGGTGTAGGCATCGATCACCCAGACGATCCGACCGTCGACGGCCACCGGGTACGGGTCGCCATCGAGCGACAGGAAGGGCGCAATCGTCGCCACCCGCTCGCTGACATTGCGCACGGAAATCAAACGAGACTCGTCGGTGATGGAGCTGGTACCGATCAGGTTGTAATCCCACTCGTCCAAGGCGAACGCCAGCTTGCGCAGTGTCGAATCCAGCAGCACGCCGCCGCTGCCCTCATAGGGGGCGACTTCCTGGCCATCGCAGGGCTGCTCCGTCACAGAAGTGTTCAAGATCGCATAGCCGCTCGACGAGCTGTCGAAGTACAACTCGGGCCGATCCACCTTGGCGATGGTGTCGTCGTACGCAGGCTTACGACTGGCCGTGATCTGGCCGGCAGGCGACACGATGAGGCCGCACCCGTGTGTGTTGATGAGGTGCGTTCCCTGCCACGACTTGTTGCCCACGTTGGCAAGATCGAGTTCGCGCGCGCCCACGATCACCTGGCGAATGGTGCCATCGACTTCGTAACGATCGGGGTCGACGTCGATGACCTTCGTGTTCGGTCGCGGCTGATCGGCTTGGAACCGTGTCTCCAGTTCCGCGGTGGGCTTCAGTAGCCGCACATCCTGTAGCGCTGCCACATTGTTCGTCAGGTCCGTCGACGTGAGATCGCCGAACTCGACAGGCGCGACCGTCACTCCATCGATGCCGAGCGCGTGCTGCGTGGCCTCGATGTTGTAGGCGATGTACTTTGCTTCCTTGTCCTTCTGGTTCGGTGCGACCACCAGCGACTGCATCGCGCTAGGATAGATCACGCCACCCACCAACGCCACGATGGCCCACAGGCCCGAGGCGACAACCGCCGGCCGCCAACGCTGCGTCTTGAGCGTGCTGAGGTAGAGACCCGCTGTGAGCAGTGCCACGAGCGCCAGCAACAGCACGGCCGGTAACTGCGCATTGTCCACCGCGTACGTCACACCGCGTACGGCGCCACGGTTCGCCGTGGTCAGTTCGTACCGCGTGACCCAGTAGTCACCCGCTTTCAGTACCGCCAGCAGAGCCAGCAGCACGGCGACATGAGCTTTGGTGGCGGTACGGACCTTCGGCTTCGGCGGTTGGATGAGGATGCCACCGGAGAGCACGTGCGTAGCGACCACCAGCAGCGTGATGAACAGCACGGCCAGGAACAACCAGTCCAACACGAACGTGATGAACGGCAGCTTGAACAGGTAGAAGCCGACGTCGTTGCCGAAGTAACGGTCGGCGATTCCGAATGACTTGCTGTTGCGGAACATCAACCAGTCCTGCCAGCGGCCAATGGCGGGAGCGGCGAAGAGCAGGCCGAAGATGATCGCAACGCCGAACCGGAACAGCCGCATGCGGTGCCCGAAGAACTCATGGAAGCGCTCGACCAACGGGTGGGTATTGGCGGAGAAACTGGCGGGGGCAAGCCGATCGGCGATGATCAGGTTCAGCAGTGCGAGCACGATGAACGTGCCGGCAAACAGGGCGAACATGGTGAACTTGGCGCCGAGTACACCCCAGAAGACATCGGTGCGACCCACCGACTGATGCCACAGGTACTCCACGAAGAAACTGGAGATGAAGCGGGCGGACAGTAGTAACCCGACCAGCAGCACGGCCGCAATGATGAGCAGCGCGCGGCCCCGATCACTGAAGCGACTGGGCTTGCGGGCACGAGAGGGGATATCGGCAGGGTTCCGCACCCGGCGAAGGCTACAGGGGTGCCCGCTGCAGCATGCAGCGGCAACCTTCATGCGCCGGCGCACACACATGATCCGTGGGGAACGGTTGGCCCGCAGCGATCGCGCCAGCCAGGGCATTGTCTTCCGCGTCGGGGCAGGCCGGGCCATTGGGATCGACCGACCAACACACCGGTGCACCGGGGGCCAGCGCGACCAACGCACCGCGACCGAAGGCCATACGCGTGACATCGTCGAGATGCTCGTCAATTCGCTGTGTCTTCCACTCGCGGTAGAGCGCCCGCACTAGATCGGCCAGCTCGCCGTTGTCACCATCGCTGTCGGTCACTGCTCGCGCCACACGGACGCGGAGCGGGTCGATCACCGTGGCCGCCAACGCTTCGATTGCCGGCTGCAGCGCCTTTGCCCGAGTGATCTCGTGCAGGTGGTCACCCTTGTCGCCATCGTCAACACTGGCTGCCCCGGCCAGCGCTGCCAGGCGCAGCTCGACTTCAATGGCAGCCGCATAGCGATGCGCATGCTCGGCGGGCGAGGGCAGCAGTGCGGCGAATGCTCGCACCGGCTCGGCCCGGCGAAGGATGTGCAGTAGGTCGTTCTGCTCGTCGGCCAGCACGCGCTTCAGCTTGCGGGCAGCGGCAACGATCAACGGGGTCAGTTCCGCGTCGCGGCGACCGAACGGTGAATCGTCGGCCTCGATCACCGGCGTGGGCGCGGCCGGCGACGCCTGAAACACGGAGAGTTCCTCAGTGACGTCCACATCGAGCAGCGCTGCCAACTCGGGCTCGTCGATGGTCGGCCCGTCGATGGTCGGCTCAGCCGTTTCGGATTCAGTCGTTTCGGGCTCAGTCGTTTCGGGCTCAGTCGTTTCGGGCTCAGTCGCTTCGGATTCAGCCGTTTGGGATTCAGCCGTTTCGGGCTCAATCGCTTCTGGTTCAGCCACCAGTTCAGTCACGGCGGCGAGCGCGACCTTGTCAGCGCGGGCGGCGCGCAGGCGAGCGAACAGATCCTCGACCGACGCCTTCGCCTCCACGTCCTCATCGTCGGAGTCGATGGTCGTGTCGTCGGCTTCAGCAGCGACCGACGCGGGTTCTTCGAATAGCGACACGACATTGGTCATCGGCTCGTCGTCATCACCTTCACCCGATTCGTCGATCTGTTCGGATGATTCGATCTCCTCAAGCGCCTCGATCTCGGCGACCGCTTGCTCAGTGTCGCTCGTCTCAGTGTCGCTCAGCTCAGTGTCGCTCAGCTCAGTGGCGCTCGGCTCGACGACTTCCGGCACCAGCTCGGCTTCGGGTTCGAGATCGGGCACCTCCAAATCAGCGACGACCAACCGCGGCCGCGCCTCCGTGGTGGGCACCATCAGCGGCACCGGCCCGGTGATGGGCGACAGGTTGACGTACTCGGTGGGCTCGCCCAGCGGTGTCATCTCGGCCATGACATCGACGGCGGCCAGTCGGGCGCGCTCGAACGCGTTCAGCAGACGATCGCGACCGTGCACCAACTGCTCGATCTGCTGCCGGGCCATCTCACGACGGCGAGCGAGTTCGCCCAACACGCGCTCGCGATAGGCGCGCGCCTCGTTGACCATTTCGCGACCCTGTTGCTTGGCCATCTGCAGTTCCGACTCCGCATCGGAACTGGCGTCCTGGCGCCGACGAGACGACTCGATCTCGGCTTCCTCGCGCAACCGCTGCGCCTCATCGGTGGCTTCGCGCAGCACACGCGAGGCGCCGTCCTCGGCGCGCATCTTGATCTGGTTCGCGGCCTCGCGGGCAGTGGAGAGAATACGAACGGCTTCCTCACCCAACATGCGAGTGACCAGTTCTTCATCGAGCGCGACGCCGGCGCTGGGGGCGTTGCGCTGCGAGGTGCGCAGTTCGCGTTCGAGGAACCTTTCGCGCTCTTGAAGTCGGGCAAGTTCGGCCGCCACCATGCGGAGAAACTCGCGCACTTCCTCGGGCTCGTACCCACGGCGGGCGCTAGAAAAGTTGGCCGTCGACACTGCCGTCGGCGACGAAGGGTCGGGACGTGAGAACGAAATGGCCATCGGGCGCAAATCGTAGGTGCGAGAGCAGCCGAAAGGGTGGCATAGCGGCTGGCACCCCGCCATCGGCGCTGTTACGCGTCGATGGTCGTCGGCGGGTTGACCAGTTTCACCGGGTCGCCACCAATTCGCTCCAACGCCGCCAGCGCCTCTTCAACAGTGGCCACCGGGATGATCTCCACGTCGTCACCCACGACCTCGCGTGCGCGCGCAATGCCGTCAGGGCCGTCCTCGCCCTGGTTCACTGGCACCAGGAAGTACTGGACCCCGACCTGCTGCACCGCGGATGCCTTGGAGTTGAGACCGCCGATTGCGCCAACCTTGCCCTCTACATCGACCGTACCGGTGACCGCTACCCGCTGACCGCCCATCAGGTCGCCTTCAGTGAGCTCGTCGATCAGCGTCAGCGTGAAGGCCAAACCTGCAGACGGGCCGCCGATACTGTCCGTGTCGATCTCCACATCGAGTCCTTCAGGCAGTGCGACCGTGGTGGTGTCGATGGGACGGAAACCGATGATCGTTCGCGGCGGGTCCTCACCTGGCGAGAGGATGGTCTCGATCTGGCCGGACATCTCCTTGCCGTCGCGCTCGAACTCAACGGCGATCTTCTGGCCCGGCTTCACATCCTTGAGGGCCAGCGGCAGGTCGTCAATGATCGAGATGTCCACCCCGTTGACCTTCTTGAGCACGTCGCCCGGGTCGAGCAGGTCGTCGGCGGGGCTGAACTTCAGGCATTCGGTACCGTCTGCGTTCGGTTCCAGACACAGCAGGAAATCGATGATCACATCGCCCGACGTGAGCTCCACCGGGTAGCCGGCCGCCTTCAAGGCGACGTACATGGCGTTGTCCTTCGCGCTCCGCATCTGCCGCTGACCGGCCTGAATGAGCTGCGCCCGGGACTGGTCGCCGTATTTGTCGCGGTAGCTCATGAACCGAGATGCGTCATTGTTCCGGGTGACAAACCAATCGACCATGCTGATGTTCGGTTGCGTGATGGTGACGAAGTACACCTGGCCGGCGGTGTCGAACGTTGGGGCGCCAGTGATCGCCATGCGCGGCTCCACCGGCTCGGCGTCTGCGGGAACCAAGGCGAATTCGACGGCTTCGGTGGTGGGCTGCACGCACACCGGGGGATCCGAGGTGTCGAACTCACGACAGCGGGACTTCTCGATGAAGACCGTGCTCGGAATGAAACTGAACACGATGGGCGCAGCTGCGACCGCAAACCCGAGCACCGCCAACGGCACCGCCCACCAACGGTGGCTGGACCGCGGCGCCCTGACCGGCGAGGCGGGCTCCGATACCATCTCTTCTTGCGTGAGTATCACTGAAGTCACCACCGCTGCTGGCTGGATTGCCGGACT
>Ga0105047_10015884_pt1 | contig 11838 bp, 11 predicted proteins | sample MAT04_FD_78384 | JGI IMG/M metagenome (GOLD analysis project Ga0105047, IMG submission 78384) | Freshwater microbial communities from Lake Fryxell liftoff mats and glacier meltwater in Antarctica - MAT-04 (megahit assembly) | ecosystem: Environmental > Aquatic > Freshwater > Ice > Liftoff... | reverse complement strand
AGCCAGTCGATGTCACGCTTGATCCTCTCCCCGCCGGTGACCCAGTGCCGTTGGCTTTGAGCGACTTTGCAGTTCGGGCGATCTGGGACGACAAACAGTCGCTGGCTGGCCACAACGTCGAGCTGGTCGGATTCGTGACTCCGATTCCTGACAACAAGCGAGGCAATGCCCCCGCTGACGCGCACTGGTGGATCACTCGCATGGCATTGACGTGCTGTGCCGCCGACGCCGTGACGACCAAAGTAGTCGCCGTTGGTGGGCCGGAACTGTCGGCCAATACCTGGGTTTCGGTCACTGGTAAATGGGTGTCTGGCGGTGGGACGCAGTCGGACACGGCAATTCCATGGATCGCGACACAGAAGATCAAGACGATCCCTCAGCCGGCGAATCCCTACGAATAGCGACCAACAACTGCCTGTGGATTGGTCGTTGCTCGCAGTGTTGTGGTGAGGCCCACAGCCTGAGTCCGGAACGCGAAGGCGGGTTCGTTTCGTCACTTATGAGCGCCACTTGACCAGGTGGCATTCGTCGCGCGTGATTTTCGGGGGCTCACCATGATCGAATCCGGCAATGACTTGGCGCAGCGTGAGGTCTTTACCCAACTCGCGCTCGAGTGGAGCAAGAGCTCCTCACCTGAGGTTCAGGATGTCTCCGATCGCATCCTGGCCTACCTGACTCAGTAGCACAGCTCAGCCGTCCAACCACCCAGTCACCGCGGTGATGACCGAAGGTTGGGCTGCAAGTCTGGTTCAAGGCGATTCTCGGACCTCACTTGTGGTGAAGTTGTTTCATGGCGAATGCAATAGGGCCCGAGACTTCGGATAAGCCCAAGGTTGTCGTCCTTATTGACCCGTATCACGAGTATGGCGCGTACTTCATCCAGGCAATTTTCTCTCGCTGGGGACTGCAGACTGTTTGCCTGTACACAGACAAGAAGCAACTGCGCATGCACGCCTACCGGTACCCAGAGCTTGTTGGCGACATGGTCCTTGCCAATCACCTGGTGAGCCCGGATGAGTTGGCCACCTTGGCCGGACCGTTAGCGAAGCGCTATGAGGTTGCAGCCGTCGTGCCGCATGTGGAGACTGCCGTCTTGCCTGCTAGTGAACTAGCTGCCGCCCTGGAGCTGTCCTGGGGTGCGGACAACGTACTCGCCCGCTTTCGCGACAAGTTCGCGCTGAAGTCGCACCTGCGTGATGTTCCAGACGGCCCGCGCGTCAATGCAATTGCCCTTGTTCGCGATGTTCAAGACGTGCGCATCGAGCTTGACAAGTCCTCGTATGACCGCTTCGTGATCAAGCCCAATGATGGCTTCGGCAATACCGGTGTTGGGTTCTTCGATAGGTCCACGCCATTGGAGCAGATCGCAGAATTCATCACCGAATCCGGCGCGGGCAAGTTGATTATGGAGGAGTTCGTCGAAGGCGCCGAATTCGTGGTCAAAGGCCAGGTTGATGGCGATGGCAACATCATGATCTTCGAAGTGTCCAAGGAAGAACATGTTGGCGCCAACGGCCGTGAGAACGTTCAGTCGGCCAGTGTGGTCTTGCCACGTCAGGACCCCCGCTTCAATCAGCTTGCCGACTACGCGACGGCGGCGGTTGCCGCCAGTGGATTGCGACGTAGCCCCTTCCATGCGGACTTGCTACTCGACTCCCATGGCCCCTGTTTGATTGAGGTGGGTGCCCGTCTAGTCGGTGCTGACGGCTCTCCGGACCTCAATCACATTCATGGCGACAAGATCGATGTATTCCAGATTGCTGCGCACTATTACCTCACCGATGAGCCGTACGGACCTGTGGATCTGGATTGGGAGACTTACGACGGATTCGACCACCGCAAGGTCGTAGGGATCAGCACGGGAGCTGGTTGGGCTTTCGCCGTTGATGGTGTTGACCGGGTCGAAGCGATGTCGCAGTTCTGGCGATGGTCAAAGGCACCCAAGGTCGGCGACCAGATTCATGCAACGACTGACCTCGTGTCGATGGCTTGGTTGGTGAGTATTCGCAGCGCGGATCTGGCCGAGGGAATCATTGTCGAGCAGCAGATTCGGGATCGGATCGTTCTGCATCTGACCGGTGGTCCGGACAAGCCCACCTTGCGCCAGCGAATTGCAATGGCCGCTGTGGTGGGTAAGAAACTGGCCGTTGCTGCCCAGTACTCGCGTCGGCTTAAGCTGTCTGCGCTGAACTAGCGTCCGGCAAGATTATTGGCCGCTAGTAGCAGCCAGTGATCGTAGCCGCGATCTTGTCCAGCGCCTGGCGGGCGTAGACGATGTAGTAGTCCTGCGGGCGCTTGTTCACCAAGATGGAGAAGACCTTCTCCCGGCCGTCTGCTCCGATGGCGTAGCCGGTGAGGCCGATCGCGTCTTCTAGCGACCCGGTCTTGGCCCGGATCTTTCCGACAGCGCACTTGGTGTTCTTGGACACGAATCGATCTGATCCCAGTGTCCCGCTTCGCCCGGAGACTGGCAAGCCGCCCTTATAGATCGCCTTGAATTCGGGGTGGCGCACCTGGTCGCCGATGATGCGCAGAAGATCAGTGAAGAATTTCGCGCTGACGAAGTCGTGACGACCCAAGCCGCTGCCATCGGTGATGCGTATGCCGTCGGTGGATATTCCCAGGGAGTTCATCGTTGCCGTCGCCGTTGCGCTTCCACCAGCCCAGGTCGCAGGACGACCAGCGGCGATGGCTGACTCGCGAAACAACATTTCGGCGATGTTGTTTTCGCTTTCCAGCAGCATGATTTGGATCTGCTTCCACAACGGGAACCCGTGATTGGCCACAAGTAGAGGCTCCTTGCCGGTGGATGTCCACCGTCCTGCCCACTGCGCATCGACTCCCGCGAGCTTCAGGTTGTTGGCCAACACCTTGACCATCTCGCCGGACGAGTCTTTGACCATGTAGCCCTGGACGCCTAGGGCGCGCACGGGGCGAGCGGTGTAGGGCATGTAGCTCCTACGCCAGCCGACGTTGCGGGTCGGTGCCGGGTAGCGAGTATCGTCGACGTAGATCTGAATAGTCCCGCCGCGAGCCTTGAGCTTGGGGGCGATCTTGGCCGCCATCGATCTCACGGCGGGCAGATTCAGGGTGGAATCGCCACCGCCGACAATGAGGATCTTGCTACCGCCGAGGTCGACGATCTTGGTGGTGAACCGGTGCCCTGCGCCGATGTTTTTGATTGCTGTCACAGCTGTTATCAGTTTCAGATTTGAGGCTGGCATCAGTGGTGTCGTGCCTCGCCGTGACCAGATCTGCTGGCCACTTTGCATGTCCGTGACGTCGACGCTGTAGTCACTTCCGAGCAACTTGCTGATCGAGCGTTGAGGTTCAAGGCTTGCAATGCGTGCATCAGATGGGGACAGTGGACCAGTCGCTAGGACAGCCAAGCTAGGCGAGGCGATAACCGGCGTGGTGGCAGGCCGTGCAGTCGAACTGTCGGCTTTCACAGGCTTGGCCGGACTCACCGATGCGCCCGGAATCATTGAGAAGATCGCAAAGGCGCCAACCCCGATACCGACCAGAATCGCGACGAGGGCAAGCAGCCCTGTTCGCGCTCCGGATTTGGCCACGGCTTAAGGTAACTTGCCGCGCGAGAGATTGCTCTCTAATTACACAGTTGATCAAGCAATTCGTTGATCGGGAATGGCTGGAATCCCGGTCAATTCCTCCTTGAGAACCCCGATTCGGTCGACGGCGTTGGTGACCCCGCTAGCGTCTTGCGCTGCATTGGCAACGGCTAGGTCAGCCATCGCCCGTTGCAGACCCCGGACCGAGCCAATCGCAGGCTTGCCCTGCGGATTGCGGAAGTCGTGTGCCCACGCACGGCGTCGTGCTGGCGATGCCATCGCTTCGAATTCTTCGGGGCTGACGACTTGGGGAACTTCACCGGCCAGATAGGGCAAGAAGAAGGCGGCATCCTTGCGCCGTGCCAGGTAGAGCCCACGCCATAGCACCCAGACAATGGCAATCCCCTTGATCAAAGACCCCAGCATCGGTCCGTACTCACCAGGCACGATGGGGGGAAGGTTCCAGAGGAAGTGGGCCAGGTACGCAGCTACGAAGCCGAGTGCAGCGGCGCCTACTCGGCGACCGATTCTGCGATGAGTAGCGGTAATCATGTAGCTCAAACCAAGGCCGACGATTCCTGAGTACACGGCATGGCTGAAGAGTCCGCCGAGGATACCGCGCACGAAGAACGTCGAGACCAATCCGTGGAGCCCGCCGGAACCACCGCTGTTGACTGTGTAGATGAAATCCTCGACGACCTGGAATCCCAGGCCTACCGTTGCGCCTACGACAAAGCCATCCAAGGCTGTTCGAGGTCGCCTCGGGCTCGCCATCAAGATCAGCAGAATTCCGATGCCCTTGGTGAGTTCTTCCGTAGGTCCGCCTATCGCTGGGGCCCACACGTCGCCAAAGGCCGAACCTGAATTGACCGCCAGAATTTCGATGATCGCGGAGTTGCCGATGATGCTTAGCCCGCAGGCCACGACTCCGCCCCAAAACAGTGAGAGCGCCAGGGTGGTCCAGTCTTCGAGCTCGAAGAAGTCGATGTGGCGAATCACCAGGAGGAAGGGGATCGCATATAGACCCCACACCACAAGTGAGGCGCTGCCCAACCCCGGTTGGGATGAGAGCGCGGAGGCTAAAAGTTTGACCATGTACCAGGTGGGGTAGATCGAGATGAGGATTCCGACTGTGATCACGGGCCAGCGGGAGGCACGGTTGTCGGGGGTCGCATCGAGCGCGCTGGGCACCATGGCCGTGGGCGCGCTCATTGCTTGGGGGCCGGTGTCACTGGAGTCGGCAGGTCACGCTTTGGGGTAGATGTCGCGTATTTGGGGTGGACCATACCGATGGAGTTGATCATTTGCGCCATCTCATTGAGTAACTGCCGCGACGAGGTGCTCGGGCTAATCCCGATGGCATGTGCTGCGATGTGCTGTTTGGGGACGACAACAACCCCCATAACTCCGGTGTGAGTTCCGTCGGTGCTCACGACGTAAGCGCCGGAATCCTTGGACCTGGAAATGAAGGTTCTCGTGTTCGTCGACGCAACGAAGTTGGGCTTTGCGGATGACACGTCGTCGAGGGCTTCCTGGGCAGTGGTGGAGTCGTCAACCGGGGCCGTGCGAACCGAGAAGATCGCGCCTTCTTTGACCATTGTGACCGTGTCCTGGGTGTCACCTTGGGAGACCGGAACCTCCCAACCGGGTTGGGGGATGAACGCGAAATTCTCATTCGACACAGCCCCGTAGGGAATCTTCGTTTGCGCACGCTTGGCGGCAACGGGTAGACCAACCGAAAAGACCAGCGCTACAGCGGCAGCGAGCATGGCTCCGAACCACATGAAACGCCTCGATAGTGGTGCCGGACCCTGCGGCAGCGGTCGTGGTGGAGGTGAGGCAGTCAGCTGCGCGGCTGGCTGCGCTGCATCGTTACCGCTCACCCTGGCAGCTTCTCAGCCATCTGACTTCCACGCACCTTCTCCATCACCCATCCACCACCTGCCGACTGCGGGATTGTGGCTGTGAATCGGCCGGATTCTGGCCCGAATCACGACCACAATCCCGCAGTCACCGGGGGTTCTCTACGGGTGGGAGGCGCGCTGCACCTATCGTGCGGACAATCGCGGACCTCATCGTCACGGCACCCAGGACCAGATCTTGACGTTGTCGACCTGCAGGTTCGATGTTGGTGGGGCATCGTCGCTCGCATCGGTCACGGCCTCGGTTTGGATCGCGAGCCACATGTCTTGGTCGGGCACGTCTGGGCTTCTGTTCTCGGCCCAGACCCTGCCGTCGATCAGGTATTGGATGATGCCTGGCCGCCAGGTCACTCCGACGGTATGCCAGTCGCTGAGGTCGATACCCGTGAGGCGCTGCCTCGTTTGTTGTTTGTTTCCAGGTTTCTGGGTGTCCGGGGCACCCCAGTGGAAATACGCAGAGTAGCCATCAGGTCGCCGCGTAGCGCCGCCACCCTCGGCGAAGTCGATCTCTGGCGGCCAACCTTTGGTAGGCCACAATTGCACGACGAACTTGACGGACTTGGAGTACGGCATTCGCATCTTTACTTCCCACTTGCCGTAAGTCTGGTGGATGCCGTTGCCGACCCCACCTGTCACGAATTGATTGCCCTCGCGGGTCGTCTTGATCAGTAGCTCACCACCACCGATAGAAACGTTGGCAGGTGACCAAAGGCCACGTGAGTTTCCGCCAGGTTGACCCGAGTAGGCAGCCCACGCAGCATCCGAATTCTCACCGGCGACCGGGAGTTTCTGAGTCTCGTTGAAATCGTCAACGAGGACTTGTTGGAACTTCCCGGCAGTTCCATCGTTTGTTCTCGCTGCAGAGAACACCAAGACCAGGCTCCCAAGAATCATCAAGACGGCCCACGTGATGTACCCACCACGCAGGAGTCTTTTCTTGCTTGCCCTGTCCACAAGATGATTGTGTCCTATCCACGCCTCCTATCCCACCGTTGAGGGTTGAGTTGTTGATGCATTTGATCAAGAAAACACCTCAACAACTCAACCCTCAAAGGGGTTTGGGTTAGGGGCTAGGAGAGCTCGCGGTCGACGATGTGGTTTCTGAAGCTGACGCCGATCCGCTCGGCACGCTCATCCCCTCGCTGCGCAGAGCGCGGCGTTCTCGACAGCTAGCAGGTTCTGGTATGCGGCCTTTTGCGCATTCGGGCTGGCCTGGCTATTAATTGCAACAGCGACACTGTGCTGGCCGTCAGGAGTGCTCGCCGCAAACGAGGTGTAGCCCGGCAGGTTTCCCGTGTGGCCGAGGAAGGTACCGCACGCCGTTACGTAGCGATAGATCCCAACTCCGCTGGAGTTGACACCGGGACCGGGAGGTCCGCCAGCGCCGGGGACAAACTGTTGTTGCTGCTTGAGCAATTCAGGACTAATCAGCTTCCCGGAAACGTAGCCACGGATGAAGAAGTTGAGCTCTGCTGCCGTGGTCGTCATTCCGCCCGAGGCCCATGCCAAGCCGGGATTGATCAGCTCGGTGATGTCTTCTGCGGCCGCGGGGGATGCACTGCCGCTCACAGGTTCCACGCCTGCATAGCCGTGGATGTACCCCGAAGGTAGAGCTGTTGTGGTCGGGAGTTCTGTGGTAGTGAGTCCGAGCGGCTTGGCTACGTCTTCGCTGAGCAGGTCGTTGTAAGACTTGCCAGATACCTGCTCAGCGATCATCCCAGCGACGATGTTGTCAGTGTCGGAGTACTCGTACCTCGACCCCGGCGTGAAGGCGGGAGGTTTATCAGCGACGTAGTCGATGAGTTGTGCGGGCGTTTTCTGCATCTTGGTGTTCGCGATGAATTCCTTAAGAAACGCCGGGTCCTTTATGTAGTCAGGTAAGCCGCTGGTGTGCTGAAGTAGTTGCCCAACTGTGACCTTTCCCCACGACGCCGGAGCGGTCGGCAGGAGTGCCCCGACTGTTGACGCCAACGTGAGCTTGCCCTTGTTGGCCAAAACCAATATGACTGCACCGTTGAACGCCTTGGAAATGCTGGCAATGCGAAAGACAGCATCACCAGTCATCGCGTGCCCATCGGTCAGGTTGGCTTTGCCCTCACCGAGGGTGTAGGTGCTCGCACCATCTTGAATGACCGTGATCACTCCGGGTGCGCCCCCGTCGCTGACGAGCTTTAGCATCGATGCGCGGAGCGCCGGTTCCCCCGCGAAGACCGACGGCGAGGGATTGGACGTTTGCGTCGAGCTACCGCAACCCGCCAAAATCACAGCTACTGCCAATGTGGAACCAGCAGCCAGTCCCGAGCGAAATGATCGGATGCTCATGCCCACAAGGTACCTCGTTGACGGTTGAGTTGTTGAGGTGTTCTCTTGATCAAAAGGCTCAACAACTCAACACTCAACGTGCGGCGCGCAGCGTCGTCGGGTCGATCGCAATAGGGTCGCAGCAGGACTTCCGTGGCGCGAGGAGATTGAGCATGACTGACAGGCGAAACGAACCAGACTGGGTGGCCCACGCAATCTGGTGGCAGATTTACCCGCTGGGGTTCACCGGCGCCGACACCACCGGGGAGAACCGCGCGCCGGCAGGCACCCTGCGCCAATTGATCGGTTGGCTGGACTACGCGATCGAGCTCGGAGCATCTGGCATTTTGCTTGGCCCGATCTTCGCTTCAGCAACGCATGGCTACGACACCACCGACTACCTGCAGATCGACCCTCGCCTGGGCAACGATGCGGACTTTGATCAGCTGATCGAAGCGGCACACGAACGGGGACTCAAGGTCCTGCTAGACGGGGTCTTCAACCACGTTGCCTACCTGCATCCGAGCTTCCAGGAAGTCCTCAACGGCGGGCCGAGCGCCCCCCGCGCCAACTGGTTCCACATGACCTGGCCGGCTGATCCCGACTCCCCAGAACGTCCCGACTATCGGACTTTTGAAGGTCACGGCGACCTGATCGCGCTGAACCATGAGAGCTCCGACGTCGTCGACTACGTAACAGAAGTGATGAACCACTGGCTCGACCGCGGAGCCGACGGTTGGCGCTTGGACGCGGCCTATGCCGTCCCCACGCAGTTCTGGTCCAGCGTCTTGCCCAGCGTTAAGGAGCAGCACCCTGACGCCTACATCGTCGGTGAGGTCATCCACGGCGACTACGACGCAATCGTCACCGAATCGGGGATGCACGCTGTCACTCAGTACGAGCTCTGGAAGGCGATGTGGAGCGCGATCAACGACGCGAACTTCTTCGAGCTCGCTTGGGCCATGGAGCGGCATAATGGCTACCTCGACACCTTCGTCCCGCTGACGTTCGTCGGTAACCACGATGTCACTCGGATCGCCAGCCAGTTGATCGATGAGCGACATATCGCGCACACACTGGTGATCTTGTTCACGACCGGCGGCACGCCGTCGCTCTACTACGGCGATGAGCAGGCATTCCGCGGAGTCAAGGAAGATCGTCCTGGTGGCGACGATGAGGTCCGGCCGAGGTTCCCAGGCGATCCAGCAGACCTGGCGCCGTTCGGTTGGCCCACTTATCACTTGCATCAGCAACTGATAAGCATTCGCCGGCGCCACCCGTGGCTACATGGGGCAAAGACACAGCAACGTGATCTCAGCAATGAGCAATTCAGCTTCACCGTTAGCGATGGGGACCAGCGCTTGGTTGTCGCTCTCAATATCAGCGATGGTGAATGGTTCACGGCAGTCCCAGGCGATCTGGAACTCCTGGCCGGAAGCGACGGAACAGTTCTCCGTGACGGTGGGATAGCGATCCCCGGCCACGGTTGGGCAATCGTTTCTGGCGTCGCTTAGGCCCCCTCGACTATCGTCAGCACGCAGGCGCCCAGGGCTTGCGCAATTGCGGAGCGAAGTTCGTCGTGAAAGTGCCGCTAAGGGGTGAGGTGTGAACGACATCGGCTCGTTGGCGAGTTTCGTCGTCGTGGCTTCACTCGGGGCCGCGTTCAGTCCGACGATTCTGGTGCTTGCGACGAACATCCTCAGCGGTTCTCGGCGTCCCCGCCAACGAGCACTCGCCTTCTGGGTCGGCGGGATCGTCGCGCTGGTGTTGTGGGCGGGAATTGTCTACTCAGCATTGTGGGCTGTGTTCCAGCGCGCTGCGAGCTCACTGGAAAAGCACGAATACCAGATCGAGATAGTGCTTGGTGTTTTGCTATTGATTAGCGGGGTCGTCGCGCTAATCGAATGGCAGCGTTTGGTGGCCTTACGCCGCCGACACGAAACGCAGAAGGCCGAGGATCGTCACGACGATTCCCCTGACAGCCTTGTCCGCATCGGCGCACTTGGAACTGTCATGCAGGGCCGCGATGTCAGTTCGATTCTGCTCTACATCGCCGTGTTGGGCCGAATTGCCGCGACCGATGTGCCGATCTACCAGCGGTTTGCCTTCAACGCTCTGTCGATAGGCATCGTGACGACAGTCTTCTGGCTGCCGCTGCTGTTCCACATCACGATTCCCAAGTCTCTCAGGCAGCGCGCGATGCCGCTGCTTGAGTGGCTCAATAGGCACGCGCGGGCGATCACGCCGGTCGTGTGCTTCGTGCTCGGCGCCTACTTGATCTGGCATGCGCTCAGGTAGACCCGCGATCATGCGAATCTTCTCTTTGTGTGTGCACTAGGCGTTGCTATAGCGCTCCGAATGCACACGCTGAGCCGAAGGCCGTCCGGTGCCGGACAGCACTGCGATGTCGGAGTCGTCTCCGGTGACGACCGGCAATTGCAGTTTGCGGGCGAGCGGTTGCGCCGACAATGTCGCTGGTTGCTGACTGCTGGCACAGGACGCCCGCGGCGAGGGCGAGTTGCTTGGTGATCGGCTCGACAGTTACGCGCCGGTCTTTAAGGAATATGGCCAGCCGAGCCTGTCCGCTCTGGCCGCGCCACGCCTGGGCTAAAACTGTGGCCGGGACGTAGAGGTGATCGCCGCTCTGCCTGACTCCGGCCAGCAGAGCTGTCATCCGTGGCTTGTTCTTTTCAATGCCGATCAATGCTCCGGTGTCCAGGACTAGATCGGTCATTAGTGCGCGGAGGGGGAGCCGGCGCTGTCGCGCCTCCCAAATCCACTGCGTCATATTTTTCTGAGACACCCAACCTTCGGTCGAGCTTCTCAGAAAAGTGCGCGGAGGGGGATTTGAACCCCCACGTCCCGGAGGACACTGGCACCTGAAGCCAGCGCGTCTGCCATTCCGCCACCCGCGCGCGTAGGCAAGGTTACCAGCAGCCCAGCCGAGCACTGATCCCCCGACCGCCCGCGCTTGTTTGAGACGCCGACGAGGTGATCTGAGAGGCATCGCTGACTGCTAGAGCTCCGGGGCCTCCAGAGCATCGGAGAGAACAGCGGTTTGCATGTGGAGTCGCAGCGGGTCGATTCGCAGCAACCCGGGTGGTCCCGCGACGAGTTCGGACATCTCGGCCATCATCTGCGCGAATGGCTCTGAAGCGCGGTGCTGCTCCAGGCCTGCTTCATCACGGAACCACTCATAGAGCCACACCACGTCGGCATCATCGGGATCTAGAGCGATGACGAACACTTCGGTCTGAGGTTCGGTCGCGAGGCTGTCGGCGTAGCGGTGCAGAGCGTCAAGAAGTCCTGGGCGCCCGCCAGGATGGGCCGCAATCCGCACGAAGAGGCCGACCCGATCAGGCAACAGAGCGCTTCGAAAGGTCTCGGTAGGTTCGGCCATGCCCCTATTGTTCCCCTATTCGCCACCTAAGGCGAGGTTCGGTATCGGCGGAGGTCAGTCGACGCAACGAATCGTCGAGTGAAGCGCGAGGACTCAGTGCCCCCGACTCACCTAGCGCACGCGCAGGCTGTAGAGCCTGCTTGCCGAGGGCCAAGTACCTGGACCCCCGGCGATCGTTGCCTGGAACTGGACGGTCCCAGCCTTGGAAGGAATTCGGAATCCGACCTTTTCGCCGAACAACGGAGTGGCCCGGGAGAGTTGCTTGCGACCTTGATTGACGAAACGAACCGTGATCCGCCCCGCTGGCATCGAGCCGAGTGGTGCGATCTTGGTTTGGATCGTCACGTACTTGCTGGATCTCGTTTTGACAACCGACGGGAAACTGATTAACCAGCCCAGTGGTCGCAATCCGGCAACACTTCGAGACGTCGACCCGCCGCGCGTCACGAACAGCGAGACCGAGTAGGAGTTGTTTGCCGACAGTCCGCTCAGCAGAATCGCCCGACGGGTGCCATTGGTTGGTCCCGACCAAACTGTCGTGCCACCAGAACTCGTGATTGCTGGGTGCGCCCCGCCGTTTCCAGTTGAGTTGGTCAACACTGCCACGGCGTTGGCTCCGGGCGGAGCTGTAAACGCCAGCGTGGCT
>Ga0105047_10015882_pt1 | contig 11839 bp, 14 predicted proteins | sample MAT04_FD_78384 | JGI IMG/M metagenome (GOLD analysis project Ga0105047, IMG submission 78384) | Freshwater microbial communities from Lake Fryxell liftoff mats and glacier meltwater in Antarctica - MAT-04 (megahit assembly) | ecosystem: Environmental > Aquatic > Freshwater > Ice > Liftoff... | reverse complement strand
CAGCTGGCGCGGGTGGAGTCCGGCGTGGCGTTGCAGCGCGCCCCTGTCGACCTGGTGCAGCCGGCGGTGCTGGTGGTCGATGAGTTCACCGAGGCCAGCCGCAGCGGCCAGTTGCAGCTGCAGGTGCGTGGCGCATCGGGGCCGGTCAGCGGCGACGTGGACGCACTGGGCATCGCGCTGCGCAACCTGATCGACAACGCGCTCGGCCGCTGCCACCTTCGGCAAACCCACCATCGACTACATCGCTGGCTTCGGTGCGCGCATCACTTACGGCGGCGCCATCGGCCCCGACTCCACGCCGTCGGCGCCGTTCGCCACCAACGGCGAGAGTTGCTGGCCAGGCGCCAACCTGGGCTGGAAGGCCACCTCTTGCGACCACTTCGGCGTCAGCACCTGCGGCGCGCCGGCCAAGACCACCTACCGCTGGATCGTCGATATCGGTGGCGGTACGCTGGCCCGGCAGGTGGTGGGCGTGCCGGCAGTGAACTTCGTCTTCACACCACCCCCGCCCCCACCGCCACCACCGGTGGGCGCACCGCCACCGCCCCCGCCGGTGCCGGCGCAGGTGCAGGCCGTGATCCAGGCGCCGCAGGTGGCGGTCGATCCGCGCGCCAAAGCCTTCTGGGTGAAGATGGTGAAGACCACGGTGGGCGAGAACGTCGACCTGGGTGACTTGCTGGGTGGCAACCATCCTGGCGCGATCCCGGCCATCGCGGCATTGCAGGAAGCGCCCGAGGTCGAGATCGAGTGGCAGGTGCTGCAGTTCGGCAACGTCAATATCGACGAGGTGACCTAGTCGGTCGACATGAAGGGCGACCCGGCGGCTGCCTGGCGCTTCCAGTTCTACAAGTACCTGGGCAACATGGACGACGAAGGCATCGTCGACCCGCTGACCTCCGAGATCCCGGTGGGCGACGCGCTGAACCAGTACGTCGGCGCCTTTGTCGGCCAGCAGATCGCCGGCTTCAACGCCAACGAGGTACCAGCCGTACCGGAGCCACAGACCTGGGCGCTGATGCTGACTGGCCTGGCGACCGTGGGTGCGTCGGTGCGACGCCGCCGCAGCTGAACGGCAAGGGGCTCAACCCCCTTTGTTGCGCATCCAGTCGGCCGTGCCGAAGAAGCTCTCGACCAGGCGTTGCGCGAGCGTCTGGTCGACCGCCTGCTCCTGCATCGCCTGCTGCATGCAGACCAGCCACTGGTCGCGCTCGGCGATGCCGATGGCATACGGCAGATGACGGGCGCGCAGCCGCGGATGGCCGAAGCGCGCGATGTAGTGGTCGGGCCCGCCCAGCCAGCCGCAGAGAAACCAGAACAGCTTGTCGCGCGAACCATCGAGCGTGGCCGGGTGCAGCGCGCGGATGCCGGCAAACGCCGGCTCCAGGTCCATCAGGTCGTAGAAGCGGTCGACCAGGGCGCGCACGCCGGGCTCACCGCCCAGGCGCAGAAATGGCGTGAGCGCGGTGGCGTCGTCGGGCGGTTTGTCATCGCTCATGGCGGCAGCAGGCGCGCGGCGGCAGCCGACAGCGCCACGGCGGCCGGGCTGCCGGGCAGCGACTCCATCAGCAGCTGGCGGCGTTGCACCGACTCACGCACCGCAGCGTCCATCGGCACCTCGCCCAGGGGCAGCAGGCGCAGCGGCGCGGCCAGCCCGGGCGAGACGAAGCGGTCGACCACCGACTGAAGCTGGGTGGCCACGTTGCGGCCGTCGCCGCTGCGCTGCACCTGATTGACCAACAGTCGCACCGGTCGCGCTGCCTGGGTGGTGGCCAGCACCTTGATGGTGGCATAGGCATCGGTCAGCGAGGTGGGTTCGGGCGTGGCCACGATCAGCACCTCGTCGGCCAGCGAGATGGTGAACAGCACCACGTCTGAAATGCCGGCACCGGTGTCGAGCAGAACCTGGTCGAAGCGCGGGCGCACCTGGGCGATCACGTCCAGCAGCTTGTCGCGCACCTCGGGCGTCATGCGGCTGTATTCCACCAGGCCCGAGCCCGCCAGCAGCACCGAGAAGCCGCCGGGCGCAGGCTGCAGCGCCTCGTCAAGCGTGGCCTTGCCGGTGAACACATCGTGCAGCGTGACGCGGGCTGCCAGGTTCAGCACCACGTCGAGGTTGGCCAGGCCCAGGTCGGCGTCGAGCACCAGCACGCGCTGGCCGGCGCGCGCCAGGGCGGCCGCCAGATTGGCGGCCACCAGGGTCTTGCCCACACCGCCCTTGCCGCTGGTGATGGCGGTGATGGTCATGTCTGCCCCTCGTCCGACGGGTACGTCGGCCGATCCCCCAGGGGATTGCGGGCCAGCTTGGTGAGCAGTAGCCGCACACAGACAGTCCCTGCGGACCGTCTGTGCCTGCGCAGAGCCATCGGCCTCTGGTCGATGGCGGCCCGGCGCTCGGCCCGCCACGCGCGGCACTGGCAGCTGAATTGGCTCATTCGAAATCCTGGATGGCGTGGCTGCCCAGCAGCATTTCACGCTCTTGCAGACTGACATTCGGCACGGCGGTGTGTTCCAGGCACACCCGGTCGCGCCCCTCGGCCTTGGCCCGGTAGAGCTGCAGGTCGGCACGCTGCAGCCAGATGCCCGGGGTGGACCGGACCCACTGCGGCGCAAACGCACCGCCCACGCTGCAGGTGACGGCCAGCCGCTGGCCGTCGGGCAGGGCCACGCTGCTGCGGGCCACGCGCTGGCGCACCCGCGCGGCCACCTGCGGGCCGAATGCGGCGGGGCAGTTGGGCAGCAGCACCGCGTATTCTTCGCCGCCGATGCGCGCCACCAGGTCCATCGGCCGCACGCTGTCGGTCAGGGCCTGGCCCACGGCGCGGATGACCTGATCGCCGGCGCCATGGCCATGGGTGTCGTTCACCCGCTTGAAGTGGTCGATGTCGACCATCAGCAGCAGCGCTGATTCGCCCGACCTGGCCACGCGGTCGACCTCGCGCGACAGCGCCAGCTCGAAGTTGCGGCGGTTGGCCAGGCCGGTGAGCGGGTCGCGGCTGGACAGATCGACCAACTGGTCGATCAGCGCCTGCAGGTAGCCCGATGACGCCGCATCGCCCACCGGCTCGGCCTGCCCGGCCTGGCGCAGCAGGGCCAGGGCCACATCCAGCCGCAAGGTGCCGGCGTCGGCAGGGGCGTCGGCAGGGGCGTCGGCAGGGGCGTTGGCAGGGGCGTTGGCGGCGGGTGCGGCGTCCACGTGCAACAGGGCTCGGGCAACAGGGTGGCGGTCGGTGCAGGCAACGGATTGAACGGCCAGTCTATGCCGGCATCGGCGCGCCCAGGCCGGGAGATGGCCGGTGTGTGCTCTGCATTTCAGCGCATGGGCAACGGCGGTTGCCGCGAGACTGACAGCATGACCGACATGCTGCCCACCACCACCTCTGCAACCAGGGCTGCGGCCAGCACCGCCGCCACTGCGTCCCCGGCCCTGGGCGCCGACCAGGAGTTCACCTTCTCGGCCGCCGACTTCGAACGGGTGCGTGAACTGATCTACCAGCGTGCCGGCATCAGCCTGCATGCGGGCAAGCAGGCGATGGTCTACAGCCGGTTGTCGCGCCGGTTGCGCGAGACCAGCCACCGCAGCTTCGCGGCCTATCTGCAATGGTTGCAGGCCAACACCGGCCCTGCGGGCGAAGCCGAATGGCAGGAGTTCGTCAACTGCCTGACCACCAACCTCACCGCCTTCTTCCGCGAGGACCACCACTTCCAAGCGCTGGTGGACGACCTGAAGGCCCGCGCCGGCAAGCCGCTGCGCATCTGGTGCAGCGCGGCCAGCACCGGCGAGGAACCCTACTCGATCGCCATCACCGCAGTGGAGGCCCTGGGCAGCGCGGCGCCGGTGCGCATCGTCGCCAGCGACATCGACACCAAGGTGCTGGCGACCGGCCAGCGCGGTGTGTATGACACCGACGCCCGCGGCCTGTCGCCAGAACGCATGCAGCGGCACTTCCTGCGCGGCAAGGGCGCCAATGCCGGCTTCATGCGGGTCAAGCCCGAGCTGGCCAAGCTGATCGAGTTCCGGCCGTTCAACCTGATGAGCCGCGGCTGGACGGGCACCGGCGGGCTGGGCGAATCCTTCGACATCATCTTCTGCCGCAACGTGATGATCTATTTCGACGCGGCCACCCAGCGGCAGGTGCTGCAGCAGATGCACGGCGTGCTCAAGCCCGGCGGGCTGCTGTACGTGGGGCATTCGGAGAACTTCACCGAGGCACGCGACCTGTTCCATCTGCGCGGCAAGACCATCTACCAGCGGATGTGAATGCGCCGCCGCGGTGGTGCCCGGGTTGCGCAGCTGAAGTTTGTCCGGCATCGGCCGATATCACATCGAGCAAGGACAACCCAGCCCATGATGCCCTCCCCTCTCACGGCGCGCGCGCCGGCGGCCCGTGCCATTCCCGCTGTCGGCAGCGTGCCTGCCATGGGCGGGTCGGCACGGCTGGCGCAGCTGAAGTCTGCACCACGCAAGGCAGGCGAAGCCTCGTTCTTCTTCTGGGACGCGCACTTCCGCAATGATTCGGTGAAGGTGCTGCCCGGCGAGTACTTCGTGCACGACGAGGACCTGCTGATCACCACCACGCTGGGCTCGTGCATTGCCGCCTGCCTGTGGGACCGCGAGCGCCGCATCGGCGGCATGAACCACTTCATGCTGCCCGAGGGCAGCGGCGACTCGGGGCGCTACGGCAGCTACGCGATGGAACTGCTGATCAACGAGCTGATGAAGAAAGGCGCCTCGCGGATGACGCTGGAAGCCAAGATCTTCGGCGGCGGCGCGGTCATCGGCGGCATGAGCAGCATCAACGTGGGCGAGCGCAACACGCAGTTCGTCATCAACTACCTGCAGACCGAGCGCATCCCGATCGTCAGCCGTGACGTGATGGAGATCTACCCGCGCAAGGTGTGCTTTCTGCCGGCGTCGGGCAAGGCCATGGTCAAGCGTCTGGCTGCCACCCACAACGACACCTTCGTGGCACAAGACCGGCTGGCCGCGCAACGCGCCGCGCCGGTGTCGAGTGCCGGCGGCTCCGTGGACCTGTTCTAGATCAAGCAAACATGGCCAACAAGACAAGAGTGGTGGTGGTGGACGATTCCGCGCTGGTGCGCGGCCTGCTGGCGGAGATCATCAACCGGCAGCCGGACATGGAGTGCGTCGGCGCGGCCAGCGACCCGCTGGTGGCGCGCGAGATGATCCGCAACCTCAACCCGGACGTGATCACGCTGGACGTGGAGATGCCGCGCATGGACGGCATCGACTTCCTCAGCAAGCTGATGCGGCTGCGGCCGATGCCGGTGGTGATGGTCAGCACGCTGACCGAGCGTGGCGCCGAGGTGACGCTGCGTGCGCTGGAGCTGGGCGCGATCGACTTCGTCGCCAAGCCCAAGATCGGTGTGGCAGACGGCCTGCGCCAGCTGGCCGAGGACATCACCGACAAGGTGCGCACCGCCGCCCGCGCCCATGTGCGGCGCCTGCCGCCGGCCCCCGGCAGCGCCGGCGCGATCGCCGCCGCCGGCGCAGCGCCGGCCGGCGTGCGCCCGGCCGCGCCGGTGCCCAACATGGGCCGGTTGTCGACCGAGAAGATCATCTTCATCGGCGCGTCCACCGGCGGCACCGAGGCCACCAAGGAAGTGCTGATGAACCTGCCGCCCGATGCGCCGGCGGTGGTCATCACCCAGCACATGCCGCCGGGCTTCACCAAGAGCTACGCCACCCGGCTGGACAGCCTGTGCCGCATCCGGGTGAAGGAGGCGGTGGACGGCGACCGCATCCTGCCCGGCCATGCCTACATCGCGCCGGGCGGCCTGCACCTGAGCGTGGAGCGGTCAGGCGCCAACTACGTGGCCCGGGTGCGCGACGGCGACCCGGTCAACCGCCACAAACCCAGCGTGGAGGTGCTGTTCGATTCTGCCGCCAAGGTGGTGGGGCCGAACGCGCTGGGCGTGATGCTGACCGGCATGGGCGCCGACGGTGCGCGCGCGATGAAGACCATGCGCGACGCCGGCAGCTGGAATGTCTGCCAGGACGAGGCCAGCTGCGTGGTCTTCGGCATGCCGCGCGAGGCTATCGCGCACGGTGCCGCCAACGAGGTGCTGCCGCTGCAACGCATTGCCCCGGCACTGATCGAACACCTGAAGCGCACCGTGGGCGTGGCCATGCACCGCGTCTGACCCCGGGCCGCGCGTGACGGCGACCGGCACCGGTTGCCCGCGCCAGCGCTCAGCCCGGCAGGAACAGCTGCTGCAGGTCCGACAGGAAGTCGAAGCCGCGCGCCGTCGGCCAGACGCGGGCGAAATCACGCGCGATGAGGCCGCGGGCCTCGGCCTGGTCCAACGGCTGGGCGATGGCGCTCAACGGCAGGCCGGTGCGGGCCTGGAAGTCGGCCAGCGCAAAGCCCTCGCGCAGCCGCAACGCATTGAGCATGTACTCGAACGGCAGTTGCGCGCGCGGCACCTCGTCGTCATTGCTCATCGCCTGGCCGGCCAGGGCCTGGTCCATGTAGTTGCGCGGCTCGCGCCAGCGCACCTGGCGCACCACCCGGTGCGGGTAGCTCAGCTTGCCGTGTGCTCCGGCGCCGATGCCCAGGTAGTCGCCGAACATCCAGTAGTTCAGGTTGTGGGTGCAGCGGTGGCCGGGCCGGGCGAACGCCGAGACCTCGTAGCGCTGCAGGCCGGCAGCCCCGGTGCGGTCGATGATGCAGTCCAGCATGTCGCTGGCCAGGTCGTCGTCGGGCAGGCCCGGCGGCGGCGCCAATGCGAAGCGGGTGTTGGGCTCCACCGTCAGGTGGTAGACCGACAGGTGCGGCGGCCGGAACGACAGGGCCGTGTCGAGCTCAGCCTGCAGCATGGCCAGGTCCTGGCCCGGCAGCGCGTACATCAGGTCGAGGTTGAAGGTGTCGAAGCAGGCCGCCGCCTCGGTGAGCGCAGCGCGCGCCTGGGCGCCGTCGTGCACCCGGCCCAGCTTGGCCAGCATGCCGTCGTCGAAGCTCTGCACGCCCACGCTCAGCCGGGTGACGCCGGCCTGGCGGAAGGCGCGGAAACGGTCGCGCTCGAAGCTGCCGGGGTTGGCCTCCAGCGTGATCTCGCAGCCCGGCAACAGCGGCAGCCGGGCGCGGATGTCGGCCAGCAGCCGGGCGATGCCGTCGGGCGAGAACAGGCTGGGCGTGCCACCGCCGATGAAGATGCTGACCACCGGGCGGCCCCAGACCTGCGGCAGCGCGGCCTCCAGGTCGGCCAGCAGCGCGTCCAGGTAGCGTTGCTCGGGCAGGCCGCCGTCGGCCGCGACGGGCAGCGCGTGGCTGTTGAAGTCGCAGTACGGGCACTTGGCGATGCACCAGGGCAGGTGCACGTACAGCGACAACGGCGGCGGCTCGCCCAGGCTCAGCGTGCCGGGGCGCAGGTAGCGGCTGACCAGGTCCATGCGCATCAGGCCTGCAGGTGCCAGGCCTCGGCCAGCATGGCGCGCAGCGCGGCTGCCGATCGGGCGCGGTGGCTGTGCTGGTTCTTCAGGTCGGCGGGCAGCTCGGCCACGGTGGCGCCGAGCGCGGGAATCCACAGCAGCGGGTCGTAGCCGAAGCCGTGCTGGCCACGTGCCGCCGGCAGGATTTCGCCCTGCCAGCGGCCCACGGCCACCAGCGGCTCGGGGTCGTCGGCATGGCGCACCGCCACCAAGGTGCTGATGAAGTGCGCGCGCCGGTCGGCATGCGGCCCCAGCGCCGCCAGCGCGGCCAGCAGCGCGGCGTTGTTGGCGCCATCCTGGCGGCGGCGCCGGGCTTCGCGGTCTTCGCCGCCGACCACCGGCACCTCACCGGCGAAATGCGCCGAGATCACGCCCGGCGCCCCGCCCAGTGCGCCGACGCACAGGCCGGAATCGTCGGCCAGCGCAGCGCCGCCCGCAGCCCGCGCCGCATGCCGCGCCTTGGCCAGCGCGTTCTCGACGAAGCTGTGGTGCGGCTCGTCGGCCTCGCCGATGTTCAGGCTGCCCTGTGCGACCAGCTGCACCGGCAGCCCGGCCAGCAGGGCCTGCAGCTCGCCCAGCTTCTTGGCGTTGTTCGACGCCAGCACCAGGCGCAGCGCGCCGATGGCGGCGGCCATCGCAGCCATCGCGGCCTCAGGCCGCCAGCGGCGCCGCCAGCGCAGCGCGCTGGGCCAGCACCAGCTGGCGGATGCCCTGGTCGGCCAGGGCCAGCAGGGCGTCCATCTCGGCGCGGCTGAAGGCGGCGCCTTCGGCCGTGCCCTGCAGCTCGACGTAGCCGCCGCTGCCGGTCATCACCACGTTCATGTCGGTGTCGCAGGCCGAGTCTTCGGTGTATTCCAGGTCGAGCAGCGGCACGCCCTGCACGATGCCCACGCTGACAGCGGCCACCGCGTCCTTGATCGGGCTGCGCGCCAGCCGGCCCTGGGCGATCAGCCAGGCCACCGCGTCGGCGGCGGCCACATAGGCGCCGGTGATGGCCGCAGTGCGGGTGCCGCCATCGGCCTGCAGCACGTCGCAGTCGATCAGGATGCTGCGTTCACCCAGCGCGCCCAGGTCGAACACGCAGCGCAGGCTGCGGCCGATCAGGCGCTGGATCTCCTGCGTGCGGCCGCTCTGCTTGCCGCGGGCGGCCTCGCGGTCACCGCGGGTGTGGGTGGCGCGCGGCAACATGCCGTACTCGGCCGTCACCCAGCCCTCGCCGCTGCCACGCTTGTGCGGCGGCACCTTCTCCTCCACCGAGGCAGTGCACAGCACCTGGGTGTGGCCGAAGCTCACCAGCACCGAGCCTTCGGCATGGCGGGTGAAGCCGCGCTGGATGCTGATCGGGCGCAACGCATCATGGGCACGGCCATCTCCGCGAACGAACACGCGCTGGACATCTGTCATCGGGAACCTCAGAGTTTCTTGTGCGACGACCGCTTGATCGCCTCGTTGATCTCGCGGATCGAGCGCTCGATCTCGGCCTCGTCCAGGTCTTCGCCAGGCGCTTCGCCAGCGGCCAGGCTGGCCTGGATGGTGGACGCGAATACCTCGTCTCCCAGCGCCCGGGTGTGCACCGCCGCTGGCACGGCGGGGTGTTCGGCGCCCTCCCATTCCACTGCCAGCACGGTGACGTTGTCGCTCTTGGCCCCGGCGCTGCGCAGGGCCTGCTCGGCCAGGTCGGGCACTGCGTCGGAGACGGTGCGCGCAGCCAGCGTGCGCACGATGGACTCGTCGCTGACGGCGCCCCACAGGCCGTCGCTGCACAGCATCACGCGGTCACCGGGCTGCAGCACGACCGGGCCGGCGGTGTCGACGACCGGCTTGCCGGGGCTGCCCAGGCAGGTGAAGAGCACGTTGCGGTTGAATCGTTGGGCATCGGCAGGCAGTTGCTGGCCCGCTTGCGCCAACGCGCCGTGCAATTCGCTGTAGCTGTGGTCACGGGTGCGTGCCAGCAGCTTTTCGCCACGCACCAGGTAGAGCCGGCTGTCGCCGCAATGGGCCCAGTAGATCGACGTGCCCTGCAGCACACAGGCCACCACGGTGGTGCGCGGCGTGTCCATCAGGCTGCGGTCGGTGGCGTAGCGCAGCAGTTGCTGGTGGCCGGCCAGCACCGCCTCCTGCAGGAAGCGAAGCGGGTCGGTCAGCATGGGCTTGGCGTCGCGCTGGAACAGTGCCGACAGCGTCTGCAGTGCCAGCTGCGAGGCCACCTCACCTTCGGGGTGGCCGCCCATGCCGTCGGCAAGTGCAAACAGACCGGACGAGCGGGTGTAGCAATAGCCCATGCGGTCTTCGTTCTTCGGCCGGCCGCCCTTGCGGCTGACCTGATAGACGTTGAACCTCACGCCAGGAACCCCTGCGCTGTGCTCATGTCTTGGCCCCGGTCTTCAAGCTCTCGAACTGCAGTTTCATGCGCTCGGAAAAACTGAGCTTGGTGTAGCGGCGTTCGGTCTCGCGGGCCAGTTCCTTCTGCAGCGCGAACACGCTCTGCGGCCGGCTCAACGGGTCGAGCGACATGCACCACTCCGTCACCTCGATCAGGTTGTCGGAGTACACATTGCGCAACCGCGACAGGCTCAATGCCAGGCGGTCCTTCTCCAGCCGCTGCGGCGCGTCATTGGGCGGATAGCCCTGCATGCAGGCGTAGATGCAGGCGCCGATGGCGTAGATGTCGGTCCAGGGGCCCAGGGTGCCGTCGCGCCGGTACATCTCGGGCGCGGCAAAGCCGGGCGTGTACATCGGCCGGATGAAGTTGCCTTCCTTGCTCAGCACTTCGCGCGCGGCGCCGAAGTCGAGCAACACCGCCTTGTTGTCGTTGGTGATGAAGATGTTGGCAGGCTTGATGTCCAGGTGCAGCATCTTGTGCTGGTGCACGATGCGCAGGCCGCGCAGGATCTCGTCGAAGAGGCTGCGGATGGTGCTCTCGCGGAACACCTTGTCGCGTTTGAGATCACGCGCGGTGACGATGAAGTCCTGCAGGGTGTCGCCCTGCAGGTAGTTCATCACCATGTAGACCGTCTCGTTCTCGCGGAAGAAGTTGAGCACGCTCACCACGCTGGCGTGGCTGATCTGCGCAAGGCTGCGCCCTTCTTCGAAGAAACTCTTCAGGCCCAGCCGGTACAGCGGCTGCTTCTCGGGCTTGACCCGGGGTGTCAGTTCGCCAGGCGAGCGCTCGGCCAGCGACGCTGGCAAGTACTCCTTGATGGCCACGTTGTGGCGGTCGGCGTCTTCCGCCAGGTAGACCACGCCGAACCCGCCCGCCGCCAGCTTCTTGACGATCGAGTAGCCACCGACCACCGTGCCCGCAGGCAAAGGAGCGGGCTTGGGCTTTGACATAATCCGGGTTTTACCTTGTCTGGTGCGACCATGTCAGTTTACAGCATGACCGGTTTTGCCCATGCGACGCAGGGCGCGGGCGGCAGCGCCGACGTCACGGTAGAAGCGCGCTCGGTCAACAGCCGCTTTCTCGACCCGGCGTTTCGCCTTCCCGATGAACTGCGCGGCCTGGAGCCCGCGCTGCGCGAGCTGGTCGGCGCGGCCTTCAAGCGCGGCAAGATCGAACTGCGCGTGGCCGCGCCGCAAGAGGCAGACGGCGCCTGGCCGCAGCCGCAGCCCGGGCAGCTGAGCCGGCTGGCATGCCTGGAATCCACCGTCACCAGCTGGTTGCCCAATGCCAGGCCGCTGAGCGTGCACGAGACCCTGGGCTGGTGTCGCCAGGGCGGCGTGCCCGAGCGGCTGGACGAGGCCGCGCTGGCCGCAGCGCGGGCGGCGATCGAAGGCTTGCGCGCGGCGCGCGAGCGCGAAGGCGCGCGCCTGGTGGCCATCCTCGGCGAGCGCATCGCCCGGCTGCGCGAACTGGCCGCCCAGGCCGCGCCGCTGGTGCCGGCAGTGGTGCAGCGCCAGCAGCAGCGCTTTCTGGAGCGCTGGAACGAGGCGTTGCAGAACGCCGGCGCCGTTGGCAGCGTCAGCGCCGAGGCGCTGCGCGACCGCGCGCTGAACGAGGCTGCCGCCTATGCACTGCGCATCGACGTGGCCGAGGAGCTGGCCCGCCTGGGCGCGCACCTGGACGAGATCAGCCGGCTGCTTGCGGCCGGCGGCGAGCTCGGCAAGCGGCTGGACTTCCTGATCCAGGAACTGCACCGCGAGGCCAACACGCTGGGCAGCAAGTCCTCTGCACTGGAACTGACCAACGTCTCGGTGGAGATGAAGGTGGCGATCGAACAAATGCGCGAGCAGGTGCAGAACATCGAGTAGGTGCTCGGGGAGTCCAAGTCGATCCCCGAAAACGCACTAACTTGTTGTCTTGTAGGGATATAGCGTCCCAAGTCGTCCCAAGTCGTCCCAGGGCGGTGCAGCGAAGCGCCCGAAACCTGTAGTGTTGACTGTGGGGTT
>Ga0105047_10015880_pt1 | contig 11841 bp, 10 predicted proteins | sample MAT04_FD_78384 | JGI IMG/M metagenome (GOLD analysis project Ga0105047, IMG submission 78384) | Freshwater microbial communities from Lake Fryxell liftoff mats and glacier meltwater in Antarctica - MAT-04 (megahit assembly) | ecosystem: Environmental > Aquatic > Freshwater > Ice > Liftoff... | reverse complement strand
GAACACCTTGGTCGCGATCAACACGTCGTCGCGCTGGGCGCGGCGCTGGAGCCACCGGCCGATCAGGCGCTCTGCCTCTCCGCCGGCATAACTGTTGCTGGTGTCGATCAGATTGATGCCACCCTCGACCGCGGCGTCCAGGATGGACAGGCTCTCGGGCTCGGGTGTGGGATTGGCCAGGTTGTCGGTGCCCAGCACCAGCGACGAGACTTTCAGGCCGGTACGGCCAAACGGACGGTATTGCACGGCCGTATTTCCTACTGCGTGCTGTAACCGCCATCCACATAGACCATGGCACCGGTCATGTAGCTGGCCGCGTCGCTGCACAGGAACACCGCCACACGCGCGATCTCCTCGGGCTGCGCCAGCCGCCCCATCGGCACCACCCGCTCGCCGATCTCCTGCAGCTGCGCGTCGGTCAAAGGCACGACACGGCCGGCGCCGCGCAACATCGGCGTGTCGACCTCGCCCGGGCAGACGCAGTTGAACCGCACGCCCTCGCGCGCGAGCTCCAGCGCGAAGCCGCGTGTGACCTGGTGCACCGCGCCCTTGCTGGCGGCATATGCCAAAGCGCCCTTGCCGCCCAGCTCGCCCCAGATACTGCCGAAGTTGACCACCGCGCCGCCACCGTGCCCGCGCATGTGGCGCGCCGTGGCCCGGCTCAGATGGAACACGCCGCCGGCATTGACGGCCATGGAACGGGCCCAGTCGGCATCGTCGGTGTCCACGCCGGTCTTGCGCGTGATGATGCCAGCCGCGTTGACGACTGCGTTCAGGCGCCCGGTTTTGGCGACCGCCTGGGCTACCGCGTCATCGCAGAACGCCGAATCGCTGACGTCGCCGATCACTGCCGTGGCGCCGATCTCGCTGGCAATCTGCTGTGCCAGCACCGCATTCGCATCCACGATGACGACATCGGCGCCGGAGGCGGCGAACAGCCGCGCCACCTGCGCACCCATGCCACTGGCGCCGCCACTGACCAGCGCGGTGCTGCCGTGGAAATCGAAACGCAACTGTCGCATCGTCATCTCCTTGAAGCCGTCAATCTGCCGCCGTGGTGGCTTGTCTACGCCTGCACCAATCGGCCAGCAGCTCCGCCGGCATCGGCTTGGACAGGTAATACCCTTGAGCCTCGTCGCACTGCAGCGACCGCAGTCGCTCCAGTATCGCGCCGTTTTCGACACCTTCGGCCACGACGCTCAGCCCCAGGTTATGCGCCAGGTCGATGGTCGAACGCACGATCTTGGCGTCGTCGTCGTCCTCCTGCATGTTCATGACGAAGGACTTGTCGATCTTGAGTTCATCCACCGGTAGTCGCTTGAGATAAGCCAGCGAAGAATAGCCGGTACCGAAGTCGTCGATCGACAGCTTGAAACCGCGCGCGGACAACTTCTCCAGCGTCGCCAGCGCCCGTTGCGGATCGTCCATGATCGCGCTTTCGGTGATTTCCAGGCAGAAAACCTCAGCCTCGACCGCGTGGCGCTGCAAGATGGCCTCGAGCCGGGTCGGCAACTCGATATCCAGCATGTCGCGCGTGGACAGGTTGATCGACACTTGCAATCCTTGCCCCTGCGCGTGCAGCTCACGGCTGAACCGCGCCGCGCGGTCGAACATCCACAGAGTCAGCTGGCGTACGAACCCGGTCTGCTCGGCAAACGGAATGAACTCCAGCGGCGGCACCAGGCCGCGCACCGGATGGCGCCAGCGCACCAGCGCCTCCGCGGCAACCACGGCATCGTCCGCCAGGCGCACCTTGGGCTGCAGAAACAGGCATAACTCATCCAGCTCGACGGCGCGCCTCAACTCGGTCAGCAAGGACAGTGTCTGCGCGCTCGACGAGTCCAGGGCCGGGTCGTACAGCTGGATGCCGGTGGTACGGCTCTTGGCGGCATACATCGCGACCTCGGCGCGCGACAACAAGGCGTCTGCGTCGCTGGCATGCAAAGGCCAGCAGGCGACGCCGATGCCGGCGCTCAGGTCCACCGTCTGGTCGTCGAATGCCAGCGGCAGTTCAAACGACTTGGCAATACGCTCGGCCACCGCCAACGCACTGGACGCGTCGCTATGCGACAACATCACGGCGAACTCATCCCCGCCGAGCCGGGCCACCATGTCATCCGCACGCAGGTCCTGCTGCGCCAGGCGTTTGGCGACCGCCACCAGCAACAGGTCGCCGAACGCATAACCCAGCACATCGTTGACATGCTTGAAACGGTCGATGTCCAGCATCACCACCGATATGACGCCGTGGCCCCGCTGCGCCACTGCACCCTGGCTTTCAATCTCGCTGCGCAGTGCCTCGCGAAAACGGGCACGGTTGGGCAACCCGGTCAGCCGGTCCCAATACGCCAGCCGAAGAATCTCGGCCTGCTGGGCACCGATGCTGATGCGCATTTGGTCGAACGCCTTGGCCAGGCCGCCGATCTCGTCGTGCCGGTCCAGGTGCTCCATCGGCACGTCGTATTGCCCCAGACCCAGGCGTTGGGTGGCGCCAACCAGCGAGCGCAACGGCGTCGTCACCCGGCGCGCGGCAAACACGCTGCCGATGCCGAACAACACCACACCCAGGGCGGTGATCCAGGCCAGCGCCACCTGCGCCTGACGAAACGGTGCGACGACGTCGTTGAGCGAACGCAGCAGCAGGGTTCGCACACTGCCGGCGGCCCCGGTGTCGAGTTTGACGCTGCGCGCGATCAGCAGGTCGCCGTGATCGGCCAGTTCCACCACATCGCCCTTGCTGTCCTGGAGAGTTTGCAGCGCCTCGGGCGACAAGGTTGCCACGACCACACGGCCACGCTCGGCGCCCACGTCGCTGAGCAGCGCCAGATGCATGTCGGAGATCGCGCGCATATCGTCGACCAGTTTCTGGTTGATCGGGAACCCCATCAACACATATCCCACCAAGAGCGGTGCCTTCATCGGCACCAGCACGAACTGGTGCGGGATACCGCCGACCAGCGCCACCCGGCTACCCTGGGCATCGCGCGACAGCGCTCCGACCAGGTCGCCCAGCACCGGCGTGAGCGCACCCGCGTCGGTAGCTTCGCCCATGGCCTGCAGTTCGAGGCGGGTATTGACCAGTGCGGTGATGGTCGCGCCGATACGCGCGCCATTGTTTTCCAGGGCGGAACTGATGGTCTCGGTGTCGCCGGAGCTGACGGCTGCGCGAAACCCGAAATCTGCAGCCAGCACCGCGGCGCCCTGGCGCAGCTGCTGCGCGTTCTGGTCCAGCAAGCGCCGCCAGACCCGTTCGCCAACCTGCAGTTCCTGCGCCACCTGCCGCCTTGCGCTCTGCTCAATGCTGATGCGCACCACGCTGAACACCGCGGCCTGCACCAACAGCAACAGCAGCAGCGACAAGGCGACGATGCGCGACGACAGCCCCCAGCGCCCGGGATGCCAGGACGGACTCATCGGCCGGTCCGCATGGCGCGCATGCAAGGCCACGCCGGGCGACCGGGCGCCACTGTCATGGGGCACTGGCGCCGGTCAGGCGAAACGGCAGGCTGACATCGGCGGAACCGACCGTCAGGGCCTGGTCCGCAGCCGGCGCACCCATGGGCAGGGACGGGTGCCAGACCCGCAGCCGGTAGCTGCCTGCCGGCACCTGGTCCAGCAACACCGTACCCTCGACCGCACTGCGCCCGTAGTACGGTGTGTCCACGACCACCACCCACGCGGTCATTGCGTCATGGATGTTGCAGCCGAGAACCGCGATCCCGACCTTGTCGAAAACCACCGGGTTGGCTGGTACACCACTGTAGAGCTTGAGCTCGAAACTCCTGGTTGGCGAAAAGGAATAGACATGGTGGCGTACCGTGTCCCGGTTCGGGAAGCTGACCGGCGTTCCCGGGGTCACTACCAGCACGGCCGGATCGAACACCTTGGCCTTTTGCGACATCTCCGCGCCCTGTGCCGGCTTGACCAGCGCGCGTGCCTCGCGCGACTCCAGGAACACGACGGCGTCTGCCAGTGGTCTGCCCGCGCCGTCCTGCACCTGGACCTGCACGGTCGCGGCGTCAACCTGGGCCAAGCTCAGTGCGGTCAGCACGGCAAAAATTGTCTTGATCATCGAGGGCTCCGGTTGCGCATGCACCCTGTGGCCCGACCCACTCGACAACCATCCCGTCGATGCCATCGACCGGCGACATGGCGCAGCGCGAACATCATAAGCGACTGATGAATTGGGGCACGTCGTGCCGGGCATCACCGCGAACCGGCGTCAACGCGGCCTGTATCTGTCCGGCCAGCTGGCATTCTCAACCAGGACCAGGCCGGCAAACCTCAAGGAGCAGCTGCGCGACCAGGTCTGCCAGCTCAGCGGGGGCCCGTGCCGATACGAAGGTGACACCATGAAAGCGGCCCACGCCGACCTGGGCATTCGCAAGGCGGACTTCAACGCATTGGTCGAGGTGCTGCAGGACACGATGGACCAACGCCGCATTCCGTTTCGCACGCAAAACCGGCTGCTGGCGCTGCTGGCGCCGATGCACCGCGACATCATCACCCCTTGACCCACCCATCAGCCGTCGACGGCGCGCCGGGCGGCCGCCAGCCAAGCAGCGCCCACGGTCGATAATGGCCCCGCGGATTGCCGCCCTTGGCATCGCGCCCACCTGAACCGACGGAGACAACCGATGCTGCTCGATGCCGATGAATGCCAGTTGGTGCTGGTCGACTATCAGACCCGCCTGATGCCGGCCATCGCCGATGGTCCGGCGGCGCTGGCCAACGCGGTGCGGCTGGCGCGCTTGGCCCTGGCCATGCAGGTCCCGACTTGGGCCACCGAGCAGAACCCGACCAAGCTGGGTGCGAGCGAACCGGCGCTGGCCACGGTGCTGGCCGAAGCGCGCGCGCCGGTATTGCCCAAGATGGCGTTCAGCGGCTGCGCCGAAGGCCTGCTCGAGGCGCTGCGCCCGACGCCACGCAGCAAGCCCCGGGGCGGCAATGCACGCAGCCTGCCCAAGCATCTGCAAAAGGCGGTGCCGGAGCCGGCAGCGGACGCACGTGGCACCATCGTCATTGCCGGGGTCGAGGCGCATGTCTGTCTGCTGCAGACGGCGCTGGAGTTGCTCGAAGCAGAGTTCGAGGTCTGGGTCGTCACCGATGCCTGCGGTTCGCGCACCGAACGCAACCGCGACGCGGCCTACGACCGGCTGGCCGGCAACGGCGCCGAACTGGTCACCACCGAGATGGTGGCCTTCGAATGGCTGCGCAGCGCCGACCACCCGCTGTTTCGCGAGATACAGGCGCTGATCAAATAGGCGGTCGACGGGCGGCAGAACTGTCGCTATTTCGCCATCGAGCAATGCCCGCCAGTGATGACCTGGCCGGATCCGGCCGCGATCAGCGGAGGCTCCTGGCGCAGGTCCACCGGCGGCGAGGCAGTCCAGTCCCAGACCAGGAAAGACAAAAGACCGAGCCAGAACACGACCTGCCACATACGTTTGGAACTAGATGCCATCGCGTGCCGCTCTCGATTCAGTAACGGTAGTGACGCCGCACACGCACACCGACCATCGATCCAGCGAAGGCCAGCGGCACCCACAACCAGCCGTGCAGGCTGCCGGTGGAAATGCCGCTGAGCATGGCGCCGATGTTGCAGCCAAAGGCCAGCCGCGAGCTGTAGCCGAGCAGGAAGCCGGCCACCAGGCCGACAACCCACTGCTCACGGTCCAGCGGTGTGGCGCGGGTGTCGCCCGACCGGGCCGCGATCCACAGCGCACCGCCCAGGATGCCGATATTGGTGATGCTGGTGACGTCCATCAGCACGGTCTGGGTGATGCGCTGCGCATTGCCCTCCTGGCCCCAGAAGGCATTGGCCGCAGGGTCGAACAGGCCCAGGCCAACCGAGGCCTTGGCCGCCCACAGGCCGAATCCGTACACCACGCCCCAGGGCTGGCCGGCCAGCAGCAGGTTCAGCGTGGCCAGCCCCGCCAGCACCACCGCACCCCAGATCCAGCGGCGCTCGATCCATTGCCGGCCCGGCCCGACCCAGGCCCGCACCACCAGCAGCGTGCAGGCGAGCAACACCAGCGTCAGCGCCAGCGCGCCGGCGGTGCCGAACACACCGGCCAGGCCGACCGGTTCGATCTGACCCAACGCCAACCAGCCGTCCAGGTGCACGGAGCCGAGAAAGCTGCCGAGCGCGAACAGCGGCAATATGCCCATGTTCAGCGGCACGCCCAGGCCGGCCTTGTACAAGGTACCCGAGCCGCAACCGTCGGCGATCTGCATCGTCAGCCCGAACACGAAGGCGCCCACCAGCAGGCTCACACTGGGCGGTCCAAGCGCGGCGTGCAATTCCGGAAAAACGCCCAGCAAGGGCAGGGCCGCCATGCTGGCCAAGGCCAGCAACAGCACCTGACCGGCGACTCCTTGCGGATCTTTCTGCTCGATCAGCTGGCGCCAGCCGGTGGTGAAACCGAACCGGGCGCCGGCCAGCGCCATGCCCATGCCGACACCGACCAGCAGCAACACCGCCTGGCGTATCGACACGGCCAAGGCCAGAAAGATGAAAAAGGCGGCCAACACGGCCGCCAGGGGAACACGCTTCACGCGAAACAGACCGTCACTTGAACGTCTTGTCGGCCCACATCTTTGCATCGATGACCAACTGCGTGACACGGCTGGGCACGTTGTCCATCGGCAGGTTCGGGTCGCGCGACCATTCGGCCATCGAGCCCGGATACAGCTTGACGTTTTTCTGACCGAGCACCTCGGACATTGCAAACCAGTTGGTCGCCGCCCAATGGCCGGTATTGCAGAACGACACGGTTTCCTTGGCCGGATCGATCGGGCTCGAAGCCGCGATCTGCCGCGCCTGGCTCTCGGGCACAAACATCGAGCTGCCGTCGGCAAACCACTTGTCGTGCCGCATATTGACCGCGCCCGGCAAAGTGCCTGGTACCTTGGCGGCCGGCGCACGGACCTCGCCGTTGAAGAAGGCCTCGGGGCGGGCGTCGATCAGCACCGAGTCGCCGGCCTTGATACGCTGCGCCACCTCCTGGGTGGTCGCAATCAGCGACGTGTCGAGCGTGGGCTCGTAATTGCTGGCCGTCACCGTGACGGCGTCCTTGCTCAACGGCAGCTTGGCACCGCTCCAGGCCTTGACGCCCCCGTTGAGCACCGACAGCTCCTTGAGGCCCAGCACCTTGAGCGACCAGTAGACCCGCGCCGATGCGCCGAAGTCGGTGGCGTCCGCACCACTGGAGACCACCACCGCGTGCACTGCGGGCGTCAGCCCCAGGCTCTGCACCAACTGGGTCAGCTTGGGCAGCGGCGGCAACTCGCCAGGGCTGCTGGCCGGGCCGCGCCACTGGCCATACGGCGCGTTGACCGCGCCGGGAATATGGTCGGCCGCGAACGACTTCGGATCACGGATGTCGATCACCCGCACCCGCGGGTCCGACAGTTTCGCCTGCAGTTCCTGGGGTGACAACAAGGGCTGGGCAGCGTAGCCATGGGCAACGAAAGCGAGGCCGGACAAAAGGATGGACAGAGATTTCATGGTTTCTCTCAAGTGGCAAAGCATTGGATTCTCGTTCGCTGTTACCAGAGAGGGAACGAATTCTTTTTTGGGAGCTTATGCCTAATTTGGCATAAGGGCAGCCCTGACGGCCCCTTTAACAGGCTGTTAATTTGTCCGCCGTCTAAACCCGCACCAACCCATCCACCGCCCGAATCCGACCCTGCGACGGAAACACAGCGCCCAGCCGGTCCTCGTCGATGCCGAGGTGATCGCGCAACACCCCCATGGCGACTGCCCGCAGATCGGTGGTCGGCCGCAGGTCGCGCCCCTCGTGCAACTGCGCCGGCGCCAGCCCCGGCCAGTCGGCGATCACGCGGCCCCCGTTGACCGCGCCGCCGGCCAGAAAAGCCGCGCCACCCACGCCGTGGTCGCTTCCCTGCGTGCCATTGGGCGCCACCGTGCGGCCGAACTCGCTCATCACCAGCACCACGGTCTCGCGCCAGAGCGGGCCCAGGCCATCGCGCAGCGCGGCGATGCCGCGATCGAGTTGCGTCAGGTTGTTCGACAAGGCGCCCAGCGGCGCCATCTGGTTGATATGCGTGTCCCAGCCGCCGAGTTCACACATCGCGACCCGCGCGCCCTGTGGCGCAGCCAGGAAGCGCGCAGCCGCAGCCATGATGTTCGGGAACGGGCCACCGGCTGGCGTGCGGGGGCCGCGAGCCAGCGCGTTGCCGCGCAGCGCGTTTTCGAACGCCATCGCCAGTGCTGGATCGGTATCGCCGTACAACGCAGCGAGCCGGACGATGGTGTCGCGTTGCGGCGTCGGCAAGATCGACGGCGACCAGGATGTGACCGGCACCGCACCGCGCATCAGCAGCGGCATGTGGCTGTTGAGCGCGACGCCCTGGCTCTTGCCGGCTCCCGGCAACACGGCCAGCGCGCGGTTGAGCCAGCCGGTATCGATCGCATAGGGTTGTTCGGCGCCGTTTTCGAGCATGTTCTGACCGTCGAAATGGGACCGGTCGCGGTAGGGCGTGGCCGCCGCTTGTACCACCACCAATTCGCCCTGGCCATACAGCACGGCGAGTTGCTCCAGGTTGGGATGCAGCCCGAAAAAACCGTCCAGCGCCAGTGCCCCGCCAACGGCACCCGGCGGCGCAAGCGCCAGCTGTGCCCGGGCGGAAGTCCAGTGCGGATCGCCAAACGCCGGCACTGCCGACAAGCCGTCCATGCCACCGCGCAGCAGGACCACCACCAGGCGCCGCTGCGTGGGAGCGGCGGCCAGCACCGGCCATGACGCCAGCCCCAGGGCCGCCACTTTGGCGACCGATGCGATGAAATGCCGTCGTGCAACCATGCTCTGTCACCTCCGCTGGAATTCGGCGCTGGCCAGCAACAGCGTGAGCCCCTGGCTCGGGCTCTCGGCACGTTCGATCGCCTGCAGCGTGGCCGATGACACGGCAGCGCCGAGCACCTCGCGCGCCAGCACCGCCGGCGGCGTGACGCCGCACGCTGCACTGCCCGCGGCTTCGCCGGCCCACAGGAAACGTTTCCACACTGCATCGGCACCCAGCCACTCGGCCTCGACATCGGGCCAGCCATTGGGGCCAGGCGGGTTGTAGATCACCTGGCCCAGGTTGGCCAGCGTGCGTTGCAAGCGCATCGCATCGATGGCCAGCCCCGGCAGGGCGCGGGCGGCAGAGACCAGGTATTCCTGCGGCGTCTTGAACTTCTGCAGCGGCTGGGCATAGGCCTGCGGGCTGTCGACCAGCGCCGCGCAGACCCGCGCCAGGTCGCCATCGGTGTCCAGGAATATAGTGGCCAGACGCTGCACCACGGCCTCGGGCGGGTCGTCGGCGATGAAATGGCGCGCCAGCTTGGTGGCGATGAAACGCGCCGTCGACGGATGGGCCGCCAGTGCGCGCAGCACCGCCTCGCCTTGCTCCACACCTGGCTGCGCATACGCCGTGCCGAGCACGCGATGAACGCCCGGCTCGTGCGCGTCGGGGTCGAAATCGAACAGGCCGGATCCGTCGAGCTGGCCCTGCAGCGTCAGCTGGGCGTACGACACCCGCGGCGGCCGAGCGATGGTCCAGCCGGTGATGATGCGCGCCAGGCTGGTCACGTCGGACTGCTCGTAACCGCCGCGGGCGCCGAGCGTCTGCAGTTCGAGGATCTCGCGGGCCAGGTTCTCGTTGAGACCGATGCTGCGCGCAATCGCGAAATCCCGCTGGGCCGACTGTCGGCGCAGCGACGGGTTGAGCGCCAGCGCAGAGTTCGGCCCGATCGACCGCAGGTTGTCGAGGTAGAACAACATGGCCGGATGCCGGGTCGACGCCAGCAGCAGGTCGACAAAGCGTCCTGTCACGCGTGGGCGGATCACGTCGCGTTCGAACGACGGTGGCATTGCAATGGCGGCGGGCTTGGCGCCCGAGACGACGAAATGGTTGCTCCAGAAATGCACCAGGCGCTCGAAGAATGGCCGCTCGGTGCTCACCGCCACGTCGAATCGTGCCTTCACCGCCCTGGCATGGCGCGGGCCGAATACCTGCTTGAAGCTGCCCTCCACCGACAGGCCATTGGCGCCAGCGCTGGACATCTGGGGGGCTTGCGGCTGCGGCATCGACGCGCCGGAATCGGTTGGCGCCGCCATGCTGCCGCTGCCAGCCGCCCTGTCACGGCGCTGCGCAGCCCTGTCGGCCCGCATCGTGGCCGGATCCACGCCCTGGGCCCGTGCCATGCGGCCCAGCTGCGCGGTCCACTGGCGAAATGCGCCGAGATCGTCCAAGGTGGAAGGCAGCGCCGCCATTGGCGCCGGCAGCACGGTTTCGGGCTGCAGTTGCTGGCGCAGCCAGCCCCGGGGATCGGCACGCACCGCGGCGATCTCGCCCGGGCGAGCGCCCAGTCCGAATCGGTTGACCGCCACGGTGGCTGCCACGGAATAGGGGAACATCTGCTGGCGCCCTCGGTTTGTCACAGGGTGTTGGTACAGTGTAGGCTGGCCAGACCGGGCGAAAATGTCCCTCCGGTAAAGCAAGGGTCGACGTCCGCTGGCCTGGATCGTCGTACCGAATCTGGCCTGGCGTGCCCGCTTGTGCGTGGCAACTGGTCCCGGGCTCTCCATCCAACATGCGAATTTCTGAACTACTTATCGTCGGTTGTGCGTCCCTGAGCCTTGCCGGATGCGCGCTCCCGCCCACGGCGCCTTTAGCGCCGCCACCGATCGCCATGACGCCGCAGCAGTGGCAGGCGCCGCTGCCCCACAACGGCAATCTCAGCGACCTGACCCGCTGGTGGCAGGACCTCGGCGAGCCGCTGCTGGTCCAATTGCAGGATGCCGCGCAGCTGGCCAGCCCCTCGCTGGCCAGCGCACGTTCGCGCGTCGACCAGAGTCGCGCCGCGTTGAGCCAGGCGCGCGCCGCGCTGGGGCCTACGCTCGACGCCTCGGCCAGCGCCGGCCGCGCGGCGACCCAACCGGCCGCGCCAGCGACCAGCTCGCTGCAGGCCGGCGTGTCGGCATCGTGGGAGATCGACGTATTCGGCGCCAACCGGCTGGCGAGTGAAGCGGCCCAGGCGCGGCTGGCCAGCGCCCAGGCCGCCTGGCACGACGCGCGGGTGCTGGTGGCGGCCGAGGTCGCCAGCCGCTATTTCGGCCAGCGCGCCTGCGAGCAACAACGCCGCATCGCGCAGGCGGACGCGCAGTCGCGCGGGGAGACCGCGCGACTCACCGAACTCACGCTCAAGGCCGGTTTCACGCCGGCAGCCACGGCCGCGCTGGCGCGCGCCGCCGCCAGCGACGCGAACGGCCGCGTACTGCGCCAGCGCGCCCTGTGCGAGCTCGATATCAAGGCGCTGGTCGCATTGACCGGTCTGCCCGAAGCCTTGCTAACAGAGCGGCTGGCGCAGGCGCCACTGGCCCTGGCGCCCGATGCCCGGCTGGTCGTCTCCACGCTACCGGCCGACACGCTGGCGCAGCGGCCAGACATCTTCGCCGCACAGCGCGACCTGGACGCGGCCCGCTCCGAACTCGGCGGCGCGCAGGCGCAGCGTTATCCGCGCCTGAGCCTTTCGGGCTCGATCGGCGCCTTGCATTACCGCGCCGGCGGCAACTCCGGCGACATGCCGACCTGGTCGATCGGCCCGCTGGCGCTGAGCCTGCCGCTGTTCGACGGTGGCCGGCGCGAGGCCGGAGTCACAGCGGCGCAGGCCCGTTACGATGAATCGATCGCACTGGTCCAGGCGCGAGTGCGCCAGGCGGTGCGCGAGGTCGAACAGGCGCTGGTCGTACTGCAGAGCACGCAGGAACGGATTGCCGATGCCATCACGGCCGAAGCCGGATACCGCCAGTGGCAGGACGGTACCGAAGCCCG
>Ga0105047_10015878_pt1 | contig 11842 bp, 9 predicted proteins | sample MAT04_FD_78384 | JGI IMG/M metagenome (GOLD analysis project Ga0105047, IMG submission 78384) | Freshwater microbial communities from Lake Fryxell liftoff mats and glacier meltwater in Antarctica - MAT-04 (megahit assembly) | ecosystem: Environmental > Aquatic > Freshwater > Ice > Liftoff... | reverse complement strand
GCTTGCTTTTACTTTACGCTGCCGGTGCAAATGCTATCAAATACATAGCTGTTTATGTATATTCCACGGGGGCTAGAGGGCGATATTAATGGATTGATCCTGAGCGCTGTGTTCATACGAATACCCATTGGCACATACAACTCACAACCGTCCAATAACAAAGAGTAAGCTCGCCAAATGCCGAACAGCTCACTGACAAACCCGATCCGCGTCCTCTTGGTGGAAGACAACGCAACGGATGCGCTACTGGTACGCGACGAACTAGCACATGCACCCGGAGTGGTCTGCATTGTTACGCACATCCAGCGCCTGGCAGAAGCTACCGCGTGCGTAGCCGAGCAGACATTTGATATCGTTCTGCTCGATTTAACCCTGCCGGATAGCGATGGCTTGGCAACTTACTCGGAGTTGCAGGCCGCCGCGCCTGGTCTTCCGATCGTCGTCTTGTCCCACCGCGCAGACGAGTCGATTGCGGTGCAAGCGGTGCGCACCGGTGCCGAGGACTATTTGGTGAAGGGACAGTCTGAGGGCCTCTTGCTACGCGCAATTCGCTATGCTCTGGGCCGTATGGAGGCCAAGCTGAATTTGCGTATCAGCGAGGCCCGGTGGACTGCGGCCCTGGAGGCGGTGGGCGACGGGGTTTGGGACTGGGATATCGCGTCGGCCACCGTTTTCTTTTCTAAACGCTGGAAGGATATCTTGGGGTGCACAGACGCTGAGGTGGGCGATACTTCAGACGAATGGACCCGACGAATACACCCCGAAGATATGCAGCTTGTTCAAGCCAATCTGCAGGCCCATTTGGACGGTACCAGCGCGCGTTATAGTTGCGAGCACCGACTGCTATGCAACGATGGCAGCTACTTATGGGTGCTGGGGCGCGGCATGGTGGTCAAGCGCGATGCCACCGGCAAACCATTGCGGATGGTCGGCACCAATACAGACATTAGCGCTCGGCGCAAGGCTGATCAGCAGCTGCACCTGCTAGAAGCCAGTCTGGCGCACATCAATGACGTGGTGATCATCACCAATGCCGACCGGAGCGATGCACCCTACCCCCGCATCGTCTATGTGAATGAGGCTTTTGTGCGCTACACAGGCTACAGCCGGGCGGAAGCGATAGGCAACACACCGGCCATGTTGCAAGGCCCCAAAACGCAACGCGGCGAAATCGCTCGTATTGCCGCAGCATTGAAGCGCTGGCAGCCGGTGCAGGCCGAGCTGATCAATTACACAAAATCAGGCGTCGAGTTTTGGCTAGAGATTGCCATTTCACCACTGAAAGACGCCTCTGGGTGGGTAACCCACTGGGTGGCGGTGGAGCGGGATATCGGCGAGCGCAAAAAGGCATCGTTGCAGATGCAAAGTGCGCTCAACGCTTTGCACTCCAGCCAAGAACAACTACAGACCTTGTCGCGCCGCATTCTGAATGCCCAAGAAACTGAGCGCCGCCGCGTGGCCCTGGAATTGCACGACGAGTTGGGGCAAGCTTTGACTGCAGTCAAGATAAATTTGATGTCGCCCAACAGTGCAGGTGCTGGGGCAAGCGCAATGTCAGCCTTGCAGATTGAAAACGTGCGCATTGTCGAAGACGCCTTGCAACAAGTACGCCGACTGGCACTAGCTTTGCGACCGTCTATGCTGGACGACCTTGGCCTGGAGGCCGCGCTGTCTTGGCTGGCGAAATCGGTGACAGTTGGCGGTGACATATCCATCGAACTGCACTGCACCATGGTGAGTGAGCGGGTGGCCGCTGAGATCGAAACTGCGTGCTTTCGTATCGCACAAGAGAGCTTGACCAATATACGGCGTCATGCGTTCGCCAAAAATGTCCGCATTACGTTGGTAACAAACTACGATACGCTCAACCTCACGGTGCAAGATGACGGTGTTGGCTTTGACATGGAGCGGCCGCGAAACCGCAACAGTGAAGGCTACAGTTTGGGTCTGTTGGGCATTCGGGAGCGGGCGCTGGCAGTGGGTGGTAATGTGAACATCGTGTCGGCTCCCGGTAAGGGTTGTACGGTTCAATTGACCTGTGCGCTGGACGCATCACCAATCTCCATACTATGAAACTGAACATTCTGCTTGCCGATGACCACGCCCTGGTGCGTGCCGGTATTCGCATGCTGCTAGAAGCCATGCCAGAGGTTAACGTCTTGGGCGAGGCGGCAGACGGAGCCGCCGTCATTGCAATGGTGGAGCAGTTACAACCCAATTTGGTGTTGATGGACATTGCGATGCCGGGCCTCAACGGCCTGGAAGCCACCGCACGCATCACCCAGCAGTGGCCCGCCGTTCGCGTGCTGGTGCTCTCCATGCACCAAGACGAACAATACGTGCGCCAGGCCCTGAAGATGGGTGCAAGCGGCTACTTGCTCAAAGATTCTGCGACCGCTGAACTGGCGCTGGCCATGAAAGCCATGGCACGCGGCGAAACCTATTTGAGCCCTGCGGCCTCCAAAGGGGTGTTAACGGACTATGTGCAGCGCTTACGCAGCGACGATGGCACCCAGGTTCACCTCACCCCACGCCAACGCGAAGTTTTGCAACTGATTGCCGAAGGCTGCAGCACCAAGGCGGTGGCCCAGCGGCTGCAATTGGCCGTGAAGACGGTAGAGACCCACCGCACGCTACTGATGAAGCAGCTCGATGTGCACGACGTCGCCGGTCTGGTGCGCTATGCCCTACGCAACGGCATCATCTCGCACGACTAGCGGACTCATCGGTGACGGCGTATTGCGCCGCCTGAACAATATGTCGATGTCGTTACGGCGGGCTGTCTAGCCGGGTGAATTACCCAAGGGGTCTAGGGTGTTTCCTGAGCATTTCTAGGGTGTCTACCGTATGGTGCCGTGCGGCCGTGCGGCCTACAGTGCACCCATGTCCTTTGAAATTTTGCTTGTCGAAGACAACGCCACCTTTGCCAATTCGGTGAGCCGTTTTGTGAACCTTATTAAGGGTGTCCACTTGGCGGGCCACGCCAAGGATGGCGACGAAGCACTGGAGCAGGCTATTGAACTGACGCCAGATTTAATTTTGATGGACATTGCCATGCCCAAGTTGACGGGCTTGCAGGTGGCGCAGCGTCTGCAGACGCTGCGCCACCCGTCCAAAATCATATTTTTGTCGATGCACGCCGATGCAGCCTATCGGGAAGCTGCGCACAAGGCCGGTGGCTTGCATTTTGTGACCAAAGCGAATTTTGTGGCAGAGCTGCTGCCGCTGATCGAGCAATTGGTTATAGACCACGCTGCGCACCCGTAGGCACACGCGATGTTCACTTGCTTCATCTTGTCTACGGCGACTAATTTTTTTTAGGGGAATGCGATGGCACAGACCATTTTGGTGATTGATGATTCTGCCAGCCTGCGACAGATAGTGGCAATGGCGCTCAAAGGCGCGGGTTACGAGGTGTTGCAAGCAGGTGATGGGCGTGAAGCGCTGGCTCTGCTGGATGGCCGCAAGATCGGCATGGCGGTGTGTGATGTGAACATGCCCAATATGAACGGGATTGAGTTCGTAAAGGCTGCCAAGCAGCTGCCAGCTTACAAGTTCTTGCCGATCCTGATGTTGACAACTGAAACTTCTGAAGACAAAAAGGAAGCAGGCAAAGCCGCTGGTGCAAAGGCGTGGATGGTGAAACCCTTTTCACCCAGTTCGCTGCTCAACGCGGTGTCCAAGTTTTGCGCGGCCTAGGGCTTAGACCACCCACCCACAGGAGCCAGACACCATGAGCATTGTCTTTGAGCTACCCCAGGAGTTAAACATCTATAGCGCCCTGGAGACCCGGGACGCCTTGCTGGCCTGGGTTACAGCGCAAACCGCCCAGAGCAAGGGTGCACTCGAAATTTCTGCACGCAATGTAGCTGAGATTGACGGTGCGGGCCTGCAATTGCTGGCGGCACTCTCCAACATGGACCAGGCTTGGCACTTGATCGATATCAGCGTCCCATTTGCCGAGGCTTGCGAGACCATGGGCTTCGGAAGCTGGATCGATGCGCGCTACTTGAAGAGCAACACCGAGGTGGCAGCATGAGCAGCAGTACCGACTCTGACCAAGACTTTATTGCTGCGGCTATGCCCGCGTTTATTTCGGAGGCAGGCGAGCAAATCGAAGCCATCGAGATGCTGCTGCTAGAGCTTGAAGAACAACCCAACAACCGCGAACTACTCGACAGCCTGTTCCGCTGCGCCCACACCGTAAAAGGCTCGGCAGGCATTTTCGGTTTGAACCGCGTGGTCGAATTCACCCACCACGTGGAGACCCTGTTGGACAAGATGCGCGATGGCCACATCGCGCTGACGCCCGACATCAGCAGCCTTCTGTTGAAGTGCAACGACCAGATCAAGTTTCTGGTCGACACCGCAACTGATGAAGGCGCTGACACCGCAGAACTCAAAGAGCAACGGGCGGATCTGGTCACTCAATTGCAGACACTCACAGAAGGTGCAACCTCTACCAGCGACGGCAGCTCCGCGAGTGCGCAGCAAACGTTCGCTTCGGCCGATGTCGCTCCACAAGACGCTGCATTGCGCACCTGGAGCATCTCAGCGCGCTTTGGTAGCGACACGTTCCGCAACGGCATGGACCCCCTGTCGATTGCCCGCTACCTGGGCACGCTCGGCCATGTCATCTCCATGCGATGCGGCAGTGATACGGTCCCTACGTTGCTAAACCTAGACCCTGAGAGCTGCTACATCAGCTTTTTCATGGATCTGGCGACGGTAAAGGGACGTGAGGACATTGAGGGTGCTTTCAGCTTTGCGGCCGATGACTGTGAACTGGCCGTGGTGGCCCCCGAAACGCCTGGCCAAAAGTTGGCCCGTGCCATTGACGCCATGCCAGAGACTCCCCGACTGGGCGAGATGCTGGTACAAGTAGGCGCCGTTACCCAAGACAAACTCGACCAAGTCCTAAGTAGCCAGCAGAAAACTGCCGGCATGCCGCATGTTGCCCAAACCAAGATCGGCGACTTGCTAGAAACACAGGCGGGTGTACCTCCTGAGGCTGTTGCAGCCGCGCTGGGCAAGCAACAAAAGATTCGGGACAACGCCCCGTCTGAGGACCGCTACATCCGCGTGCAGGCCGATCGACTGGATGCCGTTATCAACCTGCTCGGAGAGCTGGTGATCGCAGGTGCGGGGGCCACCATGCTGGCGCGCGAAGCCCGCAATACCAGCCTGACAGAGGCCAATTTGCACATGAACAGCCTGATCGAAGAAATTCGCAATGGCACCTTGGGGTTGCGTATGGTGCCCGTTGGCGAAACGTTCAATCGGTTTCGTCGGGTGGTGCGGGACACGGCATCAAGCCTGGGCAAGGAAGTCAATTTCGAGATTGTGGGCGGCGATGCCGAGTTGGACAAATCCATGGTCGAAAAAATCGCCGACCCACTCATGCACTTGGTGCGCAATTCTTTGGACCATGGGTTGGAAACCCCGCAAGAACGAACCGCCTCGGGCAAGCCTGCTGCAGGAAAACTCACGCTCAGTGCCAAGCACGAGACGGGCGCTATTCTGATCCGCATTGAAGACGACGGCCGAGGTATCAACCGGGATCGCGTGCTGCAAAGGGCCTGGAACAAAGGGCTGGTCGAGCAGGGCGTAACCCCTAGCGACGATGCCATCAACATGCTTATTTTCGAACCCGGCTTTTCAACTGCAGAGCAGGTGACAAATCTTTCGGGGCGGGGCGTGGGAATGGATGTGGTGCGCCGCAACATTGAGGCCTTGCGCGGCTCTCTGCGATTGAATAGCAACCCTGGAAAAGGCTTGCAGGTTGATATACGGCTGCCACTAACTCTTGCCATCATTGACGGCTTTATGGTCAGCGTTGGTAAATCCAAATTTGTGTTGCCACTGGAATCGGTGGTTGAAGTTATCGAGGCAGCCGACCGGGACACCAAGGTGGATGCCGCCGGGCGGCACTGCCTGGAGCTGCGCGGCCAAGTGCTACCCGTGGTGCGCCTGCGCAGCCTGTACAGCGTGGAGTCCACCTTGCCCGAGCGGGTGAGCGTGGTGGTGGTTAGCTCCACCCGCGGTCAATACGGCATTGAGGTGGAGGTGCTGATGGGACAGCAACAAACGGTGATCAAACCGCTGGGCCGATTGTTCAAAACTTTGCGCGGCATCTCGGGCTCCAGCATTTTGGGCAGCGGGGAGGTCGCACTGATTCTGGATGTGGGCTCTTTGGGTGAACTGGTAACTGGACAAGCAATAGCAAGCGCATCTACTCACTGAATTGAAATCTTCTCGTTAGCGAGGCTGGCGGTAGTACTTTTGAACAACGCGTAACAATTTTAAGGGGATCGCAAATGGATCAGGTCAAGACTTCTTGGATATCTCAATTAATCAGTGGATCACAGCTTTCTGCTCAGGCGGCCGAGCTGGCCTCTAAAGACGCTCTGCTAGAAAAGCAAACCACCGAGTTGGCGGCATTGCAGAGCCAGATAAAAGATGTGACCCAAGAACTCAAGGTCCGCACGGACATCATGAACCTGACGAGCATCGTCTCCTATGCCGACAAGAAAGGGGACATCCTCAGCGTCAATGAGAAGTTTCTAGAAGTGTCCAAATACTCTGAGAGGGAACTAATTGGTTTCGGGCACAACACCACCCGTCACCCAGATATGCCTAAGGCGGTGTTCAAAGAAATGTGGTCCACCATTGGGCGGGGTGACATTTTTCGCGGTATCGTCAAAAATCGCGCCAAAGACGGCACACCCTACTACGTAGACGCTGTCATTGCCCCCATCCTGGGTGATAACGGCAAGCCAATGAAGTACCTGGGTGTGCGGTACGACATCACCGAGACCGAACTTGAGCGCCACAACGCAAAGGGCATCATTGGTGCGATTGATGCATCCTACGCCTACATCGAGTTTGATCTGGGTGGACACGTGATCCAGGCCAACCCTAACTTCCTGCAAACCATGGGCTACCAGCAAGAAGAAATTAAGGGCAAACATCACCGCACATTCTGCGATGCCTCAGTTTATAGTTCACCCGCCTACCCGCAGTTCTGGACCGATTTGAACGCGGGCAAACCCCAGCAAGGCACATTCAAGCGAGTCACCAAGACCGGCAAGGAGGTGTCATTGCAGGCCGTATACGCACCTGTCACCGATGAAATGGGCCGTGTGGTCAAGATCATCAAAATTGCCACCGACGTCACCGTCGAAGTTCAAGCTACCGATATGTTGCGCAACGCGGTGGAACAAGCGCAGGCCGTCACGGCAGCGGCTCGCCAAGGCGACCTGACCAAACGTATTCCTCTGGAGGGCAAATCTGGCCCAATCGAAGCGCTGTGCGCAGGTGTCAACGAGATGATGGAGACTACCTCGGTCATCTTTGCCGACGTGGTGCGTGTGTTTGGTGCGCTAGCCGAAGGCGACCTGTCCCAACGCATTACCCGCGACTACACCGGAACCTACGGGCAACTAAAGACCGATGCGAATGACACGACCGACAAGCTTGCCGGCATCATCGACGATGTAGGGCGTGTCTTCTCTGGTCTTGCCGCAGGGGACCTTTCACAACGTATCACCCGCGAAGCCCAAGGTACATTCGACCAGGTCAAGCAAGACGCGAACTCCAGTTGTGACACACTCGCCGGGATTATTGACGAAGTACGCGCCGCAGCCGATGCCCTTACTGGTGCTGCCAACCAGGTCAGCGCTACTGCTCAAAGTTTGAGCCAGGCCGCCAGTGAGCAGGCCGCCAGCGTAGAAGAAACCACGGCAAGTATTGATGTGATGTCGGCCTCTATCAGCCAAAACAGCGATAACGCCAAAGTCACAGATGGCATGGCAACCAAGGCCAGCAAGGAGGCCACTGACGGCGGTGGTGCGGTTAGCCAAACGGTCATTGCCATGAAGCAAATTGCGGCCAAGATTGGCATCGTGGATGACATCGCTTACCAGACCAACCTATTGGCTTTGAATGCAGCCATAGAAGCGGCACGGGCCGGTGAACATGGCAAAGGGTTTGCAGTGGTGGCTGCAGAAGTGCGGAAGTTGGCGGAGCGAAGCCAAGAAGCTGCCAAAGAGATTGGTGAGCTGGCTGCCAACAGCGTCACCACGGCTGAGCGTGCTGGTAAGTTGCTTGATGAAATTGTGCCCAGCATCCAAAAAACCAGCGAGCTCGTGCAGGAGATTGCGGCTGCCAGTGCCGAACAAAGTGAATCTGTGGTGCAGATTGGTGGTGCCATGGGACAACTGTCCAAAGCCACACAGCAAAACGCATCCGCCTCTGAAGAACTAGCAGCCACCAGTGAGGAACTGTCGGGGCAGGCTGAGCAGCTGCAGCAGTCGGTTTCGTTTTTCAACACGGGAGAAAGCAGCCCCAAGGTGCGTAGCCGCCATGAGCCGGTCGTCAGCGAACGGCGCGTAAAAATAGCCCCGAAACTTAGCGTAACCAGGTCTTTGCCGTCGGTGCGGTCTGGTGGTTCCAACTTCACACCCTATTGAGCGGTAGGATATGAAAGCGGAACTATCCAGTGGGGTGGGTACGGTGTGTCAGTACCTGACCTTTAATTTAGGGGACGAGAAGTTTGCGTTGGACATTCGCTGCGTGCGAGAGATCATTCAATACACGGTATTGACTACCGTGCCCATGATGCCAGCGTTCATTCGCGGGGTGATCAACCTGAGGGGCTCAGTGGTGCCCGTGATTGATCTGCAATGCCGCTTTGGGCGCAATTCAGCAGCAGTGGGTAAAAGAACCTGCATCATCATTTTCGAGGGTAAGCGAGAGGACAAGGATGTGACCCTGGGCCTGATGGTGGATGCAGTCAATGTGGTGATGGACATCGGCGCGAGCGATATCGAGCCTCCGCCCGAGTTTGGCACTTCCATTCACCGCAATTTCATTGGCGGCATGGGCAAAGTCGGTTCAGAGTTCATCGTGATTCTAGACCCCGAACGTGCAATGGATATGGACGAAATGGTCGCTCAAGCTGAGCTGGCAGCAGTGTAGAAAATGGTTCTGACTGCGATTAGCGTGTTGCTGGTAGAAGACAACGCGACCGACGTGTTGGTGGTGCGTGACGAGCTTGCCCATGCAGTCGGAGCACGCTTTGAGATCGTGCAGACCGATCGTTTGCGAGACGCCATAGCGTTGTGCAGCAAAATGCAGTTTGACGTGGCTGTGCTCGACCTGAACTTGCCCGATAGCGACGGCTTGGCCACGTTTAGCAGCTTGCGTGCATTTGTGCCTGCCTTACCGGTTGTAGTAGTGTCCCACAGGGCGGATGAGGAATTGGCCTTGGAGGCCGTGCAAGCTGGCGCGCAGGACTACCAAGTCAAGGGTCAGAGTGATGGCTTGCTGGTGCGGTCTATCCGCTACGCCATCGAGCGTGCCCGAGCAGACAAGGATTTGTTGGCGGCCAGAAATCTTTTAAAACGGGTCATCGATGGAACCAACGATGGCCTGTGGGACTGGCCCGATGTGACGGCCGATGCGGTGTGGTGGTCGCCAAGCTATTACGCGCAATTGGGCTATACGCCGCAGGAGTTGGCCTCGACGGTAACAAATTTTCGGTCACTGCTGCCACCGCAGTACGTTAAGTCAACCTCAGAAATAGTCGAGACTGCCTTGGCCCGCAACGGAGAGGTTGACATGCAGTACGAGGTCAAAACCAAGTCGGGCGAGTACCGCTGGTTTCAGGCCAAGGGCAAGGTTTATCAGGAGGGGGCGGTGACGGGTTTGGCGGGCTCAACACGCGACATCACAAGCCACAAGAAACTGATGGAGGAGCTCAGCGAGCACCGGCACCACTTGTCGGGTATGGTGGCCGAGCGCACTGCCGAGCTTGAGGTGGCGCGCCAGCAAGCGGAAGCCGCCAACCACGCAAAGAGTGCGTTTCTTGCCAATATGAGCCACGAGATTCGAACTCCGATGAGCGCCATTTTGGGGTTTGCCCATTTGCTCAAGCGGGATGCCACCGCGCCCGAACAGATAGACCGGCTTGCCAAGATAGAAAGTGCCGGACAGCACCTGTTGTCGATCATCAATGATGTGCTGGACATCACCAAGATTGAGGCTGGCCGGCTGGAGCTGGAGGACATCGATTTTCAACTGGGTGCCGTTTTGGACGCGGTGGACTCCATCGTGGGCCAACTGGGACATGCCAAAGGTCTGCAGGTGGTGGTGGACAGAACCCTGAACGATCTGTGGGTGCGCGGCGACCCATTGCGACTGCAGCAAGCGTTGATAAATTTGGGTGGCAATGCGGTCAAGTTTTCTGCAACGGGTACTGTGTGTATTCGGACAGAAGTTGTGGAGCGGACCCCGCAGAACGTTTTTTTGCGACTAGAAGTGCAGGACACCGGCGTTGGAATAGCGCCAGAAGCCCTGGTGCGGTTGTTTCAACCCTTCGAGCAGGCAGATGCATCCACCAGCCGCAAGTATGGCGGGACCGGCTTGGGTTTGGTGATTACGCAGCATTTGGCACGGGCCATGGGCGGTAGCGCGGGCGCGTCCAGCACCATTGGCGTTGGGAGCACTTTCTGGTTCACTGCCAGGTTGCAGGAGGGACAACAACCTATGGCGCCTAAGTCTGTGGCCGCAAAGTTGACCCCGGAAGAGCAGTTACGCAGGCTGCATGCTGGATCGCGCATCTTGGTGGCGGACGATGACCCGTTCAACCGCGAAATTGCCAAAGACCTGCTGGCCGGGCTAGGCATGGTGGTAGATCTGGCGGTGGATGGCGTGGAGGCGCTGGCGCGGGTAAAAGCGCAGCCCCACAGCGCGGCTTACAAGCTGATACTGTTGGATGTACAGATGCCAGAGATGGATGGTTTGACTGCGGCCCGAATCATTCGCGCGCTGGAGGGCATCGTTCAGGTGCCCATTTTGGCGTTGACAGCAAATGTGTTTTATGAAGACCGCCGAGCCGCCCTGGATGCTGGCATGAATGAGATATTGACCAAACCGATTGACCCCAAGGCGCTCTATGAGGCGCTAAGGAAGTGGCTGCCGGGGCTGGGCTAGCACGTTGCAAGAATTGATACTGTTTGTCGGACAAAGGGAGTAGTTTTTATGTCAGCCTATTCACAATCTCGAGGGCCATTGCCTTCCTCGCCAGATCGCCCTGTGATCGGTCTGTGGATGCTGGCACCTGCCGCATCGGCCTTGCTGGCAGCAACACCGTTTTGGTGGAGCGGGACAGTAGCGATGTGGGTGGCCTGGTCGGGCGTTGGCGTAGTTAGTGGTGTTGCAGTCTGGATTTTGGCGACCCGCTTGCAAGCCGCTGTGGACACTGCGTCAAGCGCGCTGCAATCCAAAGAAGCGATGGATGACCCGCAGGCGGACCTTGCGGTCTTGCTACAAAATATTCTGCCAGCCTGGCAACACCATGTAGACGCCGTAAAAGGGCAAACCGAAGCGGCCGTGCTGCAACTGGCCAACAGCTTTTCCATGGTGTTGGACGAGCTCGACAGTGCGGGCATTGCGTCGGCAGCACCAGCAACGCAAAAAAATGGCGCCAGCAGCATTGGACTATTGGCCCTGTGTGAGCGAGAACTGCAACCCGTGGTGGGTTCGCTGACCAGCGTGATTGACGGCAAAGACGTAATGATGGCCAACATCCGCAACCTCGCCAGTGAAACTAGCGAGTTGCGAATGATGGCCGCAGAGGTCAGCAGTATCGCTGCGCAAACTAATTTACTGGCGATCAATGCCGCTATCGAAGCGGCGCGGGCCGGAGAGTCGGGGCGGGGCTTTGCGGTGGTAGCCGCAGAGGTGCGCAAGCTGTCGCAGCGTTCGGCGGATATCGGCAAGTCGATCGGCACACGCGTTGACAAGGTGAGCGCCACCATGGGCACTACTTTGACATCGG
>Ga0105047_10015877_pt1 | contig 11843 bp, 12 predicted proteins | sample MAT04_FD_78384 | JGI IMG/M metagenome (GOLD analysis project Ga0105047, IMG submission 78384) | Freshwater microbial communities from Lake Fryxell liftoff mats and glacier meltwater in Antarctica - MAT-04 (megahit assembly) | ecosystem: Environmental > Aquatic > Freshwater > Ice > Liftoff... | reverse complement strand
GGCGGGGTTGCGCCGGCGGTTCGCCGATCCGCGTATCCGGTTCCTCGGCTGGGTGGGCGACAAGGCGCCGTTCTTTGCCGGCATCGACCTCTGCGTGGTGCCCTCGCAGGTGTTCGATACGCTGCCTACGGTGGTGATCGAGGCGTTCGCGCATCACGTGCCGGTGCTGGGGGCGCCGGTCGGCGCCATACCCGAGATGGTGGCTGTGGGGCGCAACGGCTTCGTGCTGCCGCTCGGTTCGGCCGAGGCGGTGGCGACGGCGTTGCGCGGGCTCGATGTGAACGCGGTGCGGGCGATGGCGCCGGGGGTGGTGGCCGCGGCGGGTGGACTGCTCGACCCGGTCGCGCAGATCGATCGGTGGGAGGCGGCGTTGCGACGCGTCGCCCGGACGTGATTTCGGGCTTTGCCGCGGGGGCCGCTGCCTGTAAGCAGGCGCGGCAATTCCTGAGGAACACCCGATGAGCATCACCCGCTACGAATCCGGCAAGCGCATGAGCCAGGCCGTCGTCCACGGCAACACCGTCTACCTCGCCGGCCAGGTGGCCGCCGACTACAACGGCACGATCGAAAAGCAGACCACCGAAGTGCTGGCAGCGGTCGAAAAGCTGCTGGTTCAGGCTGGGACGAGCAAGGCCAAGCTGCTGAGCATCCAGGTGATCCTCAACAACATCTCCGATTTCGCGGCGATGAACTCGGTCTACGACACGTGGATCGATCCGGCCAACCCGCCGACCCGCGCCTGCATCGAAGCTCGCCTGGCGCATCCGGCGCTGAAGGTGGAAGTGATCGCGGTGGCGGCGCTCGACTGAGACTGACGGGGCGGTGTCGGTGCCGCCCCTTCCAACCGGCTAGAGACCCTTTTGGACCGCAGCGCGCGGTTTTGGGGTCTTCTTGGCGGATTTGACTTCGACGGGCTTGGCTTTCACTGCCTTGGCCTTCTTCTCACCGGCGTGCTTTTTCTCACTTGCGTCCTTGGCCCGCGACTTGGCGGCCTTGTCGCTGGCCTCGATCTCGGCCGGCATCTCCGAGGGGTTCCGGCCCTTGGTGATTTCTGCCGTGCGGGTGGCGGTATCCTCGACCATCATCCGGTGGGCTTCCTCATGGGCGAGGTGCCAGTAGTGGTCGCCGCGGCCGTCGGGGCGGCCATCGGCCTCCCACAGGTGATAGGCGCGCTCGCGCAGCGCCTCGTCGCTCATGTGGGTAGCGGTATCGGGTGCCTTTGATTTGCCGGGCATCGGCGATCTCCCTTTCAGGCCAAAGGGCGCGACCCCGGGGGACACGCCACCACTCACGGATATCGAGTGCACGCTAGCAGACTTGGCCAAGGCTCACGAGCCGCCCGCAACGCAGGCGAGCTATGAACACTCCGGAATATGCCTGGTTCCACCACGGTTGACCTGACGCCTGCTGCCGTTAGGCTCCACGGCCACAATAGAGGAGCCATGGCATGCCGCAGCACTATGATTCCATCATCATCGGGGCCGGACAGGCTGGACCGTTTCTCGCGGCGCGGCTGGCCGAGGCGGGGCACAAGGTCGTGCTCATCGAAAAGCGCTGGCTGGGCGGTACCTGCGTCAACGATGGCTGCACGCCCACCAAGGCGCTGGTGGCCTCGGCGCGGGTGGCGTGGCTGGCCCGGCGCGCGGCGGATTTCGGCGTATCGACCGGGCCGGTCTCTGTTGACATGGCCGCGCTGAGGGCGCGCAAGCACAAAGTGGTTATGGCCTCGCGCGAGGGGCTCGAGGGCTGGCTCGGCGGGCTCGAGAACCTGCGGATCATCTACGGCGAAGGGCGGTTCGTCTCGCCGCACGAGGTCGAGGTGAACGGCGAGGTGGTGTCGGGCGAGACGATCTATCTCAATACCGGGGCACGGCCGGTCGTGCCGGACTGGGTCGGCGAGGTGCCGTATCTCGACAGCACCTCGATCATGGAGCTGACCGAGCTGCCGCGGCATCTGGTGATCGTGGGCGGCTCCTACATCGGGCTCGAGTTCGCGCAGATGTACCGGCGGTTCGGGGCCGAGGTGACGGTGCTCGAAAAGGGCACGCACCTGGCGGGCCGCGAGGATGCCGATATCTCGGATGCCATCCGCGACATCCTCGAGGAGGACGGCATCCGGGTGATCACCGGGGTCGACGATTTTGGCGCCAGCACGCTGCCCGACGGGGTGTCGATGCGCTTTTCGGTCGACGGGGTGGGGCAGAAGGTGGATGGCAGCCACCTGCTCGTCGCCATCGGACGGACGCCGAATGTCGAGGCGCTGGGGCTCGAGGCCGTCGGGGTGAAGCAGGGCAAGCGGGGCTATATCCAAGTCGATGACCAGTTGCGCACCTCGGTACCGCATATCTACGCCATGGGCGACGTGAACGGGCGCGGGGCGTTCACGCATACGAGCTACAACGACTTCGAGATCGTGTCGCAGAACCTGCTCGATGGGGCGGACCGCAAGGTGTCGGACCGGCTCATGGCCTACGCGCTCTATATCGATCCGCCACTCGGGAGGGCCGGGATGACGGAGGCGGAGGCGCTGAAATCGGGGCGCAGGGTGCTCAAGGCGACGCGGCCGATGACGCGGGTCGGTCGCGCCAACGAACGCGGCGAGACGCGTGGCTTCATGAAGGTGGTGGCGGACGCGGACACTGGCGAAATCCTCGGGGTGGCGCTGCTGGGGATCGAAGGCGACGAGGTGGTGCATTCGCTGATCGATGCGATGGCTAATGGGGTGGGTTACGAGGCGATCAAGCGCACCATGCATGTGCACCCGACGGTGAGCGAACTGGTGCCGACGCTGCTTGCCGACCTCAAGCCGGTGACGGCCTGAGGGGCTCGCGCCAGCCAGCGGTCCAACTCTCACCAAATCAATCCACCAAGCCAAATTGACTCTGCGCCCAAGTGATTCGATGGTGAGGCATGGAGAATGGGGGGCTCAGTGAGACGGTGGTGTCCTTCCGCTTGAAGCGGGCGGAGGAATTCGCGCGCCAATGGCGATCCAACGCCAAGCGTCTCCAGATTCTCGCTGCCAATCCCCGCACGCCAAAGACCGTACGGGCGGATGCGCTGAGCGAAGCGCTGACGGCGGCCGACATTGTCGGCAAGCGCGCGCTGGAGCTGGCGGATCTGGCCAAAAAGCGCGGCTATAACGCGTGGGAAGCCGATCCGCGCATCGGGCCGGTGGTCGTCGAGATCCGGGCCGTGGAAAATGCCCTGACCTTTGCGGCCGAGGCCCTCGGCCGGCACTAGGTTCAAGGTGTGCGACGCCCCCTCCACCACGCATCTGCGATGCGAGGTCCCCCTCCCCCGTTAAAGCGGTGGAGGAGCACTCCGACCTCGGTGTTCGCCACTGTTTCAGGGCGCTGCGCTTGCAGTGCCCCTCCACCGCTTTAGCGGGGGAGGGGGACCAGCCGTAGGCTGGTGGAGGGGGCGTCAACGCGCCCCCCTGTCTACTGAATTTGCTGCACGGCGCCCTTGTCGGGCAGGTCCACGGGCGGCATGTCGGAGAAGTTGAGGGCGCCCTGGTCGCCGATGGTTTCGGAGCCTTCGCCGCCGCCGGTGGACCCGCCTTCCTCGGTCTGGCCGATCTCGACCTTGCCGGAGCCCTTTTCCTGGGCGGTCTGGGCGGCGGTGGCTTCCTCCGCCCCGGTGGCGGCAAATTCGCCGAGCACCTCGCCGCCGCCTTCGAGCTTGGCCTGGGCGGTGGCGACGTCGGTGGCGATCTCGACCTTGTAGGGCACCTCGAAAGCGCGCGGCGGGCCGACGACGATCTGCCGGTCGTCGACTTCCTCGACCCACAGGTAGATGTGGCCGGCGGCGCCGGTCAGCTTGTCGGGCTCGACGATGCGGGTGGCGAGCAGGGAGAAGCGGGGTGGCATGGCGCCGGTCGAGGCCCAGCCCATGACGCCGGTGACGACGAAGTAGAGCACGACGATACCCGAGATCGCGATCACAATTGCGCCGGCCTTGATCCACCACTTCCACAGCGAGGTAAGGTTGAGGCTCAGCAGCAGGATCACCAGCACGAGCAATACTGCGATCGCACCAGCGACAGGAAGGTCCATCATTTGCGGACCGCCTGGATCAGCGAGACCGGCACGGTGTTGATGTCGGAGATGGCGCCGTCCTTGTCCATGCGGAAGCGCACCACGGTCTTTTCGTCACCCTTTTGGGTGAGCAGCAATGTGTCGTAATAGATGACGCTGAGCTTGGGGTTCACCTTTTCGACCTTCACCGTCACCGGCACCGCCCCCTGCGTGGGGTTGGTGTAGTGGTAGACGTTGACCACGTAGTCGCCCGGCAGGATGCCGCGCACCGTCACGGTTTCCTGGTTCAGTGCGATGTGGACGGTCTCGCCGTTCACCGTCACCTCGTCGAGGTAGTTGCCGCGATCGTCGCGATCGAGCGTGACAAAGCCTTTGGCCATCGAGTGGTACCAGACGACGTTGCCGGTGGGGTCCTGCACATAGGTGTCGATATCGTCGTCGTTGTCGTCGGGCCAGGTGGTGGTGATGATCAGTTCGGCCTTGGTATCGACCAGGCCGGTCTTGGCATCGGGGTTGATCAGCGCGAAGGCGATGAACACCATCATCGTGAAGCCGAGGAGGGCGTTGAACAGGATATCGGTGAAGGGGACGAAGGTGCCGTCGTCGCCCTCGGAGCCCGAGAAGAGACTAGGCCCGTCCATGCTGGGCCTTCTCGATGGCCGGTACGACGTGGATTTCGCTCACTTCGGCGATGATGTCGAAGAGTTCGGCAATGGCGTGGTCGAGCTGAAAATACTCGAACTTCAGGATCAGCGCGGTGGCGATGCCCGAGACGGTGACGTTCAGCGCAATCGCCATGCCGCCCGTCATGCCGGCCAGCGCGCCGCGCAGCGTCTCGGCGTCGAAGGAGGAGAGGCCGGCGATCGGGATCAGCATCAGGATGAAGCCGATGGCGGTGCCGAGGAGGGCGAGACGGAGCAGGCCTTCGGACACGAACAGCCCGAGCTTTTCGCGGTTGCGCAGCCGGTCGGCGACGGCGCGCAGCAGCAGGGTCTGGTCGAGACGGCCCGGGGCGCCGAGTTCCGCCTTGGTGATCAGGTTGCGCACATGGGTGGTGAAGATGCCGGGCTCGAGCACGAGGCCCGAGCCGGTCATCACGCGGTTGCCGGAGGTGGTAAAGCCGGTGCCCGAGTTGGCCTCGATGGTGGCGCGGGCTTTTCGCGCCGCGATCAGTTCGCGGGAGATGCTCGACGACTGGATGAGGCAGTGAATGGTGGTGAGCGCGAACAGCGCGAAGATCAGCAGGGAAATCCGCGTGTGGTCGGATTCAATCACCACCCTCAGGAAGCCGAACTGCCACAGGGCAATCAGTGCCAGGAGGACCAGGCAGTTGGTGAGCAGCCAGCGCAGGACGGGCGCGTAGTCACGAATCTCGCTCGGCGGCCCGATCACCGCGGCCTTCACGTCAACCAAAAGTCTGTCCTCCTCAGGCGCGGAGCTATGGCTAGCAGCGTCAAAGATCGATCCTGCCAATAAATCCAATAGGAAATCCTATTGTCCGATCACTGGTGCGCGACAAAAGACACGATTGTGCACCCCCAGCGGGGAGCCGAGTGTCGCCCCAGGGTCACGTTGGAGGCATTGCCCAAATGAGCGAGCGCAACTGGAACGAGCATGCCTACCGCAGGCTGATCGACGCGGAGACGCACGCCCGGCCGGTGCCGCCACTGACGGCGCCGCTGCGGATCAGGCGGCTGGCGTTCATGAGCGCCGATGGCGGGGCGGACCTTCGTGCCGTGCACGCCCAGATGGCGGGGATGGCCGGCGTGGTGGCGGATGGGCCGACCTGGGCGCGGCAACTCGAGTTCGAGCGGGACGGCCACCATGTGACCTGGGAGCTGCACAGCGAGTTCGCCACCTTTACCTGGACGGCGGCGGCCGATGACTGGGTGGCGCATCCCTCAGGCATCGGGCTCGAGTATCACGAGGCCCTGCTGATGGTTTTTGCCACGCGCATCGACCTGATGCCGACCGACGCGATCAGTCCAGCGGCGCTCGAGGGTTTCAATCCGCTCAGCCTTTGCTACTCGACGATCTTCGACGATACGGCGGAGGTGGCGACGGATTTCCACCTCGATCGCGACGGGTTCACCCGGTTCGAAGTGGCAGCGCGGCAGATGAGTCCGTTGCGGCAGGGTGTGCTGGTGCGCCGGCTGCTGGAGATCGAAACCTACCGCACCATGGCCCTTATCGGCCTGCCGCTCGCCCGCGAGATGGGGTCGGGCGTCAGTGCATTCGAGCGGCGGCTGGCTGAAATCGTGCAGGCGATCGGGCGGGGCGAGACGCTGGCCGACCACCAGCAGACCCTCGCCGGGCTGCACAAGCTATCGAGTGAAGTGGGGCAGACGGTGGAGGAAACCAGCTTCCGTTTTGCCGCCACGCAGGCCTATGGCGAGGTGCTGGCGGAGCGCCTGCACCGATTGCGGGAGCGGGCGATCGGGGAGTTCACCACCATCGACCGCTTCCTCAACAACCGGGCGCAGCCGGCACTTGCCACCTGCCGGGCGATGGAGAAGCGACTGCTGGCGCTGACCGAGAAGGTGCAGCGCTCGATCGACCTGCTCGACGCGCGGATTTCGCTGTCGATCCAGAGCCAGAACCAGTCGGTGCTCGATACCATTTCGCGCACCTCGGTCAGCCAGTTCAGGCTGCAGCAGACGGTCGAGGGGCTCTCGATCATCGCCATTTCGTACTACGCGCTGGGTATTCTGGGCTACGTGTTCGAGGGTCTGCACGACGTGTTGCCCTACCCCAAGGGCACCATGCTGGGGCTTTCGGCGCCGGTAGTGGTGGTGCTGGTTTTTCTCGCCATCCATCGGATCCGAAAGGCACATTGACCCGGTCGCGAAGCGTGAACGAAAGGTTAAGCAAGGAACGTGCCATCAAGTCTGGGGGAAGGACGCTGCCCGGTCGCATGCGACAGGCCGTCACCCTTTGCGTCGATTGACTCGCAACCGTTGTGTCCAACAAGGATTTGCCCAGTGCAGTTCTGCCGGCGTCCCAAGCCCGGCGCGTGAGGAGATTCCATGATGAAGTTAGTGACTCTTGGTCTGGTCGTATCGGCGCTTGCGGTTGCCGCCCCGGCCTATGCCCAGGATGTCGACGCTGGCGCCAACGTGTTCAAGCGCTGCGGTGCGTGCCATGCGATCGGCGAAGGTGCCAAGCACAAGATCGGCCCGGAGCTCAACGAACTGTTCGGCCGTGTCGCTGGCACCATTCCCGACTACAACTACTCCAAGGCGATGATCGAGGCAGGCCAGAATGGCCTCGTGTGGGATCCGGCGACGCTGGCGCCCTATCTGCGCAAGCCGAAGGAGCACGTGCCGGGCACCAAGATGAGCTTCCCGGGACTGGGCAACGAGAAGGACGTCGTCAACCTGATCGCCTACCTCGCGACGTTCTCGCCGAACTACGTGGCGCCTGCCGCCGACGGCGCTGCTCCCGCGGCGCCTCCTGCCGCGCCTCCTGCCGATGGGGCCGCGCCTGCAGCCCCGGCGGATCCGGCAGCTCCGGCTGCCCCTGCCGCACAATAACTGCTGGAACAGCCAGATGTAGCAAAGCTGAACGACCCTCGCCGGTCCGCTCCGTCAATGGTGTGGGCCGGCGCATGAATGTCTACTAATGTTGCAGCGCCTGCGTCTATTGAGATATCGAATTTGATGTATTGTGGCGCCTCGTTCCCACCGGGAGGGGGATCAATGGACATCACGCTAAAGCAGCTACAGATTTTTCGAGCCGTGGTCATTGCCGGTTCGATCACCAAGGCGTCGCGTCGCGTCGGGCTGTCGCAGCCATCGATCAGCCAGCAGCTCGCCAAGCTCGAGGAGCGGCTGGGCACGCAACTGATCAACCGCAATCGCACCGGCACGGTCAGCCTCACGCCGTCGGGCGAATACTGGTTCAAGTTTTCCGACGAACTGCTGCGCAAGTTCGACCAGGCGATCGACGAGCACGAAAAGCGCTACGTCGACAGCCGCATCTTCCTCCGCATGGGCTTGAGCCCGACATTGCGCGGCCGGTTCCTGTCGGCGGCGGCGCGGATCGCGTCGGAGGAGGTGGGGTTCGCCAAGTTCGAGGTGACGTTCGGGGTGACCAGCGGCGAGCTGGTCGAGCAGCTCAGGTTGCATCAGCTCAATTGCGTGATCGTCAACGACGAGTCGCTCGCCGAGGATCGCACCTCGTTCGCCATTTCGACGCTGTTCCGCGATCCCATGCTGCTGGCCGTGCCCTCGAGCGTGCCCGAAGCGATGGTGGAGAAGGCGCTGCAGAAGGGCGCCAAGCCGCTGCTGCTCGATCCGGCGCTGACCCGCTACGTGGAAATCGACGCCAACGTGCCGATGCGGCCGGTGTCGGACGCCTGGTATCGGGCGCACCTGCCGTTCGCGACGCCGGCCTTTTCGGCCATGACCTACGCGGCGGCTATCGACATGGTGAGCGAAGGGTTAGCGACAGCGCACACGCCATTGTCGCTGCTACCCAGCCTGCCGGCCAATGTCCTGTCGCGCTTGCGGGTCTATACGCTGCCCGGAATGGATCGGACGATCGTGCTTGCCATGCCCAAGCACCTGATGACGTTACCCGGATATGCCAACATTTTCCGGCGACTCACGGAGTTCTGCCGCAACGAGTACGGACGGAACGTGCCGGCGGAAGATGTGCTGGACCTGCCGGGTATGCCGCCGGTGCGACCCGCGCGTCTCGAAACGGGCATTGCGGCGGCCTGATTGGGGCGACCTCAGAATGTCCAATAGCCAACATTAGCAAACTCCCCCGCGGATCGGTCTTATGTGGCGCAACGCCGCATCCAAGAACCATCCGAAGAGGGGGAGAAACCTAATGCGCTTCAAACTATTGATGTCTGCCATGTTGGCGGGCAGCATGCTGGCCAGTGCCGGGATGTCCTACGCCGACGACGTGACGGCCGAACGTCTCGGCGCCGCGGGCACCGACGCCGAGGCCGGCAACTGGCTGTCGGTCCACAAGGACTGGGCCGGTTCGCGTCACTCGACGCTCGACGAAATCAACGCCGCGAACGTTTCGGGCCTGAAGCTCGCCTTCGCGGTGCCGCTCGGTGGCGCCGAGCCTGCCGGCTTCGGTGCCGGCTCGATGGAAGCCACGCCGCTCGCCAATAACGGCTTCCTCTACATCTCCGATCCGTGGGGCACGCCCTACAAGATCGACGTTTCCGACGGCAAGCAGGGCAAGATGGTCTGGTCCGGCGAAACCGGCGTGGACAAGGACCCCAGCCGCGGCATCCTGCTCGCGTCGCGCGGCCTCGCCCTCAGCGGCAACCTGGTGATCACCGCCCTCAACGACGGCCGCGTGATGGCGTTCGACGACGAGACCGGCGACGTGGTCTGGGACCAGCAGGTCGCCAAGGATCCGGGCGAAGGCTTCACCAATGCGCCGCTCGCCGTGAAGGACATGGTCCTGGTCGGCCAGTCGTACGGCGACTGGGCGACCCGCGGCTGGATCGCGGCGCTCGATGCCGCGACCGGCGAGGAGCGCTGGCGCTTCTACACGGTTCCTGAGCCAGGCCAGCCCGGCTCGGAAACCTGGCTGTGCGACCAGACCGGCAATCCGGACTGCTGGAAGACCGGTGGCGCTGCCGCCTGGGTGACCGGCTCGTACGACGAAGCCAGCAACACCACCTACTGGGGCACGGGCAATCCGGTGCCGATGTTCGACCCCGAGTATCGTCCGGGCGACAACCTGTACTCGAACTCGTCGATCGCGCTCGATGCCGACACCGGCAAGCTGAAGTGGCACTTCCAGTACACTCCGGGCGACTACATGGACTATGACGAAGTCGGCGTTCAGATGCTCGTCGACACCAAGATCGGCGGCGAAGACCGCAAGGTTCTGGCGCACTTCGGCCGTAACGGCATGTTCTACACGCTCGACCGGACCAACGGCTCGTTCATCGCTGCCAACCAGTACGTGAACAAGCTCAACTGGACGAAGGGCATCGACCCCAAGACCGGCAAGCCCGTCGAATACGATAGCTCCAAGCCGCTCCAGGTCTATGCCAACGGCACGCAGCGCCGCGGCACCGGCGAGACGGTCAACACCTGCCCGCACATCCAGGGCGGCGTGAACTTCTGGCCGCCGTCGTACAACGCGGCAACCGGCATTGCCTACGCGGCCGGCATCGAGGCCTGTTCGGACCTGACCGTGAAGGAAGAAAAGCCGGGCGACAACCTGACATTCTCGGGTGGTGCCTCGGCCGGCTCGGGCCCGCAGACCGGCTCGATCTTCGGCTTCGACGTCGCGACCGGCAAGCAGGTCGCCAAGCTCGAGCGCAAGTATCCGAACTATGCCGGCGTGATGAGCAGCGGCGATCTGGTGTGGACCGGCGAAATGGACGGCACGTTCGCTGCCTTTGACGCCAAGACGCTGGAGGAGAAGTGGTCGATCAATGTCGGCGGCGCGTTCAACGCTCCTCCGATCACCTTCAAGATCGGCGACAAGCAGTATGTCGCAATCGCCGCCGGCGGTAACGGCGTGGCCACGTTCGGTTACCCCGAGCTGACCCGCCCGGCTGCCAACGTCCTCTACGTCTTCTCGCTCTAAGCGCCAAGACCCCGATCGTAGGTTCAAGCCGGGCGGCACCAGATGCCGCCCGGCCCATTTGCTGAAACAGGAAGAATTTCTGATGTCCTTTGCGCCCCGGAAACTCATCGGCATGCTGCTTGTTGCCGGCATGCTGGCCGCTACGCCGGCAACCATTACCTACGCCCAGGATGCCGCTGCCGTGGCAGCGTCCGCGGCCGCCGCAACCGACCCGCTGCTCGCGGGTGCCGATCTTGCTCGAGGCAAGGAGGTCTTCGCCAAGGTCGGCGTGTGCGTCTCGTGTCACGGCTGGGACGGCGACGGCAAGGGCAAGAACCCGCGCTCGGAAGGCGCCGCAGCGCTGCTGCGCGAAAGCCAGCTCGATGCCGCCGGCTTCATCGAGATCATCTCGTGCGGTATTCCCGGCACGCCGATGCCCTACCACGACAACCAGGCCTACAAGGACGACCGCTGCTACGGCATGACGCCCGACATGTTCGAGCCCGGCCAGGAGCCCCACAAGGGCAAGGCGATCCGCCAGGAAGACATCGTCAACCTCGTCGCCTACATGCAGGCCACCATCCAGGGCAAGCCGCCGGCCACCTATGAAGACTGCGCCGCGTATTTCGAGGCGTCAGCCGAGAAGGCCTGCGCCTTCATGAAGAAGTAGCGATGTACCCGCTCCAGCGGGTCATCTGTGCGTTGGCGCTGGGGGCATCCGCGATGTTCCCAGCCGCTGCCCAGGCACAGTTCGACCCCACCCTCGTTCCGGCCTTCACCATCTGGGACATCAAGTTCGGCGAGCCGATCAGCCAGTTCCCCGATGCCGAAGTGGCGGAGATCGCCTGCGGCACCAATGGCGGGCCCCCGTCGACGCCGCTCAAAAGCTTCTCCGACTTTTCGAAGTGCGTGCCTGAGAAATCCGGCCTGCACGAAGTCTATTTCACCAATGACGACGAGCAGGACTATGTCGCCAAGGCGATGGAGCTCGAATATCGGGTCATGCAGGGCGGGACGTCGATCTACGCCCATCCGGTGGTGTTCTCGGTGCTGCTCGACGAGGCCGGGGTCGCCCGCGGCATCCGCGTGATCACCGACGAGCGGGCCTCCGACCGCGACCGACGCGTGGCGGTAACGCTCGCCCGCAACCTCAAATCGCGTTATGGCCGCTGGGCCCAGACCTGCGAAAACCCGGAGCCGACGGCCGGCCAGGAGCCGGTCGGCAAGATCTTCGTGCACGAGATCTGCACGGCG
>Ga0105047_10015875_pt1 | contig 11843 bp, 7 predicted proteins | sample MAT04_FD_78384 | JGI IMG/M metagenome (GOLD analysis project Ga0105047, IMG submission 78384) | Freshwater microbial communities from Lake Fryxell liftoff mats and glacier meltwater in Antarctica - MAT-04 (megahit assembly) | ecosystem: Environmental > Aquatic > Freshwater > Ice > Liftoff... | reverse complement strand
TGGGCATGGGGAAAGAATACAAGGGTGCGTCAATTCTTTCTTGAGATACACCCCCCCTCCCGTCCGAACTCCGTTCGGCCGACCTCCCCCACAAGGGGGGAGGTGGGTCTGGTTGGTATTCGAGGATGCACCGAACACAGCCACACTCTCCCCCCTTGTGGGGGAGGTCGCAGGAATTCGCGGAGTGAATGCAGCGGGAGGGGGGGTGGAGATCGTTGGCGCACCCAAGCTCCCCTTTACAACGGTTCGCGAAATGCGTTAGCCTAGCGGCCCACACCGGCAAGGAAGCCGAGGCCGACGCATGCATTCCATTCCGTTCAACCGCCCCGCCGTATCGGATCGCGCGCTGAATTACTTGCGCCAAGCGGTGGAAAGCGGCCACCACTCCGGCGATGGTACCTTCACCAAACGCTGCCATACCTGGCTGGAGCACCGGCTCGGCGCCGCCAAGGTGCTGCTCACGACGTCGTGTACGCACGCCCTCGAAATGTCGGCGATCCTCGCGGACGTTCAACCCGGCGATGAAGTGATCGTGCCCGCGTTCACCTTCGTTTCCACGGTGAACGCCTTCGTACTCCGCGGCGCCACGCCCGTTTTCTGCGACGTTCGCCCCGACACCTTGAACATTGACGAACGCAAAATCGAACGGCTCATCACGCGGCGAACCAAGGCGATCGTGCCCGTGCATTATGCCGGGGTCGGTTGCGAAATGGACGAACTGATGAAGCTCGCCCACGATGCCGGGATCAATGTGATCGAAGATAACGCCCACGGCCTCTTCGGCGAATACCGCCACGAACCGCTCGGTAGCTTCGGCCGAGCCAGCACGCTGAGCTTCCACGAAACCAAGAATATCTCCTGTGGCGAGGGCGGGGCACTGGTGCTCAACGATCCCGCGTGGATTGAACGGGCCGAAATCCTGCGCGAAAAGGGAACCGACCGCAGCCGCTTCTTCCGCGGGCAGGTGGATAAGTATTCGTGGGTCGATGTCGGTTCGAGTTACTTGCCGAGCGATCTGCTCGCGGCGTTGCTCTTGGATCAGTTGGAACAATCGGAGAACACGCAGAATCGACGGAAGTCCATTTGGAACCGCTACGCCGAGGGCCTGAAAACGTGGGCCGCCGAACAGCGAATCGAGTTGCCCAACGTGCCGAAGCACGCGAAGCAACCCCATCATATGTTCTACCTGATGCTGCCGAGCTTGGCGGATCGCGCGGCGCTCATCGCCCATTTGAAGGCCCAGAACATCCACGCGGTGTTCCACTATCAGCCGTTGCACCTTTCGGAAATGGGCCGCAAGTTCGGCGGTGCGCCTGGCGATTGCCCGAACACGGAAAGGGCGGGGGATTGCCTGCTGCGGCTGCCGTTCCACGCTCAATTGAGCATCGAAGATCAGGATCGCGTAATCGAAGCGGTGAACGCGTTCCGCTGTGTGCATCGAAAGAGATTGCGTTCCATCGGAGCCGCGAGTGTCAGCAAGCGAAGTTTGATCGGAGAAACGGGATGATCTATCGCTCGCTGACGCTCGCGGCTCTGCTAAATCGTCCATGGTTTGCCTGCCTCGCCACGTTCTTCGTGGCGCTCGGCGTGGCTGTGCCCGTGTGCCATTACTGGAACCACGATTTCACCGATCCGCACTGCTACGCTGGGGATGGCACCATCGTTCTCTGTTGGGCCAAGGGTGTTCTCGATAATCCGTGGGCACTGGAAAATCAGTTCCTCGGCGCCCCCGGCAAGCAAGAGATGTACGACTTCCCGATCTCGGGCAGCATCCACTTCCTCGCCATCAAAGCGCTCGGCTGCATCCGGCACGATCCCTTCTGGGTGGTGAATGTCTATTACCTGTTATCGTTTCCGCTCGCCGCGGTCGGGTTCTGGGCGTTGGCCCGCAGCTTGGGAATACAACCTTGGATCGCACTAACGTTCGGGGTGTTGTTCGCGTTTCTGCCGGGCCATTTCTGGCGCGGCACGGCGCACCTATTCCTTTCCACGTACTTCCTGCTGCCCCTCGGCATCATTCCTATCGTGTGGTTGAGCCGGGGAGTTTTGAAGCCGAGCATCCGCGATCCGCGTTGGCGCTGGACGATGTTGATCGCCGTCGCGTGCGGCTCGGACGGAGCGTACTTCGCATTGTTCACCACGGCTGTGGTGGCGCTGGGGGCCATCTTGGCGAGCCGGAAGCGTGAGCGACCGGAGGATTCAACAACTCCGGTTGCTCACGCTTCCGGCTCGCCTAGATGGCTCACCGGCGTACTCGTTACGGCGCTTTTCGCGGGTGCGTTCTTTGTCAACCTCGCCCCGGTGTTTGTCTATCATCATTTGGAAGGTCGCAATCCTTCGCCCGACCACGTGAGCGTTCACGATTGGAGCGAGGGCGAACATTACGGCTTGAAGATCACGTCGCTCGTGATGCCGATCCCGGCCCACCCGGTGCGGATGCTGCGCGAAATCCGCCGCGAATACTACGAGAAAACTCCTTTGCGAAGCGAAGCCGATGCGATGGCCTTGGGTGCCGTGGGCAGCTTCGGCATGCTCGCGGCCCTCTTCGGATTGCTGAAACCGCGGCTCGGCACCGAACGCGGTCGGCTCTGGTATCTCCTCGGCATCAGTATCGTCGTTCTGATTCTGGTTACCACGATCAGCGGCTTCGCTACGTTGGCGAACCTCTTTCACTTCCGGTCGCTGCGGAGCTATAACCGTTCGTCGTTCTATATTGCGATCTTCGGATTCGCGGCCGCCGCGCTGCTCGCCGATACGATCTATCGGCGGTTTGAATGCACCCGTTGGAAGCGGGCAGTGATTCTCGCCGGAGTAGCGTTACTTCTGCCCGCCGGGTTGATCGATCAAGCCTGGCACAAGAAGGCGCCCGCTGTACAGGAGCGGTTGGATTTCGCCACGAAAAAGCGGCACGATCAAGCCTTCTTTGAACAACTCGAACGGAACATTTCGCCCGGTTCGATGATCTTCCAACTGCCGTACATCTCTGCCTTCAGCCAGACCGAAGGCCGGCACCTGATGTATCACTACGATCACTACCGCGCTTATTTGCATACCCGCACTCTCCGTTGGAGTTACGGGGCGATGCACGGCCGGGCTACGGATCGCCAACACGAATTCCTCGCTAAGCAACCCACCGCGGCGATGTGCGAGCTGCTCTCGAGCCTGAATTTCGAGGGAATTTACGTCGATCGCCTCGGCTATGCCGATAGCGGCAAGGCGCTCGAAGCCGAACTGCAGCCGTTGCTCGGTGCCCCGGTGGCCGTAAGCGAGAACAAGCGAATGGCCTTCTACGATCTCCGAGCGTTCCAACGAACGATTGCGGAATCGCTCCCCGAATTGCGGGCGGCCGCCGAGGGTTCTCCCTCCATCGCATGGTCGAAGCACGTCGGCCGCGAAGTGCGGATGGAAGGTCGAGCCGCCCGGTTCGTGTGCGGGAAATTCCAAGCGACCCTCACGAACCCGCGAAGCGAACCGCAACGGTACACCTTCGCATTCACCGCGAAAGCCGACGCCCCCATGTTCAGCGTGTTGAACGTTCAACACGGCGGGAGAACGGAGGATTTGGAGTTGTTCACACCGTGGATTGAATGCCCAATGGAACTCGTACTCCCCCCCGGCGATTCGGTCGTCGAGTTCTCCGTGAAGGGTGCCGAGAAGTTCGGTTACGCGCCTGGTGGCCACTTGCATCTGTTGGATGCCCGTTTGGAGATGCCGAGTGCGGAAGCCCAGAAACTGGCAACCACGAACGAATGATCCGCAGCAACTTTTCTGGCCGGGGGGACGCCGCTGCCCCGGTTTCGGAATACCCTTCCTGCATCCCCACGCACGGAACCCGCCATGAAACGCGCCGCATTGTTTGCCCTATTGCTCCTCGCACCGGGGTTGGCCGCCGCCGATAACCCCGCCGGAAATTGGAAACTCAAGCTCCCCACGCAAGGGGGCAAGTCGGTCACGTTCCTCGTGGCTTTCACGGAAACCGAAGGCAAGTGGGCCTGCGATTACCTCGGCACGAACGCCCAGATCAAGGCCGACCCGAAAATCCTCAACTTCCAATTGAGTGGCGATCATATCTCTTTCGACCTCGCCATCACGGCGGACGTCGCGTTCTCGTTCGATGGCACCCTCGCCAAGGGCGGGCAGAAGATCCTCGGTACGCTGGCCAACGGCTCCAACCCGCCGATTCTCGCGGAAATGGCCACTTCCAAGTTGAAGAAGATCAACGATCCATTCGACCTCGCCCGCGAGAATTTCGAGCAAGCCGAAGGGGGCATGGAACTGTTTGAGAGCGGCTTCAATATCGCCGAGCAAGCCGCGGAGAAGAAACTCACCGCCGAGGATGCCCGCGGCATCGCGGACAAATTGAACAAGGCCTCCGCGGCGTACGGGCCGCGCTGGGAGCGGGCGGTCGCGTTGCGGTTGGCCAACGAGTTCGCCGGGCAAGCCGGTTTCGCGGAAGTGGCGCTAGTTCAAGCCCGCCGTGCGGAACGCGCGATGACCGACGGCGAACCGGTGAACGCCCAACTCGAAGTGCTGGAAACGCTGGTGAAGGTGCTGACGAAGGCGGGTAAGCCGGACGACGCCAAGAAGTACGCGGTGCCGATCCAGAAGCTCGCTCTGCGGGATGTGGCCGATTACGCCAAGGAAACGCTGAAATTCGAGATGCCCGAGTACAAGGGCCGCATGGCGAAATCGGATCGCGTCGTTCTCATGGAACTCTTCACGTCGAGTGAAGACGATAACGCCGTGGCTTCGAGTATCGCCTTCGATGGATTGTTGAAGGGCTTCAAACCTTCGGAACTCCTCGTGGTGCAATACCACTTCCCGTTCGCCAATGCCGAGCCGCTGAGCATACCGGAAGGGGAAGATCGCATCCGCCTGTACCAAGAGGGTATACAAGGCGTACCGGGGATTCTGCTCAACGGGAAGCCGTTGCAACTGCGCGGCGCCGGGGCGGCCGGGGCCAAGGCCACCTACAACGGTTTGCGGAAGTTGATCGAAGAAGCGTTGGAGAAACCGGCCGCTGCAAAAGTGACGGTGAGCGTGACCAAGGACGACAAAGGCTTTACCGCCAAAGCGAACGTGAGCGACCTCGAAAAGCCGGGGGAGAAAGTTTTTCTGCGCTTCCTGCTCGTAGAGGAACGCATCCGCTATTCGGGGAGCAACGCAGTACGATTCCATCAAAACGTGGTGCGAGCCATGCCCGGCGGCAGCAAGGGCGTGGCACTCACGATGAAGAATCAGGAAGTATCCGCGGCAATCGTGCCGGACGAAATCCGCGGCAAGATTACGAAGTACCTCGACGAGTTCGCCAAGAAGGCCGAATTTCCCAAGCCGGATCGCCCGATGGATTTGAAGTTCTTGAAACTGATTGCCATCGTGCAAGACGACGCGACCGGCGAAGTGTTGAACTGTGCGCAAGTCGAAGTGAAGTAAAACCTGTTCGCGGCGAGCTTGCGAGCCGAACTTTAGGATGGCTCGCAAGCTCGCCGCGAAACTGTTTCATTACGACGGGGCATGGTATCGGTCTGTGCCGGCGACCTTCACGATTTTGTTGTAGACGCCCAAAAGTAGGAACACGGGTGCCCATTGGCCCACGAATAACGCACCGTGTTTTTCCCCGGCCAAACCCAGCACGACCGAACCGACCATGGAAGCCCCGGCAGCCCAAAGGAATGTGTCCGAAGGGAGTTGTGCAGTGTACTCTTCGATCTTGCGAGCGACTGGACCTTCGCTATGGCGTTCCGGTTCATCGCCCTTGACGACGAATTCGCTCCGGCTTCCGGTGACTGTACTGCGATCCGGCGCGACTCCGCGAAATTGTGCTGCGGGCTTCATGGTGATTCTCCAGTGTAATGAGGAAAGCGGTACTCGAGTACCCAGTTCTGTTGCTGCAGATTCGATGCCAACTCCGAGATGCCGATGATCCCTTTGTTCTTCAGTGTGTTCGCGTTCGCTGCCGCCGATCCGTTCGCGGGCATTGATGCGGCGGTGAACAAAGCCATTGAACGGGGCGAAGTTCCCGGTGCGGTGGTCATCGTCGTTCACAAGGATGCGATTGCATTTCGCAAAGCCTACGGCTCGAAAGCCAAAAAGCCGATCGAAGCGGCGATGACGGCCGATACCATTTTCGATCTCGCTTCCTTAACGAAGCCCGTGGCGACCGGCACATCGATCATGCACCTCCTCGATGCGGGGAAGGTTCAACCCTCCGATAAAGTGTCGAAGCACTGGCCCGCATTCGCCGGGAATGGGAAAGGGGAAGTCACGGTCGAACACCTGCTATTGCATACGAGTGGACTCACCGCCGATAACGCTCTCGCCGACTACGCCGGGGGCAAAGCCAAGGCATTCGAGGCCATCGCCGGGTTGAAACTCGAAGCGCCGGCGGGCACGCGATTCAAATACTCCGATGTCGGTTTCATCGTGCTGGGGGAATTGGTCGAAAGGATCGGCGGCTCGCCGGTGGATCAGTATGCGAAGAATCACATCTTCGATCCGTTGAAGATGGCCGATGCCGGTTACAACCCGAAAGAGAATGTGCGGAAACGGATCGCACCCACGGGACTGCGCAAGCAGGAAATCATCCTCGGCCACGTTCACGATCCGCGCGCGTACGCACTCGACGGTGTGGCCGGGCATGCCGGGCTGTTCGCCACGGCGGATGATCTCGCCCGCTATTCCCGGATGCTCCTCAACGCTGGCGAATTGGATGGTACTCGCATCCTGAAAACGGAAACGGTGAAAGTCTTCACCGAACCGCATGGCGTGCAGCCCAAGGGCAAACGTTCCCTCGGTTGGGATGTCGATACCGGGTATTCCTCGCTGCGCGGCGAAGGGTTCCAACCGGGCGATGGCTTCGGCCACACCGGCTTCACCGGTACCTCCCTCTGGATCGAACCGAAACACCGGGTCGCGATCATCATCCTTACGAACCGTGTTCACCCGGACGACAAAGGGAATGCGACGCCTCTTCGCAAGGAGATCGCCACGATCGTGGCGGGAGCGATTTCCAATTAAGCCCACCCACTGCCGTGGGTGGGTTTTCTACGAACTGCTTGGATTCAAGTTGGGTAAGGTTTAACGCCGATAACGATTGTGCGGGAAGCGATGCGATCTCTCCCCATTCGGATGCGGCCCATGCCAGGTTCGGTTCAAGTTCGTTCGTTCGTACTGATTCTCGCGGTACTTGTAGGCGCCGGGTGCTCGCGCCAAGCGTATCGGGAGCGCGCGGATAATGATGTCGAAGCGATCATCTCGCAGAAGAACATTTTCCCAGAGTGGCAGGTGAAGAATTGGTACGTCTACCCGGATGGCCGGGCGAGGTTCGCGGAACCCAATTGCTCCAACCCCGATTTTCCGCCTTACCCGCCCGACGATTATGCCGCCAAGCTGCTTTCGCCCAACCCGCAACGCCCCGGTCGCGGTGGAGTCGGCCGATCCGAAGGGGATGGCTTCCTCAAGCAGATTCAAGAATGGGATGCTCAGAACCGCGCCTCGTCGCAATATGAAATCCGAGCCGGAAGCGTGAGCGACGGTGCAACAGTTCCCGTCGCTGACGCTTCCGGCACCGACGGGGCGAATGCTCTGAAATCCGACGAACCCACCTTCCGCATCAAGTTGGAACAATCGCTCGAACTCGGTTTGTACAATAGCCGCGAATACCAAGATCGCCGGGAAGACCTCTACCTCGCGGCGTTGCCGGTGAGTTTGCAGCGTTTCCAATTCTCGGCCCAAGCGTTCGCCTCCGATCAACTCATCCGAACATGGGTCGGGGCCGATCGCACCGATGCCAGTAGCGGATGGGCGAACACCGCCACCATCGGCTTCACCCAACGCTTTGCCACCGGGGCGACGCTGATCGTACAGTTGGCGAACCAGATCGTATTCAACTTGGCCGACGGCCGGCCGACCGTGAGCCTCGGCAACACCGGCCTCACGTTCATTCAACCGTTCCTCCGCGGCGGTGGCATGGCGGTGAACCTCGAAGCGCTCACGCAATCCGAACGCACCATGCTCTATGCGATCCGTTCGTACGCCCGCTTCCGATCTGTGTTCTATTACGCGATAGCGGGTGCCGGGGGTTACACGAACAACCCCTACGGTTTGCAGGGCCTCGCGGTGAACCTCGGCCGCGGCATCGGCAACAACCTCACGGCTAACCCCGCCGGGTATCTGCCGGTGCTCTTGCGCTCGGCGATTTACCAGAACGAACAGGGGAACATCGCTCAGATCGAGAACTTCCTGCGGCTCTTCCAGAACCTCAAGGAAGGGGGCGGCGTGACGGAGTTGCAAGTCTCCCGCGTCGAACAGCGCTTGTTGCAAAGCCGGGCCGTGGTACTCCGCCGCAACCAAGAGTACATCGACAGCATCGATAACTTCAAAGTGCAACTCGGTGTGCCCGCGACCCTGCCTTTGGAACTCGACGACGAACCGATCCGCCCGCTGCGCAAGCAACTGAAGCGCTTCGAAGAAGTGTACGATCAGCTCCGGGCGTTGGAGAAAGACGCGGCCAAGTACGATCCGAAAGAAGCGGTGGGGGAATACCGCCGGCGCTGGGCGAAACTGCTCACGGCAAGCCCGCTGGCGAAGGGCACTCCGCTGGCGATGGAATGGCCGAAGATCGAAGCGAACCTCAAGGCGCTCCCGGACGATACGCTGCGCCAACGCCTCGCCGATGCCTTGGAACTCCGGCGGAAACTGCTCGGCGAAAAAGCGGGCCGCCAAGCGAAATCCGAAATGCCCCCGGCCGATGAAGAGGAACGACTGAACGGCATCGAAGCAGAGATCGACCGGTTGCGCTTCGAGCAGGCCCTCCGGCAATTCGAAACGCAGCCGTGGTTGCGGCACCCCGCCGAGCGCCAACCCGGCGAGCGCAGCCAAGCCTTCCGAGCCGCGCTCGATGCCGGGCTACTCCTCGGCATCGTGGCCCGGAACCAACGGCTCAACGCGGTTCGCAAAGATTGGCCCGATACGCCCGGCATCGTGGTCGAAGATTCGGATTTGTTGCGCGTCTCGTTGGATGAGGCCTACGGGAAAGTGGCCGAGGTTTCGTTGAAAAATCGGCTCGAATTGATGAACGCCCGCGGATTGGTCGTGGATGCGTGGCGGCAGCTGGCCGTACAGGCGAACTCGCTCCAAGGGTTCGTCGACGTACAGTACGACATCAACGCCACGACCACCGCGAATGCTTCCCAACCCTTCAATTTCCGGGCCAGCAACACGCTGAATCAGATCCGATTCCGGTTGGAGCCGCCGTTCGTTCGCCGGGCGGAACGGAACGCTTACCGGGCAGCGCTGATCTCGTATCAGCGTCAAAGGCGCTCTCTGCAAGCATTTGAAGACAACATAGTTACCGATTCTCGCACCGATCTGCGTACGGTTCGGCAACTTTATCAGGTATACTTAGTGCAGCAGCGCGCCGTAGAATTGGCGTACTCGCAGGTGGACAACGCCCAAAGTACCTTCCTCGCCCCGCCCGACCCGAAGGCCCCCGATACCGCCGGAACCGTTGCCGCCCTCACGCAGCAACTGCTCGAAGCGCAAGCGGCCCTCGTTTCGGCCCAGAACGATCTGTACACGGCTTGGATCAACTACCACACGGCGCGGATTGAGCTCTACCTCGACCTCGAACTGCTCTCCCCAGATGAACGAGGGAATTGGACCAATGACTCCTACCCACGCCCCAGCGATCTTCCCGGCTCCGCAGGCCCCCAGCCCGAACAGCTCCCCGCCCCCATCCCACTCGATGTCGGCGGCCTCGACCCGTTCCCGCCCCTCGCGCTCCCCACGCTGGAGAAACCGCCGTCGTGACGGCCGAACCCGGACTTGGGTTCTGATCGGCATAGTAACCGGTGTACTCATCGGCGGTGGGGTGGTTGCGGCCGTGTACCTCCCCGCCATGTTCAAGCCTAAGCGCGAGGATTTGCTCACGCACCTCGTCCGGGAAGAGTACCTGCCGGTCACGGTGGTCGAACGCGGCACGCTCGAAAGTTCCAACAACATCGATGTCGTCTGCAAAGTGAAAGCCGGTTCCAAAGGCACATTCTCCAGCACCATCAAATGGGTGATCGACGACGGCACCCTCGTGGGCAAAGGCGATCCGATCCTCGACCTCGACGATTCCGCGCTCAAAGATCAAGAGCAATCGCAGAGCATCCTCGTGGCCAAGGCCAACTCGCTGTTCATCAAGGCGAAGGAAGACCTCGCGATTCAATTGAAAGTGAACGATTCCGATCTCGCCGCCAAACTCGCTTCATTGAAGGTGGCCGAACTCGATCTCGAAAAGTTTCTCGGCGTCCGGAGGGAAGCCAGCCTCGATGCCCTCGGGGCGATCGCCATGGCACCCGCCACGATCATCGAACGCGGCGAATACCGGATGAAGTTCGACGATGTTTCCGGCCGGCTCAAACTCGCCGAATCCGATCTCGAAGCCTACCGGGATCGCAGCGCGTGGGCCGAGCGGGCCGTGAAACTCGGCTACCTCACCCCGAGCCAAGCGAAGGTCGAACGCTCCAAGCTCGATAGCGCTCTCGATAACTACGGCAAGCTGCAAGCCGAAAAGTACGCCCTCGAAAACTTCACCCGCGCCCGCGAACTCACGAATTTGTTGAGCCTTTTCGAAGTGGCCAAGGCGGGGTACGAACAGGCCGTGCTGCAAGCTCACGCCAAGCAGGTGCAACTCGAAGCCGAGTTGCAAACCAACAGCCTCATTCTCCAACAGGAACTCGATAAGTTCCACGAAATCCAGTTGCAACTCGCCGCGTGCAAAGTCGTCGCACCGCAAGCCGGGATGGTGGTGTATTACAAGGATCCCTCGTCTTCGAGCCGCTACGGCGGTTCGTCGCAGGGGTTGATCGCCGTGGGTGAACAGGTGAAGGAAGGGCAGAAGTTGCTCCGCATCCCCGACCTCGCCCATATGCAAACGACCGCCAAGATTCACGAAGCGCTCGTCTCGCGCGTCAAAGGCGACGACCGCCGCCCCACCGAAATGGCGAAGACGTTGAACTTCGGCTTCTTGACCAACCCGCACGCCTTCAGCCGGTTGTTCTCGCAGAGCGACTACTACTGGAACTCCCTGCGCGACTCGGTGCGGGACAAGGAATACACGATCGCGAGCCAGGGGCAACCGGCCATCGTCCGCGTCGATTCCTTCCCCGATCGCGTCTACAAGGGCCGGGTGAAGACCGTGGCCCTCGTGTCGTCCTCCGCGGATTTCTTCAGCAGCGATGTCAAACTGTACCCCACGATCATCAGCATCGACGAAGGCGAAATGCAAGGGCTGAAACCCGATATGAGCGCCGAGGTGACGATCCAAGTCGATCCCGCCGAGACCAAGGTGCTCACGGTGCCTATCCAAGCCGTGGTCGGCGGCGCCGATCTCGGGGACACGCGTAAACTCTTCGTGATGAACGGCGGCACGCCCGAAGAGCGCGAGGTGGAACTCGGATTGTTCAACGACAAAATGGTGGAAGTGAAGCGCGGAATCCGAGCCGGGGATCTCGTGGTGCTGAACCCGAAGGTGATCGTGGGGGATAAAGCCAAGACCCGCGACGAGTCCGAAGCCCCGCGCGGCCCCCGCGGCGGCAACGGGAAAACCAACGATAAATCGAAGGCCGAGAACCCGAAAACCCCCGGCGCGGGTGCGCCGCAACCGAAGACGAATTGAACGGTTATACCCTCTCCCCAAGGAGAGAGGGTGAAATGCACGGAACCTATGCCCGCCATCGTCGAAGTCGCCGATCTCGTCAAAAACTACTACCTCGGCGACGTCACCGGCAACGTGCTGAAGGGGAGCGATCTTTCGTTCGACGAGGGGGATTTCGTCGCGCTAATGGGGCCGTCCG
>Ga0105047_10015873_pt1 | contig 11846 bp, 11 predicted proteins | sample MAT04_FD_78384 | JGI IMG/M metagenome (GOLD analysis project Ga0105047, IMG submission 78384) | Freshwater microbial communities from Lake Fryxell liftoff mats and glacier meltwater in Antarctica - MAT-04 (megahit assembly) | ecosystem: Environmental > Aquatic > Freshwater > Ice > Liftoff... | reverse complement strand
TTTCTTTTTGAGCCAAATCACTATCTTGTGCCTTCTTTTCAACCGACCCGAATCCGCTATGGATCTGATTTTCACCAATTTACCCACACTTTTTATCACGGCTTTTTTTGCCATCCTTTTCCTCCAATCGGGGCTTGACAAGGTACTTGACTATCGGGGCAACCTCGATTATTTAAGCGACCATTTCAAAAAAAGCCCTTTGGCAGGAAGTGTTCGGCTGCTTCTGCCCACCATTACCGTCCTCGAAATGCTGACTGGCGTCGTATCGGCCTGGGCTTTTTTGCAAACCCTAATAACAGGACAAAGCGAAGCAGCTATTTTCAGTCCGGCATTGGCAGGTGCTTCGCTTTTGTGCCTGTTTTTTGGACAAAGAGTTGGAAAAGATTATGCCGGTGCGGCTTCCTTGGTGCCTTATTTTGTAGTGGTCCTGCTGGGGCTTTGGATGATAAAAATGTAATCTGGCATGAAAACAAAACACCTTCTCCGCCGAATTAGTGGCGGCATCCTAATACTTTTAGGAACCTATTTCATTGGTCTGCTGGTGTACGGCTGGGCTACCGATTGGCAACCCGGCCCAGCGCCTACTCCGCTCACTTTCGACCAGGTTTCTACTGAAAAAACATTGACAGACCGTGTGTTCACACTCGTGACTTGGAATGTCGGTTTTGGTGGACTGGGGGCAGAATCTGATTTTTTCTTTGACGACGAGGGTATATGGTATTCCGGCAGCAGCATGACACGTTGTCCCCGGAATCTGGTAGAGAAAAACCACCATGGCGTCCTGAATTTCCTGCACCAATATAAGGATAGCGTAGATTTTTTCCTTTTGCAGGAGGTGGATATTGAATCAGACCGCAGCCATCGAATCAGACAGTACGATGACTACCAAAAATCGTTGCCGGGTTTTATGGCAGATTTTGCGCTCAACTACCAATGTGATCGTGTGCCCATTCCCTTGCTCGAACCCTGGAACGCTTACGGCGAAGTGCTTTCGGGACTTGCTACTTTCAGTCGTTATCAGCCCTCCGAAGCCACCCGCCATCAACTTCCAGGCCATTATCCCATGCCCGATCGGATGTTCCAACTGGATCGTTGTGCTGCACTGCACCGCTACCCTACCCTGCTCGGCAAGGAATTGATTGTCATCAATTTACACAATGCAGCTTACGATCCTGGCGACAAAATTAAGGCCCTCCAGTTGCCCTATCTGCGCGATCTTGCCTTGGCTGAATACGCTAAAGGCAATTACGTAGTGCTGGGCGGCGATTGGAATCAGTGTCCGCCACATTTTCATTTCGATTCTTTTATGCCAGGCAATGCGCAAGGTTATTCGCAGGGCAATTTGCCGCCCGATTTTTTCCCGGAAGATTGGGCTTTTGCCTTCGATCCTTCTGTTTCTACCAACCGCAAAGCCCGAGACCCCTATCAGAAAGGAAAAACTTTTGAAACGCTGATAGATTTCTTTCTGGTGTCGCCCAATTTAAACATTCGTTCGGTGCGAGGCATTTCCCAAGGCTTTCAATTTTCAGATCATCAACCGGTTTTGATTACGGTGGAATTGAGATAAAATTCCACTTGTAAAATGGTCTACTCAGCGCAGCACTCCATTCAAGAAATTTTTTCTTGAAAAAATTGAAGTGTTGCGTACTTTTCGCCCTGAAAACGACTTTTACAAAACAATACGGGGGGAATTTAATCTTCTTTTAATCAACCGCGAAGTATGCGCATCCAATTCACCCTTACTTGCCAGAAGGGTACCATTATCCCTATTAATTACCAATCGGAAATCTCCAATTGGGTTTTTAGTGTATTATCCAAGGCCAGCCCGGAGATGTCGGCCTGGGCTCAAAAGCGCGGTTACGACTTTGCATCGCGCACTTTCAAACTGTTCACATTCAGCCCTTTAGCCATCTATCCATACGAAATGGATCAGGTTCGGCAAGAGTTCAGGCTTCAGGGCAATCAGGTAAAACTTACGTTTTCTACTTTTGTTGATCCTTCTTTCGAACAGCAGATTATCCAACTTTTCCGTCAGGTGCCCCTTACGCTGGGTGTTTATGAAGGACAGCCCGGAAAATTTGAAGTAAAGCATTGGCAGGTAATGCCGCATCCCAATTTTAAAGAAGGCATGCAGTTCAAAGCTAGTTCGCCCATTTCTGTTACCAATGTGGACGACGAAAAACCGGTGCCCAACCCTTATCTGATGCCCGACAACCCGGACTATGACGTGAGTTTTTTCACGCATGCCGTGCGCAGGTTCAAAGCAGCCACTCTATATAAATCACTGGCCGCCTTAAAATTGATTGACCCTTCTTTCGCGATGAATTTCAGGATGTATGGGCAGGCAAAATCCAGGCTGATCCACTTGAAGCCAAATACGGACGGCATTCAGCAGTTGCGTGGCTTCGTTTATGATTTTGAGGTCGCTATGTCACTCCCGCTTTTGGAGTTTTGTTACTACGCCGGCTTTGGCGAATACCCTCAATTGGGTTTTGGTTACGTCGAAATAAAAGAAAAGGAGAAAGAAAAAGAAAAGAGTTACGGCGGCAGCAAACAATATAGCAACCATCAAGGCGACGGGCACAGGGGACACAACTAATGGGTTGTTGAGGGGTTAGGGTTTAGAGGGTTTAGGGTTTAGGGGGTTTAGGGTTTAGGGGTTTAGGGTTTAGGGGTTTAGGGTTTAGAGGGTTTAGAGGGTTTAGGGTTTAGAGGGTTTAGGGTTTAGAGGGGTTAGGGTTTAGAGGGTTTAGGGTTTAGAGGGTTGTTGTTATCTCCAGCCGCTCAACCCTAAACCCTAAACCCCCTAAACCCTAAACCCTCAACCCCCTAAACCCTCACCGGCACACCTTCATATAAGTGCCTGTTTCCCAATTAAAAGCATAACGTTCTACGGTATTGGCGGGCACGGCACGTTCAACGTCGTTGTCGGGCTGAGTACCTTGAGTCACCAAATCGAATTCCCACCAGCCCGTAACGGTTTCCACCGTAGGCAGCAATTGAATGGCCCTATCAAAAGAATAGGTTCGTTCAGATTCTTCGCCCAGTCCCCCCATATTGTCTTCGTGGATCACCAGGTTGAACACCTTTCCCAAATCCTCTAAGTTGAGGAAGGAGAGGTATTCGGCATAAACACCTGGGCCCATCCAGCTCATTTCAAGACTCAGACAAGTTTGATTTTCGCCCAGTTGAGCGAGGCCGATTTCGCCTCCGTAGCCGTTTCCGCCAAGCGAGACCAGATGCTTTGCAAATCGTCCGATACTCCATAGCCCCTCCCCCGTCTTTTCAAAAATTGCCACGCTGATCTGCGCTCCGCAAGCAGGGCAGTCGCTGATCTCACCCCGCTCGTAATGCAAGGTTTCGAACACCGCTACGGCTCTTTCAATGTCGAAGCTGGTGTAGTACAACATGGTGTCAACACGCGTGTGCATCCAGCCATCGTCTGAAAGATTGGCTGAAAGTTCATCAGCAAAAGTGATGGGATCCCAGAGCGCTTCTCCGTCCGTGGAAAAAGTATCGGCATCAAAAAGCAGGGACAAAAGAGTCGTTTGGTCTTCTAGATCAAAGGTTTGTGAATTTTCAATTTGGGCATGGATCAACATCGCGTTTAGCGCAAAACCGATTATCAGGAGGATTTTTTTCATGAAAAGATTAAGTTTGAAAAGGCAAAAATAGAACAATGAAATTGGAAAGTTATTTTGACACCGTTCCTAACACACGAACCTCCAGCATGAAAACCGTTAAAATTCTTTTAAATTTTATCCATAGGCTATTTCCTTTGCTGTATATCTTTCCACCTTTGCGCCAGTTCATTCCATAAACAGTTCCGAGTCACATCGGGACAGACTTATCCAGAAAGGCAGAGGGACCGGCCCGTTGAAGCCTTGGCAACCTGATCGTGTTTAGCGCAAACCCGATTAAGGTGCCAATTCCGTTCTTGAAAAATCAAGAATAGATAAGTCGGAAGGTATCCTTCAATTTCCCTGCGCAAGAAATTGTCCCTTCCGGCTTGCCGGAGGGGATTTTTTTTGTCGGGTTGAGGCTGTTGAGGGTTGAGATTGTTGCGTTTAATACTCAACCGCTCAACATTCTCAACCGCTCAACCATCCTAACAAATCTTCTTCAGAGCAAGCAGCACACAACACCCGGCAACCCGCTTTTTCGATAAGTTTTTCATGGTTCATCCGTTCCTAAAACAGTAGAAAAATGCAAGAAATTACCAGATTACTCCATTCGCTCCCCATTGACCCGCTCACGGGTGCCATCTCTGTGCCCATTTACCAAACCGCCACTTTTGTACAGGAGGCGCCGGGGGAAAACAAGGGTTTTGATTACGCCCGCTCCAACAACCCAACTCGGCAAGTGCTTGAAAACCTGATCGCTACCCTAGAGCATGGACGGCGAGGTCTGGCATTCGCTTCAGGCCTGGCTTCCATTGACTGTGTGCTCAAAATCCTTGAATCGGGCGACGAAATTGTGGCCGTAGATGATATTTATGGCGGCTCCTTTCGACTCTTCACCCATGTTTACGAAAAATTCGGGGTCAAAGTACACTATGTAGATGCGACCAACCCACAGAATGTATTGAAAGCTTTATCGCCCAAAACCCGTCTGGTCTGGCTCGAAACACCCACCAATCCTACGCTGAAAATTGCTGACATTGAAGCCATTAGCCGCTTCGCCCATGCAGCCGGGGCACTTGTAGTCGTAGACAATACCTTCGCCAGCCCTGCACTCCAACGCCCACTTACGCTGGGGGCCGACATTGTGATTCACTCGGCTACCAAGTACCTCGCTGGCCACTCCGACGTGATTGCAGGCTTGCTCGCGGTTCAGGATGAAGGCTTGGGTGAACGCCTCAAATTTTTTCAAAATGCAGGAGGAGGCATCCTCGGACCTTGGGATAGTTGGCTGACAATCAGAGGGATAGAAACCTTGCCATTGCGTATGGAGGCTCATTGTCGCAACGCCTTCGCAGTTGCCAGAGCACTCTCCGAACAGGATGCTGTAGCTGAAGTTTTTTATCCCGGACTGCCCACGCACCCAAACCACGACGTTGCCGCCAAGCAGCAAAGTGCCTTTGGGGGGGTTGTCTCCTTTACACTCAAAGACGACACGACAGAAGCGGCACGATCTTTCGTCATGAGCACCCGACTTTTCAAACTGGCCGAAAGCCTTGGCGGCGTAAAGAGCTTGCTTTGCCACCCTGCTACCATGACCCACAAAAGTATTCCCAGCGAAAAACGCCATGCGGCTGGTGTACGCGATTCACTTATCCGTCTTTCCTGTGGAATTGAAGCTGCTGCAGATTTGGTGGAAGACATACGCTGGGCATTGGAAGCCTCGGGCAAAAGCCGTTTGGAATCGCAGTCTTTTAAAGTAGCAACCCTGTAAACAATTCAACCATTTATTAGGATTCACGTTCTCACCAAAATTATGAAAATAGGACTCTTTGGATTTGGTTGTGTTGGCCAGGGACTTTGGAAAGTATTGCACGAAACCAAGGGCATTCGGGCCGACATACACAGGATTTGCATCAAACATCCTGAGAAACAGCGGCCTGTGCCTGCGCATTTTTTTACAACCAACGCTTTGGAAATTCTCGATGACCCAGAGATTGATGTGGTGGTGGAACTCATTGACGATGCAGAGGCGGCCTTTGAAATCGTATCTGGAGCACTTTCGCGGGGCAAAGCGGTTGTGTCTGCAAACAAAAAAATGATCGCCCACAGATTGCCTGAATTATATGCTTTGCAGCAAAAAACAGGCTCCTCTTTTCTGTATGAAGGTTCGTGCTGTGCGAGTATCCCGATCATTCGAAATTTGGAGGAATACTATGACAATGACCTGCTTACTTCGGTAGAAGGTATTTTCAATGGCACAACCAATGTGATTTTGAGCAAGATATTTGAAGAAAACCTCAGTTTTGAAGATGCCCTGAAATTTGCACAGGTCAATGGGTTTGCCGAAAGCGACCCCTCGCTCGATGTAGATGGTTTTGACGCAAAATTCAAACTCTGTATTTTGTTGCTCCACGCATTTGGGGTATTTGTGCAGCCTGAAAAAGTGCTGAATTTGGGCATCGGGCGCATGAATGCCTTTGATCTTGATTTTGCGCGTAGTCGGGGTTGTGTGCTAAAACTCGTGGCACAGTGTTTTCGCGAAAACGACAAAGTGGCAGCTTATTGCCTACCCCGTTTTGTGCCCAAAAACCACCGTTATGCAAGCGTGAGGCATGAATACAACGCCGTAACGCTGGAAAGCGCGTTCTCGGAGCATCAAATGTTTGTAGGAAAAGGAGCAGGCGACAAAGCTACGGGCTGCGCTGTATTGTCTGATATTTCGGCGCTTCGTTATCAATACAAATACGAATACCGCAAGTTCAGCCAGGACGGTACTTTTTTTGACACAAGCGACACCACTTTAACGATTTATGTTCGCCATGAGCGGGAAGATCAAATAGTAGAAAGTGATTTTTTAAGCATCACCGAGCGCTATATTTCCGACATGGCGCGCTATTGGATCGGCAAAATATCTCTGGAAAAATTACAGGCTGCCACTTGGCTGAACGACCCTGGGGTCAATGTGATTGAGATCAAAAACTAAACCCATTCAAAATCCTCCGACTTGGGCAATGTATCCAAAATAGTCCCCACCTGAGCAGAGGGATTGGTCAGTTTGCGTAAATGCGTGTCAATCCATGCACAGTCCACATTCATCACAGCGCAAACAGTGCCATCAGCCCGAGTGATTTCATGGCGAAAAGAGAACCGTGAGAAATCGCGGCGCATTTTGGTGACGAGCAGGTTGATGAAAATTGCGTCGCCCTTGCGTACCTCTCGGCGAAACATGGCTTCTTCCCGAAACAGCACCAGGCCGAAGTGTTCAGCCTGCATTAACTCGTAGGTCAGGCCATATTTAGTCAGAAAATCAAGTCTGGCAGTCGCGCCAAAGTCATAGTACACCGAATGGCGCAAGTGGAAATTGGCATCGAAATCAGCCCAACGCAAGGGCATCGGAAGGGTTAAATCGGCCATAAATCAGCAGTTTATTTAGAAAAAAGGCCTGGCAACAAATTGGTTGCCAGGCCCTTACGAGCATGTTGGGGATTGAGCTTATTATTCGCCTTTTGCAGCAGGCTGCTCTTTCCCTTTCACCTCACCCTTGATCTCAATAAAAGTCTCCGTGGGGGTGGTATTGGCCGTTACGGTCACACGTTTGCTTTGCGGACCGGGCTTGCCTTTGGAGTTGAATTCCACTTTGATTTCGCCTTCGGCGCCGGGTTGAATCGGTTCCTTAGGCCAGGTGGGAACCGTGCAGCCGCAAGAACCCTTGCAGTTGCTGATCACGAGCGGTTCGTTCCCTGTGTTTTTAAATTTGTAGGCATGTTTCACGATTTCGCCTTCGTCCACCTTGCCAAAGTCGAACACGGGCTGGTCGTATTGGATGGTGGTGGCAGGGCCAGAAGGTACAGGCGCTACGTTTTCGTTGGTTCCGGGGATATTGCCCGATTGACTCACATTGTTGAACGATGCAGCCGACTCGTGGATTTTTTCAGCCTCCGATTGGCCAAACCAGTTTTTGAAACCGCCGCCAGCGAGATTGGCAACCAGCAAAATAGCGAGCAAAGCGAGCAGGCCGATCTGGATTTGTTTATTCCTTTCCATGCTTTAAGTATTGATGGTGAATGATAGGATGGATAATTTTTACTTGTAGGGGCAAAAGTAGATTGCTTCAAAACCGCTTCGTTTACCCTATTGAATTGGTTTGCAAAAGTTTAACAGCAAACCATTAAACGGTTAAGCGTTTCCAAAAACTTAGAGCAAGGCCAAACAACATCATAATACAGCCGAGCCAAACTAAATTGATGCCTGGGAAAACGATGGCCTCTAATACGATATAATCAGATCGGGCAGCATTTTCGGCTATTTCTATCGGTATGCCGCTTTGATTTTGCGGTGTTTCTGCCACTCCGATGGTAAGAATGCCCGCCTTGGGGTCAATTTTTTCGAATCGGAAATGCAGGCCCATGGATGGGGCTTCGTCTTTGAGACTGAACGGTTGGTTGTCACGAATGAGGTAAACAGGGGCCGCTTCAGATTTTTGTCCATCAGGAGCGGTTATTTCCAAACCTGCAGCCACAGCTATGTCGCCCGGCTCTGGTGCATAAGAGGGGTGTTGCACCTCTTTGACTACCTTTGCGAAACGGATTTGATAACCTTTGAACTCAAAAACACTGCCTTCCTTCAAATCAAAATTGGTATATTTAAGCGCATCTTCGGATTTGAAGATATGTTCCATTGAAGATTCATTCAACCTGATTTTCATTTGCAACTGCCCAATATCGGAATGCAACGAAAAACCTCCTTTGGCGGGACGGAGGTACAGCATGGGTGCTGCGGTATAGACTGTTGAGTCGTCAAGTGCATACGCGCGTAAATTCAGGCCCACTGCGAGATCGCCCTTTTCAGCCCGGTATTCAGGGTGTTCAGGTGCTTTTGTTACACTTTCCACTACAAGGTAGTGTTTTTGGGTGAAAATCGTGTCGCCCACCACCGCTTCATATTTCACATATTTAAGGCTGTCTTCCTGTTGTTTCGCAAACGCAGGGTCAAGCTCGGCTTTGGGAAGCGAAGAGACCAGGGTGAACACGTCGTAATTCCAATAGTGTTGGGTGGAAGGGTTGTTGGCCACTACTTTTGAAAACTGACGGTCGTACATCACGTTGGGGTAAAGCGTGAAATTTTCTCCCGTAGGATTGCCCGATTCATCGCGGCGTTGGAAATTGACGGTGAAACTGCGTGTTTGGCGTTCCAAAGTGTCTTTTGTGTAGGTCGTATTGAATCCGCGCATGGGCATGGGTGCGTCTTTCATCAAGATCACACTTCGCCTAAGTGCCTCGTCGTCAGCACCTTCTATCAAACCCTCCATAGCAAACGTGTTGACGGAAATCCAATCTTTCCCCAATCCCGTGCTTAGGATACCCAAAAGCAAAATACCAAAACCAATATGGGAAACCGCTGAGCCCGCAAGTTTCAAATTGCCCTTCAACACCGAAATCAAGTAGTCCAAATTGGCAACCATTGTGAACATACCCGCAAAAAGGAAGGCAAAAAGTTGCCAGGCTCGAATTTCGATCCAAAGCAAATTGAGCGCAGTAAGCAGCGCGGCACCTACCGCTGCGATGCCTATGTGTTTACCAAAATTTCGGGCTTGCACCGCCCAGTTTCGTTCGCTGTAACGCATCCATTGTGCCACCCCTGTGAGCAATCCGATGAAGACAGCGATCCAAAGTTGATAGCGATTGTGGTGTTCAATGGGGTCTCTCAAGGCCGCACCAACATAGTCGGGATTGAAAGCTTGTACGATTTTGTTCCAGACCGGAAGCGAAGTCGCACCCGTCATCAATAGTGCGGAAAAAAGCAGCACCAGAGCGCCGATGAACATCCAAAACTCCCGGCTATTGGTTTTTTCTTCCCCTTTCTCCTCTGGGACTTCTCGGTAACGAAGAATCCAAAGCCAAAGTCCCATCACCGAGAACACAGAAATCAATATAATCAATTGCAAACCAAGCCCCATCTCCGTAAACGAATGCACCGAGGTGTCGCCCAAAATCCCGCTTCGGGTAAGGTAAGTGGAATATAAAATCAGGATGAAAGTGATCAGGTAAAATCCGTAAGTGCTTCGGATAGAGTAGCCCGTGCTTCTTGCTATGAGATTGGTGTGGATGCCCGCCAAGAGCGTCAGCCAAGGTACTAGTGAGGTATTTTCCACAGGATCCCAAGCCCAGTAGCCTGCAAAAGAGAGTGCTTCATACGCCCAGGCTCCACCCATCAGGATGCCGGTGCCCAGTATGGCCGCAGAAAAAAGCGACCAACTGAGTGCGGGCTTTAGCCATGCCTTGTGTTCCTGCATCCAAAGCCCTGACACGGCGAATGCAAAGGGCACGATCGTGCTCGCAAAGCCCAAAAACAACGTGGGCGGGTGGATGGTCATCCAATAGTTTTGAAGGAGGGGGTTGAGCCCGTTTCCTTTTATTTTGGCGAGGTAGTCAGCTTGATTGAAAATCGGAGCGTCCATCACATCGCGCAACAGATCAAACGGACTTGCTCCAAATCGGAACTCATTAAAATACAGTCCTAAAAGCATGGAAGCAATAAGCGTTTCGGCCAGTGCAATCACTGCTAAAACGGATGTTTCCCACTTGCCTGCACGAAACATCAGGACTATTCCGAGGATAATGTGCCAAAAACTCCAGAGCAAGAAACTACCCTGTTGCTCTTTCCAAAATGCCGAAAAAACGTACTGCATGGGTAGATCGTCTGACACATTGGCCCAGGCGTAATGATATTCATACATTTTGCCCGTCAGTATCCAGAACAACATGCCTATAATACCAAAGGTGGCCAGTCCGTGAAGGAGGTAGGCATAGCGCCCTAAATTGCGCCAGCCCTTGTACTGAGCTGACGCCCTTCGCTGAGTCGCGATAAAAAATGAAACGGAGGCCAAAAGCGCGGCCACAAACGAAAGCACTGCGCAGAGGTGGCCCAATTGGCCGGGAAGGAGGTGTTCTCCGATGTATTGCATAGTGGGCGGTAGTTTTTGCGGCGCAAAGATAGTCAGACTTTTTTCGTACTCTGCCAATTGATCAAAATCCACACATTTCGCTTTTTGCGATAAACCGCTAAGTATAACAAGCGCAATTCAAAAGGGTTGCCTTTCAAAATGCCGCTCACTACAAGCTCACCATTCACAAGGGCTGTTTTGCCATAAAAACGCACATTGGCTTTCTCTCGATCCATTTTTTCATACACCAATTTCCGGGAAGCGATAGCAGCCAAGTGCTCCGACTTGTTTTCTTGCATGGCATTGGAATGAATGTAGACCAATTCCTCTGCCAACATAGGACGAAGGGATGCGGTATCGGCCCGCGTCATAGCTTCAAAACGAAAAGCTTCGGCAGCCAGCACTTTTTGGGCTTTTTTTGTTTGTGCGTTCAAGCCAGTGAGCATGAAAAATAACAAGATGCCCAGAGAAAAACTTTTAGAAGTGACCATTGCAGATTGTTTGCGTTAAAGGGTCTCAAAAGTAGTAACGCGATGGTTGGGAACAACCCAAACAAGGTCTTAGATTTCTAAATTTCTGTTTTTCAAATTAAAACCATCGAATCCGTGTTCCTTACATGTCGGCAAAACAATCGCAATGACAAAAAACCGACAATTACTCAAGTTTTCTGGCTAGATTTTTGCTGTATGTGTTGCTTTGTGGTACGCTATCCATGCGAATTGTACTTTGTGCCACTTTTAATCACCAAAACTGATTTACATGAACCGATTTTTATCTTTTCTCTCACTTCTCTTTTTCTTCAGCATTTCTTGTGCCGCCCAGCAAATCAATATTTGCATGGACGTAGTGGCTTCCTCTGGAGGCCAAGGCAACCAAACCAATCGGTATATTGCCTGGACAGTGGGCGAGCCGTTCGTGCAGACACTCCACGGAGCAGGGTACGCTTTTACGCAAGGTTTTCACCAGCCTGACCCTTGTGGAAAGGAGTTTGTGGGCACCTCCAACCTAACCGATTGGGGCATGAGCCTTTTCCCCAACCCAACCGAAGGCTTTGCCACCCTCCGTTTTTCAACTGAAAAAAAAGGGCATCTTCTCGGATCCGTTTTTGACATGCTTGGCCGACCGATGCTTAAAAATCAAACACTTGCCTCTCCAGAAGGCTCTGTGATTGACGCTTCAGCATGGCCTCCCGGCGTGTATTTCCTACTTTTGCAAGACCCTTCCTCGCAAGCCACTGTGACTTTGCGCATGGTGCGTTTATAGGGGTTGAGAGTTTAGGG